>Ga0335070_10000118_pt1 | contig 90326 bp, 76 predicted proteins | sample Lox_Sample_13_FD_206722 | JGI IMG/M metagenome (GOLD analysis project Ga0335070, IMG submission 206722) | Soil microbial communities from Loxahatchee National Wildlife Refuge, Florida, United States - Lox_Sample_1.3 | ecosystem: Environmental > Terrestrial > Soil > Wetlands | place: USA... | reverse complement strand
CGAAATGTCAAAGTCGGTGATGAGCTTGCTTACGCTCTCCCATCGTTTCATGCTCTGGTCGTGGTCGCCAGGAACGTAGACAGCCAGTTTCTTCGCCTCTTTCGATTGGAGGTCAAAGGTGTAGAGATAACCGCCGTTCTCGAAAACAATAGCGTCCGGACCCAGGCTCGGCCACATCACATCGAACTCCGTGAAATGGGTAAGCTGCTCGATCTGTTTGGAGCCCAGATCATAGCTGTACAGATTCAGATGATGTTCCGGGCCACGGTCGGAACTGAAGTAGATGGTATTGCCGTGCCACATGGGAAAGCTGTCGGTCCATTCCGTGTGCGCCGGCCCGGCTTCCATGGTGTTGGTCTTCAGATCGTAAATGGAGATCTCTTGCGCCAACCCGCCGGTGTAGCGTTTCCACTGGCGGAAATTCCGGAAGATGATGTTGTATGCGATCTTGCTTCCGTCCGCCGAATAAGAGAGCAAGCCGCCCTGATCCATGGGCAGCGGTGTGGGCAGCCCACCGTCCACGCTGACCGTGAACGGCCGCTTGGTCCAGCCGTTGGAAGCGTCCGCGCGCGACAGGAAGACGATGCGCTTGCTGTCCGGCGTCCAGTTGATGACTTCATTGTGGATGCCCATGCGGTCACTGAGGGGCTGCGCGCTGCCCTGGTAAAACGTGAGTTGCTTCGGCTGGCCGCCGTCGGCCGGCATCACATAGACGTTGAACTTGCCGTCATACTGTCCGGTGAAGGCGATCCACTTGCCGTCGGGAGAAAATTTGGGAAACAGCTCGCGGCCGGGATGAGTGGTGATGCGGCGCGCCACTCCGCCGGAACTCGGCACCAGCCATAAGTCGCCGCCGTACATGAATGCGATCTTGTCCTTGTGAATATCAGGAAAGCGCAGCAGGCGGCCTTCCTGCATCTCCTGGCCCAGCGCCAGGCCGGCGCAGCCCACCACCAACAGAGCAATCCACCGCTTGAGAAAAGACATGAGGGCTCCTCCTTGCAAATTTTCGCGGACGGGGAACTGGAAAGAATTTTCCATCTGACGGAAACTGCCGATTGTATCAGCTTCGCGGCAGACGATGTCAGTGATCTACAGGACCAGTCGTGCGCGGCAATGATCAAGAAGACCGGAGCGGAGAACAACACACTTCCGGAGAGTTTTGTTTAGATCGAAAACGTGGGTTCGGCTTCTTCGCAGGTCGAGCCGCGTTGCCGTCGCAGTTCGGTCAGAAAAGCTTCGGCGGGAAGATCGGACTTTTGGCGAAAAAGAGCGACCAGCGGATCGTCCACAGGCTCTGCCGGCGGCAATAGGCCATCTCGGGACTCAGATTCGGTTTCCAGGCCGTCGGCTTCCACCAGAAGATCCGGTAGCGCTGTCTGGCTTTTCATCAGCTCCTGGATAAACCTCTCAACATGCTCGCGCTGCTGTTCCGTGGTTCGGACAAACTCCACTCCCATCCCGATCTCCGGATGCATAACCCGTACCACGCCGTCCACCCGCACCTGGAGTTGGCCGGCGCGCATGGCCAGGACGACGCGAGTCCCCGCGGGAAAGGGAGAAGAAATTTCCAGGTAGCAGCCACCCAGGCTGAGATCGGTAAGCTTGCAGTGTGCCGGAGGATCGTCCGCTTCGGCCTCGGGAGCATGGCTGCTGACCCATGCCTTGAGCTGATTGCGTTCCTTCGCCGACAGGTCCACAAAGCGAATTCCCGCTTGACGGCCGGCATTCTCCCATGCGATCTCCCCCTTGCAGGTAATCGCGTCCTGGGTTCCGGGCAAGGTGAACTCCACGCGCAGGGGAGAGAGGTTTCTCGGGCGGCGGGAGAGCTGGATGGCGATTCCCCCCTCTCCCAGGTCAGAGCTGGAAGTATTGATTTGCTTCTGCGATCCGCCCCCGTCGATGCGCAGCGTCACCGGCATCTCCACCGGGATGCGGGTATTGCGCCGGCGTTCCCGTTTCATCAAGGCGCGCGCCGCGCGGAAACTGGCCTTGGTGCGCTCCATGGAAACCGGCTTGTAGAGGACAAAGTGGGCGCCCAGTTCAAAAGCGCTGCGCACCGCGGTCTTGCCGTCAATGATGGCGACCGCTATGGCCCGCTTGTTGCACGGAGCCAGCCGGGCGCTCTTCAAAACCTGGGACGCTGCCCGCTCATCGGCGCAGTCCACGATCACCGCTTCAAATCTCTGCCGGGTCAGGGTGCGAATCGCCGCCGCCGCATCGCTGCAGTTCTCCATGGTGATGTCTAAGTCGCTGAGAACGCGCCGCAGCACGCGCACGATCTTCTCGTCGGAACACAGTACGAGCGATTTCAGCTTCATGATGCGCCTTTAAGACCTAAGCACCCGATTTCTAGCCATGGGCCGAGGCCGCATCTGCCTCTTCCCGCTCATCGTCCAGCATGTGGGCCACGGTGCGGAGCTGCTCGGCGGCATTCTGCAGGGCCTCGATCTGCTTGCCCAACTGTGCCTGTTCGGCTTGCTTCTTGCGCAGCACTTCGTAGATGTCCTTCACTTGGGCCTCCTGAGGGCACTCTAGGTAGCTCCGGTACTCCCGTCAATGCGCCAGTCCAGAGCCGGAGTTACGCCAGTAACTTGTTCCGGCCCATGAAGGTACCTAAGCTCAGCTGGTTAAGGGCTGGGGAGGAATGCCACTTCCTTTGAGAAGAACAGAACTTGGCTTGGTTCGGGGGTATCTGGCCCGATCTTCACCCCGCGGGGTGCCTGTTTTCCGCTTTTGCCGACATAACATGTTTGTTTTGTTAGGCTTGGTTATGCCACGAGTAACCTGCGGGCGAAGATTGGGGTTGACTTTTGCGAGCAAATCACCCTAGAATCACTGGTTTCCAGTTCACCCCAGTATTGGTTCAGTAAGCCTTTTGTTTGGGCTGAGAGTAGGGGTGTGAATCCCCAGGGGTGAAATCGGAATCTAAGTTTTTGAGGCGTTTATCGGGACTGATTTTCATTCCAAGCACGAGGCGGAATTTTCATGGCTAAGCGACGCGGAAATCCCAACTGGGGCAAGCCCGAACCCATCGGGCCTATCGTCCCTACTATCACCGAGTTCGAGCAGGTGGTGCGCGAGTACAAGCTCTCGCCCGACCAGTACCTGCGCTCCACCCGCCTGCGGGAATGGGCGCGGCGTAACAAGAATTCGAAGTACATCCCTGAGCCCTTGCTCGAGGCGTGGGGATTCGAAATTGAATCCACGCTGTAACTGAGGAACAGATGTGTGCCCGGGCCGCCTTTCGGCGGCCCTTGGTTTTTTGACGGCAGTCCTGAGACCTGAGACCTGCTTTGCTACAATCGCCTCATGGCGCCGCAGTCCCCGTTCAGCGACGTACCCAGCGCGATTGAAGAAATCCGCGCGGGCCGCATGGTGGTCGTGGTGGACGACGAAGATCGCGAGAACGAGGGCGATCTAACCCTGGCGGCAGAGAAGGTCACCCCCGAGGCGATCAACTTCATGGCCCGCTACGGGCGCGGCCTGGTCTGCCTGGCGATGACCGAGGAGCGGCTCGACCATCTCCGCATCGGGCCCATGACTGCGGAGAACACCTCCAACTACGGCACTGCGTTTTGCGAGGCCATTGACGCCCGCGAGGGCGTAACCACCGGCATCTCGGCTTACGATCGCGCCCGCACTATCCAGATCGCCATTGATCCTGCCACTCGCCCCTCCGACCTGGCTCGTCCGGGGCATGTATTTCCTCTGCGCGCCCGCAAGGGCGGCGTGCTGGTGCGCGCCGGCCAGACCGAGGCTTCGGTCGAACTGGCGCGGCTGGCGGGCTTGGTGCCCGCAGGTGTGATCTGCGAGATCATGCGCGATGACGGCACCATGGCACGCGTGCCGGACCTGATCGAGTTCTGTCAGACCCACCGTATGAAAATGCTCACCGTGGCGGAACTCATCCGCTACCGCATGCAGCACGAGCGCTACGTGCATCGCGTGGGCGAAGCCATGGTCAACACCGTGCACGGCGAGTTCCGCCTGATCGCCTACGAGAGCGAAGTGGATGGCGGCGAGTCCCACATAGCCCTGGTGCGGGGCGACGTGGAGACCGGCAACGAGCCTGTCCTGGTCCGCATGCATGCCCACTGCGTGATGGGGGACGTTTTTGGATCCACCGCTTGCGATTGCCACGCCACCATCGCCGGCTCCATGCAGGCCATCTCCCGTGAAGGCCGGGGCGCGCTCATCTATCTGCACCAGACTTCGAAGGGTTTCTCAGTGGAACGCATGGGGGAACGCACCATGCTCGCCTTTCATCGCGACAAGACGCTGCCGACGCTCCCCGAAAGCGAACGCAAGACCCAGCGCGAGATTGGCATCGGCGCGCAAATCCTCTCCGACCTGAATTTGCGGCGCATTCGCCTGCTCACCAATCATCCCCGCAAGGTAGCGGCACTGGAAGGGTTCGGCATCGAGATCGTCGAGCAGGTGCCGGTGGCGCTGGAACGGGCTCGAATCAAGTAATCAGCCTCCGTTCCTCTAACAAGGCGTCATCCTGAGTCCGCGTGCTATTGCGGGGCTCCTCGCACAGCCAGCGGCGTCATCCTGAGCCCGACAGGGCGAAGGATCTTGCGTGCGGTGGTACGAGCTCGACTACGAAGGCATTGCCGCCCCGCGCAAGACCCCTCGCCCGGCTGAACGGCGCCGGGTTCGGTATGACGCCTTATACGGGGCGACGACTCGTATTCCCTCTCCCGTTTGCTTCCACCCGGTGTCATCCTGAGCCCGAGAGGGCGAAGGATCCTGCGCGGGGCGGCAATCCCCTGGCCCGAGTCCGTGCTGCCGCTCGCAAGATCCCCTTCGAGTTCGCTCAGGGCAGGCTCTCACCCGCCGAAGGACGCCCGGCTCGGGATGACGCCGGGTCTTTGATGGCACATATGTACTCTTGGATTGGGGCTGACGGCGGGGGGCGCGCGGTCAGAATGGTTTGCGGGCCACCACGTCGCTGTCGTGAATGAAGAACTGCGCCGAGCACTGGCTGGATCCACAGATCACCGGCAGCAGCCCCGCGAGTTGTTTGCGCGTGATCAGCCCCAGGGTGCCGCAATCCGGGCACGACAGCACTGCCCAGTAGGGGTCGTCTTTCTCGCCCACGTGGCCCGCGTTCTCCAGCACGAAGATCGTTCCCGGGAGCATCTGCTCCGGGATCCACTCGCTCAGGACGTTGAGTTCCGCCACCATCGCGCCTCCTCGTGGAGCCAGACTGTTTACGCTTATGAAGCCTTCCTGCTTGTTCGCAGCGAGGCCGGGGCTGACCGGCTTCCCTTCTTCCCGCTGCGGATGACGGCGCGCACCTGCCGCACCGTGTCGCTCAGGCAAATGGCCAGCATGGGCTGGCGCGCATTTTTCAGGATGTCCACAATCTGCCGGGCCGAGGTTTCCAGATAAAGATTGTTGCCGTCGGTAAGCAGGTGGTAGTCGGAGGCGCCGCTGACGGTTTCCGCCAGACGCTTGCCGAACTCCCGCTGCAGGAAGCGCATCACCTTGCGCACCCGCTGCAGGGAGAAGCCGCGCCGCCGCAACTCACAGATCACTGCCACTTCCACCAGGTCTTCCATGGCATACACGCGCCGGTGCCCTTCCCGGGCGGGAGTCACGACCCCGCGCTCGTCCCACCACTGCAGCTGTCGCGGCGTAATGCCCGTCCATGCAACGACATCGCGGGATGTAAACCGCTGCTTCATTCCGAGGGAAAAATGTTTAAAACAGTTACTCTGACTTGTGTTTGAAACATTTTAGGCGCGACTTGATACCTGTCAATAACACTTTTGGGTCGGGAAGGGGGTGACTAGGAGAGTTCCCCGCGCCTGCTTAGAGCGTCCCGGCGCGAGGCAGGATGACCAGCTCCTCCACCGTGCTCTCGGGCGGCAACAGGAGGGCATTGACCACGGCTTTCGCCACGGTTTGAGGCGACATCATTTTCTTGCGGGGCGCCTGTGGCCAGAGGGTTTTCCACAGTGCCGTGTCGGTGGCGCCTGGCAGCAGCGCAATCACCCGGATTCCCCGGGAGCGCAGCTCTTCCCGGAGGGTATTGGTGAATCCCAGAGCCCCGTGCTTGGAGGCATTGTAGGCCGACGAGCCGGGAAACACTCGTCGCGCGGCGATTGACAGATTGTTGACGATGGTGCCGCCGGGTTGCATGAGCGGCAGGGCGTAGTGCGTGACCAGAAACATGCCGTTGAGATTGGTGTCGATCACGTCCCGCCAGGTCTCCGGGTTAAGTTCCCTGACCTCGCGATTGGAATGACCCACCCCGGCGTTGTTGACCAGAATGTCCAGCCGGTGAAACCGCTTCCTGACGGCGTCGCAAAGCGACTGCACAGCCGCCGGGTTGCGTACGTCGCAGGCCATCGTCAGCACCCGGGTGTGCGCGGCCAGTTCCCTGCCCGCCCGCAGCAATCGTCGCTGGTTCCGGCCGGTGATGGCCAGCGCGCATCCCTGCGAGGCCATAGCACGCGCCATGGCCAGACCCATGCCTTGGTTGGCTCCGGTGATGAGTGCGACTTTACCGCGCAAGCCTTTGGCGGAAACACGCGCAACCGTTCGTGCCAACCCTAGACTCCGTTGCTGCGGTTGCGGATCAGGGAGAGAAACTCTGTCCGCGTTTCTTCTTCGTCGCGGAAGCAGCCCAGCATGGAAGAGGTCACGGCGGCGGAGTGCTGCTTCTCCACCCCGCGCATCATCATGCACAGGTGGCGGGCTTCAATGACCACGCCTACGCCCTGGGGCTCGATGGCTTTCTGGATGGTCTCTGCGATCTGCGTGGTCAGGCGTTCCTGGATCTGCAGGCGGCGGGCAAAGATTTCAATCAGACGCGGCAGTTTGCTTAGCCCGATCACCCTGCCTTTGGGAATGTAGGCCACATGCACTTTGCCGAAGAAGGGCAGCAGATGGTGCTCGCACAAACTGAACATCTCGATGTCCTTCACGATGACCATCTCGTCGTAGTCCACCGAGAACAGCGCCTTCTTCAGCAGCGTCTCGGGATCCTCCCGGTAGCCTTTGGTGAGAAATTCATACGCCCGTTGCACGCGGTTGGGCGTGCGCACCAGGCCTTCGCGCGCGGGATCCTCGCCCAGACGAATGAGCATTTCGCGCACCAGCTCTTCAAAGCTGGCGCTGGTAAGGGTGGCGGGTTCGACTGATGGGGTCATATTTGGCTCGATTTTCGGGTTGGTTTTCCAGTTGCAAGATTACCGATCACGATGCGATTTCTCCGTACTCGAACGAATTCATCATGGTCTCTTCCAGTCTCACCTTGTCCAGATGAGCAAACTGAAAAGTGCGCCGCAAAATATCGTAGATGGTGATGCACAGGTTCTCGGTGGTGGGCACCGCCCGCGCAAATTCCGCCTGCATATTCAAATTCTCGTGGTCGAAACGCTCCAGGATTTCACGGCGCACAACCTCATCCAGCTCTGAAAGATTGCATACCATGCCCGTGTGCTGGTCCACCGGACCGCTCACGGTGACCTCGAGGGCGTAATTGTGGCCATGTCCGTACGGGTTGTTGCATTTGCCGTACGTGGCGGCATTCTCCGCGTCCGACATCTGGTCGCTGTGCAGGCGGTGCGAGGCCGAAAACATATAACGCCGGGTGAGATGCGCCTTCATGCTTCTCCGTAGAAATCCACGAACAGGTCGGGCGTTTCATACACCCGCACCCGGTGCAACTGCGCTTTTTCCAGCTTCGGCGCCAGGCGTTGCCAAATGGCGATCGCGAGGTTCTCCGTCGTCGGAATACGCGTGAAGAACTCGGGGACCTCTTTGTTCAGGAAGCGATGATCGAGCGCGTCCAGCACCTCGCGGTTCAGGACCTCCTTCAACTGCTTCAGATCCACTACAAAGCCCGAGCGGGGATCCACGTTGCCTTTCACCGTGACTTCGAGCGTGTAGTTGTGTCCATGGCCGTTGGGGTTATTGCACTTGCCGAAGAGGCGCTGGTTCTCCTCCGCCGTGAACTCGGGGTTGTGATAGTAGTGCGAAGCGGAAAACTCGGCTTTGCGCGTCAGATAGACCATGTTCAACCCTGGACCACGGTAGCGCCGGCGCTTCGACTTTGCTCAGAGCAGGCTTGGCGGCCGTCGCGGGGGCGTTCTGCTTCCACTGCGTCGTTGAGAACCACATCCACACCGCGATGATCTCCGCGGTAGCTGCGTCCCTTCCAGCTCACACATCCACCCCGATAAGCGAGTTGGGAACGCAGCAGCAGATAGGCAAACAGTGGCAGTCCGATCAGCGACAGAACATTGGCGTCCCAGAAAAAATGCGCTCTGCGGATTCGCATCCAAAAGAAAAAGGACATCACGGCGCCAAGTGCTGCGGCCAGGGCCCCGACCTGCCACTTGCCCCCGGCGATCTTGATGATTGCCGCCGCAACGCTGCCCGCGATCAAAACGAATTCCGTCAGGCGCAATGCCGCCAGCCGGCCTGGCCCCGGAAACAGCTGTGCCAGGTTCTTGGTCCATCCCTCGCGCAGTTGCGCGAAGCTGCGATACATGCGAGTGCGGACCGCATCGCCGCCGTAGCGGAAGAAAATCCTGCGCCCCGACCATTTCACGGCGCGGGCCAAGGCAACGTCTTCGAGCAAGCTGGTGGCCACGGCGGCGTGTCCGCCGACCGCGTCGTAGGCCTCGCGGGAGATCAGCAGATATTGGCCGTTGGCGGCCGCGGCCGGAGACCTGGGATCGCTTACCCGCGACGGCGGGTAGGTCACAGCCAGCTCGGCGAAGATGACCGGCATCACCGCTTTCTCCCAGATGCCGCGTACCTCCTGCTGGGGAGAATAGGAAAGCAGAGCCGCGCCTCGCTGCTGTGCCTCCGCCAAAGCGCGGGCCAGCGAACCGGGACTGTGCACGGTGTCGGCATCGGTAAACAGCAGCCATTGGCCATGGGCGTGCCTGGCGCCGGTGACCAGGGCATTGTTCTTTCCGCTCCACCCCGGCGGCAGGGCGCCTGGATCCACGACCTGCACACCGGCAAACGACTGCGCGATCTCGCGGGTGCAGTCGCTCGAGCCGTCATCCACCACGATGATTTCCAGGCTCAATCCGTCTTGCCGGGTCAGCGACTCCAGACAGGCGCCCAGGCTGGCTTCTTCGTTGCGCGCCGGCACGATCACTGACACGACCGGCCCGCTCGATACTGGATGTAGCGCGGTCATACACCGAATCAGATATTATAGCCGTGTGCGACGCGTCTCTGCTCTCGTCGGTTTTCTGACGCTGCTTCTCGCCGGTTGCTACAGCGGTACACGCCCGCCGCGCATTGGCACCGCCGCTCCCGATTTCACCGTGCAGGATTCCAGTCGGCAGGTCACCCTCAGCCAATTTCGCGGCAAAGTGGTGGTGCTGAATTTCTGGGCCACCTGGTGTCCGCCCTGCGTCGAGGAGATGCCCTCGCTGGTGCAAATGCAGCAGCGGATGGCCAGCAAAGGGGTCCAGGTGCTGGCGGTGAGCGTTGACGTCGACCAGGACGCTTACCGCAAGTTCGTGAAGGACCACCAAGTGGATTTGCTCACGGTACGGGACCCCAGCCACAAGAGCAGCGATCTCTACGGCACCTTCAAGTACCCAGAGACCTACATCCTCGACCGCAACGGAGTGCTGCGGCGCAAGTTCATCGGCCCCGTCGATTGGAATACCCCGGAGATCGTGGATTATCTCAGCAAACTCTGAGCTAGGGCATGCTGACGGCCAGGGCCTCATCGAGCGCCGGCTTGGGATTGCGCCGTACTGGCCCGGCTGCACCGGCCAGCTTGTTTTCTGTCTCTTCCCGGGCCTGCACGATCGACCGGAATTCAGGCGCATCCTTAAAGGGTTCCATCAGGGACTCAGAATGCAGCAAGCTGGCATAAGCCAGCCGCGGGGAAAACCCTGAGTCCCGCAGGAACAGACCGTATTCGTACCAATCAGCAGCCTCGCTGCGTCGGTCGCCGAGGGAACTGTCCAACCGGAGGGCACGCTGGTAGTGGAGCAGGGCTTCGGGGATTTTGCCGCGCACGGCCTCCAGTTCGGCATTGCTGACGCTGGCGAAACTCTCCAACTTCTTCTCGCCGCTCTGGGAGGCGAGTCGCAGCGCCAATGCGTAGCTGTTCTCGGCCTGGTCGGGGCGATTGGCCCGCACCTGGCATTGTGCCAGGCGCAGCACCGTGGTGATCAACTCCGCTGCCGGAGGACGGTCGGGCAACTGCGAGGCTTTGTCCAGAAAGATCACATAATGGGGGATGGCAGTCTCTGCCTTCCCTTCCCGATCCAACTCGTCGGCCAGGTAGAGGTGAGCACGCCACTGCGAGGGATCGAGCCGGAGCGCTCGTGTCCAGCTGTCCAGAGCTTCCTCAGGATGGCCCAGTTGCTCGGCCAGAATGCCGTGGTTCACCAGCAAGTCGGCATCCTTGGGCGCGTAGCGGAGCGACTGCCGCGTCAACTGGTAGGCTTCGTCGAAACGCTTTTGCCCGGTCAGATACTTGAGCAAGGCATTGCGCGGCGCCGGGTCGGCGGGATTGGTGCGGACTGCTTGTTGCCAGGCGGCGACCGCTTCATCCGTGTTTCCGCCTTCCAGTTGCTTGTGGCCGAGACGAGTCTGCACCGAGCTGTCGTAGGCATCGAGCGCCACCGCCCGTTGCAGATCCGCAAGATTGTCGCTGTGCAGCGCGAAGTAGTAGCGCACTTGATCTACTGTTCCGACAGCCAGCAACAGCAAGACGGCGGAAACGCGCAGGGCGTGGGCCCCAGGAGCGCTGCCGACTATCCAGCGCAGGCCGGCGGCCACCTGACTGCCCGCCTCGGCCTTGGCGCTCGCCAGGCGCTCCCGTGAATTCAACAGCAGGGCGGCAATGCGGCCATCGCGAAGCTTCCAGATGGCTCCGTCCAGAATGAAATGATGGATATTCACCAGCGCGGTGAAAATCAGGAAGCTGCTCGTGAAGTCATAGTGGAAGACGCGGCTGGCCAGCCACGGTCCGGGCACGAAAAGTGCGATTCCGCCGACGATCAGCAGGCCGAAGTACGCCAGCGGACGCCAGGGCGCAGCGTTGTCTGCGCTGGACTCCCGCCGGGCATAGTAACTGGTGATCCATAGATATTGGGCGGAGTGCATCACCGCCAGCACTCCCGTGCTGTAGCGGCTCTGCGGAATCTGCAGCCGTTCGCCAAACGATAATGCGGTCGGCAGCAGGAACCACACGAACTGGGTGGAGAACAGGGTCAGCGAGGGCAACAGCGGCCGCCATCCCACTTGCTCGGCCAATGCCGACAGACCGTAGGCAGAGAGAAGCACGAACCCGAGCGACAGCGGCAGCACCGCAATCGAGCTAAACCGCCCCGGAATTCCCAGCGAAAGAAACAGCGGATCGCGCGAGGGCCCGGTGTGAAAGCTCAAGAAAAGGATTAAGTACGAGAGCAGAAAGGCGGCATACAAGGCGCGCCGCTCCGCGGTGGAGGGCTTGGCTCCGGCCCGGCGGGCGAACATCATGAACAAGCCGTAATTCTGTCCGCTGTAATGCCACGGGCTCCAGGTGAGGTAGAGGGTGAAGATCCAGGGCAGGGCGCGGAACCAGAAATGCGACACCAACAGCGTCAACGCTACCAGCGCCGTGATGTGAACCGTGAAGATGCGGTATTTCTCGAAATCCTCCGCCCGGTGATAAGCCCGGTAAATCGTGGCCATGTAGTGGGGATAGTTGAAGAAAAGCGCGAGACCGTAAAAAGCGACCGACCAGGCGAGCGTGCTGGAAGACGTGGTGAAATACGTGAGCAACAGCAGAGGCAGCGACCATGCTCCGCAACCCACGACCAGATCAAGGCCGGGATTGTAGATCCAGAGCGGCTGGCCCGCGCCGGACAGCTGCGTGTCTGCGGATTTCGCCATATTGATGGGTGGGGAGACCGCCTGCGCGGATTATAAGTGGGCTTCGGGGAGGTCGCCGTACCCAGAAGGGTTCGGCTGAAAGTAACCCCGTCTTTTCGCGGAGGAAGACGCAGCAAGCTTCTTTGCTGATGCTCCGGGTCTTTTACAATGCCATCTGTGAAGTCCTGGGACGTCATCATCGTAGGCGGCGGGATCATCGGCCTGTCGCTTGCGATTGCCCTGCACAAACGCGGTGCCAGGGTGCTGGTGGTCGAGCGCGGTGAACCCGGGCGCGAGGCATCCCACGCCGCCGCTGGGATGTTGGCCGACTGTACTCTGGAAACTCCCGCTGCGCTGCAGCCTCTGGCCACGGCCAGCGCGCGAATGTATCCTGAGTTCGTTCTCGAGTTGCAGGACGAATCAGGTGTGGATGTGGACCTCCGAGACCAGGGCACGCTGATCTTCCCGCCTCCCGAGCACGTACACGAGCGTCCCGGCTTCACCGCCGCGAGCCTGCTCCCCTCCCCTCTTGCCGTCCTTGAGCCTGCGCTGGCGGAGCCCAGCCGAGCGGCGATTTACTTAAAGGAGCGCAGCGTTGATCCGCGGGTGCTGGTGGCGGCGGCGTTAAAGGCGGCGAAGCACCGCGGGATAGATATTTCTTCAGGCACAACGGTTACGGCGGTGCTTCTATCCGACGGCCGCGTGACCGGAGTCAGCACCCACAAGAGTTCTTACCCTGCTCCCGTTGTCGTGAACTGCGCCGGAGCCTGGGCGGGACATCTACCCCCACACCCATTTCCGACGCGTCCGGTGAAGGGGCAGATGCTCTCGGTCGTGGGCGCGCCACGCCATGTTCTACGCCACGTGATCCGTTCGCCCGAGGTATATCTGGTGCCACGCAGCGATGGCCGCATCCTGATCGGCGCGACGGTAGAAGAGGCTGGATACGACAAGCGCACCGACGCCGATACCATCCATCGCATGCACCAGGCCGCGATCCGATTGGTCCCCGCTTTGAGCGGAGCGCGCGTGCTGGAGGCCTGGGCCGGATTGAGGCCCGGTACCCCCGACGATCTCCCCATCCTTGGCGTCACCCCTACGCCGGGGTATTTCGTGGCCACCGGACATTTCCGCGACGGCATCCTGCTTGCGCCCGCGACTGCACACGTCATGGCGCAACTGCTGACTGGCATCCAGCCTGAATACAACCTGACGCCGTTTTCCTTTGCGCGGTTCTCCAGGGCAGCGTAGCCCGCGCCTGCTGCCGTTGCCTCAAGCAATCACCATGCGGAAAAACGGCCCCGCTACTGCGGTGTTTGTGCCATGGGCGGAGGACCACCCATCCGCTCCATGTGGTCGATGAGAGCTTGCCACATGTCCACGTTGGCCTGCCAGCGTGCTTTTTCGGACGCGTCGCTGATCTTGGCCACGTTGACCTTCATCTGCTCCAGGGATGTTTTCAGCTTGTCAATATCCGCCTTCATGGCCTCCATGCGATGCTGCCGCATCTCCATCATTTTCTGGCGGCGTGCGCCTGGGGCCGCTTGTGGCGGGCTCGGGGGAGACGCGGGCTGCTGCTGGGACGTGTCCTGTCCCCACGCCAAACAAGTCAGGGTTAACACCAGAGCGAGCAGAAAGCTTTTGAGCTTCATGGAACTTCTCCTTTCCGAAACGTACTTCACGAGTATAGACCCGAGCAAAGGAACAGACCTCTACGCCGAGCGCTGTTCGTGACCTCGTAGCTTAGCCACCGGGCACGGCTGGGGTATGCATGAGCTGCAACAGGGTGTCGAATCGCTTGCCACATCGTCTAATTAGAGGGCTTTTTCAGCCCCTCATCTCACCGAGAGGAGCCCGCTGTTTCAGGTATACTTAGGCGTTTTATGGGTCACTTCAACGTCATCTGATTCGCGTCGTTCGCGAGAAAGGCACACCTTTATGGCTTCCCCCGCAGTCGATTATGCCCGCGGTAACCAGCAGCGGTTTTTGAACGAACTGAAAGACCTGCTCCGCATTCCTAGTATCAGCACCCTGGAAGAGCACAAATCCGACATTCAGAAGGCCGCCGACTTCGTGGCCAGCGAGCTGCGCCGCATCGGCCTGGAGAATGTGGAGATCATTCCCACCCAGGGACATCCCCTGATTTACGCCGACTGGCTGCATGCCCACGGCAAGCCCACGGTGCTGTGCTACGCCCACTACGACGTGCAGCCTCCCGACCCGCTCGATGAGTGGGTCACGCCGCCCTTCGAGCCCACCGAGCGCAACAGCAACATCTACGCCCGCGGCGCGGTGGACGACAAAGGCCAGTTGTGGATGGAAGTGAAAGCCTTCGAATCGCTGATGAAGGCGCATGGCGGCAAGCTGCCAGTCAACGTCAAGATCATCTTCGAGGGCGAGGAAGAGGTGGGCGGTGAATCCATCGCCGACTACGTGCGCAAGCAGAAAGCCAAGTTAAAGGCGGACTTCGCCCTGGTGTGCGACACCGAGTTGTTCGCCCCGGATCTCCCGACGCTGTGCGTCGGCTTGCGCGGCCTGGTGTACACGGAAATCGAAGCTTACGGGGCAAAAACTGACCTGCACTCCGGCATGTACGGCGGCGCGGCTCCCAATCCGTTCTTCGCCCTGATTGAGATGATCAGCAAGATGAAGGATGCCAAGGGCCACGTGCTGATTCCCGGCTTCTACAAGGACGTGAAGGCTCCCAGCAAAGACGAACTGAAAGCCTGGAAGCGGCTACCGTTCAACGAAGAGCACTACCGCAAGACGGAAGTCGGATCGAAGGTTCTGACCGGTGAGCCGGGATACTCGGTGCTTTACCGCACCTGGGCGCGTCCGACGCTGGAAGTTCACGGCATGCCTGGAGGCTTCACCGCGGCCGGCGCCAAGACCGTGATTCCGGCCAAGGCTGCGGCCAAGGTCTCGATGCGCCTCGTCCCCAACCAGGATCCCGACGACATCCTCAAGAAGTACACCAACTTCCTGAAGAAGATCACGCCCAAGGGCATCGAGATCAAAGTCAAGGTGCACAGCAAAGGTCCGGCTTGCGTCGTCGGCACCGACAACAAATACGTCAAGGCTTCCACCGAAGCCATGCACGAGGTCTTCAAGAAGGATACGGTCTTCATCCGCTCCGGCGGCTCGATTCCGATCGTCACCGATTTCCAGGATGTGTTGAAGATTCCCAGCGTGATGATGGGCTTCGGCCTGCCCGACGACAACCTGCATGCTCCCAACGAGAAGTTCCACATCCCGAACTTCTACCGGGGGATCGAGTCCATCTGTTTGTTCTTCGAGAAGCTCGGCGAGTGATCTGCCGCTGGTCGGAGACGGGTCTATGACCCGTCCCCGGCCGACGGGACGGCTTTGATTCGTGTGCGGGCGTTGGTTCCAGCGCCGCTGCGGTTTGGCAGGATGCCCGGATGGCGTCAGGCTCTGGCAGCGTGCGGTTGTCTCCCTTTTTACTTGCTCTGTTCCAGCCCTTGCGCTAGGCTGTTTTCGCTCTCGCGATTCTCCCCTCCTCATACTTTCCTTCGCCCGTGTCCCGCTCTTGGACTGCACTGCCTATGCAGAATGAGGGGGTCGTGCCAATGGGCACACTATATGTGGTGTTTTCTTGCTTGACCCTGGCACATTTTCGCCGTTACAGTAGCTCTGATTTGTGCTCGCCCCGTCCAGCCTCGGGGAAGTCTCCGTCAGTGCGAAGGGTGGAGGCATCTGATTGGTAAACAATGCGGCGGGGCAACCTCATGGGTACCGCTGGTGATGGTGCGCGCAAGATTTCTCGCCCGGCTGAACTGCGCCGGGCTGCGGGATGGCGCCTCTTCGATTGCGACGCCTTGGATTGCCGGCGGGACCCTTCGGCTTCGCTCAGGGCAGGCTGCCGGCGCTATGGCTGTAGTCCAGCGGCAATAAGGAGTACACGTTGCTCAAACTGAAAAAGCTTCACGTTCTCGGCTTCAAGTCGTTCTGCGACCGCACCGAGCTCAAGTTTCACGGAGACGGCATTGCGGCCATCATCGGTCCCAATGGCTGCGGCAAGTCTAATATCGCGGATGCCATCTCTTGGGTGCTGGGCGAGCAGTCGGCCAAGACCCTGCGCGGCTCGCGCATGGAGGACGTCATCTTTGCCGGCACCCGCGATCGCAAGCCGACCGGCATGGCCGAGGTGTCGCTCACGCTGATTGACCCCGAGGTCTACGACGGCGCCGACGCCAACAATCCTACCGAAATTGACATCCAGGACGACATGCCGGATACGGCCGACGATTGGGACGAGGCCGAGGTCCGGGCGCGGGCGGCTGAGGAGACGGATCGGTGCACAGAGGAAGCTCAACCCGGCAAAGCCGAGGACTTGGAAGACGAGCCGTTGTTTGCGCTGCCGCCCGCTACCCGCGTGAAAGTGGTCTCGATTGCTTCGGCGCCCCTGGCCGCAGGTCAAGTTGTCCTGAAAATTCGCCGCCGCAAGTTCCAGCAACAATTCCACGCTGGGGAGATTGTCGTCACCCGCAGGCTCTTCCGCACCGGGGACAGCGAGTACCTGCTCAACGGCAAGCTCTGCCGCTTGCGCGACATTCAGGAACTGTTCATGGGTACCGGCCTGGGGCCGGAGTCCTATGCCCTCATCGAGCAGGGCCGTATCGGGCAAATCCTGAGCAGCCGGCCGACTGATCGCCGCGCCATCATTGAAGAGGCCGCCGGTATCACCAAGTTCAAAACCAAGAAGCGTCTCGCCGAAGCCCGCCTGGAAGATGCCAAGCAGAACCTGGCGCGGGTGAACGACATCTTCGACGAAGTGACGCGACAGATGAACTCGCTCAAGCGCCAGGCCTCCAAGGCCGAGCGTTATGCCCGCTTGCGCGAGGAGATGCGGGCCAAGCTGCGCCTAGTGCTGGCCAGCAAGTTCGCCCAGTTGGAGCAGGAAAGCGCAGAATTGGACGCCCGGCTCAATTCTCTCTCGGAGGACATGCGGCAGCAGGCCGAGACTGTTCAACAGCTCGAAGCCGAGCAGGGCGAGCGCACACAGCGTGGCTATGCCATCGAAACCGAGATCCGGGAGAACCGGGAGCGCCTGAATCAGATCAAGCTGGAGAGCGATCGCGCCCAAGCCCGGCGCCGGCACAACGACGAACGCTGCGCCGAGTTGCTCGCGCGCTCGGCCTCATTGGACGCTGAACTGGTCCAGGCCCGCAGCCGCCTGAGCGCGCTCGAAAGCGAGCGCGACGCCAACCGCCAAGTGCTCGATTCGGCGGCAGCCGATGTGGCGGCGGCGCGCCAGGAAATGGAACATTGCCGGGAAGAAGCGACCGCTGCTGCGAACGCGCTGGCCGCGATGGAACAGCAGCAGGAGGCTTCGCGGCTCGCAATTCTGGAAGCGGTGGCGGCAGCGTCCGACCTGCGCAACCAACTCACGCAAGCCGAGGAACGCCTCGCCGGAGTGGATCGTGAATCCCAGCGCCTGCAGGCGGAACTCGCCGCTGCCCGCTCCCAGGCGGACGCATTTGGCAGCCGGCGCGGACAACTGGTGCTGGAATTTGAGACGGTCTCGCAGCGGGTCGCGAACCTGGCACAGGAGATCGTTCAAGTCCGTCAGTCGCTGGCGTCCAAGCGGCAGGAGGAGAACGAGGCCAAAACGCATCTCGACAGTCTGCGGGCAGAATATGCCTCCGCCATCGGCAAGAAGGGTTCGCTGGAGGCAGTCATCGCCGAGCACGGGTATTCCACCGAGTCCGTGCGCCGCTTGTTCCAGTCCGGAGCCATGCAGGGCGGCCTTGCTCCCGCGGGCGTGCTGGCGGATTTTCTTGAGGTCGAGCCGCGGTTCGAATCCGTGGTGGAAGACTTTCTGCGCGACGAGCTGAACTACGTCGTGGTCAAGTCATGGGATGCGGCGGACGAAGGTCTGCGCCTCCTGCGCAGCGACGTGGACGGCCGCGCTACCTTCCTGGTGCATCCCGAGGACGCGCAGGCCAAGTTCTCTTTCTCGGTGGACGAGGCTGCGGCAGCCGAGCCTCTGCACCACTCCATCCTTCCCCTCAAGAACAGCATTCGCGTGCTGAATGGCTTCGGCAAGTCGCTGGAAGTGATCCTGCCCAAGCTGCGCGACGGATACATCGTGCCCGATCCGGCCTTTGCCCGCGCCCTGGCGCTGGAAAATCCGCATGCCTTCTTCCTCTCGCAAACCGGCGAATGTTTTCACAATGTGACCGTCACCGGCGGCCGGCAGCGTGAGGAAGGCCCGCTCTCCATGAAGCGCGAGTTGCGTGACGTGCTGCGCGTGCTATCAGAACTGGAAGTGGCGCTGCGCCATGAAGAAATGCGGGTGCTCACCCTGGGACGTGAAATCAAGGAACTCACTTCCCTACTGGACCGCATGGAGGACGAAAAGCGGGAAGCCGACAAGCAAAGCCTGACCTCCAGCCACCACCTGCAACAGCTCGAGTCTGAGATGACGCGCGCGGAAGAGCGGATGAACACGTGTCAGGAGGAACTGCGGCGGCTGACCGCCGATCGCGCGGAGCAGCAGGAAGCCATCGCCCAGCGAAAGCAGCGCATGACCGCGGCCGAACAGAGGCGCAGCGAACTGGAGCTCCAGGCCGCAGGCGCTCAGCAACAATTGGCGGGGCTGCGGGAGCGCCGCGACCAGGCCGCGCAGAAGACCTCGGAGCAGGTGGCCTGCCTGGCCACACTGGAGGAGCGTCACCGCGCCGCCGCGGTGGCCTTGGAACGGATCGATACTCTGGTCAGCGAGATGCGCGAACGGGCTGACTCCATCCAGTCGCAGATTGAGTCCTCCGCTGCGGAGAAACTGCAGCGCGAGCAGGACAACCAGCAGATCGCCACCCAGTTGCTGGACTTTGAATCCGAGCGCAATGCCACCGAGGCCCGGGACGGCCTGTTGCAGTTCGAGTCCGAGCAGGTGCGCGCCCGACTGACAGAAATTGACGACGCCTTGCGCAGCGCGCGGCTGCTGCTCGATCAGGCCCGTGACCGCCGCGGCGAGATTTCCGCTGCTGCCGCCAAACTCCAGTCGGATGCGCAGTACATGGCTGAAACCTGCCTGAATGAACTGGGTGTACAGCGCGACGAACTGCTCGCCGACTGCACCACTTCGCTGGCCACCGGCGAGCAATTAGCGCTCGAAGACCAGCTCTATCGCGAAATGCGCACCCGCCTCGACGCCATGGGCCCGGTCAACATGATGGCCCTGGAAGAGTACAAGGAAACCGCCGAGCGTCATGCCTTTCTCGACACTCAGCGCAAAGACCTGTTGGAGTCCATCGAGAACACGCAGAACACTATCAAAGAGATTGACACTTTCTCGCGGCAGAAGTTTCAGGAGGCCTTCGCCCGCATCAACGAGAACTTCCAGGCCACCTTCAAGAAGCTTTTCGGCGGCGGCAATGCCTTTATGCGCCTCACCGACGAGGAGAACAGCGCCGAGAGCGGCATTGACGTGGTGGCCTCGCCTCCGGGCAAGAAACTGCAGAACGTGCTCCTGCTCTCCGGTGGCGAGAAGGCCCTCACCGCGCTGGCGCTGCTGGTGGGCATCTTCCAGTATCAGCCCAGTCCCTTCTGCATTCTCGACGAAGTGGATGCCCCGCTCGACGAAGCCAACATCGGGCGCTTCACCGAACTGGTCAAGGAGATGAGCGTGCAGACCCAGTTCGTGCTCATCACCCACAGCAAGAAGACTATGAGCATCGCGCCCGTACTCTACGGAGTCACCATGCAGGAGCCGGGAGTTTCCAAGCTGGTGTCGGTGCGTTTCGGGGCAACAGCCTAACACCCGACCTCAGACCTCCGACGGCGGCTCTCCGGTTTCCCTATCCAGGTCCGAGGTCTGAGGTTGGACCTCCGCCTCTCAAGTTCTTTTCCTCCCCGCCGATACCAAGGCATGAGGTATCGGGGTCGTCGCCATTTTCGGCCGCTGGGGTGTGTCCTGGCCCTTCTCGTGTGCCTGTTCTGCTCCCTGGCTGGCGCGCAAAGCTCGGCCGACCAAGACGTTCTGTCGCTGAGCATCGAAGAACTGACTCAGGTCAAGGTTTACACCGCGTCCCGGCACTTGCAGGACGCCCGGGAACCTCCTTCAGCGGTAAGTGTGATCACGGCGGAGGAAATTGCGCGTTACGGCTGGCGCACTCTGGCCGATGTTCTGCGCAGCCTGCGCGGTTTCTATACCGCCTACGATCGCGACTACGTCTATCTCGGCGTCCGGGGATTCCTGCGCCCGGGCGACTATAACTCCCGCATCCTGCTGCTGATCAACGGCCACCGCCTGAACGACAACGTCTACGACAGCGCGCAGATCGGGACCGAATTCCCTTTGGACCTTGACCTGATTGACCACATTGAGATTGTTCGCGGCCCCAGTTCTTCCCTGTTCGGCACCAATGCCGTATTCGGGGTGATTAACGTCATCACTCGTCAGCCTGCTGACAGCTTTATCGAAGCTTCGGGAGAAAGTTCCTCATTCTTCGGCCGAACTGGACGGCTGACCGCCGGCGTTCAGAAGGGCCTTCTGTCCGCGCTTATGTCCGGCAGCTGGTATCGCAGCGCTGGGCAGCAGCGCCTCTTCTACCCTGAGTTTGCGGCCCCGCAGACGAACTGGGGGTGGGCGGAAAATGTGGACGGAGACCGCTACGGCGATATCTTCGCCGATGTGCACGATGGAAACCTGCGTATACAGGGCTTGTTTTCCAGGCGAACCAAGATTATACCCACGGCCTCGTATGGGACGGTTTTCAACGATCCCTTGAACTACACGGTAGACACTCGCGGCTATGTCGATGTGAGTTACCGTCACAACCTTTCCGCCCATACTGAACTCGACCTACGAACCTACTACGATGCATACGACTCCGTGGGCGCGGGTGTGCTGGGCGGACCGGACCCGGCCACTGAGTTCCGGGCTTTTAGCAATGCCAGCGTGGACTGGGTGGGGGTCGAGGCCAACTTGGGACGGCAAGTCGGCCGGCACCGAATCACCCTGGGTACCGACTATGAATACAGCCTTGATCTGAATCAGAAAAATTACGCGGCCGGGCTACCCCCAGTCATGGAAACTCAGCACTCGCCCTGGCTGGCCGCCGTCTACGGCGAGGCCGAGTTGAGTCTTGCGCCCAAGGTGACCCTTCGCGCCGGCGCACGCTTTGACTATTTTGACAGTTTCGGCGGCGCCTTCAGCCCGCGCATCGCACTCATTTACTCGCCGAACTCGCGCACTGCGTTGAAATATATCTTCAGCCGCGCTTTTCGCGCGCCCAACGCGTACGAAAGCTATTACGCCGACACGATTGTCGTAGAAGCACCGAGCCTGCATCTGAAGCCAGAGGACATTCAATCCCACGAGGTGGTCTTCGAGCACAGCCTTACCCCGTGGCTGGCCATCACCGCCGACGGGTTCTACAACGACCTCGACAACCTGATTGATGAAGTGCCCGACCCAGCCACGGGTTTGAACCACTTCGTGAACGGCGGAGAGAACGAAGGCCGTGGGGTCGAGTTTGAGCTGGATGCCAAGCGCGCTTCAGGACTTGCGGGCCGCGCCAGCTACACCCTCGCCGATGCCAAGGACATCATTCAGGACGAGCGGGTGGCGAATTCTCCGCTGCACAAGGCCAAGCTCAATGCCACGATTCCGCTGGCACGGCGGGCCTTTGCCGGATTGGAAATGCAATATATCAGCGCCCAGCAGAGCTACCAGGATACGCGGGTTCCGCCCACCTTCCTGACCAACCTCACGCTGTCCACCCGGCCGTTGTGGGGAGGGTGGGAATTCTCCGCCAGCGGTTACAACCTGTTTGACCGCCGCTGGTTCAGCCCGGCAGGCGCGGAGCACCGCCAGGCAGAAATCCTGCAGGACGGCCGGACCTGGCGGTTCAAGATCTCTTATCGGCTACATCTTCACCGGGAACGGAGCAAGCCGTGAGCGGCCCAGCTGGCCCATGGACCCGGCTTGGCAGCAGGCGCGTCGTGTTTTGGCTTCCCGCGCTGCGAAGGGGACCCCTGTGAGATCGCTCACATTCGCCTCCCTGGGTCTGTGTTCTCTGCCTGGCGCTGCTGTTGGCGACGCCCGCTCCTGCCCAGATGCACGACGAGCGCGCAGTGAAGGTTGCGTTCGTGTTCAACCTCACCAAGTATGTCGAGTGGCCACAGGTAACCCACGAAGTGGTCATCGGCTTCGTCGGCGACTCACCCATGGGCGAGACCTTGGAGAAGATGCTGGCGGGCAAGACCAGCGATTCCCGGCCGATTCACGTGCTGCTGTCCCCCTCCGACGAGCAACTTGCTCAATGCAACGTCTTTTACATCGCGGATGCATCGCCGAAGAAGATCCATGCGGCGCTGGACAAGGTGCGAAACAAGAACATCCTCACGGTGGGTGACTCGGATGTCTTCGCGCGGGAGGGCGGGATGGTCGGCCTGGTCACGGTGGGGCAGCAGATACAGATACAAGTCAACCTGCGGGCCGCGCAGGACTCACAAATCAAGCTCAGCTCCCGCCTTCTGAATCTGTCCACTCTGGTGCAGACCGCACCCGCAGCGAGGAACTGACATGCGACTACTCCGCGGCCGCAGCTTCGCTCACAAGATGACACTGATGGCGCTCCTGGCCAGCGGCATCGCGGCCGGCACGCTGATGATGGCGTTCCTGGTTCTTGACAGCATCAGCTCCCGCGCCCTGCTGCAAAGCCGCCTCTCCACCTTGGCCGATGTGGTCGGGCAGAACTCGACGGCGGCGTTGAACTTCAATGACCCTGCTGCTGCCGTCGGGGTCCTCGAAGCTCTGCGAGCGGAGCCACCCATCGTCTCGGCCTGTCTGTACGACTTGTCTGGACAACTGTTTGCCCAATACGAGCGGCAGGCCAACCGGGAACCCTGTCCAGCCAGACTGGCCCAGGTTCCGGCGCTTGACGACCAGCCGTCCGGCACGATCCGCCCGGTCTTGCGCCATGGTGAGATGGTGGGGACGCTCTTGCTGAAATCCGATCTGCGGGAATTGAAGCAAAGATGGGAACGCATGCTCGCGGTCGCCGGCGGTTTGCTGATGCTGGCCCTGGTGGTCGGGGGAATCTCGGCTTCTTTACTGCAGCGCCGGATTTCGCGGCCTGTCTCCGAGCTTGCCAGGGCCATGCATAACGTCACCGTGGAGCAGAACTTTGATGCCCGAGTCGAGGTCGTGGGGAGCGACGATATCGCGCGCCTGGGAACCAGCTTCAACACCATGCTGGCCGAACTCGAGCGCCGCGACACCGGGAAGAGACATGCAGAAGCGAAGCTGCAGTTCCAGGCCCTGAATGACGCGCTCACCGGTTTGCCCAATCGCCGGCTCTTTGCCGACCGTCTTTCCCAGACCCTGGCCCTGGCCGGCCGCGAAGGCCGCACCGTAGCGTTGTTGTACATCGATCTGGACGGCTTCAAGCTGGTCAACGACAGTCTTGGCCACGCCATTGGCGATCTCCTGCTGGTCGAGGTCGCGGAACGTTTGCGGACCCGGGTGCGCCAGTCCGATACCCTGGCGCGTCTCGGCGGCGATGAATTTACTGTCATTCTGACCGGCATCCATGCCAAGGAAGAGGCCTTACTGGTTGCGCGCAGCCTGCTGGATGGTCTTGCCTCCCCCTTCTCCCTGGAGAACCACCAACTCACGGTCGGGGCCAGCATCGGCATCAGCATCTTCCCCGAAAACGCTCAAAATGCCGCCGACCTGATGCAACAAGCCGACAGCGCCATGTATGCCGCCAAGCGCGATGGCAAGAATCGCGCCATGTACTTCACGCCCGAACTCGGCTCTCTGGTACGTGAGCGCTTGAATCTGGAAAATCAGCTTCGAGGCGCCGTTGCGCGGGGCGAGATCCAGGTGCACTACCAGCCCGAATTTGACGTATCCTCTCACCGCCTGATCCGATTTGAGGCCCTGGCGCGCTGGGTGCATCCCACTCTAGGAACCATCCCTCCCAGTAAATTTATTCCGGTATCGGAGGAAAGCGGGCTGATCGCCTCTCTCGGGGCTTACCTCATGGAGGTAGCCTGTGCTGAGGCGGTCAAATGGCAGGCCCTGTGCCCCCATCCCGTCCAGGTGGCGGTCAACGTTTCCACCATTCAGTTCAAACGTGACCATTTCGTCGAAGAAGTGACCAGCGTGCTGAAACACGCCGGCCTCCGGCCCGAACTCCTTCAGTTGGAACTGACCGAGTCGATCATGCTGACCGGCGTCCACAGGGCTGCCGAGACCATGCAGCGTCTCCGCCAGTTGGGCATCAGCCTGGCGATCGACGATTTCGGCACGGGGTACTCATGCCTAAGTTATTTGCCCGCATTGCCTTTTGATGCATTGAAAATCGACCGCTCTTTTGTCCGGGAGTTCGAGGTAAAGCCGGAGCATGGAGCGATGATTCACTCTCTGGTCTCCCTCGCCCACAATATGGGAATGCGGGTCATCGTCGAAGGGATCGAGACCCCGGCACAACTCGATCTCATCCGCAAGGTAGGCGGCAATGAGATCCAGGGATATCTGCTGGGAAAGCCGATCTCCGATCCGGCCTCGCTGCTCTCTGCGCTGTCCTACTATCAGAACGACCTCGACGCCTGTATTCCACGCCCGGACGATGCCGCTGGCTGAAAAGCACGGCTCGCTTTTCCTCATCTGTCCTCAGATTTTCCACAAAACACCGCCTCGGAAGGCCTTGCCAGACAAGGGATTTCCCTTCCTCGCCTTTCTGTCAACTCTTTTTTGCCGAACAGGCTCGGTCCGCTACACACAAGTGTGACGCAAGTGGTTGACAAAAATTGCAGGAAGGCTAGAATACGCGACGTTTCCTGCCTGTAAAATTTCATCATGAGCCCCCAACTTCTCGATTCCGTCTTATTGCAAACCGACTTTCCGGAACTGGAGCTCCACGCCAGCGGCAAGGTACGCGATGTTTACCGTCTCGACAACGAGCACTTGTTGTTTGTGGCCACCGACCGCATCTCGGCCTTTGACTATGTGCTCGCCTCCGGGATTCCACACAAGGGGCGGGTCCTTACCCAGATTTCGCTCTTTTGGTTTGATTTCCTGAAGGACGTCGCCCCGAATCATTTCATCACCGCCGACGTCGAGCGCTATCCTGCGAACGTCCGCCCCTATTTGGACCAGCTTCGCGGCCGCTCCATGGTCGTCATGCGCGGGGATATGTTCCCGGTCGAGTGCGTAGTGCGCGGTTACCTCTCGGGGTCGGGGTGGAAGGAATACAAGGCCAGCGGCAAAGTTTGCGGCATCGATTTGCCGGCCGGGTTGCGCGAGTCCGACAAGTTGCCGGAGCCCATTTTCACCCCTGCTACCAAAGCCACCACGGGGCACGACATCAACATCTCCTTCGAGGACATGTGCAAGATCGTGGATCCGGAGCAGAGCCGCAAGTTGCGCGATATCAGCCTGAGGCTCTATACCAAGGCCGCCGACTACGCGCGAGAGAAAGGCATCATCATCGCCGATACCAAGTTCGAGTTCGGGCGCACGGCGGCCGGCATTACCCTGGCCGACGAGGTGCTCACCCCCGATTCCTCCCGCTTCTGGCCGGCCGAAACCTATCAGCCGGGCAAGGCGCAGGAATCGTTCGACAAGCAGTACGTTCGCGACTACCTGGAGGAAATCCGCTGGAACAAGCTGCCGCCCGCCCCTGCCCTTCCCCCGGAGGTGGCCCATAAGACCAGCGAAAAATACCTCGAGGCGTACCGCCGCCTGACAGGACGCGAACTGGATGCATAGCGGGAACGCCGCTCCTGGGACGAACTCATGAACGGCGCGGATTGGGTCATTATCGCGGTGGTCCTGGTCTCTGTCGTCCAGGCCGCCAGCATGGGCTTTTTTCACGAAGTTTTCGGAATTGCCGGTCTGGTAGTGGGCTATCTGTTAGCGGCCTGGCAATATCCCCGGCTGTCGGGGTGGTTCGCACCTCATGTGAAGGCACCGTGGGTGGGCGATATTGCCGGGTTCCTGATTATTTTTTTGGCGGTGATATTCCTGGCTGGCGTTGCCGGAAGGATTGCGCGTTGGGCGGCGAAAGAAGCCGGACTCAAGGCCTTTGACCGGATGCTGGGCGCGGCCCTGGGCTTATTGCGGGGCGCCTTGATCGTGGCCGTAATTCTGATGGGCATGGCCGCTTTCACCCCGACCTCGAAGTGGCTGGAGGGTTCCGAGCTGGCGCCGTATTTCCTGGTGGTGGGACGCGGCGCGATTTGGGTTGCGCCCTCGGAGCTGCGGGCCCGCTTCTACCAGGGATTGGACCTGCTGCATCACCAATCGCAGCCGGCGCCCGGCAAATAGGGCAACGCACAGTTTTTCGGAACACGGTCTGCGTTTAATGAAGAAAGAGAGATGCCGTGAAAGACCAGCTTGAAGCTCTCATCATGCAGATGTACAAGAGCAACATCCTCTACTCCGAAGCGGTGCGCGAGTTCAAGAAGAAGTTCATTCTGACCGTGCTGCAGGAGAACAAGGGCAACCAGTGCCGCGCCGCGCGCGAGCTGGGCATGCACCGCAACACCCTGAGCCGCACCATCGACGAGCTGAAGATAGACGTCCGCCAGCTGCGCGACGGCATCCGGCGCCCGCCCCGCAGCGCCCGCCCGATGGTGTACGAGAAGAAGGCGGTGCGGTAGCCGCAAAGCGTCATTCGCAGCGCCCTGCGCCTTCGTTGCATCCTGCTAGAGCTCCGCCAAGGCGCGGTGCACGAGGTGCACCGCAATCGCCCCCTCGCCCACCGCCGACGCGACCCGTTTCACGCTTCCCGAGCGCACATCGCCCACCGCAAACACACCCGGCAGGCTGGTTTCCAGCATGAGCGGCGGGCGCGACAATTGCCAGGAATGGCCCGGCGTTCCTGCAAGAACCCGGTCCACATCACGCCCGGTAAGGATGAACTCCTTGTCATCGAGAGCCAGGCACCCCTTCAGCCAGCCGGTCCGCGGCGACGCCCCCGTCATGATGAAGACATGGCCGATCTCATGGGCGGACGTCTGGCCCGTCGTGCGCTCCACCCATGAAACCCTCTCCAGCCGCGTGTCCCCTGCCAGGGCGACAATCTCGGTCTTGCAGTGCAGCTCGATCCCTGGATTTTCCGCAATGCGCTGAATCAGATACCGCGACATGGTTTGGGATAGCTCTGCGGAGCGGACCAGCATGTACACCTTGCGGGCGGTTTGCGACAGAAACACCGCCGCCTGCCCCGCCGAGTTGCCTCCGCCCACCACGATCACCTCTTCGCCGCCACACAGTTGCGATTCAATGTACGTCGCCCCGTAGTAGATTCCCTGTCCCTCGAACCGCTCGAGATTGGGCAGGTTGGGCTTGTTGTACTGGGCGCCGGTCGAAATGATGATCGTGCGGGCCGCCAGCTTGCTGCCGTCATCCAATTCGACCTCGTAAGGTCGCCGTTCACAGTTGAGGCGCACCGCATTGTGGCCCACCATCATCTTGGCGCCAAACTTCTGTGCTTGCGCGATGGAGCGCGAAGCCAGTTCCTGTCCCGAAACTCCCATGGGAAATCCCAGATAGTTTTCGATCTTCGAACTTGACCCGGCCTGCCCGCCCGGAGCTTCGCACTCGATCAGCAGTGCATCCAGCCCCTCGGAAGCCGCATACACCGCTGCCGCCAGACCCTCGGGCCCGGCGCCCACGATAATTACGTCGCGCACCTGTTTTGGGTCCACGCTGGCGTTGAATCCCAGGCAATCGGCCACCTGCTGCGCCGAAGGATTGCGCAACACGGTTTGACCGTTACAAATGACCACTGGGATGTCCCGCCAGGGTCACGGAAAACCGGTCCAGTAGCTCCTGCGCTCCCGTGTCCGTGTCCAGGTTGATGAAGGTGTAAGGATAGGAGTTCCGTCCCAGAAACTCGCGCAGCCGCAGGGTGCCGGCCGAGTGGAGCGATCCCAATATGATCACATTGCCGAGCCCACGATTCACCAGCGCGATGCGCCGCAGGATGAATGCCCGCATGAAAATCTCGCCAACTCGGCATCCTTGGCTACCAGCGCGCGCAGGCCATCGCCCGTGAACTCCAGGAATTCACCCCCTCCAGTACCCGCCCCTTGGCCATCGCGTGCTGCTCGGAGATCATGTTGAATTCTCCGGTGAATCCGCCGGGGTGGTGCGTCACTAACTGACGCTCCCCCGTGGGTCCCGGCTGGACAATCTCCATGCTGCCCGACAACAGAACGAAAAACGGTACAAGCGTGTCGCCCGGGGCAAACAGAACCTCGCCCGGCTCCACTCTCCGCAACTTGCCGCCGGGACGAATGCGCTTGATCTGGGCTTCGGTTAGGACCGGAAAGGCCTGGGCCTGCGCGTCAATCATGTTGGGTACAGGGAAGATAGACATGATGGTAGTCCCCCAAATGATGTGCGGCCCCGGAGCGACGCAGCAGGGCCGCTTGTCCTGCATCAGGATAATTGGCTTGCCGTTCACGGGCGGTCAGGCCGCCGCCTGCTGGCTTTTCTGGAAAAACCCGAGCAACTCTGTGTTGACCTGGTCCTTCAAGGTCGAGCACATGCCATGCGGCGCCCCCGGATAAACCTTGAGCGTCGCACCTTTCACTAACTTGGACGAAAGCAGTGCCGACGCTCCAATCGGCACGATCTGGTCGTCGTCGCCATGCAGGATCAGCGTCGGCACGTCGAACTTCTTAAGGTCCTCGGTAAAGTCCGTCTCCGAAAACGCCTTGATGCAGTCGAATACGGCCTTGTGCCCAGCCATCATCCCTTGCAGCCAGAACGAGTCGCGCAGCCCTTGTGATACCTTCGACCCCGGACGGTTGGCCCCGTAAAACGGCGCTGTGAGGTCCTTAAAGAACTGCGCGCGATCCGCCAGCACGCTGGCGCGAAGCTGGTCGAAAACCTCGATCGGCAGGCCGCCGGGATTGGCCGCAGTCTTCAGCATAAGCGGCGGTACCGCGCCAATCAGCACCGCCCCCGCGACCCGTTTGGTGCCGTGACGGCCGATGTAACGCGCGACTTCGCCGCCGCCGGTGGAGTGGCCGACGTGGATCGCGTTCTTCAAGTCCAGCGCTTCCACCAACGTTGCCAGATCGTCGGCGTAGGTATCCATTTCATTGCCGTTCCATGGCTGGCTTGATCGGCCATGGCCGCGGCGGTCGTGGGCGATGCAGCGGTAGCCACGGGCGGCCAGAAAAATCATCTGGTCCTCCCAGGCATCCGCGCTGAGCGGCCAGCCATGGCTGAAAACCACGGGCAGTCCTGTGCCCCAATCTTTGTAGTAAATCTGAGTCCCATCTCGAGTCGTGATCGTGGGCATAAAGGTCCTCCTTGAAATTAAGGTGCTCCTTTCCGGCTAATCCCGGAGGTGGTAACTAAGCTGTCCGTGCGGGCTCGACACGGAATGCTTTCGCGGCCCGGATGGTCAGCCACACGAACAGCAGCAATACTGCGAGTTCCACGACAACAAATGGAGGTTCTTTCTGCGTTGGAGCCAGGGCCTTCAAGGCCGGAATCTTCAGAAACGCCTGCACGACCGCGACGAAGACATTGAGGTAGAGGGCCAGCACTGCGCCAACGACGTAGATGCCGCGCCATATTCCGGCAAGGCGAAACGAGTAGCGCGCCAGCACCGCCAGCGCCAGCACCACCAACGAAATAAATCCCACGATGTGCGATGGCAGCAGATGCTCGAACGGAAAGCCAAATCCGGTCACGCTGGTCGCTATGGTCGCTACCAGGAAGAGCGCGGTCCAACCATCGAGCCTGTTGCCGGTGAGCAGCCCGCGCAGAACAACGAAACCCGAGCCAATCCCCACTAAGCTCAGGAGTACATGCAGGAAAGTGTACGTCGAAGTCGTGAGGCCGAGAATCACAGTGCACCTCCTTCTCAAAAGCAAGATGTTACCCGCCCATCCGGCGATGCACATATTCTTCTGGTGGACGAATTCACACACGCATGGCAAAAAGGCAGCCCCGCAGGGCTGCCTTCCTCATCTTCTCATTTGATCTGACGCTTACGCCCCCGGCCGCTTCCTCCGCACGGGTGGCTTCTTCGGCGGGGTTGGCGCGGCTTTGGTCAGCAGCGTGCCCTTTTCCATGGTCATCACGAAGGGGTCCGCTGTGTAGGACACCGGCGTGCCCTCGAAGTCCAGGATGCCGCCCTCTTTGGGCATCAGCTTCGCCGGAATGGTGGTGTTCATGGTGAGAACGATGTCGGCGCGCTTCTTATCGATGTCATCCTGACTGGCGGCAATCTGCAGTTCGGTGGGCGAGACTTTAATGACATTGCCTTCCATCTGCAGTGACAGGCCTTTAATCTGGCTCCAAACCTTGTCTGCGTCTTCCGGCGTTCCCTTGGACAACACCAGCTGCCATTCCGCGAAGCTCATGGCCTTGATCTGTTCCGGAGTCTTGTCCTTGACCAGGGCGGCAGCCTGCTCGGCAGGCGTTGGGGCCGGCTTGATGGTGAAGCCCGCGGGCTGCGTGGGGCTGGCCTTGGCTTGCGCCAACACGTCGGCCCAGCCATCTTCTCCGGCGTGGTACTTCACGTATTGCGACTTGGCGTACTTTTCGATGGACTGCTGATACTGCGCCGGGGCCACGGTTGAAGCCCGCGCCGCGTACCAGATGCCATTGATGTAGTCAGGCGTGGGGGCCTGCAGGTAGGCCAGAGCCAGCGGATACACCAGGCTGAAATCGGTGGGATTGGCATCCACGGCCACGCGCAGAGCCTTGGCCGCGGTAGGGTAATCCTTGTCCTGGAGCGCGGCAATGCCTACCGCGGAATTGAAGATGGCCGACATCTGGTCCTTCATCTTCTGGAAATCAGGATCCGACATGCCTTCCGGCTTGGCGAACGTTTGCAGCGCCTGCAGGCCCTTCTCGCCATACTGTTTGGCCTGGGCCAGGTTGTTGGCCGGATCCTGGCCGGCCTGGGCCAGGGTGCGCTTGCTATAAGCCAGCAGGGCCAGGGCGCGCACATTGTTGGGGTTGGCCTGCAGCAGACGCTGGGCGGTATCCATCATCTTCGCCTGATTGCCCGCCTGCTGGTAAGACCCCATCAGCAACTCGAGCGCGTCTTCTTTCATCACGCTGTTGGGATACTGGGCCAGGAAAGCCTCCAGGCCGCTGATCTTGGCGGCATTGTCCTGTTGCTGCACCGCGCCCACGTAGGCGTTGTACTCCGCCGGGTCCTTAATCTCTTTTTTCTGCTGCTGCGGCTGTTGGGGGGATGCGGGGGGCTGTGCCGGCGGTTGCGGCGCCGTCTGCCCGACAGCCAAACTCACCACGCACGCAAACACAATCGCCACCAGACTCTTCTTCATTCGAATGGCTCCTTGAAACTCGGGGAATCAGCGACACTCACCCGGGCACTACCCAAGCCTGCAACCCCGGGCGCTCTCAAACCGTGGGCTTCGCCTGCCCATCAGATGGGCCCGGAACGCCTATTGCCTTCCGCCAAACCAGACACTCGTTCCGGTGAGCCGGATTATAAGTATGTACTCCGCCTAAGGCAAGTTTGCGTAGCCGCCCACAATATGTCTACCTTGTACGATGCTAAAAAGGGAGTGGCCGGATGGATTCCCAAAAGCGGAATCCCGGCCCCAGGTGCATCCATGACGGACGAAAAACGCAGTTCCCTAACAGGGCAAGTGGCGGTCATCACCGGCGCGGGACGCGGCATTGGCGCGGCCATTGCTCGCAAACTGGCCGACATGGGAGCGCTGGCAGTGCTGTGCGGGCGTTCCCGGGCGCCTTTAGAGTCCACTGCCGCGGCCATTTCGCGCGCAGGCGGACGGGCCGAGGTTGCGCCCTGCGATGTCACGGACCTTGCCTCCGTCGAGACGCTCGCGCTCCATGTCGAGCAGGACTTTGGGCGGCTGGACATCCTGGTGAACAATGCCGGCATTGGGGGCTTCGGAGGCCCGCTGCACCAGATGCCCCCGGAGTCCTGGGACCAGGTGCTCAACACCAATCTGCGTGGGGTGTACTACTGCATCCGGGCCCTCGCCCCGCTCATGATTCGAGCCCGCAGCGGACACATCGTCAATCTCTCGTCGCTCGCCGGCAAGAATCCTCTGCCCAACGGCGCGGCATATGCCGCGTCCAAGTGGGGGCTGAATGGGTTGAGTTACTCGGTGGCGGAGGAGTTGCGTGGGTACAACATCCGGGTGTCGGTGGTCTGTCCCGGATCGGTGAATACCGAACTCACGCCGCACACGGGAAAAGATCCACGCAAGATGCTGCAGCCCGACGATGTCGCGCATGTGGTGGCGATGCTGGTCACCCAAGCTCCGCAATCGTTCGCCAGTGAAGTGCTGCTGCGGCCGACGCTGAAGCCCTGATCGGACAACCTCCGTCGCCGCTCATTTCTTGAACAGGTTTTCGAAGGCCTGGCGGGCATCGCTGGGCTTGGCTGCGGCAGGCGTGGAGGTCTCTTTCTCCCGCGTCACCCGCATGGAATAAAAGGTGCACTCATTGCGCGCATCCTTACGCGCGATCCGTTCGGGGATGGGCTGCATGCACTCGAAGCGGCTTGATGGATCGAAGTAGGTGCACTGCTTGCAGGAGTGCAGTTCGAAGCCGCACTTTGGGCATTGCCCCGCCGCTTCGGTGAGCCCTTGCAGCACCGTGCCACATTGCGAGCAACGCGACACGCTGCGCGTGCCCGGCATCTGGATCGGCCGTGGGCCAAAGGTCTGGTCCCGCCGGGGCGGCTTTTCGCTGGGCCCTCTCTTCTGGGGCTCTTCGCCGCGGTCTTGATATCCGGGCTGGCGATATTTGGGAGACACTAGGATGCTCCTGCTTCCCGTGCCATTGTCTCGCTTGCAGGGCTCGGCTACAAGTCCATTGCCGCTAACTGTCCGCCGGCCCTGCTTCTGTAAGCCTCTTCATTGTATTTCCCCAAACCGGGTGCTACCATCCGGTTAGTTAGCCACTATCGCTGGAGGTGGGTTATGTCCGACAGAGAGGGCAACAGTTTCCTCTGGTTTCTTGCGGGTTTGGGCATTGGCGCCCTGGCCGGCGTTTTGTACGCGCCGCGGTCAGGCAACGAGACGCGGGAGGCGATCCGCGCGCGTGCAGAAGAGGGTCGCGATTACGTGCGCGACCGCGCGCGTCAGGCCCGGGAGCAGGCTGCCGAGTGGATGGACCGTGGCAAGGAGGTCCTGAACCAGCAGAAGGAACAGTTCCGTTCCGCCTATGAAGCCGGGCGGCAGGCCTATCAGGAAGCTACGACCGCTGAGGGCGGCGCCAAGAATCTGTAAAGCAGTCTCCTCCTCGGTCGCACCCCCCTGGTGCTGTGAAGCGGAGCCACTTTATGGAGAACCTACTCACCATCTCGATTGCCGTGACCTCGGCCGCCGTGGTCATCCAGGCATTCATTCTCATTGCCATGTACCTGGCCATGCGTAAGACCAGCGCGCGCATGGAAGCCCTGGCCACCGAGGTCAAAACCAAGGTCGTGCCCACGGCTGAGCTGGCCCACTCCATGCTGACGGACTTGCGCCCCAAGATCGAGACTGCGGTCAAGAACGTTAGCGATACCACCACCATGGTCCGCTCCCAGATGGAGCGGTTGGACGCCACTGTCAGCGATGTGATTGACCGCGCTCGCCTGCAGGTGATTCGCGGCGACGAGCTGCTTACCCGCACCATCGACCGCGTGGAAGAAACCACCGACATGGTGCACAAGACCGTCATCTCCCCGGTGCGGCAACTTTCGGGGATCATGCAAGGCGTGACCGCCGGACTGGAGTTTCTGCTCAACTCCCGCCGCCGGCGGCGGAATGGCGTCGGGGTCCCGCAGGACGAGATGTTCATCTAGCAGCGCGCAATCAGATGGCAATGGCAGCGCTTGGGCGCTGCCCTTTTTATTGGTCAGGACAAATGCCGATCGGCCGCAAGCTGGCCCATTCGGAATCAGGCAGACAATTACGAACAGTTCATCCCCTATATAATTTCGATTCGTCTCGAAGGAGAAACACTGTTGAATTCGACCAAGGACCACCGCGATTGCGAAGCACCCCAACGCCGCCGTTTCCTGCGGAACAGCCTTCTCACTGGAGCAGGAGCCGCTGTGCTGCCGGCTTTGGCCGGCGCTCGTACATTCACTCCACCCTCGTTGCCCGTCGCAGACATCTCGCCCTTCGAACTCGACGAGGTCACCATTGCTGATCTCCAGCAAGGCATGACCTCGGGCCGGTTCACCGCCCGCTCGCTGGCGGAAAAATATCTGGCCCGGATCGAGGAGCTCGACAAGCAGGGTCCGGGCGTCAACAGCGTGATCGAAGTCAACCCCGACGCCCTGTCTATCGCGGACGCGCTTGACCAGGAGCGCAAGCAGAAGCGACCGCGTGGGCCGCTACATGGCATTCCTGTCCTGATCAAAGACAACATTGACACCACGGACCGCATGATGACTACAGCGGGATCGCTCGCCCTGCTGCACTCGCGACCCGCCAGAGATTCTTTCGTTGCGCAACAGCTGCGCGCCGCCGGGGCGGTCATCCTGGGCAAGACCAATCTCAGCGAATGGGCGAATATTCGCTCCAGCCATTCCACCAGCGGCTGGAGCGGGCGGGGCGGATTGACCAGGAATCCCTACGCCCTGGATCGCAACCCCTGCGGGTCAAGTTCGGGCTCCGGGGCGGCAGTCGCGGCCAACTTTTGCGCGGTCGCGGTGGGCACGGAAACCGACGGCTCGGTGGTCTGTCCCTCCTCGGCCAACGGAATCGTAGGCATCAAGCCGACGCTCGGGCTGGTGAGCCGCGCCGGCATCATTCCGATCGCCCACAGCCAGGACACGGCCGGCCCCATGGCGCGCACGGTACGTGACGCCGCCATTCTGCTGGGCGCCCTTGCTGGGGTGGATCCGCGCGACGGCGCCACCGCGGAAAGCACAGGAGAATCACAGGCCGATTACACGCGGTTCCTCGACCCCAATGGACTGCGCGGCGCACGACTGGGGGTGGCGCGGAAATATTTCGGCTTCCATGATGGCGTGGACGCTCTAATGGAGAACCTGCTGGCGGAGATGAAGCGCCAGGGAGCGGAGATCATTGATCCCGCTGATCTGCCGACGCACGGCAAGTTCGACGACACCGAGTTCACGGTGCTCCTGTATGAACTGAAGGCCGACCTGAACGCCTACCTGGCAGGCCTCGGTGCGGCCGCCCCGGTGCATTCTCTGCAGGAGGTCATCGACTTCAACAACAGAAACCGCGACAAAGAGATGCCCTACTTCGCCCAGGACATTTTCCTGAAGGCCCAGGAAAAGGGCCCGCTGACCAGCAAGGAATACCTGGACGCGCTGGAGGCCAATCACCGCCTCGCGCGCAAGGAAGGCATTGACGCGGTGATGGACAAATTCAAGCTGGATGCCATCGTGGCGCCGACGGCCGGCCCGGCCTGGCTGACCGACCTGGTGGATGGCGACCATTCCGGCGGAGGCAGCTCCAATGCCGCCGCCGTCGCCGGCTATCCCCACATCACGCTGCCGGCCGGATTCATCTCCGGCCTCCCCGTGGGAATCTCCTTCTTCGGCCCTGCCTGGAGCGAGCCTGCCCTGCTGAAAATCGCCTACGCATTCGAGCAGGCGACCAAGGTACGCAAGCCGCCGCGGTTTATGGCGAGCGTGGCCGTCTAGATCACGGAGCAGCCAGGAGCCGGGGGATTAAAAATCCCGCCGGGGATCTCGGCGGGATACCTGAGTTGCTTTGTGAAACGTGCAAGCCAAATCCTATGCAAGCGATCACCGCAGGGCAATCGGGTGAATACTGTAGAAGGGCGCGGCCTGCCGGTGAACAAGGGCTTTTTCCGATCGGTGCGATAAACTAAGTTCCAGAACGTCAGCCCTGTGTGGCCCCGTAGCTCAGATGGATAGAGCAGCGGTTTCCTAAACCGTTGGTCGGGTGTTCGAATCACCCCGGGGCTACCACTCCATTTCAAGGGAAACACGCTAGTTAACGGCGGGGGATGTCGTGCCGTTCCCTCTCTTTGTTGCCACTTCGTTAGATACGGACTTCGGCAGCGCTTTCCGCAGTCCCTCTATCGCACACGTCAGAAGATGTAAGTCGTGTCGAACTGCAAACGTGTGAGCCAGGGCTCGGTTGTTGCCAGGGGGCGTCCAACCAATGCCGTAAAGCCCAACTGCACGCTGCGATCGAATTGATAGAAGACCTCAAAGCGGTGCTGAGTAACGTTCGTTCCCTGGCGGAGTTCACTGTAGTTGAAGTTGCCCAGCACAGCCTCGCGCTCGATGTAGATGCGGGCATAATCGAACTGCACGTCGCCCTTCTCCTGCAAACGGCCGACACTGGCCTCAGCCCAGTAGCCGCGCCGTTGGTGCGGGTTGCAAGGAGCGTTCAGCGTTTGTTTGAAGGTCTGCGCGGCCGTATTTGTGGGGGCGGGTGCAATGTTCGCGAGATTGGCGCATGCTTGGGTGTTCTGCACATAATCGCCGATGAAGCTCACCGGGAAGCGCGCACTGCCGGTTTTAATGTCAAGCATCACCAAATTGTCAAACAACGAGAACTTCGAGGCGAACTGCGCATTTGTGACCGACGAAACCCCAGTTGGATACGCCGTGCCATCCACGGTGATGATGGTCGTCGCGGTGGTCGTGTACAAGGAGTTCTGCACCCCGGTGCTCGAGTTCAGGGGGAGAAGGCCCGACCAGGGAGTCTGCGGGTTCTTGCTGCTGGCGCGCGCCAAAGCCAGTGCGATGGCATCCGCTGCGCGGAAATCGTAAAGGCCCGAGTACACGCCCAGCGTGATGCGCGGCCCGAGCGCTAACGATGTCTGAACCTGGCCCCCATACGTGATCTGCTGCGCAATTCTCTTGCCGGCGGGCGAAATACCCGCGATTTCGGCAAAAGGCAACTGGAAGCCGACAATTGCGATTCGCTTCAGCACCGGAGTATTGAGTTTGAATCCCAAAGTCTCGGCGGCACCTTCCGGGTTCAGGTCCTTGTCCCATGTGAGTTCGGTGTTGACCCAGGGATAGCGGAATTTTCCCCCAGTGAGGGTCAAGGCCTGGAACTTGCTCGGTCTGAATTCCACAAAAGCCTGGTCGAGCGCGATGGCCTTGCGCGTGTAGAAACCCGTGACGTTTGCGTTGGTGGATACGGGATCGTTCACGTCGCCTGTGGCCAGGCTGAAGCCGGTCCGGAATTGCGAACCAAGATCGGCGGTTGCATTGAAGCGGGCGCGGATGCGGGCGCGCGCACGGTCCAGAGATTGGTCCGTTGGCCCGCCAAAGAACGGTTCCGCGCGCAGACGAACGTCACCGCTGAACGAGATCGGTCCCAGGCCTTTGATTTGCCGTTCAAGGTTCCGGATACGCTCGTCGGTGCTCCCGGCCTGTACGTTCTGGGAAGCAGCCGGGCTTTGCGATGGCGAAGCAGCCGGTAAGGATGTGGCGTCGGCGTCCAGCTGCTCGGAACCCGGAGCAGCAGAAGCATTGACCTCAACTTGGGGCGGCGTTGGCTTGCGTTCCGCTTCCAGGGCTTCGATACGCTTTTGTTGCTCGTGAACCAGTTGTCGCAGCTCTTCCACCTCCGCGCGGAGGTCAGTAGCCGCCGGAGTTTTGCCCTCTAAAGTGGAATTCGCCGCATCGGTTGCGGGGCCGGGGTCGGCTTGCGCAACTGCACCCGATTGCCCGATAACACAAAGCGAAGCCGCCAGTGACAGTAGAAATACCGCGACGGGGCGATATATCCGCATTTCTCTTTCCCCTTTCTCCGGGAAGTGGGTGAAAAGTTGTGGGTCATCTTCTTAATACGAGTAAGTCTATCAACTTACTAGACATTTGGCAAGTAATGCGTCGCTCGATAAGAGCCGTTTGACCTGCCCCTACAGCGGTGAGCCGCAGATATAATCCGGGGCGATGACCAAGAAGATTCTCGCAGCGCTGGCGGTCTTGTTGGTCGCCGGCGCCACTGTTGCCCAAAACGCCGCACCTAATGCACGGCCCCGTGCTTCGGACTTGGGGCTGAAAGTTGGCATCCTGCCGACTGGGGCACTCGATGCGATCACCGATGTGGCAGGGGTTGAGGTCGGGCACACCACCATCATCCGTGGCGACGACGTCCGAACCGGCGTGACCGCCATCCTTCCACATTCCGGCAATCTGTTTCGCGAGAAAGTACCCGGCGCGGTTTTCGTGGGCAACGCCTTCGGCAAGCTCGCGGGTTCGACCCAAGTCAACGAACTGGGCGAGATCGAGACCCCGATCCTGCTCACATCCACCTTGAGTGTGCCACGCGTCGCCGATGCCCTCATTGACTACGTGCTGGCTCTGCCGGGAAACGAGGATGTCGAATCCATCAATCCCCTGGTCGGCGAAACAAACGATGGGTACCTGAACGACATCCGGGGACGGCACATCACACGGGAGGACGTGTTTGCCGCCATCAGGGGCGCCAAGGACGGGCCGGTCGAGGAGGGATCGGTCGGCGCGGGCACCGGGACGGTGGCGTTCGGGTTCAAAGGGGGCATCGGAACCTCGTCCCGCCGCCTGCCTGCCAAGCTCGGCGGGTACACGGTCGGCGTTCTCGTACAGACGAACTTCGGCGGTGTGCTTACCATCGCGGGCGCTCCTGTGGGACGGGAACTGGGTCGCTACTACCTCCGCGAACAGCTTCAGCAGGAGGGCGTCGCCACGGATCAGGGAAAAGGATCAGTGATGATCGTCATCGCAACCGACGCGCCTGTGGACGCACGGAACCTGAAGCGGATGGCAGCCAGGGCGATGCTGGGGCTGGGACGCACAGGCGCTGCGGGCTCGAACGGCAGCGGGGACTACGCCATTGCCTTCTCGACTGCCCCCCAAATGCGGATTCGGTCGGAGGACAAGGCTCCACTCCGGCACATCGAGTTGCTGTCCAACGACGCAATGTCGCCGTTGTTTCTGGCCGTTATCGAAGCCACTGAAGAAGCTGTGTACAACTCCCTGCTTCGTGCAACGACGGTAACGGGCCGAGGACACACGGTCGGAGCTCTGCCGATTGAGAAGACTATTGAGATATTGAAGAAGTATGGAGCCCTCCCATGAAGAATACGGATCTGAAAGACCGTTTGGCACGCTACCGCCAGATCAATCTCAGTGTGATCGGCAGGACATCTGGGCACACGATCTCGATGCGCGTCTGGTTCGTTCTGGAGGGCGAAAAGCTCTACCTTCTGCCGGTGCGCGGCTCGGACACACAGTGGTACCGGAATGTGCTCAAGAATCCGCAGGTTCGGGTTGAGACGCGGGGCACAGAGGCGGATTTCCGCACCGTTCCCATCACTGATGCCAAGACGGTGAAATCAGTGATTGAGATGTTCCGGGAGAAGTACGGGGTGAACGATGTGAGAAAGTATTACTCGAAATTCGATGTTGCGATTTGTGCGGAACCCGCCTGAATCACCGTGGCTTCTGGAAGTCAGTGCACTCCGCCTTGTTCCGTTTTCAGAACACAGCCCCCCTTGTGGTTGACTTGCGCGCGATTCGGTGACACACTCCCGCGCATTCCGCCAAGACCTGCCTCGAAAGGCTGTGGCGTGCGCCGAACATGGACCGTGTCCCCATTCGCGAGGTTCTGGACGAAGAAATTCAGCAGGTGGAGACCTCCCGTGGTTTGCGGCTGGATGATCAGCACCGCCAGCGCCCTCCGGCAAAGCAGAGTCTGATTGGCTTGGCCTTCTCGGGCGGGGGCATTCGCAGCGCTACCTTCAATCTGGGCGTGCTGCAAGCGCTGGCCCAGAAAAATCTGCTGCGCGCCTTTGACTACGTGTCAACCGTCTCGGGGGGCGGCTACATCGGGAGCTGGTTGATGGCCTGGATGCATCACCAGCAGGCTGGCATCCAGTGGGTCGAAGAGTGCCTCTCCCGCAAGCCCTATTCGTCCAGCCAGGCCGCCGACCCGCCGGAGTTGCACTTCCTGCGCGATTACAGCAACTATCTGACCCCGCGCAAAGGCCTTCTGGGGGCGGATTTCTGGGCGTTCCTGGCAGCCTACCTGCGCAATACGTTCTTGAACCAGACCATCCTGGTGCTCTCGCTGCTGGCGCTGCTCCTGCTGCCGCGCCTGCTGGTGTATCTGCCGCATGTGCTCGAAGCTGAAGAAGTGGAATGGGCGTGGCAAATTCCGTTCACGCAACGGCTGCTCACTTCGCAGGTCTCCGCCCTCGCTGGGGGGATGTTTCTGGGCCTGGTGGCGTTGATCTTCATCGGGCTGAACCTTCTCTGGGTAGATGTCGACAACAAGGAAAAGTATCCCTGGTTCGCCCGGCAATGGGCGGTTCAACTCTGCGTTGTGCTTCCGTTGATCGTCGCAGCCTCGCTGTTCGCCTATTCCGCCGGGCACCTTCTCCAGGAGTGAGGAATTCTAGACAACCCCGCCCTCGGTCCTCCACTTCTGGGCATCGGCATCTACGCGGGCTTGTGGGCGCTTGCGCTTCTGGTGCGCTGGATCGCCGGGCTTCTGTGGTACTGGATCACCGGTGGCCGAATAGGAAGCGCCGGTCCAGCCCGCCCGGCGGTATGGCGAGTGCTGATCACGGCTGCGGCGACCGGTGGCCTTCTGGGCTACCTGTTTCTGCCCTACGCGAAGATCCTGATTCCTCCCGGCTCTCCTCCCGGAACCACCTACGATCTCTGGCGGGTGCTGACGTTTGGCACGGCGGGCTTCGTGGGGATTATGCTGCTGACCGGCGTGCTGCATATCGGTCTGATGGGCCGCAGTATGCTCGACGCTCATCGCGAGTGGTGGGGACGGCTGGGGGGCTGGATGCTGATCTACAGCATCGCATGGCTCTCGCTCTTTCTGCTTGCCGTCTATGTCCCGGTAGGCCTGGCCAGGCTGTGGGATATTTCGTTCCAGCGGAAGTACACGTTCACTACCGGTACGCTGGTATGGATACTCTCCACTCTGTATGGCGTGCTGTTCGGCAAGAGCGCAACTACGACCGGGGAATTGCAGCCGGACACGCCGCTGGCCAAACAGCTTCTCGGCTACATTGCCCGCCTGACCCCCTACATCTTTATTCTTGGGCTGCTGCTGGCGTTGTCGGTGCTGGCCGCCTGGATTGCAAACGCACTGGCGGGGAATGAGGCTCCACTGTCAGCCTGGCCCAGCGACATCGTGGACCCGCTCGTGCCGATCTTCTGCTTGCTGTTTCTGGGGGCTGCCTTCGTGCTCTCCTGGCGCGTGGACATCAATGAGTTTTCCGTGCACCATCTCTATCGCAACCGGCTGATACGCTGCTATCTGGGGGCGTCAGCGCGCTGGCGCGACGTTCAGGCCCAACCCTTCACCGGCTTTTCCGAAGCCGACGATCTGCCCCTGAAAGAGCTGCAGATCCCGCTCCATTCCACTGACCCCAAAGACGCGCGGCCTTTCCCCATTCTGAACGCCAGCCTCAACGTGGTGCGCGGCAAGGAACTGGCCTTGCAGACGCGCAAAGCCCGCTCCTTCGCCTTCACCCCGCTCTATGCGGGATTCACCCGCCAGAAGCCGGAGAGCACGGAGTGGGAGCCGGCCTACGCGCTCACCGCGGAGGCTGGTTCCAAGCGGCCCGAATTAAAAAACGGCACCAGCTTGGGCACCGCGGTGGCCATTTCTGGCGCCGCTGCCAGCCCCAACATGGGTTTCTATTCTTCGCCGCCCCTGGCCTTCCTCATGACCCTGTTCGACGTGCGCCTGGGCTGGTGGGTGGGAAATCCGGCCCGCCCCGAGGGATGGCTGCGCGGCAGCCCCATCATCGGTCTGGTTTCGCTGCTGCGGGAGCTGCTGGGCTCCACCAACGACGACAACAAGTACGTCTGTCTCTCCGATGGCGGACACTTTGAAAACCTGGCGGTGTACGAGTTGGTTCGACGCGGTTGCCGCCTGATCATGGCCTGCGACGCGTCCTGCGACTCCGACTATGCGTTCGGCGATCTGCACAACGCCATCGAAAGTTGCCGCACCGATTTCGGAGTGGAGATCGAGGTGGATACCCGCGACCTCAAACCCGACGATGACGGAATCTCGCAGAGTCATTTTGCGGTGGGCAAGATCCATTACGCCCCGGTCTCGGGCAAGAGTGTGGATGACGGTATCCTGATCTACCTCAAGCCCGCGCTTCTGGCCGACGACCCGGCGGATGTCCTCGGCTATAAGGCTACCAATCCGCATTTCCCGCACGACACGACCGCCAACCAATGGTTTGACGAAGCCCACTTCGAGAATTACCGGGCGCTGGGCGAGACCACGGGGAGTGCGGCGTGCGAAACCATCGCGGAGAAGATTTGCGCGCTGCTGGGGCGGGGGGCGACTTGAGGCCAGGGTAAAGAAGTTTTTTGGTGACGCTTCGCTGCCGTTGCTACGGCTGGGTTCCGCTGTTACACCCGCGGTGGCATCCGTGCATTCGCAATCCGCGCATGAGCACCACTCATTGATTCTTGTATTTCAGGATAGGATGGGTATCCCGTGTGCATCGATAGTAAGTGTCCCAGCCGTCGTTGGCGTTGCGTATCTTAATTTCATCCTCGCTGACTACCTCATAGTCGGGATCCTTTGTGATGAAAGTGTTTTTCCCGTCTTCACCTGCTGTTCCACAGCCCCCCGGCCCACAGAATGTGACTGAATATTTGCCGTCCTTGCCGTATGGCATGATTTGAAGGCCAAAAGCCTCATCACAGTTCTCTTTCCAGAAACCCGTGAAGTTCTTGGAGGGGTCAAGCTCTCCGGCGTAGTCGTCAGCGGCAATCTTCCTCCGAATGTCAGCAACTAGCTTGTAAGGAACACCGACCGGTGCGGCACCATAGTCCATTACAGTACCGTTTGCCTCCTTTCGGGTCTGAACCCCTAGACCAAGAACATTCCACCCGTCGAGTTGCGTGCCGTCCTCGATGCGGGCAGTTGCAGTCTTGGACAGCCGGCCTGTGATGTGTACAACATAGTGTCCATTGTCTTCGGAAGTTGGTCCGGCCGCGGTCAGCGTCAACTCATACTGAATCCCATCAGATGCAAGGGTCTTGACTTCCCCCTTCACGTGCCACGGCGCCGAGATATACCCCTGCGCGCTGGGCGTGGCAAATTGGATTCCGGTTTTGTCGTTGTTGAACTCAATTTTGCGCTCCCCGCGGACCTCGACAGGCCCCCTCGGGAGGGCTTCGCCGAGCAGGCGGAGGACGAGTTTCAAATAGAGTACCGGCGCGTCGAGCGCATCGATCTCATAGCCTGGTTCCGCTATTGGCCCTTGAAGGGCCATTACGCGCCCGCCGATCAGGAGAATTGTTCCGCTGGTCGGCTTCTGGCCGTCCGTCGTCTCCACATCGATCTGAATGTCGCTGGATTCCTTGTCAAATTTTCCCCGCCAAGACTGGTAACCGGGTTTGCCCGGTACAGTCACCGTGAGCTCAAACGCGTTGAATTCATCCCAGACGGTTGGCTTCCCACAGGGATTACTACAGTTTTCCACTTCGGAGGTTGCGCAGACGCTATCGTGGCACAAGCAGAGAATGAATACGGCCACTAGCAGATAAAAGGACCTCATAATCTCACCCTTGCCAAGCCGGTTCAGGCAGCAATGTCTCGTGCCCCCTGCCATCCCGAGCTATCGCTCCTTTTGTACATCGTTCAAGAGAACGGAGCTGGTTACTACGGTGCGCGTCCTACTGGGTTGACGAGCTAACCTCGGAGCACTCCGGAGAGGTCTATGATAGCTACCGATTGATCTCCGGCTTCCTCCTGTCAATCCACACATTCATCTGCTTCTCAAGCACGGTCAGTGGCAAGGCGCCGTTGAGCAGGATCGCGTCGCGCAGGTCGAACTTCGGCCCGGGCTCCCGAGTGGTGCCCTCGCATCGCGTTTTAATCTTGAGTTCGCCGATCTAAAAGGCGAGCGCCTGTCGCGGCGCAACCCAGCGGGACACTTCGACTAGGCTCAGGGCGGGGCTCCAGCGCTACTTTCTTTGCTCCAGCTTTACAGACGCGGTAATCGGCTTTCCGTCGCGCAGCACCTTCACTTGCACGACTTCTCCTACTTTGCTGCGGCGGAGGGCGTCGGTAAAGTCGTACAGGTTCTTGATCGGCTTGTCGCCAAACTGCACCAGCACGTCTCCGCCTTTCAGTCCTGCCTTGGCCGCGGGCGATCCTGGCCGCACATCGGAGAAGCGCACTCCGTTCTCGATCTGGCCGAAGTCGGGGATCGAACCGAAGTACGGTCCGTAGCCGCGGCCACCACCGCCCATGGTCGGCCTGTCTTCCACCACATTGACAAACGCGGGCCGCGCGGGCGCATTTGCGATCTGGGTTCCGACGGTGGAAATGAAATCCAAAAGGCGGGCGGCTTCGGGGGCATTGATCTTGTCCCAGGTGTCAGAGGGTTTGTGATAGTCGGAGTGGAGGCCGGAGAAAAAGAACAGCACAGGAATCTTCTTGGCGACGAAGGAAGTGTGATCGCTGGCGGCGTAGCCTCCGGCGGAGAACTCCAGCTTCAAGCCGGAGTCTTTCTGGTCATCTTCGAGCAGCGGCTTGAAGGTCGAGCCCGTGCCTACCCCTCCGACGTAAACCTTGTCATCCCGGATGCGGCCGATCATGTCCATGTTGAGCATGGCGACCGCTTTGTCGAGGGGCAGCGTGGGTTGCTTTACCCAGGCAGCCGAACCCAGGAGGCCCAGCTCCTCGCCAGCAAACGAAGCAAAGAGGATTCCGCGCTGCAACTGGCCCTGCATGGGTGCGAGCAGGCGGGCCAATTCGAGCACACCAGCAGTGCCGGAGGCGTTGTCGTCGGCGCCGGGATGAATTTGGCCGATCTGCGAGGGGGCCAGCGAATCGAAATTCCCCCGGCCCAGGTGGTCGTAGTGCGCGCCGATGATGATGTACTCATCGGTCTTCCCGGGAAGATAGGCGAGAACATTGTTCACCGTGGCGTGCGTGCTCTCGATGCTGACATTGAGAGAGACCCGCAGGTTCTCGGGGAACGCGAAGGACTCAGGCTTCGCCGAAGTGTTGATCTGGTTCTGAACCTCGGCCAGCGACTTCCCTGCTGCTTGGAACCAGTCTTCGGCCACGGCATTCTTCACCTGCAGAAACAGGATGCCAACGTTTTCCGGGCCGCTCACGCTGCCGAAGCGCGTCAGCAGATCTTCTTCGCCCTCCCCCAGCTTGCCGTTGATCAAGATGATCGCCTTGGCCCCATGGTTCCGAGCGTTGATGGCCTTGGTGATGAGATGGGAGTGCTGGGTAAGGCCCTGATGGCCGCTCTTCTCGGCAAAACCCGCAGGCTCGTAGCGCAGCACCACCACGATCTTGTCTTTCACATCGAGGCCGGCATAGTCATCGTACTGAAACTCGTCCGCGGAGGCGCCGTATCCGGCAAAGACGACCGGGGCATCGGCCGATCCCAAGGCCGAGAAGCTGAAGGGCACGAAATCCTGGTTAATCTTGAGCTGCTGTTTGGAGTCGCCTCTGTGCACGGTGAGGTGATTGTTGGACTTGAGCCGGGCGCCGGTGATCACGGTGAATGGCTGGTAATAGGAGTGGGTCCCCGCCGGCTTCAACCCCAGGCTGGCAAAGCGCTTCTCGATCAAATGCGAGGCCCGGGTCAGGCCCTTGGTGCCATCCCCGCGGCCCTCCATGGAGGGGGCGGTGAGCGCTTTGATGTCAGTGAGGTAGCGCTGGGAGTCGGCGGTGCCGACACTGCTGGTGGCAGCGGTCACAGCCAGAGTTAAGGCCAGGATGGTGGCGATTACGGCGAATATTCGTTGCGGCTTGGTCAAGGTCGCTACGCGGTTCATGGGAATGTCAGTGGTCGAATGTATGACGGGTGCGGGGGAGTGTCAATCGTGATAGCACTTCAGTACGGGCTGGTCTTCGTACCCTACACCACAAAATACTTCGCTCCCGGATGGTGCGCCACGATCGCCGAGGTGGATTGCTCGGGCTCGAGCAGGAATCCGCTGGTCAGGTGCACACCGACGTTTTCCTCGGGATGGAGCAAGGCGAAGAGCTTCGTCTGATCCTCGAGGTTGGGGCACGCGGGATAGCCGAAGGAATAGCGCGATCCCCGATACTTCTGGTGGAACAGATCGCTGATGCGCGGGGCGTCGTCCCCGGCGATGCCGAGTTCTTCGCGCATCTTCTTGTGCAGGTATTCGGCGAGGGCTTCGGCGGTTTCTACGCTTAGACCGTGCAGATAGAGATAGCGGGTGTATTCGCCGCCTTCGAACAAGCGCTGGGCTTCCTGGGAGGCCTTCGATCCCATAGTCACCAGTGACACACCAATGACGTCCACCTTGCCGGAGGACTTGGGGGCGAAGAAATCGGCGATGGAGAGCTTGCGGCCTTCCTTTTGGCGGGGGAAGGTGAAGCGCAGCAGTTCCGTAGCGCCGGCGTCTCGCCGGCCATCGGGTTCGTACACGATTACATCATTCCCTTCACTCTGGCAGGGGAAGTATCCGTACACCGCTTTGGGCTCAAAGACGCCGCTGGCGAGCACGTCCTCTTCCAGCCGCTTCTTGATCGGGCGGAACTTCTGCTCCACCAGTCGCAGGTAGTCTTCCTGGGAAGCGGTCTTCAATTGCCACTGGTTCTTAAAGAGGGCGGTGTCGTTGACGTATTCAAACAGCTCGCGCAGATCGAAATCCTTGCGCACGCGCACACCCCAGAACGGCGGTGTCGGAATATTCGGCGCATCACCGACAACCGGGCTGCGCTCGGCAAATACCGGCCCGGACTCCGCGTCGATCACGGCCGCCTTGGCGTACTCCTTGACGGTGCGGCCTTCCTGCAGGCGAGCCGCGCGCCCGCCGTCGGCGCTGGCCAGGTCTTCCATGATGTGCAGGCCGGCAAAGGCATCGTCTGCATAGAACACGGCGTTCTCGTATTCGCGACGTAGGTCGTCCTCCACGTACTTGCGGGTGAGGGCGGCGCCTCCGCAAATGACCGGAAACCCCAGCTTCTGGCGCTGCAGGTCCTGAATGACGTACTTCATCTCCAGCGTGGACTTGACCAGCAGGCCGCTCAGCCCGATGGCGTCGGCCTTGTGCTCCTGCGCGGCCTTGATGATGGTGTCCCCGGGCTGCTTGATGCCCAGGTTCACGACGCGGAATCCGTTGTTGGTGAGAATTATGTCCACCAGGTTTTTGCCGATGTCGTGGACGTCGCCCTTCACCGTGGCCAGCACGATGGTTCCCTTCTGCGAGCCGGCCTTCTTCTCCATCTTGGGCTCGAGATAGGCGACGGCCTGTTTCATGACGCCAGCCGAATCGAGCACCGAAGGCAACTGCATTTTGCGCGCCCCGAACAGGTCGCCTACCGTGCGCATGCCGTCGAGCAGCACGGTGTTGATCAGTTCAAGCGGCGAATATTGTCCCAGGGCATCTTCAAGCAGTTCTTCAAGCGATTTCTTTTGCGCCCCCTCGCCGACCGATTTCTCCCCATTAATGATGGCGAACTTCAGCTTGTCTTCGACGCTCAGCGTTTCGACGTGAGCGGTGGTGGTAGCCTGCGGCTTGCCCTTCTGTCCGGCAAAGTGCTGCATGTACTTCTGCAAGGGATCGCCATCGGATTCATCGCGGTAGATCAACTTGCGTGCCAGCTCAACTTCTTCTTGAGGTATTTTGTATAGCGGGTAGATTTTGGTGTAGTTGACGATGGCCATATCGAGGCCATGATCCACGGCTTCGTGCATGAACACGCTGTTCAGAACCCGCCGCGGGTAGGTGTCCAGCCCGAAAGAGATGTTACTGACCCCGAGAATCGTTTTGACGTCGGGCAACTCGTGCTTGATGCGCTTGACGGCTTGAAGGGTTTCGATCCCGGCGGTCCGGTACTCCTCCTGCCCGGTAGAAATCGGCAGCGTGAGCGCGTCAAAGATAATGTCCACCGGACGAATGCCGTATTTCTTCGTCGCCAGATCAAAAATACGATGGGCGATGGCGACCTTCTTGTCCGCAGTAAGCGCCATGCCCTCTTCATCAATCGTGAGGGCGATCACCGCCGCGCCGGCGCGCTTGGCCATGGGCAGCACTTTGGCGGTGCGTTTCTCCCCGTCTTCCAGGTTGATGGAGTTGATGATGGCCTTTCCCGGAATGCGCTTGAGCGCCTCTTCCACCACGTCGGCTTCGGTGGAATCAACCAGAATGGGCGCGGGGACGCGGGTGGCTACTTTCTCCAGGATGGAAGTGATATAGCCCTTCTCGTCTTCGCCAACGATGGCGCAACACAAGTCGAGCATGTGCGAGCCATCGTTTACAAGCTTCTTCGCGAGCGCGAGGATGTCGTCGTACTTTTTGCCGCGAACCAGGTTGCGGAAGTGCTCGACGCGCGTCGTCGTATTCATCTCCTCCGCGACGATGAGCGGCTTGGGATCGAGATCGAGCGGGACCGACGTGTAGGCGCTGGAGGCGGCGGCGATGGGCTTCACGTCGCGAGCGGCCGGCTCCACGCCGGATAGTGCGTCCACGACCGCTTTCAGATGTTCAGGCGTAGTGCCGCAGCAGCCACCGACGATGCGGACTCCGTAGTCGGCGACGAAATGCTTGTGATATTGCGCGAGCTCTTCGGGTTTAAGTTTGTAAACCGCACGGCCACCCTCGTTCTGCGGCAACCCCGCGTTGGGCAGGACGGAGACGGGTTTGGTGGAATTTGCTCCCAGGAAGCGAACCGCGTCGTTCATCTCGACCGGGCCGGTGGCACAGTTCAGGCCGATGATGTCCACGTCGAAGGGTTCTAGCGCGGTCAGGGCAGCGCCAATTTCCGTTCCCAGCAGCATGGTTCCGGTAGCTTCGAGCGTGACCTGCACCGTAACCGGCAGGCGCTTCCCTGCCCGCTGCATGGCATCGAATACTCCGGCCAGCGCGGCCTTGGCCTGCAGCAAGTCCTGACAGGTCTCGACCAGCAGCACGTCCACGCCGCCTTCAATCAAAGCCAGGGCCTGCTCGGTGTAGGCGGCGGCCATGTCGTCGAACTTAATGTGTCCGAGGGAGGGCAGCTTGGTGGTCGGGCCGATGGAGCCGGCCACAAAGCGCGGCTTGCCTGGAGTGGAGAACTGCCGGGCGACTTCGCGCGCAATCTTCGCGGCCGCGATATTGATCTCGGCAACCTTGTCTTGCAGGTCGTACTCGGCAAGCACGACGGCGGTTCCGCCGAAGGTGTCGGTCTCCACTACGTCGCAGCCTACATTGAGAAAGCTGGCGTGGATGTCCTTAATAACGTCGGGACGGCTAAGCACCAAAATCTCGTTGCAGCCTTCCTTGCCCCAGAAGTCGTCCACACTGGGATTGCGGGACTGGATACTCGTACCCATGGCGCCATCGTAGATGACGACGCGCTCGCAGACGGCTTGGAGGAAAGCAGACATCGGTCGTTAGGGGTTGGTCGTTAGTCGTTGGCGATTGCCTGGCAGGTATTCGTCTGCTTGCAATTCGCAACCAGCAACTCGCAACTGCTTCAACTCGGTACTCGGTACTAGGTACTCGCAACTGCTTTCATGCACAAACGCCGGCCCCCGGGGGACCGGCGTTGGTCTATTTTAACCTGTCCGTGCTTGAACTCTAACTCCCTTGCGTAGGCAGGGCCGGCGCGCCCGCGTCCACTTCAGCCCGGTTGAAGATGGCATTGGCTCCCATGTGCGCCGGCATGGGGGCCAGCATCTGCTCCTTGCGATAGACCAGGTTGCTGGCGTTAAAGCTTGCGATCTCGAACCCGTGACCATGCGTGATGGCGTCGGTCGGGCAGGCCTCCACACAGTATCCGCAAAAAATACAGCGGTTGTAGTCTATGTTGTAAACCTTGGCGTATCGCTCGGCGCCGCTGACCCGGTGCGTAGCCGTATTCTCAGCCGCCTCGATGTAAATGCAATTCGACGGACACGCGGCGGCGCACAGGAAGCAGGCTACGCACTTTTCCAGTCCATTTTCGTCGCGCTGCAGCACGTGCACCCCGCGGTACCGCTCCTGAAACCTCGCCCCTTTGAACGGGCCGGGGCCGTCGGGGTAGTTCTCGACGATCGTGGGCTGGAACATCTCCCGGAAGGTAACGCTCATGCCCTTGGCAATGGCGGCGATGTCTTTGAGAATCGGCATTGCCTAATTAGTATATCGAAAGTACGAGTAGCGGGTAGCGAGTAGCGAGGAATCATCGGCGATGGTTACTCGATTCCCAGCTCTTTCCACTTCTTGTCCACCAGCGCCTTGGTCTTCTCGTCCATCAGGATCTCATCCGGCCAGGGGCGATTGAAGCCCTCGCTTGGCCACTTGCGCGTGGCATCAATCCCCATCTTTGAGCCGTAATTCGGCAGGCGTGAGGCGTGATCAAGCGAATCCACGGGACCGAGGGTGAACTGAATGTCGCGCTCGGGATCGATGTGATTAAAGACTTTCAACGTGATATCGCGCAGGTCTTGCACGTCCACATCTTCATCCACCACCACGATGCACTTGGTGAACATCGCCTGGCCCAGCGACCAGATGGCGTTCATTATCTTGCGGGCCTGCCCGGGATAGGACTTCTTGATGGAAACGATCATCAGGTTGTGGAAGATGCCCTCCACCGGCAGGTTAATGTCCACCAGTTCGGGGATGGTCAGCTTCATCAGCGGCAGGAAGATGCGCTCGACGGCCTTGCCCATCCACCCATCCTCCATTGGCGGCCTGCCGACTATGGTGGTGGCGTAAATCGGGTCTTTGCGATGGGTGATGCAACTGACGTGGAAAACCGGGTACAGGTCTTCAAGCGAATAGAAGCCGGTGTGGTCCCCGAACGGGCCCTCGGTGCGCAGTTCGTCGAGGTGCACGTGGCCTTCGAGGACGATCTCAGCCGTCGCGGGGACTTCCAGATCCACCGTCTCGCACTTCACCAGTTCGACTGGCTTTTGGCGCAGGAATCCGGCGATCAGGTACTCCTCGACGTCAGGCGGGGCGGGGACGATGGCGGAGAAAGTCAGTGCCGGCTCTGTGCCGATGGCGACCGCGACCTCCATCTTTCCCGCAGGAAGATTGTCGGCGAGTTGCGAGCCGCCCGAGGTACGCGCCATCAAATCCACCCGTAGAGACGCGGCTTGCTGCGTCTCCCGCAGGCGCTCCCGATAGTGCTCGGCTCCGACCTTCTGGCGCTGCCAGTGCATCCCGGTGGTCTTACCGTCGAACACCTGCATGCGGTACATGCCGACGTTGCGCTTGCCGGTCGAGGGATCGCGCGTGACCACGCAGGGCAAAGTAATAAAGCGTCCTGCATCTTTCGGCCAGCATTGCAGAATCGGGAAGTCCAGCAGCGAGAAATTGTCACGCTTGATGACTTCCTTGCACGGGCCGGTGGCGACGGTCTTGGGAAAGAACTTGCCCATCTCGGCCAGCATGGGGAGCATCTTCACCTTGTCAAGGAAGCCCTGAGGCGACTTCACGTCCATGAAGGCGCGGATACGGTCGGCAACTTCGTCGAGCTTGTCAACTTCGAGCGCCAGGTTCATGCGGCGGGCGGAGCCGAACTGGTTGATCAGCACCTGCGCGCCGCTGTGCCCCTTGACGTTCTGGAAGAGGAGCGCCGGGCCTCCATCGCGGGACTTGGACACCCGGTCGGTAATTTCAGTGATTTCCAGGATGGGATCGACTTCGGTGCGGATCTTCTTCAGTTCCCCGGCGCGCTCCAGTGCCGCCAGCCAGTCCCGCAAGTCGTCGTAGGCCAAGATCGCTCCTCTCTGGAACCGACGATTATACGGGGCGAAGGTCAAAATCCTAAACCGCAGACAGCGCGGAGTAGCGTCTCAGTTTGCCAGCACCTACGCACTGTCCTGGCATTGTCATCCTGAGCGGAGGAGCCGCTTCGCCTCGCGAAGCGGCTACGGAGTCGAAGGATCCCTACTCTGCCACTGCTGTCGTGGACGGTCCAGGTATTCCCTCGACTGCATATGACGGATGCGGTTGCGGGAGGAGAATTCCTTGAGACGCCAGTAGAGCAGGATGCAGCGCAGAGGTCCTTCGACTCCGCTTGGCCACGCGGAGCGCGTGGCCAAGTTCCGCTCAGAATGACACCGCGGAAAGAAATTGACCAGACTGAGACACTACCGACCTCAGAGAACCTCCGCTGTGGCCGCGGAGACAGCCTAGTCTTTGCCTGCCACCTGATACTGCTCAATCTTCCCGTCCGGCATGATGCGCTCCCAGACTTCGACGGTCTTCTCGGCAAACTTCACGTCGAATCCGCGGAAGGTCATGCCGCCACGGTCCTGACGGGCGGTTTGCGTGAATTCCAGCAGCGCGCCCAGCGGGCCCAGGCTGGCGGCAAAGTCTTTGAGCGCCTGCGCGGTGAAATACGCGTTGGCGTTGTCGGTGAAGAGAGCACGGTTGATCTTGCCTTGCTGCAAGCCTTCGAAAATCGCTCTGGATTGCTGTTCCTCCCTCGTGGCATCGTCGCGCGGGAACAGCAGCGGCGCAATCTTGCGCGCAATGTCGCCGGCAGCGTCAATCGAGTCCTGATTGGTGAGGACCACCACCGCTACCCGTTCATCGGGAAACACCATGTTGTGCGCGGTGAAGCCGGAGACTTCTCCGCCATGCTCGATGGCGCGGCGTCCGAATTCCTGGCGTACCTGTACCCCCAACCCGTAGCGCGTGCCCAGCCCGTTCTTGAGCACGACCTCGGTTTCCATCTCGTGATACGAGGCGGGCTTCAGCACGGTCTGGTTGATCAGGCTGATGTCCCACTTGGCCAGGTCTTCGGCGGGCATGGCCAATTCTCCGGCGGCGAACAGCCAGCCCTTCCCTTCCTTGGGAGCGATCCGCGGCGGACCGAGCGCGTAGCGCAGATATCCGGTCGCGTCGGTCTCGGTGAGGCGGTTCTGGTCAATGTTCATCACGCTCTTCATGTCGAGTGGCGTGAAGATGTACTTGCTGAGAAAGTCGAGCAGCGGCATGCCGCTGGCCTTCTCGACGACCAAGCCGGCAATCACAAAGCCGGTGTTGCTGTACTGCCACTGGGTGCCGGGCTCGAAGTCGAGCGGCTTGCGCGCCCAGAGGTCCAGGATTTTGTCGGCCGTGATGGGCTCGTTCATGAACGGCGGAACGTAATCCTGCGGCCAGAAATCCTGGTAGCCCGAGGTGTGGGAGAGAATTTGGCGGATGGTGACCTCGTTCCCGCGCGTGAGGTTGGGAACGTACCGGCCGACAGGATCGTCGAGCGAAAGCTTGCCCTGCTCAGCCAGCAGGAGAATGGCGGTCGCGGTGAACTGCTTGCTGATGGAGCCGATGCTGTAGCACATCGCAGGCTTCGCCGCCGTGGGCGGATCAAGCCGGGCCTGTCCGTAGGCCTGCAGGTAGGTGACCTTGCCGTCCTGCACGACAGCGATAGACGCGCTCGGCACGCCGGTCGAGGCCAGAGCCCGGCGGGCGATGGTGTCGATTCTGCTGTGAAGGTCGGCTGGTTGCGCGGCGGCGAATGAGGCGAGTACCAGACAAGTTGGGAGAAGATTGCGCAGCTTTGCGGGTGTGGTCATGGAGGACTCCGTAGGCAGCCGATTGTATCGGGGACAGCGGGGGTTGGTGAAATGGGGGTTTTTCAAGAATCAGTCGGAGCAGCGGTGTCCAATTCGTTGTCTAATGGATCGACATGCTTTTTGACTTCGGCATATGGGTCGTAGGTTTGATCTTGTTGTCGCCGCTCGTCGTGTTTGGATTGGCATGCGCGAAGGTCAACCGCTACTACAACAGGAAACAGGTTCAACGACAGCAGAAGGTCTTCTACTTGGTAGCTCTGGCCGCAGGGTCAGTGAGCACACTGGCCTACGTAGGCTATTGGGGCTGGCGAGTCTTCCAGATGAATCATGCGACGGTTCCTTTCATTGCGCTCCTGACTCTCGAACGGTTGATCTATGCATCGCGAGTGCTCTCCATCGCCGCACTCGGATGCTTGCTGGTTGGACGAGGACCGTATCGCATTCCACTGGCACTAGCTATTCTCTGGGTCACGGTTCACCTTTGGGCCCACGGTAGCATCATCCACTGGGCCTGACGAACCTGACACCCCTGTTGTTGAGCGTTACAAGTTCAAAAGCCCGACCCTGGGCCACCTGCCGCATGGAGTAGCGCATCGCGGTCGAGAACTACCCCCTCCAGAATGACCGCGCGAATCTTGCGCGAATTCGTGATGTCCACGGTCGGGTCGGCGGCAAGAATCAGCAGGTCTGCTCTTCGCCCCTTTTCCACCAGCCCGAGTTCGTGCCATCCGAAGCGTGCAGCATAGTTGCTCGTGGCCGCGGCCAGAGCTTCCCGCGGGGTCAGACCCAAGCGCACAAGCAACTCCAGTTCCGTGTGCAGGGATATGCCTGGCATGGTGCCAAATGCGGGTGAAGCCGTGCCGGCGAGATTCAGCGGATGCGCCACCTGGAGGGCCCGATTGAGGGCAAAGAATTGTAGGTCGTCCGCTTTGGTGAGATGACGTGAGTCTTCGGGGCCAAAGTCCTTGGTTGCCTCCCCAGTTTCAGGGTCGGGAGGTTGATGGAGACCCTTCGGATCGAGAATAGAAGCGGCTGGTTCCTTCCAGAGATTTCTGTGGTTGGGCAATTGCAGGTAGCTGAGGCTCATCGTCGGCATCAGGGCGGCGCCGGAGGCAGCGATCTGCTTTGCATAGGCGGCGATACTCGGATCGGCGGGGTCAAGCTTCCTCAGATAGTCGTAGGACGGCGCCAAGGACGCGTCGGGGTCCCGGGCCAGTGGCTCTTGCAGGCGAGGAGGAATCAGACCCAGTTCATAGCGGCTCATATGCAGTAGCACGTCCACGCCGTCCTTGAGGCCGTCAGAGAAAGGTGTGTCAATGAACTCGCCATAGGTGACCCGTCCGAGACGGTGAGACTCTGCAATGACGAACTTTGTCCTTTCGGCGGACAGGTTATGACCGAGCAAAATCACCCGCGTCCCCAGGCGCGCAAGCTCCTCCAGCTCAGCTTTGGCCTCGCGTTCATCCAGTTCCACGAAATCATCCGCATTCTTTAGCTTGTTCTTCCACCGCGGCACACTCATGAGGAAGCTGTAGGCGTCCATCGAACCACCAAGGTCAAGCGGATAAATGTGCGGGCTGGGCCGGGCATCGAATTTCAGCATGCCGCGGGGCGGGTCCTGCAGGCCGACGATCGCTGTGACTCCCATGTAAAGCCAGGCGTTGGCCTGTGCCTGACTGTTCAACCCCGCGAAGCCGTCAATCAACCCAGGAAGGATGTAAGCGCCCTTGTAGTCGAGGGTCCTCGCGTCTTTGGGAATCTTCACCGAGGCAGCGGGCCCAGCCGCCGCGATTTTTCCGCCTCGGATGACCACGACAGCGTTGGGAATATCGTGGGTGCTGCGACCGGAGTCGGAGACGTCGATCAACGTGGCGCCCACAATCGCGATAGCCGGTTGCGGCTTTGCACTCTGGGCACGACCCATCGGTTCAGCGCAGGAGAGCAGGAGAGCAAAGCCGACGGTCAGGGTGACAGTCTTCATGGAAGTGCATTGTAGCTCTACACCGTTGAGTACTGTGAAGGTCGGGTGGCCGCAATTCGCGCGCTTTGCGAAGGTGTGGGACCGCGACCCCTACCTGACGGCTGGAATTCTCTCGGGCTTCATCGCGAGGATGCTCAAGTCTTGGTGGGATCCGACACAACTCCTAGGAACAATAGGGCATTCGTTGTGCGATCACGAATCAAGAACACGAACGGCCGGTTCAATTCCAAATGAAAAGCGTTCTGAGCAGAGGCAATCCCTCCATACACTGCGCCCACGATGGACGCAGCGCTGGCGCGAATCCCCTGCCGATCCACTTGGAGGTCGGTTTTCTGTAAGACCTCAGTCAGATGTGATTTCTTTATCCTGACCAACGGCCCTATATCTTCAAAGAGTCTTTTCATCCCCATCTTTTCGATTTGCGGACGGAGGTCTGCCTCAAATTGAAAATGGAAGGTTGGCATTGTAACCACTCCGGGCTGCTTCTTGAGCGCTGCATCAACTGAATCTGGCGACTCAGCAAGGAGAGTTTCCAAATCATGCACGGACTTCCCTGGGCCGGGCAATACGGCAAGCATATACGCGTTGTTGCAAGGCAGAACCACAGCTTCGAAGGTCTCCGTTTTCGCGTACAGATAGCCGCTCAGTTCGCTGTCCAGCATTTCTACGTGCTTCAACCCTCCGGAAGCGGTCGTAAAGGCCCCCTCTCGCGGTTCACTCATGGAGAAAGTGTTGCCGCTCCATGCAGTCTGGAGGTGGCTGCCAGAGCTAATGAGAATGTCATCCTTACCCGAGATTTTGGGCAGGAGATCTCCAGAATGCCCAGCGCCTTTGAGGTCAGCCGTTGAAGGATGCTGAAGGCCCGTGCTCTTGAAGTTGAGGCCGTAGTATTTCTCAGCGTCGCTAACGAAACGCGCCGACAGCGTTTCGTTGCCGCGGTAGAGCACATCGTTCGTAATCCAAGCTCCTTCCGGAGGGTAATGCAAGAAGCCGACGGTCTGTGATTTCCGTTTGGATGGAGATGGTTCCTGCTTCGGTTTCTCGAATGCTGCCAGCAACATGCGAACTGGAACACTAAGACGCGGATATTCTCCCCAGCCAAAAGCACCGGCGATCTCCTTCCGTACAGATTCGGGTCCACCTTCCGAATGAGTTTGGAGGGCGGCGAAGACAATCGTCAGCGAGAGGGGAGAGAGCACAATATTCCTCTCGGGCGTAGTTGTGTCGACAAGCAGAAGTAATCTCCTGCCAAACTGCTCGTTCCCTCGGATGAGATTGGGTAGGTCTCGCCCAAATTCCCCTTGGGCAAGCGATGGCAATGACGCTAGGAGTATTAGGAACAGGGTTCTGAGCATGTCTCACTTTACGCTGGATGCAGAGCAGTTTCTATAATTGTTGAAACGAGTAAGCACTATCAACCGCCAAGCGCATCCAACGTTTATATTGTTTGGACCAAGATTGCGAAAGGCACACCCTTGAAACGACGCGTAGTCATCACCGGCATGGGCGCAGTCAGCCCCAACGGCGTTGGCAACGCCGCCTTTGCCGACGGCATTCTTGCCGGGCGCAGCGGCGTGCGGCGCATTTCGCGCTTCGACCCCAGCGAAATTCCCGTCCAGATCGCCGGCGAAGTCCGCGATTTCGACGAACTGGCCTGGGTGGAAAAGCGTGAGCGCAAACACGTGTCCCGCGTCTTGCCGCTGGCGGTGGCCGCGAGCACGGAGGCCCTGCGCGAAGCTGGCGTTGATCCCGCTTCCATGTCCCTCGAAGCCAAGCGGCGTTTTGGCGTGATTCTCGGCTCCGGCGGCGGCTCGCAGGAGTTTACCGAGGAGCAATATCGCCTGTTTTTCCATCAGCAGTACAAGCAGATGAGCCTGTTCTGCGTGCCCACCGGGGTGATGGGGACACTGTCCAGCGAGCTTAGCGTGCGCTTTGGCCTCCGCGGGGCCAGCCACGTGGTGACCACGGGCTGCACCTCGTCCACCGACGCGCTGGGCTATTCCCTGCGGCAGATTCAATCCGGCCGGCTGGACATGGTGCTGAGCGGCGGCGCCGACGCGCCCATCGCGCTCGGCATCGTCAAGGGATTCATCCTGATGAAGATTATGACCGACTCCTGGAACCATGCCCCCGAACGCGGCTCGCGGCCGTTTTCCGTGGACCGCGACGGCTTCGTACTGGCCGAGGGCGCGTGGATGTTCGTGCTGGAGGAATACGAACATGCGCGGGCGCGGGGCGCAAAGCCGCTGGCGGAGATTTGCGGGTATGGCTCGACCTGCGAGGCGTTTCACCGTGTGCGCTTGCAGGAGTGCGGCGAAGAGCCGGCCCGGGCCATCGAGCTGGCGATGAAGCAGGCGGGGATTGGCCCACAGGATGTTCACTATGTGAATTTGCATGGAACGTCCACGCAATTGAACGACCGCATCGAGACGCGGGCGCTGAAGCTGGCGCTGGGCGAACACGCGCGCAACGTCCCGATGTCGGCCTTGAAGTCGCAGATTGGGCATCCTCAGGGGGCGTGCGGGGCGGCGGGAGTGGCCGCGACTCTTGTCGCCATGCAGCGGGGACAGATTCCGCCTACCATCAACCTGGAAACGCCCGATCCGGACTGCGACCTCGATTATGTGCCCGATGCTGGGCGTATGAAAGCCATCGAGCACGCGGTGTGCAACTGCATCGCCTTCGGGTCGAAGAATTCGGCGCTGGTGCTGCGGAGAGTCGCTTAGCAGCGGGTTTCTTTCGTTCCGCGAGGCGTCATCCTGAGGTGGGCGTCAGCCCGCCGAAGGATCGGGCGTGGGCTGGCAGGAACCTGGGTTTATGCCCATACTGAACCTCGTGCCGCTTCACGCAGGATCCCTCGCCCGGCTGAACGGCGCCGGGCCTCGGGATGACGCCGGAGTAGTGGCGATCTACCTTCCCTTCCGGAGTGCCGTCGTCTCTATTCCATGGCGTCATCCTGAGGTGGGCGTCAGCCCGCCGAAGGATCCGGCGTGGGCTGGCAGGAACCTGGGTTTATGCCCATACTGAACCTCGTGCCGCTTCACGCAGGATCCCTCGCCCGGCTGAACGGCGCCGGGCCTCGGGATGACGCCATCCCTGGGGAAATTCGGTAGTAAAGAACGAGAGGTAGAAATCTCATGGAAAAATTGTCCGGCACGATCACGCAGAGCTTTGCTGAGCGATACAACTCCCTGGCCGACAAGGTACGCGAGCTGGCAGGGCCTCTCACCGAGGAACAGTTTTGGCGCAAGCCCTTCCCCTTCGGCAACAGCTTCGGGCACCTCGTGCTCCATCTGACCGGCAACCTCAATTACTACATCGGCGCGCAGGTGGCAGGCACGGAGTATGTGCGCGACCGCGACCGGGAGTTCACCGAACCGAAGCACCCGCCCAAAAAGGAAGTGATGGGGCGCTTCGATGAAGCCATCGGTGTGGTCCTGCAGGCCATCCGGAAGCAATCGGCGGAGGACTGGTCTCGGGCTTATACGGCGTTGCGCGAGGACGATGCCGGCAACCGCTTCAACATCTTTCTGCGCTGTGCAACCCACCTTCATCATCATGTGGGACAGATGATGTATTTGTGCTTTGAGCTGAAGCGGCAAGACACGGGACGCTAGAATCTCGTCGACTGCGGCCGCGTTTGAAGGCGCGCCAAACCAAGAGCCCTTGCCGCATCGCTAAAGCGATTCCCTGATACGAAACTTTGCCTCTTTGCGCGGTCTTCCAGATTGGCGTCACGTCAGCAGGTGCAGCACCGTCTGCTCCACCTTGGGCCAGGCGACGGAATGCGGGTCAATCAAGTCAAAGTGCCCGGCGCGGGAGATCTCCAGCAGGTGCACATCTTCTCCCTGCTGCTTCTTCTTCTCCGCGTAGCTGTGGCTGAAATCCGGGGGGACCACGTCATCTGCGAGGCCGTGAATCAACCATTGTGTGGCATGCTTGATGGCAAGCTCCATGGGGTCCGCGTCGCGGTAGTGTTCGGGCACGTCCTGGGGCTTGCCCCCGAGAAACTCCACCACCGCGTCGTTGCTCAGGTGCTGCTCCCAGGCGCGCTGCAGATCGACAACCCCGGCCAGTGAAAGCACGCGCTTGAGCTTCGGCTCATGCGCAGCCAGACAGAGCGCCAGCTGCCCGCCGGCGGAGTGGCCCATGACCAGAGTTTTTTCCGCATTCAGGTTGTAGCGCTTCGCGATCTGCGGCAGGAAGCGATAGCCCTTCCCGATGTCCTCGAAGGTGCCCGGCCATCCTCCACCCTCGTTACCCACACGGCGATATTCCAGGTTCCAGGTAGCCAGGCCCTTGGCCGTGAGGGCCGCGCAGAGATGTCCGGCGTGGGCAAGGTCGTAGCGCGCGCGCCAGAAGCCGCCATGGATGTTCATCACCACCGGAAAGGGCGCCTTGCCTTTGGGTAGACGCAGATCACCGAACTGGTTGCGGTCCGTGCCGTAAGGCAAACGCGCATCCGCCGGCGGTGGCGGGAGAGTGAGAATGTCGTCGGACATTTGAGGTGCATTCTAACCCTCTTTGCGTGGGCCCACTGCACTCTTCGCTATGAAGCGGCTGAACCGAGCCGCGAACAAAGGGAAGGACAGGGCAAGCACCCGACCCCAAAATGGGAAAGCTTGGCAAACCGGATTTTTCAGATTAGGACGCTATCACAGCGGCACAGTGTCGAACGTCACGGCAATTCCGCCTGCCTGGGCCTATGGTTCCTATGTTCAAACAATGTGCTTCTGAATCCCCCGCTCCCGGCGGGGCAGTAGTCCTCTACCCTGACAAACCTGAAGAACGAAAGGAGAATTCCCCCATGTTTGCACGTATCCTGCAGCTCGTTCCCAAGATCGAGAAGCAAGAGGAGCTCATCCGGGTCATCAAGAAAGATATTCTGCCCATCCTGAAAAAGCAGACCGGGTTCCTGGAGATCCTCCCCTTCGTCCCTGAGATCAGGAACGAGCACGTCGTGATGGTCAGCCTGTGGAATGAGAAGAAGGATTTTGAGCGCTATGAGCGCGAGTCGTTCCACAAGGTGCAGGAGATGCTGCAGCCTTATCTGAGCTCTCCCATCACTTGGAAGCTCTACATGGTCGAGACCACTCTCTGTGAGCACTTCGAGAAGGCCCTGACCGTTTAGGCGCAGCGCAACGAAGAATGTCTGGCCGAAGCAGCCAGGGGTTGCTTCGGCTTTTGCTTTCCACCCTGCTTGCACGGCGCCTCAGCAACGCCCAAGAGCGCAGGAAGGGGCTCGATTAATGCTCCTTCAGCTTCAGCTTGGACTTGTTTTCCTCCAGGAATTGGCGAAGTCTCTCAGAGACCTCCAGCAGCCGCATCCACTGTTCGTAGTAGAGGGTGACCGGAAAGCGGCCCAGGCCGTACACGCTGACGCCGCCTTTTTCACTGACGCGGAATTCCAGGCTGCCGGCGCGGCGTGGGCCCTGCTTCTCCAGTTCCGCCAGACGCGCTTTCAGTTCTTCATAGGTTGGTTCGGCCATGACAATACCTCGGAGGATGACGTTGTGCGTACATCATAGGGGCTGGGGCCCAGTTCGTCGAGCGTGTACGACTCGCCCCCGGGATGCAGCGGTGGCAGATCACAGCTTTGACCGTAGCAGGCTGATGACGTCGTCGGACGTAATCACGCCGATCAGTTTTTGGCTATCGTCCACCACCGGCAAAGTCAGCAAGTTGTACTTGTCGAACAATTCCGCAAACTCCTTTTCCCCTGCCCCTTCCGGACAGGAGATCAGAGGCTCCTGGGTCAGCGACAGCAGGGGGTCAGGGGGCGAGGCCAGCACCAGCCGGGCCAAGGGGACGGCGCCCACGAGAGTGCCCCGCGAATCCACCAAGTACATCGTGCTCACGGTTTCGACCCCGCCTTCAAAGCGACGCAAGGCTTCCACCGCATCATGCGCCGTGGCGTTCAGGCTGAGCGCCAGGTACTCGGTGTTCATCCGCCCGGCCGCCGTGTTCTCCTTGAACTCCAGGAGTTCAACCATCTCCTTGCGCTCCTGGGGCTCCATCTCCAGCAGGATTTCCGAGGTACGCTCCTCCGGTAGGTCGGCCAGGAGGTCGGCGGCGGCGTCGGGCCCCATCTCTTCCACAATATCGGCGGCGCGTTCCGAATCCAGCGATTCCACGATCGCCTTCTGCACTTTGGGCTTCACTTCCTCTAAAGCCTCGGCCGCCACTTCCTCGTCCAGGGTCTCAAACACGGCTTCGCGCTCGTCCGGAGCCAGCTCTTCCACGATGTCGGCGATGTCGGCCGGGTGCAGCTTCGCCAGGCGCTCATGGGAGATCTTGAGTTTCACTCGCCGCGCGGGATCAGTCTCAATCAGGTCCACGAAATCCCAGGGAATACTGCGGGGCGGGATCTTTTGCAGCAGCGCCCGCAAGGCGACAAAGGGCACTACTCCTTTCAGCAGCCGGCGCACCGCCCCCCGGGTTCCCACGTCAACCGAACCGATCTTCAGCACCGGGCGTTCGCCCACCACTTCCTGGTTCAGGTCCACGTCATTGACGCGCACCACCTTGCGCCCGTGCACATCAATCACCTGCTGGTCCAGCAGGTCGCGCTCCAGCAACAGCAGGCCCTCGGACCCGCCGTTGACGGGCCATTCGGCCGAGGCGGTGGTGGCGCGGATGCCTCCGTTGATCGAAGCCACCGCACTGAACGGCAGGACGCGGTCTCCCCCTTTTGTGCGGACGATCACCACCGCGATGCGCGCCCGGTCTTCCTGTGGCGCCAGGGCCAGCTCGCGCACACGTCCACGCTGGCTTCCGCTGCTGTCGAACACCGGCGCACCCAGTAGTTCGGTAAGGGCAACCGTGGACATCACCCTGAGAATACTCAACTGTCCAAGCAGAAGCTAGGAGGGTCTTACGCTTTTTTACCGGGCCGCGGTCTCACCGCGGCAGTGCAGTATCGGCGACTCCGAGGCATTCCCGCGCTGGCATGCCCCGGCTTGCGCGTTGACATTTGTACGCGGAGGCGCGAAACTACCGGATTCGCCCACCCCCTGCTTTCTCCAGCAGCAGCGAGGGCGGCGGAGGCTTCGGGCAGCAGCTTTATTCGCCAAAATCTTTACCATGACCGACCACCGGGTCTCCTACACGCTGGATTCGACGTTGGAGACCGTCGACAGCGCCGAGCAAACAGCCAGCCGCATCGCGGCCGAGACCGGTTTCGATGAAGACGAAGTTATGCAGATTGCCATGGCAGTGCGGGAGGCGGCGGTCAATGCCGTGCTCCACGGAAACGCCTACGATCCCGGCAAGAAGGTCAGGGTCGATTTTGAAAGGACCGTTCACGACCTGGTCATTACCATCCGTGATCAGGGCAAAGGCCTGGACCTGAGCAAGATTCCCGACCCCCTGGCGCCGGAGAACCTGCTGAAAACGTCAGGGCGGGGCATTTTTCTTATCCGCTCGTTCATGGATGAGGTGCACATCCACCCATCCCAGACGGGCACCGAAATCAAACTCGTCAAGCACGTCCACGGCCAGACCGCGGGCGGCAAGGAGGCTTCCCAGTGACCATGAAGTGCAGCAACCGTCAGGTCGATGGCGTCACCATCGTGGACTGCAGCGGCCGTATCACGCTGGGTGAAGGCAGCGTCATCCTGCGCGACACCGTCCGCGAACTACTCGCCAAGGGGCAGAAGAAAATTCTGCTGAACCTTGCCGATGTGAACTACATCGACAGCTCGGGTATCGGCGAGCTGGTCAGCGCCTTTACCACCGTGCGCAACCAGGGCGGCGAACTCAAGCTGCTCAACCTCACCAAGAAAGTGCACGATCTGTTGCAGATCACCAAGCTGTATACCGTCTTTGACGTGAAAGAGGAAGAGGCGGCGGCCGTCAAGGCGTTCGGCTGAGGATGGGATCGCCCGGGGGCGGAGGTTCTCCCGCCCTTCGGGCCTTCTTGATTCTTCCGCCCGGTCCCCCGGGTGCGCCGGCGGCTGCCAGCCAAGAAGAGACAGGGGTGTGCAAGTACAGACGGAAGAACCGGTCGGGACCATGCACCGCAGCAGTGACCGCCCGGTACCCTACTTTTCCATGTCTGATGCCCAGTTAAGCAGAACCGAGAGCGGCGCCGTTTCGGCTTCATCCAGCTTGGTGGTAATCAGGAATCGCTGCCCGTCGGGACTCACGTCATAGGAGAACAAGTCAAAAGAGGCAATCGGCTGCCGGCGGTGGGTCTGAAACAGCGTTACCGGTGAGCCGGACTCGAAGCTGGCCCCTGCGATGATCGGTACCGCCATCATCTTTCCGTCCGGCGAGAGATAGAACAACTCCTTCCCGTCCCTTCGCCAACGGGGTTCTTGCCCTCCCCCACTCGACACTTGCCACTTGCTGGTCATGTTGGGAAACGGAGAAACATAGATCTCCATACCACCGGACTCATTGGAGGAATAGGCGATCCAGCGGCCATCGGGGGAGAACTGAGCGCTGCGCACGACCCACTTGGGTTGCAACAGCGGCTTCAGCGTGCGCTCCGGCCAAGTCAGATACCAGAGCTCGTTTGTCTCTCGAACCAGGATATTCTTACCGTCGCGTGACCAGTCGAGGGCGCTGAACTGTGCCGTGCTCCCAGCCGCGATCTCTTCATCCGAGCCGGACCCGTCGGCATTTTTCAGATAGAGGCGGAAGATGAGGCTGCGATTGGAGCTGGTGACGAGTTGTTTGCCATCGGGGCTCCAAACCGGAGTCATATCCAGGGCCGGATCGAAGGTCAAGCGGGCCGTGGCATCACGAGCCGGGTCCAGCACCCATACGTCCACGTTCCGTCCATCCGGATCGGTCTGGTCGGTGGCGACCCGGCGTCCATCGGGTGAAAGCTGCAAGTTGTCGTACCACGCGGTCCTGCCGACTGTACCCACCTGTTTCCCGCTTCGGTCAAACCATCTCAACTGCGACTGATAGACACCCTTGCCCGCCTGCGTGACCAGAACTCCCCCGCCCGAAACATCGAAGACCAGTCGGTACACCTGCGGGAAATACAGCACCTCGTCGCTCAAGGTGTGGGGCTCTCCGCTGAGCTGAAACCGCCGAAGATCGAAGGCTTGCGCCACCAGTGTCCTGTCACGCAGATAAAGCAGGTAGCCGGGCTGCGCATAGGTGGCGTTGGCGTTCGTGCTCACGACAAAGTCCTTCTCGGTGGAATCGAGAGAGCCCACAAAAATCGCGTTAATTCCCGGCCTTCCGCTGAAATTGGCCGCCATGTATAGAAATTGCTTGCCGTCGGGGAGAAACACGGGCCAGCGGTGACCGGCTTCCGAACGGGACAGATCCAGCTTAGTGAGTTCGGTGGGCGTTCCTCCCCCTGACGGTACACGAAACAAGGGCCCCAGGGCTTCGGGCGCAAAGATGATCACGCCGTCTTTGTTCCAGGCGCCGCCGCGGCCGTTAGGCGCATCGCAGACAACCTGTACTGGACCGCCTGACGCATCGATTTTTCGCAGCTTACTGTCGGCGAAGAATCCGATGGACTTGCCATCCGGCGACCAGAACGGATAAGCCGCTCCCGCAGTACCTTCCAACAGCGTGGTACGACGGCTGCCGACAGCATGTGTCCACAGCATGAACGCGTTGGCCTGGTCGGAATAGGCGACGAGCGCCAGCGTCTTTCCATCCGGCGACAATGCCAGATCGGTGGCTGCGAACGGTACCGACGCATGGAAATACATCGGAGACAACCCGCGCCCGCTCGCGTTCCACCAAGCCGCACCGGCGACCATGGCCAACAAAAGGCAGAGCGCCGCCAGCGGCCAGCTGGCGCGCTCCCATCGGCTGTGCGATACGCTCACCTTGGCGGCTCCGCCCGCCGCCGATTCGCCTTCGGCAATCCACTTCAGTTCACTGGCCAGGTCGCTGGCGCTCTGCCAGCGTTCCTCGGGATCCTTGGCAAGGCATTTCTTAACGACGCGCTCTAATGCCGGCGGTGTCATCGGCCGGAGAGCAGCCATGGGTTGGGGTTCAGAGGTGAGGATGGCGGCGACGAGGCTGGCACGGCTCCTGCCGGCGAATGGCGGCTTGCCGGTTGCCATCTCGTAGATCACCTCGCCCAGGGCAAATATGTCGGTGCGAGGGTCGGCCTCTTTCCCCTCCAACTGCTCCGGAGCCATGTACTGAAAGGTTCCGATCAACATGCCTTCACTGGTCAGCTTGGCCTGCTCCATGGTCATCTCGGTGAGAGCGGATGAGAGGGGAGCGGAACCTGAGTGTTTCGCCAGACCGAAGTCCATCAACTTGGCTCCGGTTTTGGTCAGCATGATGTTGGCAGGCTTAAGATCACGATGGGTGAAGCCCTTGGCGTGCGCTTTGGAGAGCGCATCGGCAATCTGAGCAGCATAGCGAAGGGTTTGATCTGTGGTGAGCTGGCCCCGCATCAATCGCTGCTCCAGGGTTTCGCCTTCCACCAGCTCCATGACTAGAAAACTCACACCCTCGTGATGGCCAACGTCATACAACGTGCAAATGTGAGGGTGCGTGAGTTTGGACACGGCTTTGGCTTCGCGCTCCAAGCGCTGCTGCAACGCAGGATCGGAGGACTGGGTAGCAGGAAGGACCTTGACCGCTACCTCGCGCTCCAGCCGGGTATCGCGGGCGCGATATACCTCTCCCATGCCGCCAGCGCCCAGCGGCGATTGGATCTCATAGGGACCGAGGCGGGTACCAGTGCTGAGGCTCATGGGGCTTGGCGCGCATTATAGCGCCAAAACCTCAGCTCGAGGCCAGCGGAAGACGAACAACCGACCGCCATACGTTGCTTGAGGTCAGTACCTCGAAGTCGGCCACGTGGGACTCCATCTCCAGAAACTTCTTATCGTCAAGGGGCTAAGAAAGGACGCCCCCGGATTTCCGGGGGCGTGTGTGTGCAGAGTCTTGCTTACTGATGCCGCCCGTTGTGCTTGGCGCGGTAGATTCGGTGCGACTCACGGGTCTGCTGGCGGTTGATCTTGGCCTTGTCCGCCGGCGTCAGCTTGCCGCCGTTGTCTTCACGCATGTCCTTGGCCTCGTGATGGATGCGGGCTTCGTTGCGCTCCAGCCGGGTAGCCTCTCCCGAGGTCAACTGGCCGCTGGCTACCCCTTGCCCGATGCGATCCTGCTGGTTCTCGGCGCGCTTGCCAGCCAGGGTCTTGGGGTTCGTGTTCTGCGTCTGGGCGTCGTGCTTCTGGCGGTAGATCTGCCGCGACAGCCGGTTCTGCTGTCTGGTCACTCTCGCCTTCTCCGCGGGGGTCAGCTTGCCACCGTTGTCCTCGCGCATCTCGCGGGTCTCCGCGTTCAGCTTCGATTCTTCCTTCTCCAGCCTGCCCGATTCGCCGGCGGTCAATTCGCCGCTCTTTACGCCATTGGCGATGCGGTCCTGCTGGTTCTCTTTGCGCTGTCCGATGGTCGCCTTGTCCTGCTTCACCGGCGGCTCGGTGGTCGGCGGAGTTGCGGCTGGGCTATTGCTCTGCGCCGCAGCCGGCAGCATCATGGCGGCCAAAGCCGCGCTCAGGAAAAAACTCTTTACGTACGTGGTCATAAGGTCTCCTCACTCCTAATCTTGGCCTGTCTAATGCAGCGCGGGAATGGTTGCTTCCCGCTGTCACAGATGGGAACACGCAAGCTCCACAAATGTTGCGTTGACAGCCCCTCATACGCAACAACATCCGGCGATAGTGGCGGTTACCAAAGGACTACGACGAAAGCCCGACCCCGTTTCTCAAGCACTTACAGGCCGGCTTTCGCTCCGCGACCGGGGATCCAGGTAGTCATGCAGCGCATCGCCGCGAAATCCCGAGGCACGAGGGGTCCCTCTCTATAAGCCGGCCTCTAAACGCGACCGCGGATCCAGGTAGTCACGCAGCGCGTCGCCAATAAAGTTGAACGCCAGCACGGCCAGCATGACCGCCCCAGCCGGAAAGATAACCAGGTGGGGAGCATCGAACAAGTGTGCCCGGCCGTCGTTGAGCATGGTTCCCCAACTCGCAGTCGGCGGCGGCACTCCCAGCCCGAGGAAGCTCATGGTGGCTTCGGCCAGAATGGCGCCGGCCATGCCGATCGCGGCTTGCACAATGATGGGCTGGATAATGTTGGGCAGAATATGGCGCGCGATCACTCGCAGATCGCTCGCCCCCAGCGCCTTGGCGGCCTCGACAAATTCCCGTTCCCGCGCCGCCAGCACCTGTCCCCGCACCAGGCGCGCGTATCCCACCCACCCGCCGAGAGAAAGGGCGAAGACCAGGTTGAAGATTCCCGGCCCGCGGAAGGCCACAAAGGCGATGGCCAGCAGAATTCCCGGGAACGAGAGGAAAGCGTTCATCAAGACGATGTTGACGAAGCGGTCAATGCGCCCACCGTAGTAGCCGGCCATGGAACCGATGATCAGGCCCAACGCCAGCGAGGCGGCTACCACGCAACTGCCCACCAGCATGGAGATGCGCGCGCCGTAAATCAGGCGCGAGGTAATGTCGCGTCCCAGTTCGTCGGTGCCGCACCAATGCGCAGACGAAGGTCCGGCCAGCCGGTTCGGCAGATCGATGTAGGCCGGATCCTGCGGCGCAATCCAGGGAGCGAACAGGGCAAAGATCACAAAGATGACAACCAGCACCACGCCCGCCGCCGCCAGCGGATTGTGCCGGGCGACGCGCGGAAGCGAGATGGCGGCAGAGGACATGACGAATATCAGAGCAACGCTCGCAAAGGAGGGTCTGCAAGGAGCGTGCAGAAGAAGGCCGTTCTTTGCGGTCTTTGCGGAGTCTCTTTGCGAACTCTGCGGTTCATGCTTCTTACTGCCTGATCCTGGGATTCACCACCGAATAAAGCAAGTCCGTCAGAAAATTCACTGCCACGTACGTCAACCCAATCGCCAGCATACATCCCTGCACCAGGTAATAATCGCGATTGCCGATCGCCTGGATGGTCAGCCGCCCAATTCCCGGCCAGGAAAAAATGGTTTCCGTTACAATCGCCCCCGCCAGCAACGCCCCGAACTGCAGTCCCAGCACGGTAAGCACGGGAATCATGGCGTTGCGCAGGGCATGCCGGTAGACGACGGTGCGCTCGGCAAGCCCCTTGGCGCGCGCTGTACGGATGTAGTCCTGCCCCAGCTCTTCCAGCATGGAGGTGCGCACCATGCGGGTGAGAATTGCGGCCAAAGCGCCGCCCATGGTGATCGCCGGAAGCACCAGGTGCGCCACAGTTCCCGAGCCGGAGACCGGCAGCCATCCCAGCTTGATGGCGAACAGCAAAATCAAAATCGGACCCAGGGCAAAATTGGGGAACGATAGCCCGAACAAGCTGACCACGCTGAGCACGCGGTCATCCCAGCGGTTGCGCCGCTGGGCCGAGCGCACGCCCGCGGGAATCGAAAGCACCACCGCCACCAGCAGTGCCGCCAGCGTCAACTGCAGCGTGTACGGATAGCGCTGCGCGATCAGGCTGCTGACGCCCTGGTTGAAGCGCAGGGAGCGTCCCAGGTCGCCGTGCAGCACGCCCTTCCAGTAATTGAGATACTGCTGCCCCAGTGGTTCATCCAGCCCGTACACATGGCGAGTAGCCTGCACATCCGCCGCCGGCGCTCCTTCCCCCAGCATTTGCAGGATCGGATCCCCGGGCACCAGGTGTATCAGAAGAAAGACCAGCGACACCACCAGCCAGACAACCGGCAGGGTGTACAGCACGCGAAGCGAGAGGTAGCGCAGCATGAGCTGAAACCCGGTTCTACTGCCCCATCGCCGCCGTTTCCACCTTCTCAATCTTCACTCGGGCGATGCGATGTCCTTCCATTTCTTCTACGGTGAAACGGTGGCCCTCGTAGGTGAAGCTCTCGCCAGCTTGGGGAAGCTTCTGCAGGCGGGCCAGCACAAAACCGGCCAGGGTCTCGAAACCGGCATCATGGGGCAAGGTCAGTTCGTACTGTGTCTCCAGGTCGCGAATGCTGATGGACCCCTCGAGCATCAGGGTGGCCGCGTCTTCGAGGGAGGGCGGTTGGGGCGGGGCCAGGTCGAATTCATCCTCGATCTCTCCCACCAACTGCTCCAGGATGTCCTCGGCAGTAATCACCCCCGCGGTCGAACCGAACTCGTCCACCACCACCGCCAGGTGCCGCCGGCGCTGCTTGAACTCCTCCAGCAGTTCCATCAGCACCTTGGTTTCCGGGACGACCAGCACGTCACGCATGATCTGGCTGATTTTCATGCCGGCGACGCGCGCCGCTACCGGCTGGGCGGGATTGGCGGTCAAGCGCAGGCGGGTCCAGCGCATCAAGTCCTTGGTGTAGAGCACGCCGATGATGTGCTCCGGACCGCGCTGGGGATCGTAGATCGGGATGCGCGAATGCTGTTCCTCGACCACCCGCGCCAGGGCCTCGTCCAGGGTCAGATCACCCGGGAGCGAGAAGATGTCGGGACGCGGCACCATGACTTCGCGTACAGTGATGTTCTCCAGCTCCAGCGCGTTGTGAATCATCTCCTCCTGGAAGGGTGGAATCTGGCCGAACTGCCGGCTCGCGGTCACGATCAGCTTCAGCTCATCGGGAGAATGCACCGTCCCTTGGCGGATTCCGGGCGATCCGAAGATGCGCAGCACGGAGCCCGCGGTGCGGCTCATCACATAGATGAAAGGGCGGGTCAGGGTCAGGAACACGTCCATCGGCGCCGCCACGGCCAGCGCCACCTGCTCGGCCCGTTGCAGGGCCAGCGACTTGGGCACCAGCTCTCCCAGGATGACGTGCAGGCAGGTAATCAGGCCGAAGGCCAGGACGATCCCAATGCCGTGCGCATACAGGCTGGCGTGAGGAACCTCTCCGGTAAACCCCTCCACGATGTGCGCCAGCATGGGCTCGCCCACCCAGCCCAAACTGAGGCTGGTGATGGTGATTCCCAATTGCACGCCATTGACGACCTCGTCGAGGTTGCGGTGCAGTCTTTGGACGATGCGCGCTCCGATCCGGCGCGCCTCAATCAGCTGCTGGATACGCGTATCCCGCACGCTCACCAGGGCGAATTCCGCCGCCGCAAAGAAGGCGTTCGCTGCCACCAGGAGCACGATCAGAAACACCCGCAGCAGCACAAAGGCAAGCATGGATGGCTAATTCTAACATTCCAAAGGTAGTACCGCATTCCGGAGGGCTTCCTGTTGCTTGTACAATAAAGGGTGCTGGAAGTAGCCTTGCAGTTCCGCCCGTTTGCTGGCTGGCTGCCGGCGTCAACAGATTTCCTGCTTCCCTTTCCACCCGTCTGCGGTCTAACGCCACGGGTGCCGATTCTGAACTACAGGTGGCATGAAAACGATCTCGGCCCGGAAACTCCGGAACAAAACCTACACCACTTTCGTAATCACTACCGAGGGCTGACCTTACTTACCTGGAGGCGGATGTGAACGGCAATGGTAACGGCAAGAGGAAACGTCGCAAACGGCTGATCTACGGCGGTATCGCCATCGGTCTCGTGCTCCTGATTGCAGTCGGCCTGATCGCGGCCACGCGCGGCGGCACCAAGATTGATCCCTCCAAGTTAGCCAAGGTGGAACGCGGCGACCTCGCCAAGAGCGTGGTGGCCACCGGCAAGGTCACCCCCATCACCAAGGTTGAGGTCAAATCCAAAGCCAGCGGCATCGTCAAGAAACTCTATGTCGAATACGGCGACCGGGTGAAGAAAGGCCAGCTGCTGGCGCAGCTGGACAAAGAAGAGATCGAGGCGCAGGTGGCACAGTCTCGGGCCGCTTTGGCGGCGTCCGAGGCCAACCTGAAAAGCTCCGAAGCCGATTACCAGCGCGCTAGGGTTGACGCCGAAGGGCCGGACGTGCCTTTGCTCAAGCGCGCCTACGAGCGCGCCGTGGACATGGCCAAGGACGGAGTGGTCTCCACCTCCGCGCTTGAGGACGCCCAGAAGAACTACGAATTGGCACTGAACAAACAGAACGTCGCCAAGGCCCAGCTGACCGTGGCTAAGGCAAAAATCGCGCAGGCTGAGGCGCAAGTAGCGCAGGACCGCGCCCATCTCAATCAACTCGAAGAGCAGCTGAGTTACACCGACATCGTCTCCCCGATTGACGGCATCGTGCTCTCCCGCGACGTGGAAATTGGCGATGCGGTCAGCTCCATCCTGGTTCTCGGCTCCAGCGCCACCCTGGTCATGACCCTGGGTGACACCAGCGAGGTTTACGTCAAGGGCAAGGTGGATGAGAGTGATATCGGCAAGGTCTATCTCGGTCAGCCCGCCCGCATCAAGGTAGAGTCGTTCAAAGACAAGACCTTCAACGGCAAGGTGACCAAGATCTCGCCCATGGGAGTAGAGAAGGACAACGTCACCACCTTTGAAGTGCGTGTCTCCATCAATAACCCCGGCGGCGAACTCAAGGCCGAGATGACCGCCAATGCGGAAATTATTTTGGAAGAGCACAAGAACGTGCTGCAGATCCCCGAAGGCGCCATCCTCTATGACAAGGACAAGAAGGCTTCGGTAGAGATCCCTGATCCCAGCGCCAAAGATGGCAAGAAGAAGCTGGCGGTCAACATCGGCATCTCCAATGGCGCCAAGACCGAATTGCTCAGCGGCCTGAAGGAAGGCGACCAGGTCGTGCTGCAGTAGCCTTGGAGTCAGTGGTCAGGTATCAGCATTCTACGGGGCTCGACACGGCGAAAGATCTCGTAGCGTTGACTCCTGATTACTGACTCCCGCCTCCCCTTTTATTGTTTGTGACTGCTGGTTGCCTTTCGTTGACCTGTGCGTCTTTACCGAGACGGATCAAGCGTGCCAGCATTCGGCCCGCGCGATCGAAAGGAGCACCCATGAAGCGATCGACCTGCGTGTCTTCGATCCTGCTGCTGGCGGTCTGCGCCTTGCCCGCGGTGGCACGCGACTCCTACCAGGGCTCATTTCAGCGCAGCTTCCAGGTCAGCGGTCCAGTACAACTCGAGGCCCTCACCCATTCCGGCGACATCACGGTGCGTAGTGGCCCGGCTGGGACAGTCTCCATCAGCGGAAAAATCCATATGGGCGACCGCTGGTTCTCCGGCGACCGCCAAGCGGATGTCAGCGAACTCGAGAAGAACCCGCCTGTCCGCCAGTCCGGCAATTCCATCTACATTGATTACCCCAACGTGAGGAACATATCCATCGATTACGATGTCACCGTCCCGTCCGATACCAGCGTGCATAGCCACACCGGCTCCGGCGACCAGCGCATCGAGGGCCTGCGCGGCAGTCTTGACCTGGAAAGCGGCTCCGGCGATATGCGGCTGACGGGCATCACCGGGGAGACCCGGCTGCACACCGGCTCGGGAGACGTGGACGTCCGTGACCTCAGCGGCGCCTTCAGCGCTGAAGCCGGCAGCGGCGACATCCGCCTCGATTCCAAAGGCGGCGGCGATGTGCAGGCGCACACGGGCTCGGGCAACATCGAATTGCGCGGCGTGAAGGGCACTTTGCGTGTCGAAGCCGGAAGCGGGGATGTGAGCGTGGAAGGCACTCAGACGGGAACCTGGGAATTGCGGACCGGCTCCGGCAATGTCGATCTCCGGTTGCCCGCCGATGCCGCCTTCGATCTGGAGGCATCCACAAGTTCAGGGAAAGTCGATACCAGCCGCCCAGTCACGATGACGGTTCAAGGCGACCTGCAACGTGCCCATCGCTCGCTCCACGGCAAGGTCAATGGCGGCGGTCCGCTTCTGACCGTCCACACCGGCTCGGGCGACGTCCGCATCGACTAACAAGCACTCCGAAAGGGGCCTTATGAGAATCCGCCTCGGCTCAATGATCCTTGCTGCCGCCCTGGCGGCGGCACTCTGCCTACGTCCCCTGCCCGCTTTGGCTGCGGAAGGCAGCTTTCAACGCACCCTGCAAGTGACAGGCCCGGTCAACCTTGACATCACCACCGGCTCGGGCAGCATTCAGGTCCGCACCGGTGGATCCAATGAGGTCCAGGTCACCGGGCACATCAAGAGTACGAGCTGGTTCAGCGGCGACCCGGAGGAACGCATCAAGCGCATCGAATCCAATCCCCCGATCGTGCAGAGCGGCAACAACATTGACATCGGGCACATTGCGGACCGCGAGCTCTTCCACAATATCTCGATCAGCTACGAATTGGTGGTCCCCGCTCAGACCCAGTTGCGTTCCCATACCGGCTCCGGCAATCAGAAGATCGAAGGCATTCAGGGCACGCTGGACGCCAGCGCTGGTTCCGGAGGCCTTAACATCTCCAACATCGGAAACACGGTGCGCGCCGACACCGGCTCAGGCAACATCACCCTCGACCACGTGAAGGGCAATGTGCGCACGCGGGCCGGCAGCGGCTCGATCGACGCTACCGATATTGCCGGGGGATTCGAGGCCGAGACCGGCAGCGGGCGCATCACCTTCGAGCAGACAGCGCCCGGCGCAGTGCGCGTGGGCACCGGTTCCGGAGGCATGGAACTGCGCGGCGTCAAAGGTTCATTGGAGGCCAAAGCCGGCAGCGGCAACATCCACGCCGAAGGCGACCCGACCGGCGCCTGGACGGTGCACACCGGCTCAGGCGGCGTGCAGCTGCATTTCCCTGCCGACGCCAGCTTCGACCTGTCGGCCCACACCAGCTCGGGCTCGGTGACGGTGGATCACCCGGTCACGGTGCAGGGCTCTCTGGGACGCAAAGAGGTGCGGGGCAAGGTTCGCGGCGGCGGCGTGCCGGTAGAAGTAGAGACCGGCTCGGGGAATATCTTGATTCAGTAGCATTCGTCAGCGGATATTGGGGAGCCCCCCGGTGTCATCCTGAGCGGAGCTGGGCCACGCGCTCCGCGTGGCCCAGCGGAGTCGAAGGATCCCTATCCTACAACTGCCCCATCAGCTCCTTGGCTGCATCTGCAATCGGAAAGAATACCCTGACGCGTTCACAGCAGAAGGAGCAGAATAGGGATCCTTCGACTGCGTCTCCGCCTCGCCAGGGCGAAGCGGATACTTCGCTCAGGATGACAACTCCAGGACGACCCAAAAGGCCGCAGACCGGCTGGTAAGCTGAAACACCGCCCATTACCTCGGTGCCTTGACGCTACCCAGACCCGCAGGTTACCTTCGCCATTTCCGGGGAAAATACTGCCTTAAAGTGAGGAGCATCTTGGAGCAGCGTCCCATCATCACCCTGACCACGGACTTCGGGCTGAACGACCATTTCATCGGCACCATCAAAGGCGTGATTCTGGGCATCGTTCCCGAAGCCGAGATCATTGATATCTGCCATTCGGTGCAGGCCTTCGACGTCCTCGACGGTGCCCTGACCATTGCCCAGGCCTACTCCTATTTCCCGGCGGGCACGATCCACCTCGTGGTGGTTGATCCCGGCGTAGGCACCGCGCGCCGTCCTATCATCGCCAGCAGCGAACGCCACTATTTCGTTGCTCCCGACAACGGCGTGCTGTCCCTCATCTATGCCCGCGAAGAGCGTATGCAGGTCCGGCATGTCACCTCCGAGCATTACTTCATGCAGCCGGTGAGCAATACCTTTCACGCGCGCGATATCTTTGCTCCGGTGGTGGCCTATCTTGCCAAGGGGATTGACAGCGAGAAGTTCGGCGATCCCATCGAAGACTACGTGCGCTTCAACGCCCCCAAGCCCAAGCCAGTGGACGCGCAAACCCTGCGCGGTGTGGTGCTGAAGGTGGACCGCTTCGGCAATCTCATTACCAACATCACGCCGCAAGACGCGCCCATGCTGTTCCAGCCGGAGCCGCCGCCGTTCAAGATCATCGTGGGCAAACGCGAGATCACGGAGATTAAAGCCGCCTACGCTCTGGGCGCCCCCGGGGAAGTCTTCGGACTGCTGGGCAGCATGGGCTACCTGGAAATCGCCGCCAACCGCGCCGCCGCCGCCCAGATTCTCGGCGTGGGCAAGGGCACGGACGTCAACGTGGTGCTGGAAACCTCCGCTGCGGCCGCGAATGGCCAATAGCCTTCCACAGCGCAGAGAACCTTAATGGGTTGTCCTCTGTGACTCTGTTTCTCTGTGGTGAATTCGCAGCGACTACGAGCGTTTCGGCCCGGGGTGGGCGTAGCGTTCCATCTCTCCCGTCCACTTGAGGAACCGCCACAGGTTGCTGCGCTCCCGCCAGGCGAACTCCCAGAATTCCAGGAACCCGATCTGCGTCATCTTCACGCCGCAGTAGGTCTCGATCCGCCACAGAAGGTACGGGCTGCGCCATGGGGCAAGGCGGTGCCCCCGGGTGGCGTTCCACAGGAATCTGAGTATGTTACGCATCTGCCTGTAGTATAGCCGCCTTCCCGAAGGGACCTATTTACCAGATGCTAGAATCGAAGGCGTATCCGAAGAAATTCAGCTTGCGGCGCCTCTTGCAGTGGGAAGATGCTGCAAGCAGCGTCTCTACCGCTTGATCGCCCGATGCCCGACGATAACGCCCGCCTGAAGGCCGAAGACTACTACTATGCCGCGCTTGATCTCGTCGCCGACGGCGAGCACGAGCGGGCGCTCATCGAGTATCAGAAGTCGCTCGACGCCGATCCCAGCTTCACCGAGGCCATGCACGGTATGGCCCGCGCCTTGCAGGACCTGAACCGACTGGACGAAGCCATCGCGGTGGCTAAGCGCATCGCCGAACTCGATCCCGACGACGTCCTGGCCCATACCAGCCTGTCGGTGCTGTATCAGAAGAAAGGCATGATTCCCGAGGCGGAAGCCGAAGGCAACAAGGCGAGAATTCTGGGGTGGAAGCAGCAATTGAAGAAAAACGGTCGTTAGTCGTTGGTCGCTCATCGTTGGCTGCAGACGCACTCGGCGCAGTACGCCACTTCAGGTAGGACTCGCATTAATTGAAGATCGGCCAACGACCAACGGCCAGCGACCAACGACTATAGTTCGTATTTCTTCATCAGATGCCGGAACGACCTATAGGAGATCTTCAGCAAGTCGGCTGCCCTGGTCTGCACGCCGTTGGACTGGGCCAGCGCGCTCAACAGCAGCGAGCGCTCGATGTCGGCAACATACTTCTCCATGTCGAGGCCCTCGGGAAGCACTGACCCCGGCGAGATCGCAGCGCCGCCGACTCCCACTCCCGCCGCCGCCGCCCGTGCCTTGGGCCGTTCTGCCGGCAGCTCCGCCCGCAGTTCGTCGCCGGTCTCCAGGGCTACGGCGCGCTCGATGGTGTTTTCCAGTTGCCGCACATTGCCCGGCCAGTCATAGCCGCACAGCGCTTCCAGCGAGTGCGGATTCACCCGCAGAATGCTCTTCCCGGCGGCGGGCGCGTACTTCTTCAGGAAATGGTTGACCAGCAGCGGAATGTCTTCGCGGCGGTCGCGCAGCGGCGGCACCTGGACCGGAATCACGCTTAAGCGGTAATAGAGGTCTTCGCGAAAGCTTTCTTCCGCCACCAGCTTGTCGAGATCGCGGTTGGTGGCGGCAATCACCCGCACGTCAATGGCGATCTCGTTGGTTCCGCCTACCGGCCGCACCGAGCGCTCTTGCAGCACGCGCAACAGCTTCACCTGCATGGTCAGCGTCATCTCGCTGATCTCATCCAGGAAGATTGTCCCCTGGTCGGCCACCTCGAAGAGCCCGCGCTTGTTCTGGTTGGCCCCGGTGAATGCGCCCTTCACGTAGCCGAACAGTTCGCTCTCCAGCAGGGTTTCGGGAAAGGCTCCACAGTTAATGGAGACGAACGGCTCAGCGGCCCGCGGTGAGCACACATGCACCGCCCGTGCTACCAGTTCCTTGCCCGTGCCGCTCTCGCCATAAATCAGCACTGTGCTCTGGGTCGAGGCCACCGTGCGCACGGTCTCCTTCAGCTTTTCCATCGCCGGACTTGCGCCCACAATGTTGTCCAGCGAGTTGCGCGCTGCCGCATCGCGCTTGAAGGCAAAGTTCTGCCGGCTGAGCGCGACCTTCTCCAGCGCCCGCTTGACGGCGATCTTGATTTCGTCCACCAGCCCCGGAGACTTGCGGATGTAATCCGTCGCTCCGCCCGCCTTTACCGCTTCGACCGCCGCCTCGTAGTCGTCCACTGCGGTGATCAGAATGACCGCCGAATCCGGCGAAACCTGGTGGGCATAGCGCAACACTTCGATGCCATTGGTGTTCGGCATCTTGATGTCGGTCACGACCACGTCGTACAGCGCGCCTTCGAGCTTCTTCTTCGCCGCTTCGCCGGAGTTGACGGTCTCGACTTTGTGCCCCTCGCGGCGCAGGGCGATGTCCATCATTTCGCAGATCGAGCGCTCGTCATCGCATACCAGGATGTTACCCATGCGCTCTCCCTCCGGTGGCCGCCGCAGCCGCCGCCATCTCGGCCGTTTGCGCGGCGCGGGCTGCGCGGCCTGCGTTCTCCGCCACCTCCAGACGCCGCAGGCGCAACACGAAGACGCTGCCCTTCCCCGGCTTGGACCGCGCCCACACCTTGCCTTCATGCGCCTGCACGATCTGGTACACGATCGCCAGTCCCAGCCCGGTGCCTCCCTCGAAGTTGGATTGGAAAGGCTCGAAGACCTTCTCAATGATCTGCGGGGTCATGCCGGGGCCGGTATCGGCAAAGTTAATCTGCCAGTCGTCCCCCATCGCCTCCAGCGAGACGCTCAAAGTCCCGCCGTTCCGCATGGCGCGCACGGCGTTTTCGCAGAAGTTCCAGAAAACCTGTTTGATCTTGTCGCCGTCCGCCAGCGTCAGCACTTCGTGGACGCCGTAATGACGCTCGATCCGGATGCCGGTGCCCTGCGCCACCAGCCGGTGATCGAGCAGGGTCAAGGTATCTTCCAGCAAGGGCAGCAGGTCCACTGGCGCGAACTTGTATTGCTTGCCCCGGGAATATGCCAAAAAGTCGGTAATGATGCTGTTCAACCGCTCCGATTCCCGGGTCACAATCTGCAGCAGCTGCCGGTGTTCTTCGCTCAGGTCGGGCACCTCCGACAACATGCTGACCGATCCCGCAATCGAGGTCAGGGGATTGCGAATTTCATGGGCAATGGCCGCCGCCAGCCGTCCAACCGCCGCCAGGCGGTCCTGCATGCGCATCTCCCGCTCCAGGCGGCGGATTTCGGTCAGATCGTCGAAGGTGTACACAAAACCCTGCGTCTCGCGCTCCCCGACCGTGAGCGCGGAAACCATCACCCGGAAGGTCTTGCGAAAATTGTTGGGCAGCAGGAAACGCACCTCTGCGTGCGCCCGCTCCGTTCCCACCTGGGGCAGGGGATCGAGAAAGAGTTGGTGCACGGGCTGGCCCAGCAGCTGGCCCTCCGTCTGTTCCAGCAGCTTCTGCGCCGCCGGGTTGACTAGCGTGATGTGACCGTCCAGTCCGGTGGTGATCAACCCGCCGCTGATGGCCTGAATGATGTTCTGGTGCAATGCCTGCAGGTTCTCCAGCGCTCCGCTGGTGTCTTTCAGCTTTACATCCACCTGGCGCAGCTTGGCGGCCAGCAGCCCGGTCAAGTAAGCAACCGCCAGATAAGCAAAAAGGTTGATGAAGATAATGGCCTGCAGCGCCCCCCATCCCGGGTGGGTTGTGGCAAACGAGGGCACTACCTCGAAGTAAGTCAGTTCCAGAACGGTTCCATAGAGCAGGAAGGCCAATGCCGCCGTCAGGTAGGCCCAGGCGCGGGGCAGCAGAATACAAGCCACGATGATGACCAGCGGATAGAGGAAGTTCAGCGAGCTGTCCACGCCTCCGGTGATGTACACCACCAGCGTCACCAGCAGCAGGTCGGTAAGCACCTGCAACAGGCATTGGATGCGGTATTCCTCCCAGAAGGACAGCAACAGCAGGTAGAAGACGGATATCGTGTACCACAGCACGATGGTGCTAACGAACAGCCCTAGTGGCAGGGTGCTGGTGGTGAGCCGCGCCACCGCCAGCTCGATCCCCAGCAAGAATGTGAGGATGATGATGCGGACCTTGACCAGCCACGCCAGCCACAGCCGATCATCGAACATGGAATGCATGTGTTTCCTAGATAGCTGGTGGCTGGCTGGCGGCTGGGAACGCCGGCTCTTGCCCAGCGACCAGCTGCCAGCCACCAACTGCCTGTTCTTACCCGGCCAGCTTGGCGATCATGGAGAACAGCGGCATGTACAGCGAAATCACGATGCCGCCGATCATGACGCCCAACAACCCGATGATGATCGGCTCCAGCATGGCCAGCATGTCTTTGGTGGCCGAGTCCACTTCGTCCTCGTAGAAGTCCGCAATCTTCTGCAGCATGGCGTCCATGGCGCCGGTAGCTTCGCCGACGCCGATCATCTGGGTCACCATGTTGGGGAATACTCCCGATTCCCGCAGGGGATCGACGATGGTGCGGCCCTCTTCAATGGCCTTGCGCACCTTCATCAGCGCTTCTTCCAGCACCGCGTTGCCGGAGGTCTTGGCAGTAATGCTGAGACCTTCCAGAATCGGCACGCCGGAGGTGATCAGCGTGCCCAGGGTCCGGGTGAAGCGGGCCACCGCGATCTTGCGCAGCAGGACTCCCAGGACCGGCATCTTCAGCATCGCCCAATCCATGTAATACCGGCCGCGCGGATCCTTGCGGATCTGTTTGATCCCGAAGAAAAACCCGGCTATGCCGACAATGAAGAACCACCAGAAGTGACCCACGAAGGCGCTCAGCCCCATCACCACGCGGGTGGGAAGCGGCAGCGCCACGCCCAAGCCAACGAAGAGGTTGGCGAAGATGGGCACCACCCACTTGAGCAGGGCGCCCACGATCAGAAAGGCCAGCGAGACGACCGACACCGGGTAGATCAGCGCTGACTTCACGGCCGCGCGCAGTTTGACCGCCTTTTCGACATAGGTGGCCAGGCGCTGCAGAATGATGTCGAGAATACCGCCGGCTTCGCCCGCGTCCATCATGTTGGTGGTCAGGTCGTCGAACACCTTGGGATATTGCCGCATGGCATTCGCCAGGGTGGCGCCGCCTTCCACTGTGGTCCGCACGCCTGTCAGCGTCTTCTGAAACGTCGGGTTTTCCTGGTTGGCGGCCAGGATCTCCAGACATTGCACCAGCGGCAGACCGGCATCGATCATCACCGAGAACTGGCGGAAGAAGATGGCAATCTCCTTGGTCTTCACTTTGCCGGTGCCAAAGGTGGGCATGGCGAATTCCTTGCCCTTTTGGCGGATCGTTCCGGCTGTAATGTGCTCTCGCCGCAGTTGCGTGGCCAGCATCTGTTTGCTGGCTGCCGTCCGTTCGCCGCTGACTTTCTCACCGGCTGCATTCTTGCCCGAAAACGTGAAAACTGGCATGGTAACCTTCTCCTTACTGCGCTACCTTTGTTCCGGAACACCGGTTCGTGCGCGCCCCGGACCTCCACTTCCCTGTGTCCGCCGCATCGTGCGCGGGCCGGACGATTCCTTGCGAGCCGCTTACCGCTTCCCCGGTGCCGCCGCCTTGGCCATTCCTGCTGCTTGGTTGCGGTTCAGCAGGCCGGCGCCCCGGGCAATCATTTCGTTCAGTTCGTCCTGATTGCTGGAGCGGGCCATGGCGGTTTCCAGCGTGATCTGCTTCTGGAAATACGCCGTGGCCAATGCCTGATTGAACGTCTGCATCCCGAACTTTTCCTGGCCCGACTGCATGGCCGAGTAGATCTGGTGAATCTTGTCTTCGCGGATCAGGTTGCGAATGGCCGCGTTGGGCACCATGATCTCCATGCACATCACCCGCCCCTTGTTGTCCCCCTTGGGCAGAAGGCTTTGGCACATGATGCCTTCCAGCACCAGCGACAGCTGCGCCCGAATCTGCGGCTGCTGGTGGGCGGGGAACACGTCAATGATTCGGTTGATGGTCGAAGATGCGTTGTTGGTGTGCAGCGTCCCGAAGGTCAAGTGTCCGGTCTCGGCGATGCGCAGCGCCGACTCGATGGTCTCCAAGTCGCGCATTTCGCCGATCAGCACCACGTCCGGGTCTTCGCGAAGCGCGGCCCGCAGCGCGTCGGAGAAGCTCTTGGTGTCGGCGTGCAATTCGCGCTGGTTGACCACGCAGTTCTTGTTCATGTGCACGAATTCGATCGGGTCCTCAATGGTAAGGATGTGATCGTGGCGCTCGCTGTTGATCTTGTCGATCATGGCTGCCAGGGTGGTGGATTTTCCCGAGCCTGTTGGGCCGGTCACCAGCACCAGCCCGCGTGGCTTGTCGCACAGCTTGCTCACCACCGGCGGCAGTCCGAGCTGGTTGAAGGACTTGATTTCAAAAGGAATCAAGCGGAAGACGGCCGCAGTCGCGCCGCGCTGGTTGAAGGTATTGGCGCGGAAGCGGGCCAGCCCCTTCAAGCCGAAGGAGAAGTCCAGCTCGAAGTTTTCTTCGAAGCGGTGCTTCTGCGAATCGGTCATCACGCTATAGGCCAGCTGCTTGGTTTCGGCCGGCGTCAGCTGCGGCAGGTCCAGGGGCACCAGGTGTCCGTGCACCCGGATCTGCGGCGGCGAGTTGGTGGTGATGTGGAGGTCGCTGCCACCCATCTCCAGCATTCGCTTCAAGAGATCGCTTAACGAGAGCGCCATAGTGTTGTGTTCCCTTTCCTCTTCCTAAAACCTAGTGAATGGTCTCGCGGGCCACTTCTTCCAGCGTGGTCATGCCCGCAGCTACCTTGATCAGCCCGCTGCGTCGCAGCGTAATCATGCCGCGCTCGATCGCCTTCTTCTTCAGTTCCACCGCCGAAGCGCCCACCAGCACCAACTCCTTGATCTCATCGTCCACTTCCATGACTTCGTACAGACCGGTGCGGCCCTTGTAGCCCGTGTTGTTGCAGGTGCCGCAGCCCTTGCCTTTCTGGATCTTCACGGTCTTGGCTTCCTCCGGCGAGTAGCCCTCTTCGATCAGCGCCTGCACCGGCATGTCCACCACCTCGGTACACTCTTTGCAAATGCGCCGTACCAGGCGCTGCGCGCAGATGAGGTGGACCGAAGTAGCCACAAGGAAGGGCTCGATGCCCATGTTCATCAGGCGGGTGATGGTTTCGGGCGCGCCATTGGTGTGCAGCGTGGAAAGCACCAGGTGTCCAGTCAGGGCCGCCTTGATGGCAATTTCCGCGGTTTCGAAGTCTCGAATCTCGCCGACCAGGATGATGTTCGGGTCCTGCCGCAGAAAGGCGCGCAGGGCGGCCGCGAAGTTCAGCCCGATCTGCTCCTTCATCTGCACCTGGTTCACGCCCTGCAATTGGAATTCGACCGGATCTTCCGCGGTCATGATGTTGGTGTCCGGCGTGTTCAATCGCGAGATCGACGAATACAGCGTGTTGGTCTTGCCCGATCCGGTCGGCCCCGTCACCAGCACCATGCCGTAAGGTTTCAGAATGGCTTTCTCGAACTTGACCAGCGACTCCGGCTCGAAACCCAGCTTGGTCATGTCCAGGCGCAGGTTTTCCTTGTCCAGCAGGCGGAGCACGATCTTTTCGCCCCACAGCGTGGGCAGCGTGCTGACGCGGAAGTCGAGCTGCTTCTTGCGTCCGCCGATGTTCATCTTCAGCATGATGCGGCCGTCCTGCGGCAGCCGCTTCTCGCTGATGTCCAGCTTCGCCATGATCTTCACGCGCGAGGTGATGGCATCTTTCAGCTTGAGTGGCGGCGACATGATGGACTGCAGCACACCGTCAATACGGAAACGCACCCGGAACTCTTTCTCGTAGGGTTCCATGTGGATGTCGCTCGCTCCGCGTTTGACGGCGTCGGTCAGCACCAGGTTCACCAGCTTTACGATGGGAGCTTCGTCGGCCGCCTTCTCCAGGTCGGCCAGCTCCATCTCGGTTTCTTCGGACTGCAATTCGACGTCGGCGTCTCCCAGGTCCGACATCGACTGCATCACCTGCTCAAGGTCTTCCTCGTTGCTGGTTCCGTAGGCTTTCTCGATCCCCGCGATGATCGAGCTCTCCGACGCCACCACCGGCTCGATGTTGAAGCCGGTCATGAACTTGATATCGTCCATGGCGAACACGTTCGTGGGGTCCACCATGGCGATGGTCAGCGATGCGCCCACCCGGCTCAGCGGCAGAATCTGGTAGCGCTTCGCGGTCTCAAACGGAATCAGCTTTACGACCGAGGCATCAATTTCAAAATACGAAAGATTGATAGCGGGGACGCCATACTGCCGGGAGAGGAAATTGGTTACGTCTTCATCGGTCAGAAAGCCCAGCTTGACCAGCGCCGAGCCCAGGCGGCAGTTGGTCTCCTTCTGGACCCTCATTGCCTGATCCAACTGCTCTGGGGTGATGACCTTCTCTTTCACGAGAAGATCGCCCAGCCGTTGAGACATACCTCGATCTCCTATCTGCGCGGCAGAGAGATACTGTTAAAGTTGCTGCTATCGGCGCGAAGCCCGCTGCCTTGGGGGGGAGAAATTGCAGCGTATCGCGTTGACACAAATTGTCAACGCATCTCGGTTACTGCACCAGTAACTTAAGTACCTGTACTGCGCGAGGGAAACCCGGCCAATCCTTTACCGCTCTGCGAGGCGCGTCAGATGCGCATTTTCGTGAGTTCCAACTTCGGGGTTCGCGAAGGGACATGACCCGAAGTAAGACCGCAAGCTGGAGCGTCGGCCTCCCGCGACTTCGCTCAGCGCAGACTCCACCGGCCGACCCGGAATTTGGATTCTCCCAAGATGCCTTAAACTGGAGCCTTGCCGAGTTCCTCCCAGCAGCAATTCCGCGCCTACTACCGCACCCTCATCCGTCTCTGGGGGCCGCAGCACTGGTGGCCGGGACGCACCCGCTTCGAGGTCATCGTTGGCGCCTACCTCGTCCAGAACACTGCCTGGGGCAATGTGGAACGGGCCTTGCGCCGCCTGCGCGCGTCCGGTCTGCTGAATCCCAAAGGCATCCGCCAGACTCCGCTGCCGCACCTGCAGGCCATCCTCCGTCCCGCGGGGTACTTTCGGCAGAAAGCCCGCAGCCTGAAGACCTTTGTCGCATTTCTGGATCGGGAGTACGGCGGTTCGCTGAATCGCATGTTCCTCCAACCCGCGGAAACCTTGCGCCGCCAATTGCTCGCACTCAAAGGCGTGGGCCCGGAGACCGCCGACTCGATCCTGCTCTACGCCGGCCAGCATCCCGTCTTTGTGGTCGACGCCTACACCCGCCGCATCCTCGACCGCCACCACATCCTGCCCGCCACCGCCAGGTACGACGAAATCCGGACATTTTGCGAACGCTCGCTCGCCCAACTGAGAACCGGGAACCGAGAACTGGGAACTGATTCTCACCCGAACGCTCACGTCCCTTCCCCTATGAGCCGAGCCCGTCGCTCTCCTCTAGCCCAGGTCTATAACGATACGCACGGACTGCTCGTGGCGGTCGGCAAAAACTATTGCCTCAAATCCAGACCCCATTGCGAAAATTGCCCCCTGCAGGAGTATCTTCCTTGATGGTTTCGCAGGTGCTGCCGGGTGAACCCGCCCTCTTCTTTCATAACTCCGGCTTATAATGAAGCCGCGCAGCCTTGCGGTTTGCCGATCGGTGGTCGGCGTGATTCAGGCTGGGAACAACGTGTCCTCTCCCAAACCAACTCGTTCGCCGGAAGAAACGCGCAGCCGCAACCAAGCCATCTTTCTTGTGGTCAGCGTGGTCCTGCTGCTCGCCATCATCGTCTCGCAAACCTCCTTTGACCTGCCTTTCATCCGGCCCGACACCAATCAGCAGCTTGCCTTGTTCGTGGTGTTGTCCGCCCTGATCTTCGTTCTGTTCGTGTACCTGACCTTCGTGCTGGCGCGCAATCTGCTGAAGCTCTTCGCGGAGCGGCGCCTGGGCGTGCTGGGCTCGAAGTTTCGTACCCGCCTGGTGGTGGCGGGACTGCTGCTCTCGTTTCTGCCGACCATCGTGATGTTCTGGTTCGCCTATGGCCTGATGAACCGCTCCATTGACAAATGGTTCTCGCGCCCAATCGAAGAGGTCCGCGAAGACACCGCGGCCATGGCCTCGCTGCTTTCCAACTATGCGGCGCAGAACGCCGCATCCGAAGCCGCATCGATTGCGGCTTCTCCCGACACCGAGCACGCCTTTGAAGGCCACAGCTTCGCCTCCGCGGTGACCGAGTTCCGTCGCCACGCGCGCACTCTGCAGGGCGGGTTCGCCCTGGCGATCGTGGACGGCAACGCCGAAGCCAGCTTCGGCGCCCCTGCTCCCTGGCCGCTGCTCAAGGCCAAATTGCCACAGACCTTGCTGCCACTGCCCGAGACCCCCACCCGTTTCGTTTGGGACCAGACCGAGTTCATCCTGGGCAGTGCCGCGGTGGGGAATCACGGATTGATTCTGGTGGCCATGCCCCTGCCTCGGAAGTTCTCCGAGACCGTGCAGCAGGTGAAGGCCAGCGAGCGGCGCTATTTTGAACTCGCCCGCGAACGCCGGCTGATCCGCGGCACGTACATGGGCTTGCTCATGTTGCTCACCGTCCTGGTGCTTTTTGCCACCACCTGGCTGGCGCTCTTCCTCTCCCGGCTGGTGACCCGCCCCGTCGTGGCCCTCGCTGAGGCCACCCAGGAGATCTCCCGCGGCCGGCTCGATTATCGCGTCGAAGTGCGCGCCGCCGACGAAATCGGCGATCTGGTGCGCTCCTTCAACCGCATGGCCGAGGAACTGGAAGGCAGCCGCCGCCAGATCGAGGCCTCCAGTCGCGACCTCAGCGCGGCCAACGTGGCTCTGGAGCAGCGCCGCCGCCACATTGAGACCATCCTGGAGAGCATCCCCACCGGCGTGCTCTCCCTCGATGCCGACCGCCGCATCACCCACGTCAACCACGCCCTGCTCCGCCTCCTTCATCCCGCCGGCGGAGACTCCAGCACCCCCAAGGTGCTGATCAACGCCACTCTGGGCGAAGTCTTTTCCGCCGAGGTCCTGGAAGATCTCGAACCCCTGCTGCGGCGCGCCGATCGCATGGGCACGACCACCACCCAGATGGAAATGATCCTGGCCCGTGCCAAGCTCAATGTCGCAGTCACCGTCGCCTCGCTGGAACACGAGGGCCGCGGTTGGGGCTATGTCCTGGTTTTCGAAGACCTCTCGGACCTGCTCAAGGCCCAGAAGCAGGCCGCCTGGCGGGAGGTGGCCCGCCGCGTGGCTCATGAGATCAAGAATCCGCTCACGCCGATTGCCCTCTCCGCGGAGCGCATCCGCCGCCACCTGGAGCGCGGCGCCAGACCGGACGCCGCTTCTTTGGAGATCATCCGTGGCTGCGCAGAGACCATCGCCGGAGCCGTGGAAACGGTCCGCTCTCTGGTGGATGAGTTTTCCACCCTGGCCCGCTTCCCCACCGCTCAGCCCCAGCCCGCCGACATCAACTCCATCGTGGAGAATGCTCTGGCCATGTTCAATGGCCGCTTGGACAGCATCCGAGTGCGTACTTTCCTGGCCTCCGACTTGCCCAAGGTGATGGCCGATCCGGAAGCCATCAAGCGAGTGCTGGCCAACCTGGTGGACAACGCCGCCGAGGCCATGCAGGACTCGCTGGTGCGTGAGATTCACATTTCCACCGCGCTGGTGGGCAGCCGCGATGCCGTGGAGATCACCGTCGCCGACACCGGCCACGGCGTCACCCAGGAACTGAAGGAGCGTCTCTTCCTGCCTTACTTCTCGACCAAGCGGCGCGGCACCGGCCTGGGCCTGGCCATCGTCAACCGCATTGTCGAAGATCACCACGGCTCCATCCGGGTGGAGGAGAACGAACCCGTAGGCGCCAAGTTCGTGGTCGAGTTGCCGGTGGCCTCGGAGGTCCTGAGCGCACCCGCCGCCAGCTGACATGCCCACCATCCTCATCGTCGACGACGAATCCGGCATTCGCCAGTCGCTCAAGGGCGTGCTGGAGGACGAAGGCTACCGGACTGCCTCGGCGGAGAGCGGCGAAGCTTGCCTGGAATTATTTCAGAAACGGGTTTTCGACGTGGTCCTGCTCGACATCTGGCTCCCCGGCATTGACGGCCTGGAAACTTTGCAGCGAATCCGTGACTTCGACAACGCTCCGGAGGTCATCATGATCTCCGGCCACGGCACCATCGAGACCGCGGTCCGCGCCACCAAGCTGGGGGCTTACGACTTCCTGGAAAAACCGCTGTCGCTGGACAAAACCCTGATCCTGGTCAAAAACGCCCTCGCCGCCCGGAGCCTGCGCCAGGAGAACCGCGACCTCAAGAAGCAACTCACCCCCAAGAGTGTCATCGTCGGGGACAGCATCCCCATGAAGGCGCTGCGCCAGCAGATTCAGCTCATGGCGCCCACCAATGGCCGCGTGCTGATTTACGGTGAGTCCGGCACCGGCAAGGAACTGGTGGCCCGCGCCATCCAAGCCCAGAGCCTGCGCAAGGACGAAACCTTCGTGGAAGTGAACTGCGCCGCCATCCCTGAAGACCTGATCGAGAGCGAGCTCTTCGGCCACCACAAGGGCTCCTTCCCCGGCGCGACGACCGACAAGGAAGGAAAGTTCCAGAAAGCCCATGGCGGAACGCTCTTCCTCGACGAGGTCGGCGACATGAGTCTCAAGACCCAGGCCAAAGTTCTGCGCACCCTCGACGAGCAGCGTTTCACCCCTGTAGGCAGCGAGGAAGCGGTCACCGTTGACGCTCGCCTCATCGCCTCGACGAACAAAGACCTGGAAGAGGAAATCTCGCGCGGAAACTTTCGCGAAGACTTGTTCTACCGCCTCAACGTGATTCCCTTCTCTGTTCCCCCGCTGCGCGAGCGCAAGGAAGATATTCCCCAGCTGGCCAGTTATTTTCTCAAGGAGTTCTCCGCCGCCTACGGCCGCCGCTCCCGGGAAATCACCGATGAAGCCATTGAAACCCTCATGCGCTATTCCTGGCCGGGCAACGTGCGCGAGCTGCGCAACGTCATCGAGCGCATCGTGATCATGAATCCCACCACCACCCGCTTCGACCGCAAGCACTTGCCGCCGCTGGTGCACCGCGACGGCGGCCGCCGCGCCCCCGGCGACTTCTCCACCCTGCACCAGGCCCGCGCCGCCTATGAGCGCGACTACATCCTTAAGAAGCTCGACGAACACCACGGCAACGTCAGCCGCACGGCTGAAGTGCTGGGCCTGGAACGAAGCCATCTCTATCGCAAGATGAAGACCCTGGGGATTGCGGCAAAGGAATGATCGGAAGAGGCCGGGTGGCTCGGCCGGGTGGCCCACCCCTAGTCACCGCAACTTTAAGCCATGAATAGACTCGGGGGTGCCTCGCTCCTTGCGTTTTTTGCAAGGGGCGGGTGTGTGCGCCATCACAGACCCGTCCCTTTGGACGGGTGGCCCGGGTCTGCGTCAGTATACCGCCGCGTGCTTCGAGGGTGCCCCAGGTCTCGCGCTTTTCGAGACCTGGGGCTTTTCCTGTCGGGCGGCACTCACGCCGCCGGTGCACGAACCTTCATCTTCAGCACCTCCCACCCATTGACCCGCACCGAACCGCGCTCCAAAAACGCGTACGCGCGGTAACTGCTCCAGCGCCACACCTCGGGGGACTCTGCCAGCCCCCGCTTCACCGGGTTGCGGTACGAAGGCGTGATGGAAAGCTGGGTCACGCAGGAGGAGGAAAAACCCCAGGTCTCGAAAAGCGCGAGACCTGGGGCACCCTCAGAGTGGTCGGCTTGAGACTTTTTCGGATCAGCTCAAGAAGATCCGGGCCACCCGCCCAGCGGCGGCTTCACCACAGGACACCGCCAAGGTAGGAAACAACCGACAACGACGAGAGGGCGAGGAACTCCACCGGAAACGACCTCACTGCTTTGGAAGCAAGTCCCTCTATGTTGAGCTATCGGACCAAAGGAATCAACAAGTTCACGTTCGTTAACCTGGCGAGCACTCTCCTGCAACCGCGCGCCGGGATTTTTCTTTAGCTGCCCTGCTTTCAACAGGTTCACGCACAGCAACCGCAGGTTGCTGTGCAGCAGCCGAAACGGGGTGACGTGTCCCTACTTACACCCCGTGCGAGCCGCTTTTTGGCGAGCACGGCTGAACACCCCTACCGCACAACGACTCTCCGGGAGGGCAGCACACTCCAGAACCCCAGCTCCGGGACCACCTCCAGGTCACCCTCACCCTGGCGGAATCACCCACGCCAGCAGCTCACGATCGGGACCGGATTCCACCCCGGAATCAGCACCGCATTGGGCGACTAATCGGACAGGGATTACGGCGTGGAATCGGCAGCGCATCGGACGGCGGAGGGGACAGGAATCTCAGCACAGCCCAGCAGCGGAATCGGAACCCCAAACGATCTTAGTTCTCTTCGGGGCCTGGGCCACCCGCAGCCATCTTGATTCGATCGATGACTCTGTAGACAGCCCGATAGCCGCCTGCCACAATTACGCATGCTATGGCGAGCCTTCCCCAGACGACCGCGCCAGTTATCTTCCAAACCACGCCACAGCAGAGGCCAAGGATGAGGCAAAAGGTTTCCTGCGGTGTTCTATATCTCTTCCTTGGTCTTTTCGAGTAGGCCCCCAAAAAAAGATACCAGATGACCACAAGGCCCACGAGGAGCACGCCTACCGTTGTAGGAGCTGGCACGTACGTAACAAACACATAAGAGACAAGTATCCAGAGCGGCAAATATATGTAGGTGGTCCAATGGCGAAAGCTGTCCTGTGGTGCGGCCAATACCCCGTACCGGGCGCACTTCTGGCAGAGCTCCTCATGTCCCGGCAAGTCAACCCCGCAAGATGAACATCGGCCCATTGGTCTACCCCTAGGAACCTCCATTGGACGGGTGGCCCGGGTCTGGGTCAGTATACCGCCGCATGCTTCGAGGGTGCCCCAGGTCTCGCGCTTTTCGAGACCTGGGGCTTTTGCTCCGGACCGCATGATGTAACTTTCCATCACTCCTGTGGTGTCCGTCCATCACTGCCTGAGCTTCGATTCCGTTCTAACCTCGTCCCATGCCTTGGGGTCTTCACCGCTCGTACGGCGCCGGACACCTGCATTTCATAACCTGTAGTTGTTATCGCCGCCAGCCCCTGCTGGGCACTGCCAAACGCCGCGATCTTTTTCTCAAGGGTCCTGGAACAGGTCCGCCGGCGCTATCAGTTTGTGGTGGTCGGCTATGTGGTCATGCCCGAACACTTTCATCCGCTGGTCAGCGAACCTCAGGAACATATTCCCTCGCGGGTCATGCAGGC
>Ga0335070_10000117_pt1 | contig 90601 bp, 86 predicted proteins | sample Lox_Sample_13_FD_206722 | JGI IMG/M metagenome (GOLD analysis project Ga0335070, IMG submission 206722) | Soil microbial communities from Loxahatchee National Wildlife Refuge, Florida, United States - Lox_Sample_1.3 | ecosystem: Environmental > Terrestrial > Soil > Wetlands | place: USA... | reverse complement strand
TATCTCCTTTCTTAAGAATGATTTTTGATTTCTTTAAAATACCTAATTATGTTCAAAGTCAAATACTTATTACGAATTTGCGTTAACGTTAACACTGTAACCCAAACTTAAAAAAGTTACAACTTTTCGTCAAGGAAAATATTCTAGATTTCTGAAAAGACCCTGAAATCTCTGATCAGAGCGATTATGAAACGATCGCACCGATTAGAAATCCACTGAAAGCAAAGAAAAATCTATGTAATTAGTTGTGAAAGTCAGGATTTGACCATACAGACATTGTCAAGTGTGTTGGCGCCTTTTTCCTGAAGTCATCAAGTCAAGATTCCATATCGGAATACCAGATTTCGAGTGATAATCCTCAAAAAGGTAATTTTCACAATCCATTATCAATTATCGACAAAAGAATCGCTCTAAGGTTGATTTTTAGCCCATAAAAGCAGTGGTGTTAGGAATGAGCGTGCTGGGTTCAAATTCCTGCGCCGCACCCAATCCCTCCTAATTATTTCAACAACTTAATCATCTGAAATACCATCACCAGAACATTACCAGCGATTTGGAGTACGTTTTTATAGTTTGCATAAATTGAGCTGAGTTACTAAATTTACATTGAGTAGGTGGGGCACTATAAGTGGCCCATATTTATGGAAGAGGTGGTTAGAGTGGCAAAGGCCTACTGTTACTGTCCAGAATGCAAGAAAATGCTTACGCAGGTGTTAAGCAGTTTTGAATGCTTATCAACTTGGAATAAAGCCGAAGACTACTATGTGTCGGGGAATGAATGCAAGTTGGTGAACAGATGCCCTGTTTGTGGAACTTTGGCAAAAGAGAAGGAGAGAAAAATACATAGAGAATTGAAAGAGAAAACGGGAAAGGAAGAGGTCGGACCTTCTCATTTTAAGAAGAAGCTAAAAGAAATACGCCACGCTGGTTGACGTAAAAGTTCAATGGCGTACAAAGGTGACCAAGATGAATTACTCCGTTGCCCTCTGCAGTAGGGCAGACTGATATTAGTTGCAATCCAAAAGATAATTTTCACAATTCTCTCTCATACATTGACAAGAGATATTTTAGTGATCAAATTTGATTGAGTAAAAGAAGGTAACCCTTCGTGAGGTAGACACAGGATCTTTTTTAAGAGGAAGCCGAGCTGGCGGAGGATGGACTTCCAGTAGCTCGGCTTTTTAGGTTATTCAAACACTTTAATTTTTGTTATACCTCTCTCCCGTGCTTGGGGAGGATCGGAAAGGAAGGAATATTATGTTTAAAACAATGCTCATTGAAGACAGCACCTCATTTAGACAATTAGTTAAAGGTAACTTGCAAGATCAATTTCCTTCCATGGACATTATTGAAGCGGCGGATGGGGTAGAAGCATTTGAGAAAATTGATTCTCATCCTCCAAATCTGATTTTTACGGACATCCAGTTACCTGGGGAAAACGGCCTTGAACTAACCAGGAAGATAAAGGCTGGTTACCCTGGCGTCATCATTATTATTCTTACGAGTCATGACGCACCAGAGTATCGAGAGGCGGCGGTCCGGTGCAAGGCAAATTATTTCCTTTCGAAGAGTTCAATAACAACTGATGAAATTTTCAAATTGGTCAAATCGATTATATTAAGGAAAGGGTTTAATGCAGATGGTTCAGACAACTGAAAAGTAGATATGTGACTCTAACCGTTTAGAATATCATCAGTTTTGTTACATATGTTTACTCGTAACTGGTAAACCCTCAGAGCCATCTTCAGGTGAATATTAGTGAAAGTTACAAAGCGACTTTTTGGCCGGCATGATCTCGGAAGAATGAGGACTCTTTCCAGTCCACAAGGGGACAATTTGGCCGAGTATGCTCGATTGCAATTAATAATCGATAGGTGGTTGCTATCCTCTGACTTAGTTTTGATATCCCTTTGAAATAGAAACCTCTCGCAGGTGCAGGAAGTGGCAAGATAGTGTGCCACGAGCTACATGAGAGAGGAGCGCCAAAGACGACCGCGGAATTTCTGGCCTTTTACCCGTTTTATTGACATCTAGAGAGAGGTTATGGTAATTTTTGCTTGAACCAAATAGCGGTGATCCAACTTTATTGATAATCAGTTTGAGATTTCTTACGTGAAAAGCAAGCGCGTCCAAATCTTTCTGATTATAGCAATTTCTTTATATTTCCTTGTTTCTTCTACTTACGGCCAATACTATGCTCTGGCATCAGCCGATTTTATCTCTCACAATCCTAAGTTCGAGAGTTTCGATCAGGAATATTTATCGGCTGCTAATCACAGCGAATTGAAAGGCTCTAGATCAGGTGGCTTTTTTAACGGCTTTCAGTTGGTACCCCATTTAGTCGGACAGTTTTGTCATTTCGTCTGCCAAGTACTTCCCTGTAATCAGAAAAACTTAGTCCTCCGTTGTTAACAAAAGACAACTTCCTTAATTTCTTAATTAACCTCTTTCGCCTTAATTCCTTATTTCGTTTCTTAATAACGTTGCAGGAATCGTCTCCTACAAAGTTATAACCAAATGAATTAAGAAGTTGCATTAATTCAGAGCACAGCGGTCAAATTTAATTAAAAGGAGTGGATGGAAAAAGGAGATTATATGATCTTAAACAGAATCCTTCATTGGGTTCGAGTCGCGGTGATGTTCTTGAGCGGCGGCTTTATCTTTCCCCATGCGCTGACCGAAGCCGTGGGCATTGCCAAGCACAACGCCGATAAGGATGCCAAAGTCAAGAAGCAGTAACGCTTCGAGGAACCAACGGGACCTGCACCAGAAAATGGGATGCGGGATGTTACATGCGGAGCTGACTGTTTTTTTGCCAACGTCTCGTTTAGGTAGGATGAGATCAAGGCGCTTGTTAACTTGATTTTGTCAGGTGGTTAGAAGGTACTTGGTAGTGTAAAAATGCAAATTCTTATCGAATCTTCGCAGACGCATTGAAAATACTTAAAGGATTTCTGTGAACAACCGTTAAACTTTGGAGCATAAAAAGCCGTTTCAGAATTATTGGAATGGGATTGCTTTTTGATTAGAACGTTCAAATGAATAATTCTCAAAAAAAAGAGTGTTTCCTATGTTAAAAAAGATATCGCCTGCTCCTTCGCAGACAGACGGGTTTCTTAAAAGATACGGCCTTATCATCGGTTTTGCAGTACTTTTTGTAATCTGCCTGCTCCCCCCTCAACCGGGGCTCCCGGTTGCAGGGCAGAGAATGATAAGTCTATTGGTTTTCTCGGTTATCGTGTGGATGACGGAATCGGTCTCATACCCCGTCAGTGCATCCATTATCATCTCACTTATGGCATTTATGCTGGGATTCTCGCCAGACCCGGCGAAACTCAACACGGTGTTTGGAACCAGCGCAGGTTTGACTATAGCCCTTGACGGATTCAGGAACCCGGCCCTTGCCCTTGTTGCCGCGGCGCTCTTTATCTCCGCAGCCATGATGCAGACGGGGCTTGATAAGAGGATCGCCCTTGTTGTCCTCTCAAAAATAGGCGCAAAAACCAATAGGGTGCTCTTAGGTGTTATCATAGTCGGGTTTATTCTGAGTTTCTTTGTACCGAGCACCACTGCAAGAGTTGCCTGTCTCGTACCAATAGTCATGGGCATAATCGGTGCGTTCGGTGTTGACAAAAAAAGCCGTTTCGCAGCGGTCCTGGTGATAGCTACGGCACAAGCAGACAGCATATGGAACGTCGGTATCAAGACTGCGGCAGCGCAAAATATGGTCGCGGTCGGATTTATTCAGAAAATGGTCGGTACCACGATCACATGGCCAGAGTGGTTCATTGCCGCAGCGCCTTTTGCCGCCGTTATGTCTGTAATACTTTATTTCGTCCTGTTAAAAACCATCCCGCCAGAGGTAAAGGAAATAGAAGGCGGGAGGGAAACAATTAGGAGAGAACTTGCCAAATTAGGCCCTGTGACCATGAACGAGAAAAAACTGATCATCATATCACTTCTCCTTCTTTTCTTCTGGTCGACTGAGAAGATAATCCATCCCTTTGATACCTCATCCACGACAATAGTCGCAATAACCATAATGCTGATGCCTTATATAGGGGTAATGACATGGAAGGATGCACAGCCCAAGATTCCCTGGGGTACTATCCTACTGTTCGGGGTAGGTATCAGTTTGGGAACGGCGCTCCTGACAACAAAAGGTGCTGCCTGGCTGGCAACGATCATCACCGGAGTATTTGGACTTAATACGATGTCGGCACTCGGTATCATTGCAGTACTCGCAGCATTCCTCATAGTCATCCACCTCGGCTTTGCAAGCGCGACTGCACTTGCTTCCGCAATAATCCCGATAGTAATAGCAACACTACAGAGCGTGAGCACACCGGTAAATATCGTAGGTATGACAATGATCCTACAGTATGTCGTAAGTTTCGGCTTTATCCTACCGGTTAACGCACCGCAGAACATGGTCGCTTACAGTACCGATACCTTTGAAGTGAAGGACTTTATAAAAACGGGAATACCGCTTACATTCATTGCATATGGTCTGATAATCCTCTTCAGCGCAACTTACTGGAAGTTCCTGGGGCTCGTTCCCTAACAAGTAATACTTGCATTACATTTGCTTTCAACCCGTAATTCTGGTGAAGCTTTTGTTAGTCCTGAAAAAACAGGATTCCTAACCGAGAGTTATTAAAAATGATAGGGGAGTGTAATTAGGGAAACAAGGACGCTATTAACTAAATCACAACGAAGAGAAACAGAAAAAGGAAATCTTAATGAAGAAATGGGGAATACTTCGGAGCAAAGAAGGCAAATTAATAAAGGACTTGAAAGAAACAACTCTTTCATTAAGGAAACTTGGGAAAAAGTACGGGGCATCGAAACAGGCAATCCACGCTTTTTCCAAAAAGAAGGGGATTAAGCGAAAACCTAAAGAGCATAAAGAGCACCAGTTTAAGCGATGTGGTTTATGCCAGAAATTGCTAAACATAGCTAAGAAACCACACAGCGAGTATATCTCCATCCATACAATTTTAGAAGAAACAGGAGAGGAATGGGAAAAATACCGTTACCATCTCCAAAGACTAATAAAAAAGGGACTGGTTAATCAGAGATTTGGGAGAGTCCGATCAAAAAGAGTGGAAAAGGCTTATGCGATCTATTTTACGAAACCACTTCCGATCCGTACGATAGGGCGGAAGGTCGGATTTAAGAACTTCTCGGCAATCATCAGCAGATATCGGCAATTGGGATGGAATATTCCACCCTCGCTCTACGGTAAGCGTCGGAAAATAATAAACTCCAGAAGAGGAGAACTCGGTTAGAGACGATAAAAGAAAAAAGAAGCTGTAATGAAAGATAAAATAGCTTTAATAAAACCAAAGAGATGACAAGGCATGGCAAGCAAACAGTCCTAAACATGCCGTGCATTATCTAAAGTAACATGCAGCTCTCACGCCTTGATGGACGGTGGGGAGGTGAGAATATCTGAAGTCATCAAGATGACATTCTGGCCTTTCATACAACCTTTCAGTTGTAATCAATAATCAATAATTTTTATTGACTTTTTCGATCAGATTTAGTACTTTCTTATCAAATCTCATCGGTTTAAAAAGCCAACCTATCAACTCAACCTCAACCTTTTGGAATAGGCTATGAAATGGGGTTCCCAGAAGATGCCAATACGAAGCCTCAAAGGGACTATTGTATCCCTTTGGGGGAGTCTTGCTTGAATCAGTCTTTCACCAGGACTGTTTCCCTTCTCCACTCTCATGAAAAAGTTTAAGTTTGAAAATTAAACGGATAGGGAGGGCAAAAAAATGTTAAAGAAGATCTTGATCATTTCGATTCTCTTTCTCTTAATGGTTCTCTCTTCTAGCTCTGTTGGGGCGGTTAATAATCTAGTTGGAAATTATCAGATTGTTGGTGGACACATGCCTGCCAGTGTGAGCTTTCCGAAGATGATTACAATGAGCATAAATTTACCAAACTTGGGGATTCTCAAAAGCTTAACCACGGGAGCATATCTTATATTTGATTATTATTATGATACTAATGGAAAGATTCTCTATACTGATCACGGTCCTTTCGGCGTTTACCTCCCTGAATTGTCAACCAGTGGCACCTCATTACCTATTTCAAGTGGGATAACGTGGGTGGGTGACTGGGTAATGACAGGGACGAATAAATTCGCAATTATGACGGTTGATGAGACAACAGGGCAAGAGACCGATTTACAAACCTTGATTAATGATTTACTCTCGAATCTAAATCTTCCTGTATCGGTCGACACTACTGTAACTCAATATGCCTTTACGGGAGTGTTAAATAGTAAAAATAACACGCTAAGCATAAAGCTCGCTGTGAAAATTGAAGTTACTATAGCAGGAGGTGTCATCCCCAATGGAACAATTTCCCTCAGCGGTTCCTTTACAACTGGTACGCCAACTACACTTCCTCCTGCGGTCATGTCAGTACAAGGTAGAAAGGCAAACCTTTCTAATGAGATTGCATATTGGGTTGTACATATTGTTAAAAAGCTTCCACTTAAATACCTAGTGCCTACCAACTAGTGTCTGGAGTATCTATCGAAAATCGTCTCCTCTCCCTCTCTCTCCCTTAGTCGATGGGAGAGAGAGGTTTTTATTGCTTACGAAGTAGACTTCACCGGAGACTAAAGACGGAACTAGAAGCAGGGCTGCCTTTATTTTCGGAAATGTGTTTTACGCTTGCTTTCCGTCCGTAATCGTCAACTTTGAGCCTAAGCCAGGGCAATGACTTGTAGGTGAAAACATTAGCCAAGAGTTTCTGGCACTGTCATATTGAATACTGATGAGGACACTTCAACAGGGATACGCAGGCGACAGACAACACGCCGACATACCCTTTAACTTGGGACTCCATTTAAATATTATCTCCCCCCCCTGCTTTTAGCCTAAACACCTTAACGCCTGGAAGGTTATCCATCATTAAATGAATAGGATTAACCGGTTATATTTAAGGCGGCTGTTTAGGGAGGGGATAAACACGCCTTAACACCATTAAACACCTTTTTCACAATTTTTATATGCCGGTGAACCTAATCTTGAAGGATACAATGGAGGAGGCTGGAGAGGCTTTGCTGAGGATCGCCCCGGTAGAGGCTGAGGTGGTTATTGCGGACAGTTGGGCAGAGAAATGGCACTTGCTGCTAAAAATTTCGACTCCGTCAATATTTGTGTAACGTCCGTTTAATGGGAAGGAAGATACATTTTATGAGATTGCCATTATTTCAGAAAGGAGTTATGCCATATTCTCAGTTCTTTTTTCGGCGAGGCGGATTCTTCTTCTGTTTGCTGCTTCCTGATTGCGCCGCCTCTCATCCTCATCTTCCAGTATCAGCTTGGGCACCTCTTTTGGTCGCTGATTTTCACCGAGAGCAACAAAGGTAAGATAGGCCGAGGCGATATGGCGCTTCTCCATCGAGCGGACATTTTCCGCTTCAACCCTGACGCCAACTTCCATGGAAGTTCTGCCCACCAGATTCAGACTTGCCTTCAAAGTTAGGATTTCCCATATAAACCCCGGGTTGTGAAAGTCAATTCTGTCGACAGAGGCTGTTACGGCATTGGTGTTTGAATGGCGGGTAGCAACCACTCCGGCAGCGGTGTCTATCAGCTTCATAATGACACCGCCGTGAACATTGCCTGCCGGGTTGGCGTCCTGCGGTGTAACCATCTGAGACATAAAGACACTCGTCTCTTTAACCGTTTTGCCAGTCATCATCGTTTCCTCCTGTTATGAATCAGTTTTCAATAGAGCAGGGTCTTCTTGTTCAATCCATAATATATTACAGTGTGTTCCATATTTCAATGAAAGTCAGACCGTTTCCCACACAGATAGAAAGGTAAGGAGTTAAGGGATCGGAGATGCTCGACTCGATACTTGGGGTAGGATGGGGTTGAGGATAGAGTTTCGTGGTGAGGTCAGCGAATGAGAATGCAGGTGTGTGGATAACTTCCTGAAACATTCTGTTCCCTAAATTTAGAAAAAAGAGTATATTACGATTGCAAATGAATAACTCAAATGTGTCTCAACCAGTATGAATAATTCATTGCGAAATCAACCCGATTCCACTCCGAGAAAATAGCATAAATCTAATCTTTTCTCAGCGGGAGAGAGCCTTTAATCGAAACAGTTTTAAAGCAAGTTAGGGGGTCTTGAGATGATAAAGGAAGATTTCGAAAGCTGGGAGCAATTCGAGGAAAGGATCCGGGAGTTGCAGGACATCCGAGCCGCAACCGCCGAGGAAAGTAGCATGGGCGTTTCACATCTTCTGTTTCGTGGGCAAGGCGATGCGGCCTGGAATCTTGAAACAACCCTCGACCGAACTGACAACGGACCATGGAGCTTCTCAAAATACTTTCATCTAATCGCCATTGCGCAACCACAGATTGAGACCTTCACGAACCGTCGCTGGGAAATTGAAGGCTTGCAGGAACTCATTAAATGGAGCTCAGAATACGATAATCTCTGGCGCAAATTTCCAGCATACGACTACCTGGTGTTCTTGCGTCACCATGGCTTCCCATCTCCACTATTGGACTGGACCCGGTCACCGTATATTGCTGCCTTCTTCGCATTTATTAAGCCGCATTCGGACCGGGTTGTTGTATATGTTTATTGCGAATATGTTGGGAGCGGGAAGTCTAGCTCATCGGACGCACCTAGAATTGTGAGTTTTGGTCCTAATGTAAGGAGTCATGCCCGCCATTTTCTCCAGCAGAGTGAGTACACTATCGCAGCACAATTCCAAGGAGACGAATGGTGGTACACACCCCACGAACGGGTATTCGCAGCGTCTTCACTAACACAGGATTGCCTGTGGAAATTAACGTTGCCTAAGAGTGAGCGGAAAAAAGTGCTTGAGGTCCTTGATGCTCACAATCTAAACGCTTTCTCTCTGTTTCAAACAGAGGAGGCCCTTCTTAATACCATCGCGGTGAGGGAGTTGGAGTTACGGTAAAAGAACCCTTAGTATGGCAATGATCTGCTAACCAATACCAAGCCAAGCACCACTGTTAGCCGGTCGGGTTTATTGCGGTTGCTATACTTTCTTTCTCATGGAAATCATCGGTCTCTAATGTATACTGATCCCCATTCTTTGTAGGTGTAACCTGCAAGAAGGGTTATCTTGACATTGTCCGTTAACTCAAATGCTGGTCAGGACAAATCAGTTTTTGGAATCCCTGTGATCAAAAGGGCGAAAAGTAGTTTCTTGCTCTCTATTCGCAGAGGGACTTGAGGGAAAGTTCGGTGAAAAGAATGAGCTAAATTAGGTCAGGTCTTTTCCTTATGTGGATAATCAGGCTTTAAGGCTACAGAGTTTAGTGCACCTTCTTCTCATAGCCTTCCCAGTACTTATCTCTTAAACCCTTCTTTTGAATCTTTCCAGAGCCGGTTCTGGGAAGAGCCTCAATGAAATCGATCGACTTAGGTGCTTTATAATGAGCGATCCTTTCCTTGCAAAACTGAATGATCTCTTGTTCGGTCGCCGTTTGACCCAATTTTAATACCACGATCCCTTTTACAGCCTCCCCCCATTTCCGATCGGGTACGCCAACGACGGCACACTCCAAAATAGCTGGATGCATGTAAAGGATATTTTCAACTTCTGTTGAATAGACATTTTCTCCTCCGGTGAGGATCATGTCCTTCTTCCTATCAACGATGGTAACATAGCCCTCCTGATCGATCACCGCCATATCACCCGTGTAAAGCCACCCTCCCTTGATGGACTTCTTCGTCTCCTCAGGTAATTTCCAATACCCTTTCGTCACAGTATCTCCCTTGACGATGATTTCTCCGACCTCTTTTTCATCCTTTTTAACTTCCCCCCCTCCATCGTTCACCACTTTCAGTTCGACACCAATGAATTCTCTTCCCGTCTTCGACTTAAATCGGAGTTGATCCTCATTAGATAATTTCTTTAAATGCTCTTTTAAAAGAGAGAGCGTTAAATAGGGACTCGTTTCAGTCATTCCGTAAGTCTGTATGTAATCGCATTTGAAGGTCTCCACGATCTTTCGAACCACTTCCGGAGCAATGGGCGCTCCTCCGCTTAAAAGGACCCTTAAGCTGCTGTAATCAAATTTTCCGACATCAGGATGATTCACCATCAAATTGAGCATCGTAGGGATGAGATTGGAAAGCGTCACCCTCTCTCTCTGAATGGTCTCCAAAACCGATTTTGCATCGAACTCTCTGACCAGAACATGCGTCCCCCCTACCCATGTCACCGCCCAGGTCGCCCAGGCATCCGCAAGATGGAAAAGAGGTGCGACATGAATCCAAACATCGCGGTCAGTGAGGTGGATTTCTGCAATCGTTCCTAAAGCGTGCGTGGCGCAGTTCTTATGAGAGAGCATGACGCCCTTCGGTCGACCGGTGGTCCCGCTCGTATAATAGATCTGGGCAGTATCTTCGTCATTGGTAGGAGGTTCCGGCAAAGGGCTGGCATCCGCAGCTGCCAGTGCGCTTTCATAGTTCAAATCGACGGCGCTAGGGTTGACTTTGTTCTCACCTGTCCAGAGGATCCTCTCGATGATCGGAATTTCTTTTCGGATCGGGTCGACTTGGTTCTTAAGAGTCGAATCAGCAATCAATATCCTCGACTCAGAATCCAGGAGGATGAAGGCGATCTCCCTCGGCGAAAGTCTGTAATTGATCGGCACGCAGATCGCTCCGATCTGTGGAATGGCGTAGTACGCTTCTAAGAAGATATGACAATTAGGATGGAGAATGGCAACCCTATCGTCTTTCTTGATTCCAAAACCCTTTAAGCAGTGAGAGAGCCGATTGACCCGGTTGTAGAACTCCTCATAGGTCCAGCGCTTTCCGCCACATACGATAGCCTGCTTCCGGGGAAAAAGCCTAAACCCTTTCATAAGGGTTTGGGGCAGAATCATCTTCTTCGATCCTTTCCGCTAAACCTCTTCGTCGCTCTTGGTCAGATCCTCGAATCGGATGTCCAAGCCCAGGATGCCCTTGATCTCTCCGACGTCACTCCTGATCGGGCCGGAAAGCGTGATGCAGAGTGCACCCGTATGCTTGGAAGAATAAAGGTCCGTGACGTGGATTTTCCCGTCCTTCAAAGGCTCGATGAACCAAGGGCGGTCCGAGTAATCTTCCCCGGCGGGCACATGAGCAAACTTCGCTTGATCGACCGGTTGACAGATCGTCCGTGTGATCTTCTTCCCGTGCATGTCGACGACATAGACGTACTGCAGATAGGGATATTCATCGATGAGAGATTGCAAGATCGGCTCTACCTGTTGTGGGTCCATTGATTTCATTCCACGTTCTTCAATCACCCGCTCGATGATGTGATAAGCCATATCTCGGGCCCTTGCCTTCAGGATGTCGAACTCGGAGACGAAAATCTCCGCGAGATATTTACGGACCACCTTTTCCATCTCCTGGTCTGAGATGGAAGTTGTCCTGCCATCTTCATATTGCTTGGTGACCCATCGATTGATTTTGGCGACGCCCGGATGAGTTTTCTCCACTCGATCCTTTCCGGTCAACGCAAAATGCGAGTTGATCCACTGGGCAATCCCTGCCAATCCGGACTTGTCGTTAACCGATATAGAGATGGGGCGGTTAAGAATCTTAGCCGTATTGAAGATATTGTAGATCTCTTCATTCTTTAAAATACCATCGGCATGAATTCCAGCACTCGTTGAATTAAAATTGGCTCCTACCAGAGGCATATTCGAAGCAATGTGGACGCCCACCGCCCGTTCTAAATAGTTGCGAATTTCTGTGATCATGGTGGTATCGATGCCGTTGTTGTGTCCCATCAAACTGATATACTCAATGATCAATCCTTCGATGGGAGAATTTCCGGTCCTTTCACCAAAGCCAAGGAGCGTACCGTTGGCAGCAGAACATCCATAGAGCCACGCCGTCGTGGCATTGATGAATCCTTTGTGAAAGTCATTGTGGCCGTGCCACTCCAGATACTCGGAAGGCACTCCCGCATCGTCGATCATGGCCCGGATGATCTTCGGTACACAACGGGGAAGGGCCGCACTCGGATAGGGCACGCCATAGCCCAGGGTGTCGCAGAGCCGAATCTTCACCGGAAGCTTGGCTTCTTCAGAAAGACGCATGATATCCTGCGCAAAAGGAACGCAAAAACCGTAAATATCCGCCCGGGTGATATCCTCGAAATGGCACCGCGGAATGATCCCGAGATCCAGAGCAGCGGAAACAATGGAGAGATACTCCCGCATCACGACCCGTCTATTCTTCTTCAACTTTAAAAAGATGTGGTAATCCGAAACAGAGGTGAGGATGCCCGTTTCTTTTAACCCCATCTCCTTCACCAGTTTAAAGTCCTCCTTGACCGCACGGATCCAGCCGGTAATTTCAGGATAGCGGTAATTCCTCTCCTGACACTTTCTCAGCGCTTCTTTATCCTTCTCGCTATATAAAAAGAACTCACATTGCCGGATCACTCCATTGGTCCCCCCTAACTTATGGAGCATCTCAAAAAGGTCTACAATCTGCTCTACGGTATAAGGAGGTCTGGCCTGTTGTCCGTCTCGGAAGGTCGTATCCGTGATGACAATCTCCTCGGGCGGATCAGTGAAGACAAATTTATTATCAAATTCCACCCTGCAGACTTCATCGTATGGGAAAACACTCCGGTAAAGGTTTGGCTCCTGGATATCCAGGAGGGGGAATTGTTCAATCGTATGTTTGCCTTGAAATGTTCTCTTCTTCCCGGTGATGGTCATGGTGTTCCTCGTTCAAAAAATAAAAGTCATGCGTCTCGGGCAACGGTAACGATGCCCGTTTCGTCATGCGGTTACGTCTCTCGTATCAAGAAATTCAACTAAACCTCTGGCCCTAAACCAAACGGGTCTCGTAGCCGTGACCCTAAGCCTTTATCTCCTTCACCTTAATCCAAAGCTCATCCAGCTGTTTGGCGTCCACTTTCGAGGGCGCTTCGGTCATTAAACAGGTGCCCTTCTGGGTTTTCGGAAAAGCGATGACATCCCGAATGGACTCCGAATGACTGAGGATCATGATGAGTCGATCAAACCCGAAGGCAATCCCGCCATGAGGTGGCGTCCCATATTCAAGCGCTTCGAGCAGGAATCCAAACCTTTCCCTGGCCTCTTCTTCGCCCATTCCAAGTTTTTCAAAGAGAAGAGATTGAACTTCCCTCAGATGGTTTCGAATGCTCCCTCCTCCGATTTCCGACCCGTTCAAAACGAGATCATAGGCCTTCGCCCTGACTAATTCCGGATGTTCTTTCAGCTTGGGAATATCCTCGTCCTTGGGGGCAGTAAAAGGATGATGAACCGCCACAAAACGTCCCTCTGTCTCATCATACTCTAAGAGCGGAAAATCGAGGATCCAGACAAAGCGATACTCATCTTTCGGAATCAGCCCCAATTTCTCGCCGAGATGAAGACGAAGGTTGGCTAAGGATTGATTGACCACTTTCGGCGGACCTGCCACGAAGAGGAGAAGATCCTTCTCCGAAGTCTCTAAAACATCATCCACCGCCTTTCTCTCCGCTTCCGTGATAAATTTTTGAATGGATGATTGCCATCCGTTTTGTACGATCTTGGCCGACATCAACCCTTTGGCCCCATAAGCATAAACGAAATGAGTCAGCTCATCGATTTCTTTCCGCGAAAAGGAGCTTCCACCTTTCACGTTGATCGCTTTAATGACGCCCTTCCCCTCTATTGCCTCCTTGAATACCTGAAAGGAGGAATTTTTCAATGCCTCCGTCACATCCTTCAATTCCATTCCAAATCGGATATCGGGTTTATCAGCCCCATATCGACTCATCGCGTCATCATAGGATAAGACGGGAAACGGAAGTTCCAGATTAATCCCTACAACCTCTTTGAAGATGTGAGCCATCAGACCTTCCATTGTTTTCTGGATGTCCTGTACCGTGACGAACGACATCTCCACATCAATTTGCGTGAACTCGGGCTGTCGGTCGGACCGGAGGTCTTCGTCCCGGAAGCACCGGACGATCTGGAAGTAGCGGTCAAATCCTGAGATCATCAGAATCTGCTTAAAAAGCTGAGGAGACTGGGGCAGCGCATAGAAATGGCCGGGGTCAAGCCGGCTGGGAACCAGGAAATCTCTTGCTCCCTCAGGCGTGCTTTTGGTAAGCATGGGTGTTTCAACCTCTAAGAATCCCGAACGATCAAAGTAAGAGCGGACCTCTTTGGCCACCTTGTGCCGCAGGATCAAATTCTTTTGGAGGCTTGGCCTTCTTAGATCAAGATAACGATATTTCAGCCGAGTGTCTTCCGCCACCTTCTCTTCATCTTCGATCAGAAAAGGAGGAGTTTTAGAGGTATTGAGAATCTTCAATTCTTTTGCAACAACCTCGATTTCCCCTGTATTTAGCCTTTGGTTGACCGTTCCTTCCGGCCTTGCCACCACCATTCCCTGAACAGCTACGACATATTCACTCCTCAGGGATTGGGCCTTTTCATGTGATGCTGAGCTTAACTCCGGATTGAAGACAACTTGCACGACCCCCTGCCGATCTCTCAATTCAACAAAGATGAGGCCGCCGAGATCCCTTCTCCGTTGAACCCACCCCAACAGGATAACCTCGCGGTCTACATCCTTTTTCCTGAGATCGCCGCAATGACCTGTCCTTTTCAGGTCTCCCAAAAGGTCCATCATACCGCTTTCACCCTAAAAGGAATGTTTCATATTAACCGAAACTTATAGGCTGGTCAAGGACTTACAAGAGCAGCGCGTGCAATGAGAAGAGATGCGAGATGCCTACTGCTTCCCTACGGCCTTTTGCTCCTTTTCCTAATTATATTTCTTATCCCCGCATAGACAAAGATCGCACCACCAATTATAAATAGTGCCCCAAACAAAGGATGGTATGGTCCGTATGCATACCCCCAGTACGGGATCTTATAATCTCTAAGAAAAAGAATATTGACGCCTTGTAGGATGAAAACGATACCAACAATTAGGAACCCGAATCTATCCATAGACTCCCTCTAGTAAATCCGAAAAAACTTACAAAACTTATAAGACCCTGCAGATCAGCCCCCTCAGATATTCTCCCTCAGGATGGCATATATCAGTAGGATGATCCCAGGGATGTCCTAATCGGCCCAAAAGTTGGACCTTTCTCCCTGAATCAAGGCCGGCAGAAAAAACGATTTTTTGAAACAGATCCCAGCTCATATGGTGAGAACAAGAGAACGTGAGGAGGAGACCTTGTTCATTCAACAGGTGGAAGGCATGGAGATTAAGGTCCTTATATCCTCTCGACGCGTTTGGAAGGTGTCCCTTCTTCTTAGCAAAAGGAGGCGGGTCGAGAATAACGATATCGTACCCTTGTTGCAAGCCTCTCAAGATCTGAAAAACATCCCCTCGAATCATATGACGAGGAATTTTCTCCAATTGATTTAAAATGAAATGCTCCTCTGCTATGGCTAACGCTTCCTCGGAGGAATCGACGAGCGTCACATCTCTCGCACCCCCTAATCCTGCATAAATCGAAAAACCTCCTGTATAAGAGAAACAGTCCAAAATTTTCTTGCCTTCTGACACCCCTTTTAGAAAGAAACGATTTTCTCTCTGGTCTAAGTAAAACCCGGTTTTCTGGCCCTTTTTTACGTTGGCTCTAAAACGGCAGCCATATTCCTTAATTTCAATAAACTCTGGGACCTCCTTCCCATAGAGGAGGCCACTACTCTCTGTCAAACCCTCCTCCTTCCTCAGCGCCACATCACTCCGCTCGTAGATGCTTGCAGGCTGGAATTCTTTCGTAAGCAAATTCGTCAAAATTCCCTTCAATCGATCCATCCCTGCTGTTGAACACTGGATGAGAAGGGTCTCTCCATAACGATCCACATTCAACCCCGGGAGGTAGTCTCCCTCCCCGTTGATAATCCGATAAGCATTGGTCCTCCGCTTGAACCAGTCCCTAAAATAAGCAGCTCTTGAAATCCGCTCGCTAAAAAACCTTTCTCCTAATTCTTCCTTTTTTTGTGTCAGGACGCGCACGATGATCTGAGAGCGGGGATTGATATGCCCAAGTCCCAAAAATTTCCCGTCACTGGAGTAAACCTCTCCGATATCTCCAGGAGAAACTTCTCCCACCACCTTTGCTACAGCTCCGGAGAAAACCCAGGGGTGTCCCCGCAGCATCGATTTCTCTCTGCCTCTCTTGAGAATCACTCTTGGTAGGGTTGTCATTGAGGGTGCGGCTTACGTATCGAATTCTTCTGACGGGAGTAACTATCTTATCTCGTATCAGTTTGGTGTTTGAAATTTCCTTGTAAAATCCCTCCCGACCTCCCTTTGGCAAAGGGAGGAGTCACGCATTTCCCCTTATCATGTTCTTAACTTAATTAATCCCCCTATCTGGCCGTCTTCGTGTCTCCCCTATCCCCTTCATCTCCTTACCACCTTATCTCCCCATCTTTTCTTTTAAGCGCTCTCTCAAGTAAATTTCTGACGAACTCCTCGTAGGTCACCCCCTGGACTTTCAGAGCCCTGTTCATCCCGGATTGAGGGGAGATGTCTGGGTTGGGATTCACTTCAAGCACGTAAATCTTTCCATCTCGGTCAACACGGAGATCCACCCTTGCATAATCGCGACATCCGAATAGTTTAAAAACCCTGAGAGCGATATACTCCACCCTTTTTTTCATCGCCCATTCCAAGGGAGCGGGGCAGACCGGTTTCGATTTTATATATTCAGGGCTTTCCGTCATCCATTTGGCTTCGTATCCACATATTTTGGGAACCCCTTCCGGAAACTCAGAGTAGTCGATTTCCGAGACGGGAAGGACTCCCACTTTCCCATTGGTCTCAACCATACCTACATTCAACTCTCTCCCATCGATGAATTCTTCCACCAAGGCAGGCTGTTGATATTGCTCGATCACATATTGAATTTTCTGGCTTAAGGTCTCGTTGTCAAAGACGACACTGTCCCTGGAGATCCCAAGGCTTCCATCTTCGTGTAGGGGTTTGACGATGATCGGAAAGGCATTCCCCTTGACAGGGCCGGCTGCGCGCTCGAAAATCTTGTATCGTGGGGTGGGGATTCCCTGAGATTGGAGGATGTCTTTTACCTTGCCCTTATCCTGACACAAGCCAAGCGTAAGAGGAGAGGATCCGGTATAGGGAATCCGAAAAAGATCCAACAAAGCGGGGACATTCATCTCCCAGCAGCTATTCCCATAAACGCTTTCACACAAGTTGAAGACGACATCGGGTTCACATTCCTTCAACCAGTGGATAATCGGGAAAATTTCTTCACGAACGGCCATCACAATCGATTGATGACCGAGAGATCGAACTGCGTTTTCGACAGCTTCGATCTCCTCGACAATGGCCCCCTCTGCCAGGATATCTTTTTCCTCGCCTTTCTGGAGCCGCTCAAAAAGATTATACAGGATGACTACTTTTAACACGGGCGGACCCTCTCCTCTCATTTTGCGTCTAAGCCATCACCTTCTTGTTTGCAGTCTTTTCCTCTCCTGCGGGTCTGGTTTTCTTGAATTCAATGATATTCGGTTCCGGATATTGGAACACTCTGCCTTCATAATTTCTCAAGACAATCTTTCCTCTTTCCCTCGAGACGACATAATCTGGTTGAAGTGGGATCTTTCCTCCGCCCCCTGGGGCATCGACTACATAGGTGGGAACAGCGTAACCCGTCGTGTGACCGCGTAATTTCTCCATGATCTGGATCCCGGTCGCTACAGAGGTTCGGAAATGTTCTGTTCCCATCGCTAAGTCGCATTGATAGATATAATAGGGGCGGACTCGAATCTTGAGGAGTTCCTGGACCAGCTTCTTCATAATGGTGGGCTTATCATTGATGCCCTTGAGAAGAACCGTTTGGCTCCCCAATGGAATTCCCCCATCCGCCAGATCGTTGCAGGCTTTTTTCACCTGATCCGTAATCTCCTTCGGATGGGTAAAATGGATGGAGATCATGAGGGGATGATACTTCCTCAACATCCTCACCAATCCGTTGGTAATTCTCTGGGGAAGGGTCACCGGAACCCTCGTTCCGATCCTGAGAACCTCAATATGAGGAAGCGCCCTCAATCGGCTGAGGATCTCCTCCAATCTCTCATTCTCCAGGAGAAGCGGGTCCCCTCCTGATACGAGGACATCCCGAACCTTTCGATGGCTTTTCAAATACTTCAGAACCTCCTCAAAGTTTCCTTGAGTGATCGATCGCTCGTTACTTCCGACCAATCGCCTCCGCGTGCAGTATCGACAATAAACCGCACACTGATCCGTGACAAGCAGAAGCACTCGATCCGGATAGCGATGCACAAGGCCCGGCACAGGGGAATGGTTGTCCTCTCCCAAAGGATCCACCATTTCACTTTTTGATAAATGGATCTCGTCAACTCGAGGAATTGCTTGTCTTCGGATGGGGCAATTGTGATTAATCGGGTCCATCAAGCTTGCAAAATAAGGGGTGACGGCCAAGGCCAATCTTCCCTTCGAATGTTTGATCCCTTCTGTTTCTTCAGGAGTCAACTCGATGATCTCTTTGAGTTGCTCGAGAGTCGTAATTCGATGCCGAAGTTGCCACCTCCAATCATTCCATTCCCTCTCTGAAACCCCTTTCCAAACTTGAGGAATGGTCTCTCTTAATTCTTCAATCCTCTCCCCCTCTACTTGAAGGGAAAACAGATAAAGCTGCGAGGCCTTTTTCGCCCCCTTTGGGGGGACGGATAAATTAGAGTCTGAAGCAGGCTCCATCTTCTCTCCTTCCCGCATATTTGCCGAGAAAACGGCCGTTCCCTGTCCGATGAGTCCTTTCAGAAAACAAAAAAGGAGATATCATCCGATACCTCCTCCTTCAAGACAAAGGAAAAGCCTTGTTTCCTGTTTAGCGAATATGCACCTTTTCTTCTTTTTGCGTTGAGATGGGATAATAGACTCCTCTCTTAAATGAGACATTCAGTCCTGTTGGCGCCCCCTTTCTAAAAGAGCGGGGGGCGCCAACGCTTTCGCCATGAAATAAAGAATCCTACTTCTTCGGGGCTTCAGTAGGTGCTGGAGCCGGTGGTGCAGGAGTTACCGCAGGCGCAGGTGGTGCTGGTGCCTCAGGCGGTTTTTCTGCCTTCGGTTCTGGCTTCGGTGCCTCCTTGGCTTTGCACCCAATTCCCATCGCGGCAATGTTAATCACCAAAACCAATGCGAGGAAAAGAAGAATCCACTTCTTCATGTCACTTCACCTCCTTTCTGAATGGAATGGGAAATCTCCCCTTTTTCCCCAAATGAAGGAGTTTTCACCTCATCGGGAAAAGAAATCTCTCGGATGACTTTCCTCAACAGTCTCGGGTCCACAGGTTTTTTGATAATATGACGAATCCCCATTTTTTTCAATCGAATAATGAGTTCATCGGTAACTAAAGGGGTCATTAATATAAAACGACGGCCCCATTTCTTTAGAAGTGGAAATCCCTTTTCTAAAACATCAATATCGACATCAGCTAAAATCATTCCTCCTTCAATATCCTTTTTCCTCTTTTCAAGTTGATAAAAATCTTCGATCTCCTCTACCTGAAAACCATACTTCTTCAAGATTTTGTTCAGGCTGAGTCGGACAAATTCATCTTTATCAAGGATAAAAGCCCACTTCAACTTTTCCTTCATGAAATAGTTTACTTATCAAATTTCGTGCCAAGTCTTTATTTCCTCGCACGCAGGCTTCTGAACAAAAAACTAATTATCTTAACTACTTACAATCACCGGCCCTCTGTTCTAATTTCATGCCTTCAGGCTTCCGAAAAAGAATAGGGAAAGGATGACATACCAATCGATGAAAAGTGTGTCAAAATGCCTCACTTTTTCGACCCATTATCATGAAGTATGACTTATTATCACTCTTTGCACTTTAATTCTCAGACGGAACTTGACTCTTCTATTTCCTCCATCTTGCGATGAATGGTGCGGACATTAATCCCCAACAGCTGAGCTGCCTTTCGCTTATTTCCTTTGGTTGCTCGAAGAGTCTGAATCAGCATCTCCTTCTCTACTTCCTCGAGGGGCGTTCCGATTCTGATTGGGATCACTTCAAGTCTTCCTTTCGAATCCCGAATCTCTTGCGGGAGATGCTGAATGTCCATCACTTCAGGACTGTTGATGACTAAGATAGATTCGATGGTATTCTCCAGTTCCCTGACATTGCCGATCCATCCATAGTCGGTCAGGAGGTTCATGGCCTTCTGCGAAATCCCCTTCACCTTCATATTATATTTCTTATTATTTTTTTCAATAAAAAAATTAACAAGAAAAGGAATATCATCTCTCCGATCCCTCAAGGGAGGAAGTTTAATGTTTACCACATTCAGACGATAATAGAGATCCTCCCGAAACAGCTCCTGCCTCACTTGCTCGTGAAGATCTCGATTGCTGGTTGCGATGATTCGGATATTTGCCTTGATCGTTTTATTTCCACCTACCCTTTCAAACTCCCCTTCCTGGAGAACGCGCAGGAGTTTAATCTGTGTCGCAGGAGGAATATCTTCCACCTCATCCAAGAAAAGGGTCCCCTGATGAGCCATTTCGAATCGCCCCTTCCGGGAAGCAATGGCTCCGGTGAAGGCCCCTTTCTCATGGCCGAAAAGTTCGCTCTCAATAATCCCTTCACTGAGAGAAGCGCAACTCACCTTGATAAAAGGCATGGATGCTCGCGGGCTGTTGTAGTGGATGGCATTGGCGATCAGTTCTTTTCCAGTTCCGCTCTCGCCGATGATGAGAACAGAACTGTCATAAGGTGCAATATGACGAATGAGCTCAAAAATTTTTATCATCCGATCACTTCTTCCAATAATGTTCTTAAAGTGGAATTTGTCTTCCAACCTTGAACGGAGGTCTCGATTCTGGAGGATCAAGGTCTGCTTCTCCAAAGCCCGCTCCACCAACAAGGAGAGCACCCTTGGATTGATCGGTTTTTCGATAAAATCAAAGGCACCCAGTTTCATCGCCTGAACCGCCTTCTCGATCGTCCCCTGGGCGGAGATGACGATGACCTCGGTTTCGGGCTTCAATCCCTTGACGGCTTCTAGAAGTTCGATCCCATCCATCTTGGGCATGACCACATCGGTAATAACCAGGTCGATGCTCCCATGCCGAAAAAGGTGAAGGGCTTCTTTCCCGTTCGACGCCAGGAGAATTTCGTTCCCCTTCCTCTTCAATAAATGACGGAGGCTCTCGCCTACGGTGGGGTCATCCTCTGCGATCAAAATAACTTTTTTGTCCATAGACCTATCGTTCGGGGTAAGGAGTTCTTGTTTTGGAGCATTGTTTTGATCCCATAGTGTTTCTTACTCCGAACTTGTATTTATGACTTTTGCCCAAGTGGAATTCTTATTCTAAAGACCGACCCTTTATTGACCTCACTCTTGACAGAGATCTCGCTATGGTGGTCTGAAATGATCTTCTTCACAATCGAAAGCCCCAATCCTGACCCCGTGGGTTTGGTGCTGAACATGAAATCGAAGATTTTGGGAAGATGCTCTTTGGAAATCCCCACCCCGTTATCCTGAATGATGATGAAGATATTTTTTCTAGATCCCCGGGTGAAAAGATGAATCTCCCCTTTTCCAGAGACCGCCTGAATGCTGTTGACGAGGAGGTTCGAAATCGCCAAATTGAATTGGCTGACATCAACCTTTACTAAAGGCAAATTTTTCTGAAAATGGGTTTCGATCCTTGAATTTTTTATTTGGGCATCCGGTCTCAAGAGTCGAACCACTGAATCCAACAGTTCGTTCAATTGGACCCATTCAAATTTAAGAGGTGGGAGACGGTTGAAATCTAAGAATTCTTTCAGATTATTCTCCAACCGGAGCGTTTCATAGCTGATAAAGTTAATTAGAGAGTGAATTTCTTCTCTCTGGGAGAGCTGGGCCTCCCCTCCCAACTCCTCTCTCAGGAGCTCAATGTTGATGTTCAAGGAACTCAAAGGGTTTCGAATTTCATGGGCCATCCATCTCGCCAGCATTCCGACGGTGGAAAGGTCACGGCTCTTGCTGATCTCTCGCAAGAGTAACCCTTTCTCCGTGATATCCGCGAACGTGGCCAAACACCCCAGGAAAATCGCACCCTTCTTGTCAAAAATTGGATAAAAACTGCAATGGAGGATACGGGCCTTATTGTCTGAAGAAGCGGCAGGGGAAGCGTGAATCGCGAGCTCCACATCATGATTACTTTCTCTCTTCTCATAAACTGAATCGAAGTGCTTCTTGATATTTTTATAAGGAATCACCCTCTCCAATTTTTTTCCGAGAACCTTCTTACCCGCGATCTGAAAGTACTTCTCCGCGATGAAATTAAAGATCTGAATTCGCCCTTCGGCGTCGGCAAAGACAACCGCCTCCTTGAAATTTTTCAATATGATCTCGTAGAGGTTCTGTTCTATTTTCATTTTCAATGGATCTACATCCATCCGAACCGCTTCAGGGCATGATGGAAAATGGTTTTTACCAATCGCGCATAATCCCATCCCACGGACCTTGCCATAATCACGAGGTCTCCATAAACAGGAGAAAGACCTGGAAGGGGATTGATCTCTAAAAAGTAAGGCGTCTGGTCCTCGCCCACCCGGATGTCCACTCGAGAAACGTCCCGACAATCGAGGGCCCGGTAGGAACGGAGGGCCACCTCCTCAATCTTTTTGATTAGGGGTTGGTCGATAAGAGGAGGACAATGGTAGCGAACTTTTTCTTCCCATTCCCGCTTGATTTCTAACGAGTAAATGGACTCCTCCGGAGGCCTTCCCTTGATCTCGATCTGCATGACACCCAGGACAGAAGGATGCTCGTTGCCGAGGACGCCGACGGTGAACTCAGGGCCTTTAACAAACTCCTCCACGAGAAGCGGGGAACCATAAATGCTTAAGAGACTTCTCGTCTTCTCTCCAAGCGATTGAGGATTCGAGATCTTTGAATCCAGCCGGACTCCCTTGCTCGACCCTTCATAGCATAACTTGACGAAAAGGGGGTAGCGAAGGTCTAATCCGTCAAGATCTTCCGTTCTCTCCACTTTCCTGAATCGCGGCGTCGGGATACCATGGCTCATGACGATTCTTTTTGCCACGGCCTTATCTAATGTGACGGCGAGGGTGAGGGGATCGGAGCCGGTATAGGGGATATTCAGAAATTCTAAAAGAGCGGGGATATGGGCTTCCCGGTTTCGGCCTTCAAGGCCTTCTGCAATGTTGAATACAATATCAACCGATGTCTGCCTAAGCCGATCGATCAAGCCCGTATCTCCTCCGAGCTTGATCACTTCATGTCCCTCGGCCTCCAGGACCTCACGGATGGCGTCGATCGTCTCTTCGGAATCGAACTCCTCCAGCAAATCAATCGGCTGATTTTCTCGCTGAGAAAATTCTTTCTTGAGGTTATAGGTGATGCCGACTTTCAATTTCATCTCGGGGGAAAAGATCCATGCTCGTGGCAAGGATCAATAATTTTTCTTTTAGCTCTGTTTTAAACCTTTGTCAACCCCGTTCTTAGAGATTTCTGGAAAAATCCAGAAATTTCTGATTACGCGATTAAGGAATGATTACACAGATTGGAAATTCCTGGTGGGAGAGGGATAGCCTGTCTGCCGGTAGGCAGGGGTGAGGGGGATATTACAATGGTGAGGAAACGTTGCATCAGAGAAATTTTTTTAATGGGTGGCTTCCGTGGTATCGATGAATCACCGAGAAAACCTGAACGTTGTCGTTTCTCTATTCCTCTGTTCCTTTTACTCCCCTCCTGATCCCCAATTCGGTTTCTTTAATAAAAATTAAAGCTTCAACCGCATTCTTTTTTTATAGAATCGTCTTAACCTCTCTAAAATATTCCTCTCCCATTTTCTTTGTATAAACGTAAGCACCTTTTCTAAGTCCTTCAGGTCCATTTTCAAAGTATTTAACAAATAAGGGGATGGTCTTTGATCTATCCAAACGAATTATTATCGGCATTGCACTTAACAATATAGACTGATCAGTTTCAAAATAATAAATGTGGATAAGATCGTCTTCAAATCTTTTTATTGTTTCCTGGTCTGGGTCTTTAAAGCAATTGAGGCTGTAAAATTTTACCCAGAAAATATCCATAGGATTATTAAGCGCAACAATGTCTCTGGATAAATCTTCGGAATAAATATTTCTCCACATAATATTGACAAGGGCAACTTTTCTGTCTAGGTAATCTCCAGAAACCAATAATTCCTTGAGTTGCTTTATGGATGGTGGTTGGGATTTCAATAGTTCTGCTGTAGTTTTATTCCTTAATTTTAAGTCTTCTAAACCTGTCTGTTTTTTCTCATAGGCATTCCAAATCATAATCTCATCAGCCTTTATATATTCAGCAGCATTTGTATACCACGGCTGATTCTTCATCACTTTTGATTGGCAGGATGCCAAGTTACTTAAAAGAAGAAGCAGGAAAATCAGAGACGCAAGGTTAGTTTTAGACATAGTTTCCTCCGCCATATTTTGTAAATGAGGCGAGCATAGGATCAGACCTCAACATTTAACAGAGTCTCTTTTCCATCTCACTCGGCCAAGGAAGAAATACTGTCGGCTTCCTTATACGGCGGATCAAAGGTCATGTCAAGCTTTTATTAGGATCTTTACAGACGTCAGGCGCTTTCGAAAGGGGCCCTTTTTATGTTACATTACGTTCATGGTTCTTCAGGGCAAAGGGCTTGTGGCGGGGTTGAAGAGGGAGGAAATCTTTCAATCCGTTGGAAATCTCCGAAAAGGTCTCCTCATGATCATCATCGCGATGGTCGTGAGTTTTGCGATCATCTTTCCCTTCTCCAAGGATCTGTTGCGCGTTCTCCGTGACACCTCTCTCAAAATCGATCTGGTAGCTTTCGCCATCCCCGAGGCATTTTTCTCCCTCATAAAATTGACCCTCTATGCCAGCCTGTTCGCTTCCATCCCTGTGATCTTCTATCAGATATGGAGGGCCTTCTCCCCCCTGTTCCGCTCTAAAGGATTGACTTCTGGAAAGACCGTACTGATCACTGCCATCCTGCTATTTTATCTGGGCTCTTTCTTTTGCTTCTTCATCACCCTACCCTTTGGCGTTCAGTTCCTCCTGGGATATCAATCCGCCACCATTAAACCGATGATCTCGGCGGGGAGATATGTCTCTTTTTGTACCTTTTTCGTCTTTGGGTTCGGACTGACCTTCGAACTCCCGTTGATCCTTGCCCTCTTGAGTTATCTGAGGGTAGTAAATGCCCGTTTTTTGACTCACAATCGGAAGTATGCTATCTTGCTCGTTGCGATCACAGCGGCCGTCGTCACACCGACCCCGGATGTATTTAATATGTCTTTAATGGGAGTGCCTCTCTATATCTTATTCGAGATCGGTGTGATTTTGGTTAAGGTAATCGAGCGAAAAAGGGCCAACGCTGAGACATCGCCCGCCGAAAAATAGAGATGGAAACAGAAAAATCAACTTCCATCGCCCCATTCTCCACCTCGTGGATCAGATCCCTGATTCATCAAAAGCTCGCCCAAATCGGGCTGAAGACCAAGATCACCCTGTTGATCGTCTTTATCGTCGTCGGGGTTCTCTTGCTTGTCAGTTATTTGGATTATCATTTTGCAAGAAAAGATCAGATCAACCTTTACATGGACCGTACTCTCTATATTGCAAAGCAGATCGATGCTTCCATCTCAGATCGAGCGCTAAGAGAAGACCTCCCCCACGTCCGAGATGAAGTGGAGGAATGGTTGCTGAGCCGCCCCTTTTTGACGGAAATAGATCTCTTTCTTTTTTCTCCCAGAGGATGGGATTTAATCGTTTCCAATTCAAAGGATGTCCATCTCTCCTCGTTGACCCTCACGACAGAGCAAATCAAACGTTTAAAGAACGACCGGTATCTTTCCTCCACCCATGATGTGGGGGAAGACAGGTGGCTGGAGGTCATCGTTCCACTTCATTTGGAAACAAGAGTGGTTGGCGGAATTCGAGTGGTCAGTACGCTGGATGAAGCTCAAAACTATTTAAGCAAAAAGAGAGAGCGGGCGATAATCCTGACTTTCTCCAGCATCCTTGTCATCTTGATCACCCTGACGATCCTCTTCGGGAAACTCGTTGGAAATCCCATCCAGAGATTGGTAGAGGCCATGACCCGTGCCGAGAAGGGCGACCTGGAGACCGAAGTTCATGTCCAAAGCGAAGACGAACTTGGAAAACTGGGAAGAAATTTTAATCGTATGCTCAAGACGATTCGGGAGACCCATGAGCAAAACATTCAACTCCTGAGACAGGTCAACCAGTTTAATGAAGAATTGACGAAAAAGATCGAGGCAGCCACGTCGGAATTGGCCAGACGGAACGAAGAACTGAGGCTTCTCAACGAAGCCCTGTTTGAATCTCAGAGACAACTCAGTCAATCTGAAAAGCTTGCGGCCGTGGGAGAAGTCACTGCTGCCATGGCCCACCAGATCGGAACCCCGCTAAACTCGATCTCCGGCTATATTCAGCTCATCCTGCAGGATGGAAATCTTAAATCCAAAGATCAAGATCGGCTGAAAATTATTGAATCCCAACTGGACCGGCTGGCCGATTCGGTGAAGAATCTTCTCTCTTCGACCCGACAACCCAAACCTCAACTGAGGACGTTACTTGTCAACGAGCTGCTCGAAGAATTGATTCGTTTGAGCGAGCCTTGGTTTCTTGCGCGAAATGTGAGCGTCTCTTCGCAGCTTTCCCCAGATCTTCCACCGATCCTGGGGGACTTCACTCATCTCCAAACGCTCTTCTTGAACCTGATCACCAACGCATTAGACGCCATGCCGAGAGGAGGAGTGCTGGCGATCCGGACCCAGCAAATTCTCCCCCCCCTCCCATCAAAAGATGGAGGATGGCTGAAGATCTCCGTTGCGGATACTGGAATCGGAATCACCGATGAGTCGAAAAAGAGGATTTTCGATCCCTTCTTCACCACTAAGAAAATGGGAGAGGGAACGGGATTGGGTTTGGCGATCTGTGAAAAGATCGTTAAAGAACACTCTGGAAAAATAGAAGTTGAAAGCGAAGTGGGGAAGGGAAGCACGTTTCTTATTTCCATTCCCATCTGTGAAACAAGTGAACCCTTCGACTCCCCAGCCTGAAGCCCGGGGGTTCGTCAGCCTGTCTGCCCCGCCCTCGGTCTGTTAATAGTGTGGGACCGCCTGCCTGCCGGTAAGCGGGAGGCCGGGGGGCAGGGGTCCACCTGAGCGGCGCTTTCCGCCTTAAAAAAACGGAGCTCTGCACCGCGGAATGGGTGAAGCCAATGAAAAAAACACCAGCACACATCTTGATCGTGGATGACGATCGAGTCACCATCGAACTCCTGAATGAAGTGCTTTCTCAAGAAGGGTATGAGGTCTCAACCGCTTTGAGCGGCGAAGAAGCCATTGCCCAGGGGATTGACAACGTCTTTGACATCGTCATAACGGATGTACGGATGGGAGCAAAAGATGGGATGGAAGTGCTTCGGTTCTTCAAGAGGAACGCTCCGGAAACGACGGTAATCATGATCACTGCCTTTGGATCGATTGAGACTGCTATTGAGGCGATCCGGGAAGGCGCTTTCGACTACATCAGCAAGCCTTTTAAACTGGATGAGATCAAATTCACCCTCCGCAGGGCCTTGGAGCAGAGAAGGCTGATCCAGGAAAACAAATATTATCGACAGGAACTTCTGGACAAGTATCAATTTAAGAATGTCATCGGACGAACCCCTCAAATGTTTCAAGTCTATAAAACGATTGCGAAGGTGGCGGATACTAGATCCACCGTTCTCCTCTCGGGAGAGAGAGGAACAGGAAAAGAACTGATCGCCCGCTCGATTCATTACAACAGCCAAAGAAATAATCGGCCCTTCATCCCCGTGGACTGCGCTTCCTTGGTGGAGACATTGGTCGAAAGCGAGTTATTCGGACATGTACGGGGAGCTTTCACGGGGGCTTCCTCTGCAAAGCGTGGCCTTTTTGAGGAGGCGGATGGGGGAACGCTCTTCCTGGACGAGGTGGGTAATCTCAGCCTTCTGATGCAATCGAAGCTTCTCAGGTTTCTACAGGAGCATGAAATCAAAAGGGTGGGAGGGACGGAAAGTATCAAAGTGGATGTCCGGGTCATTGCGGCGACCAATCAGCCGTTAGAACCCCTCGTGAAAAATGGACGATTCAGGGAGGACCTTTTCGACCGAGTCAATGTGGTGACTATTATCCTTCCTCCTTTAAGGGAGAGAAGAGAAGATATCCCATTGCTGGCAAACCACTTTCTAAGGAAATTCTCTGAAGAGAATCATAAAAATATCTCCCACATCTCACCGGAGGCACTTGAAATCATCACCCAATATTCCTGGCCGGGAAATGTCCGTGAGTTGGAACATGTTGTCGAAAGATCCGTCATTCTCTCTATTCACCCTATTATTCTTCCTGAAGACCTTCCAAGAAAAATGTTCGAGGAAATGAAAGGCCCGGAGGCTCAAATTTCTGATGAACCACTATCATTAAGAGAGCTAGAAAAGAAATATGTGATGAAGGTGCTTGAAAGGACCGGAGGAAATAAAAAGAAGGCATCCGAAATTTTAGGGATTGACCGGGCAACTCTCTACAGGATATTGGAGAAAGAAGTGTAGAATGTTGCAACACGCCTAATCTGTATGTTGAATTTTACAGCACGACATTCCCTTCAGGATTTTCCTCAATAAAAACTTATTAAATAATTTCAAACACTTAAAAACTTCCTTTCGCTGTCTATCCTTGGCACTTCTTTTGCTTTATTAGTTCTTAACCTGAAGAGAAAGGAGGTGAAACTAAATGAAAAAATCAATTCTGTTAGTCGTCCTGCTTACGTTAGTGGCTTTTGTTTCCGGAGCCATCGCAGCAGCTCCTCCTAAAGCCGCAGGGACAGCGCCGGCTCCAGCCGCACCAGCTTCCACCAAACCAGCTAAAGTAGAGAAGTTCAGTGGAGAAGTTAAGAATGTTGATGCAATGGCGAAGAGCATCGTTGTGGCCAAGGGAAAAGAAGAGAAGACTTTTGCGATCGATGACCAGACAAAGATCATGAAAGGCAAGGAAGCTCTCAAACTCGAGGATCTGAAGGCGGGAATGAGCGTCTCGATCGAGTACAAAAAGGAAATGGACAAAAATATCGCCGTGGCGGTTAAAGCGTCCGCTCCGAAGGCTGCGCCAAAAAAGAAGTAATTCAAAAAGATATTTGGAAATCAACGCAGAAAAAGGCACACTCGCAAGGTGTGCCTTTTTTTCTCTTTGAATTGGATTCGCTGAAATATGGCAAGCCCTAAGTCGGAACAGTCCATTGGGAAGACTTTCCAGCGAAGATACAAACTTTATTTCGACCGCCCCTCTTGGCGTCATAGAGCGCCTGGTCTGCCATCTTTACCAATTCCTCTTTAGACTTCGCCCGGTGACTCGGAAAATTGGAGATCCCCATGCTCAGGGTCAAATTAACTTGAACCTCCCCTATTTCAAAGACCGTGTTTTCAACCAATCGCCGCATACGTTCCGCAATCACAAAGGACTCCTCCAGGCCGGCCTCCGGCAGGATCAAAATGAACTCTTCGCCGCCGTAACGAGCGACCGTGTCTTTCTTCCTAACCGATGATTTAAGTAAAGAAGAAATTCTACAGAGGACCTGATCCCCTTCCGTATGCCCGAAGGTATCATTCACTTTCTTGAAAAGGTCGATATCCACCATCACCAGGGAAAGAGGAGTCCCACCGTAAAAGGATTTCTGGGCTTCTACACCGAGCCTCTCTTCAAAATATCTCCGATTGAACAGACCCGTCAGGGTATCATAAATGGCAATGTTTTTGATCGAACTCAGTCTCTGAAAATGTTTCAAGGTCGCCGCCATCTGATACCCGATGACGGAAAGGAATTGTAAGTCCTGAGCATCAAACGCATTGGGCTGATCGCTGTTGAGAGAAATGCATCCCAGGATCTCTCCTTCCACGGTGAGGGGCAACGTGAGGTGGGACTTCAAGGATGGCTTCTGATCCATCATCATCTGTCTGGGCCTGAGCTTCCTGTTTTCTGCTTGAACAGAAATTCGTTCGACATCGATGGATTCCTCTCCCAGAATTGAAAAAACTTTAACCATATTTTTCAGGACCTCTTGCGTAAAGGAAGGGGGACAGGATTCTTCTTGGTAGAGGAAGAGGAGGAGGTCCTCTTTCCAAAACATTCCAAAGGATGAAAAATCAAATAAATTGGGGAGATTGTTTACGGCTGATTCGACGATCTCCTTGACCTCGATGCTCGTGCTGATCGCGTTGATGGTGGACCGGAGCACATTTAAATTCTTGAAAATCAACGTCACAGGCCCATCCTCCCCTATTTCTGAGAGATAATTCGGTCGGCCTCCTTAAATTTCGGGAAGACCCTTGGAAATACTTCCTTATTGATCACCCCTTCTGCCAAAGCTGAAAAGAGCTGGGAGAGATGATTGATCAGGCTTTGGAAACCCCGATGAATTTCTGCCGCGGCAACGGTTCGGTAATCCTGCTTCACCTCTTCCATTGAAACGCCGTCCTCAGAGATCTTGATTGAATTCAAAAAAGGATACTTTTCCCCAATTTTTCGAATGGCCAGTGTAAAAAGATATGCCAAAATCGCTTCGCCGATCAAGGCGGAGACAAGTTCCCACATTTCTGTCAAAAGGTTCGAATAAAGATCCAGGACAAGATCGGAAGACCACTTCCCTCCCTTCTCGTCTTTCACAGCCGGTGCCATGTGCGCTCCTTAAACCTCGTTCCTTTTTTCCCCTTTTAATCTTTTTACCAGACCATGAATTTCCTCATGATAGATATAGAAGACTAAAATGATCATGCCAGATGCTCCCAAAAGGATCCCGAAGGTGTAATATTGATGCTCGAAGGCTTTCGCCCCCTGAAGCGTCGCCATTAATGTTCCAGGTATGCGTCCGATGGTCGAGATGATCAGAAAAATTCCTAAATGCATGGGGGTCAAGCCCAGAATGTAGCAGAGGGCATCCTTGGGAAAACCCGGGAGCAGAAAAAGGATGAAACTGAGAATAACTCCCTCATGTTCGACCAGATAATCAAATTTCTTTCTTGTCTCCTCGGAAACAAACTTCTCAACCGCAACCTTCTCAAAAATCCTTGCTAAGCTGAAGGCCAACCAAGACCCTAATATCAGACCGATCATCGAGTAAACGAGACCGGCCTTTATCCCGAATAAGACGCCCCCCAAAAATTCAATCGCCCCCCCTGGAATGGGAGCGATCACCACTTGCAAAATTTGAAGGAGGATATAGGCCAGAGGAGCATAGGCTCCGTAGGAAGAGATCACTTTCTTAAATGCTTCGTGATCCTGGTAGAGACGATAAACTTCTGTCATGGAAAGCCATATTGGGGAGTTGTAATAGTAAATGAGAAGGGAGAGCAGCCCTATAAAAATACAGAGAGAGACAATCCATATCCATTTCCTTCGGGAAGTGGCTGTCATAAACAGGGTCATCCAAACCACGGCTATTTTTCTCACGCTTCAATAACACAAAAAAGAGTTGGAGTAAACCCTGTAATTAAAAAAGAGGTAACTGACATCGAAGGCCAAATCCCTCCTTTCCTCCCTTTACGAAAGGGAGAAATTTTCCCTTCTTTGGCAAAGAGGGGTTGGGGGAGATTTTGCCAATGAACGTCTTGTTCTATTATGGACACCTTGATAACCCCGGACAAATGGTTAGGATTCAGATCTCTTGCTCCTCTGTTTCTTTCGTGCCTTGGAATAATTCCAGAGTGTGACCATGGCATGAGTCGCTGGCTCGGGCGAAGTGAACACCGGGATTGATGGACCACAAAGCGAACGAATATCGTTAACAAATTCGGGGTGGCCGACAACGACCCCGAGCAGAGGCTTGTCTGGATACTGCCCGTGAATGGATGCAATATCCCCAAACCAATCCCTTGCCGTAATTCCGGCCGACTTGAAGTGTCTGATAGCCACATAGGGTAGGACCATGATCGCAAGCACCATGTCGATTCCCGGATCAGCCAATAGCATGGGTAGGAGCTTGCTGAAGATCCCCGAGGGGCCGATGTCGAGCGGATTCTTAACGTTCATCCAAGCCGGTGATATTTCTCGAACCTTCTTCAGCAGCAACGGGGAGAGAGGAGGCACGATCAGTCCTCCCGACACCGAGACATCCGTTGACAAGGCTCCCAGGCTTCCACTGGTCGTGATGATGCCGAGACGATTACCCCTGGATAAAGGTTGCGTTGTGAAGACACGTGCCAGGTCGATGAGTTGGGAAAGGCTTTCAGCTCGAATAGCTCCTGCCTGCGCGAAAGCTGCACGATAGATATGATCTTCTCCAGACAGGCTGCCCGTGTGAGAGGCGGTCGCTCGCTTCCCCGCCCCCGTCCTGCCACTCTTCAGTATCAGAACGGGTTTCCTCTGGGTCACACGGGTAAGTGCCTCCATCAGGCGTCGGCCCTCCGCAGCTCCCTCAAGATAGACCATGATCACGCGTGTCGCGGGATCGCGGTCGAGATAATCCAGCACGTCAGATTCATCGACATCCACCCGATTGCCCAGCGTCACCGCTTTTGAGATCGAGAGACCATACTGAGGCAGATAATCCAGCAAGATATTTCCAAAGACCCCACTCTGTGCAATGATAGAAAGTGGCCCCGGAGTAAGAGATTCCTCCAGCAATTCTACGGAACAGAATTTATTTTCCGTGTTCACCACGCCCACACAATTCGGCCCGATGACCCGCATGCGGTATTTGATGCCAATAGCCTTTACCCTCTCCTGTAAAACCATCCCTCTCTTACCGATCTCTGCAAAACCGGCGCTCTCAATGATGACCCTTTTTATGCCCCGCTCTCCAATTTCTTCCATCACACCAGGAACTGCCTCAGCAGGTACAATGACGATCGCCAAATCAACGGGCGAGGGCACATCTTGAGCCCTTTTGTAAATCTTCTGGCCATGCAGTTCCCCGCCTGCCGAATTAACAAGAAAAAGACGATTCCCCCAACCCTGCTTCTGGAGAAACAGCGGAATGCCATAGCCAAACCCAAAAGACCTCCGCGCCCCCACAAGCACAATCCCTTTCGGCTCAAAAAAATTCTGGAGGTTACCCCTAAGAAACTCCATCTTCTCACCGTTCCACTTCTTCATGAATCCACCCAAAATTAACTGAATGAAGATTGGGAAAAATCATCGTCAGATCGAACCCCGGCCCGACCTGGGATCACCGGCTGTAAAAAAAGAAGGGGTTAACCAAAACGGCTAACCCTCTGATTTGAATTGGCGTCCCCAGGGGGATTCGAACCCCCGTTGCCGACGTGAAAGGCCGGTGTCCTTGGCCGACTAGACGATGGGGACCCTTTCTAATGCGGAATGTAGAATGCGGATTGCGGAATTAAAATCTAAAATAACTCCGTACTCCGAATTCCGCATTCCGAATTGCAAATGGTGGGCCGTACTGGACTCGAACCAGCGACTCTCTGCTTAAAAGGCAGATACTCTACCTCCTGAGTTAACGGCCCTACAGTTCACAGTAAGGGGAAAATTATCAAATTGTCAAGCAAAAATGAAGGAGACCTTTGAAAGAGCAATTTAAATTATATAAACACCAACAAGTCTTTCAGAGCGACCGCTTCATGGGTTTCTTTAAAAAAGGATTTTTAACCTCTACAGTTTCATCTCTTTCTGAGCCCACAGAAATCATCATAATTTTTGTGCCAATCAATTTCTCAATTCTTCTGATATATCTCTTCGCTTTTGTGGGGAGGTCTTTAAAACTTCTCGCCCCTTGCACTTCAGTTTTCCACCCTTCCAATTCTTCATAGATGGGTTCAGCGCGTGTCAATGTCTCGAGGTTAGAAGGGACGTGGTAATAGATCTTCCCGTCGACGCGATACCCCACACAAATTTTGATCGTATCGAAATCGTTTAACACGTCCAGTTTGGTAATCACCATCTCCCGGATGCCATTGAGCCGGATGGAATGGTTGGCCACTACCGCATCGAACCAACCGCACCTTCTCGGCCTCCCGGTGGTGGCGCCGTATTCTCCTCCTCTTTGACGAATCTTCTCACCGACCTCATCTTGGAGCTCCGTGGGAAAAGGTCCCTCTCCAACGCGCGTCGTATAGGCCTTTGCTATCCCAATGACACGGTTAATCATCGTCGGCCCTATTCCCGACCCCGCGCAGGCATTCCCCGCCAGCGTATTCGAGGCAGTCACATAGGGATACGTGCCATGATCCAGGTCGAGCATGGCCCCTTGTGCCCCTTCAAAAAGAATGTGCTTTCCTTCTTCTATTTCTTCATGGAGGATGAGTGAAGTATTCTTCACATATTTTTCAAGCCGATTCTTATATTGAACATATTCATCGAAAATTTCGGAGAACTCAAAACCCTTCTCCTTCAACACCTGGGTCAAATAGATGTTCTTCTGGATGAGATTTGCTTCTAACTTTTCTCGGAACACCTTTTCATCGATGAGGTCAACCATGCGGATTCCGCATCGAGCCACCTTATCCTCATACGCAGGTCCTATTCCTCTTCCCGTGGTGCCAATCTTGAAAGTTTTTTCTCTAGCTACGTCGACTCTTCGATGATAGGGAAGGATGAGGTGGGTCTCCTCGCTGATCATGAGCTGAGAGTCGTCTCTGAAATATCCCCGCTTTTTGATTTCATCGATCTCCTGGATCAATACGGCCGGGTCCAAGACCACCCCGTTGCCAATAATGCATTTTTTATCCGCATAAAGGATACCCGATGGAATGAGATGGACGACGAATTTTTCTCCCTTTAAGACAATCGTGTGGCCTGCATTATTTCCGCCCTGGAACCTCACCACGAGATCGGCATACTGGGTCAGCAAATCGACAATCTTCCCTTTCCCTTCATCTCCCCATTGAGCTCCGACAATGACGACGTTAGCCATTCTTATTTAGACCTCCGCTTCTTCGAGCATCACAGGTTGCTGAAAAACGGCCATCTGGGGCGTTTCCCTCATCCTCGCCCCGTTAGATGGGGACTCGATTATAGAAAGAATGCCTGAAAATATTGCTTCTCAAATGACTACAAAACCCATCAGGCTCCTATCTAACAGGGCAAGTCATTGCGACGTACTCCCGAGTACGCCTCTGGCCGACTCACCAACTCGTCGGCGTGGCAAGATGTCGCTCCTTATTCGTCGCGACGCCACTCTCAGGATTGCCTGCCTGACCGGCAGGGAAAGACCGCGGGTGCCTTGCATCTGACCATTTTTGAGCAACCTGAAAAAAAATGACTTCTTCAACAGCCTCTTAAAGCTGAATTTGACGAACTGAGATGATATTTGGCAACCTCAAAATTTCACCCATCATCCCCGGTGGCAAGGGGGCATCCAGGTGAAGCAGTGAGATCGCATGGCCTCCCATTCGATCGCGACCGAACTGCATCGTCGCAATATTGATATTCCGGGTACCCAAGGCATTCCCAAGATTCCCGATCACCCCGGGCTTGTCGTAATTATTCACTAGTAGAATATACCCTTCCGGAATGGCCTCGATAAAAAAATCGTTCAGTTTGACGAGTCGCAATTCTTTCCTTCCGAAAAGGGTCCCAGCGATGTAATTTTGTTCCATCTTCGATCGAGCGGTGAGGGCAATGAGACTCGCAAAATCTTCCGTCCTCGCCCGCGTGGATTCCGTGATTTTTATCCCCCTCTCTTTCGCCACGACCGGCGCATTTACAAAGTTAACGGTTTCACCAACAAAGGGGGTGAGAAGGCCCTTCAAGATCGAGATCGTGATCGGTTTTGTCCCGTATTCGACGACCTCACCGTGATATTCGATCAGAACCTCTTCAATGGCGTAATTCGAAATCTGACCCAAAAAGCTCCCTAACTGCTCTCCCAACCGAAGATACGGTCTCAAGAAAGGAAGAATATCGGGGCTGACCGCTGGCATGTTGACTGCATTCCGAGCCTCCCCCAAGGTCAAATAATCGACAATCTGCTGCGCAATCGCAATCGACACGTTTTCCTGCGCCTCTTCGGTGGCAGCCCCCAAGTGGGGAGTGCTGACGACCTCTTCCAACTCGAGGAGAGGATTCCCGATGGCCGGCTCTTTCTCAAAAACATCCAAGGCTGCCCCCGCCACTTTTCCTCCTTTAATGGCATCATAAAGGTCGGTCTCGTTGATGATCCCACCGCGGGCGCAATTGACGAGGATCACGCCTTTCTTCATCTTTGGGAAGGCGTTTTTGTCAATGAGATTCCGGGTCTCCTCCGTCAGGGGAGTATGGACACTGATGAAGTCTGAACGGCTCAGCAGTTCGTCAAAAGGGACCAGATCAACCCCTTTCGCCTCCGCCACCTCTTTCGAAAGATATGGATCGTAACCGATCACTTTCATCTTCAAGCCTCTTGCACGATCGGCAACGATCGTCCCGATCACCCCGATGCCCGCCAGCCCAAGGGTCTTATTATAAAGCTCCACTCCCATAAACTTTTTCTTTTCCCACTTGCCAGCCTTCATGGAAGCGGTCGCCTGTGGAATCTTTCTCGAAACAGCAAGGATCATGGCGAGGGTATGCTCCGCGGCAGCAATGGCATTCTCCTGCGGAGTATTCATCACCACAATGCCCCTCCTAGTGGCCGCAGGAAGATCCACGTTGTCTAATCCGATCCCTGCCCTTCCGATCACCTTCAAACATTTTCCTGCCTCGACAAGATCGCCCTTTAATTTCGTCTCACTCCGGATGATGATCCCGTCATACTCCGGGAGAATCTTCTTCAACTCTTCCGGAGAAAGCCCGGTTTTCAGATCATATTCCAGGTTTTTCGCCCTCCCTAAGATTTCTAACCCCTTCTTGGATAAAGGGTCACTGACCAAGACTCTCATAATCTCGCCCATCATCCATCGGTCCTTTCATTTCATTAAGATCTCTTCGGCTGCTTTCACTCCTGCTCCCAATTCAAACTTATAACCCATCTCCTTCAAAAGCATCTCCAGGGCTGAGATGACCATCACCATGTCCAGTCGCTCATAATATCCCAAATGGGCAATCCGAATAATCTTGCCTTTTGCTTGATCCTGCCCCCCTGCCACCGTAATTCCGAACTTGTCAAAAAACAGATTCTTTAATTTCCCCCCCTGAATCCCCTCTGGAACCTTGACGGCTGTGAGGGCGTTGCTCGGTGAATGAGGCGCATAGAGTTCAAGGCCTAAAGCCTTCACTGCCGCACGAGTGGCTTCTGCTAATTTTTCATGACGCTGGAAAACTCCTTCCAGTCCTTCTTTTCGAATCAAATTGAGCGATTCCCTCAAGCCGACGAATAAGGAGATGGCCGGGGTAAAGGAATTCTGATTTTTCTGCGCAGATTTCAACTCCTTCTTAAAATTAAAATAAAACTTGGGTAAGCCTGATCTCTCCACAAACTTCCACGCCTTATCACTGAGAGCTGCAAAGGCAAGCCCGGGCGGGAGCATCAGCGCCTTCTGAGAGCCGCTGATCAGCACATCGATCCCCCATTCGTCCATCGGTAGATTGAAGACCCCGATCCCGGTAATGGCATCGACGACCAGGACAGTCTCCGCATGCTTTCTCACGATCTCTGCAATCTCACGGATCGGATGTCTTACGCCGGTGGAGGTTTCACTTGCCTGAGTGAAGACTGCGCGAACGGAGGGGTCGGACTCCAATGCCTTCTGAATCTGCTTGGGATTAACTGCCTGTCCCCAGTCGACATCGATAGGAGTAAACTCAACGCCATAGGCCTTGCAGATCTCTCCCCATCTCTCACCAAACTTTCCCCCGCGGATTACTAAGGCCTTGTCTCCCTTGCAGAGGATATTAGAGACCGCTCCTTCCATGGCACCCGTCCCCGATGAAGTAAAGATCAATACCTCGTTTTTGGTCTGGAAAAGATATTTTAACCCTTCCCTGATCTCTGCAAAGATTCTCTCAAACTCCGGCTCTCGGTGGTGCATGATGGGCTCTGCCATTTTGAGAAGCACTCCAGGAGGAAGCATGGTCGGTCCGGGCGAGAAGAGGTATTTCTTTTCCATATCGAACTCCTTTCAGATAAAAAAACCAAATAATATTATATTGTATTAGCCCGCGTGTCAATACTGCCCCCTCACTTTGCCACCGCCCAATTTTTGTCGCCATAACCGTCGTAAGTCCCTTCCGAGGCTTCATCAGGCTCACTCGAAGGTGGTTCCTCCCCATCTAAATAAGAGGAAATCGAAAAGGAATCGAAAAGGTTGACTTTTGGACAATTATTTTCTAATTTTTAGTTAGACTCTCCAGATTAGGACGGTCAAATGGATCGCATGGTAACCAAGACGATGGCTGAACTTTACCTCCAGCAGGGCCATCTTCAGGAGGCCTACGAAATCTATAAAGCCCTTGCTGAAAAAGATCCCTTTGACCCGGAGATACAGGAACGAGTAAATGAATTGAAAGAGAAATTGCATCCCTCGCCTCCTCCCAAACTTTCATACCCACTTTCCATGGAGGAAAGAGTCCGCTATCTCGAAAAATGGTTGGCTAATATTCGTAAACGGAGAGCGTCATGATGGAGAATTTTCCATACGAAGAACGTCTAAAATCTGTCCGAAAAATTTTAGACCTGAATCAATTGGATGGAATCCTTTTCAGCGGTCTTGAAAACATTCGCTACCTCTGCGGTTTTACCGGAAGTGACGGGGCTCTCCTCATCACCCGGGATGAATCCTCCTTCCTCACAGATTCCCGTTACTGGACCCAATCCGAGGAGGAGGTCAAGGGATCTCAGATCGTTCATTATCGAAAAAAAATGGAAGGGATTTTCTCCCTCTTATTAGACCTGAAATTGAGAAAGATAGGGTTTGAATCAGTATCCTTTCCTTTCTCAACCCATCAGTTCCTCGTCGAAAGGTTGCCTCCAGAGGCGAAGCTCATCCCTTTGGAGGAGGAGATTAAGAACGTCAGGGCTCTCAAAGATAAACAGGAGCTGTCCTTACTCAAAGCCTCCATCGAGATCGCTTCCAAAGCCTATCTTGAAGCCCTCGAATTGCTTAAAGAAGGTGCGGTGGAGAGAGAAGCAGCACTTGAAATGGAGTGGTCTATGAAAAGAAACGGTGCTGGGTCCCTTGCCTTTGATATCATCATCGCCTCCGGAAAACGATCCGCACTCCCTCATGGAAAGGCAAGCGGTAAAAGGGTTGAAAGGGGAGATTTTATCCTGATCGATTTCGGCTCGGAATTCCAGGGTTATCATTCCGATCAGACCCGCACAGTTGTTTGCGGCAGTCCCTCTTCGGAACAGCAGAAGATCTATCGAATCGTGAGAGAAGCCCATGATAAGGCGATCGAGAAGGTTCGGCCGGGCATCCCAATTCGTGAGCTGGACGAAACGGCGAGGGAACACATTCGAGATGAGGGATATGGGGATTATTTCGGTCATGGTCTCGGTCACGGCATAGGCCTTGCCGTTCATGAGGACCCCACGGTTAATAGCGAAAATAAGGGGTTCGTACAGGAGGGGATGGTCTTTACGATAGAGCCTGGCATCTACATCCCTGATTGGGGAGGCGTTCGAATAGAAGATATGGTTCTCGTCGCCCCGCATGGGGCCGAACTATTGACTTATCTTCCCACAGAGCTAAAGGAGATTTAGAAACCGAACTTGACCAAGTCCAAATAATTTTTTATAGTGTTGCTGTTGTGAGATTGCCTATCTGACTAACAAACTGCGGACGAAGAAAAGATCGTGCGGGCATAGCTCAGCTGGTAGAGCATCGGCTTCCCAAGCCGAGGGTCGCGGGTTCGATCCCCGTTGCCCGCTCCAAAAAAATTAGGGGGTTACAGATTTGAAGCTGTAACCTCTTTTTCGTTAGTGTCCGTATAGGTTTCCATCATTAGGAGTGTAGTCCTCACTCTTTTTAGGTGAAGTTCTCAAATTATACGCACACAAGGGAAAGAGACGACGCCAGGCCATAGTTGGAAGGTTAACGAACCCTCTTCACACTGGCCAACCCCGCCCCCAGACCTCACCCACGCACTCCCACAGTGTGCAGACAGATGGATTATCCCGTGGGTCAGATTAGGGTAAAGCCCTTCGTTCTATGACAACTGAACGTTGATTTTCTTTTTCTTGAGGTGATAGGATTTGACCAACTCTTCAATTTCCATCGTACTCAAAGAAGACTTAACAAGAAAACGGTCGGCCCCAGATCGAAACGCAGCTTCCCGGTATTCTGGTATGTCATAGAACGTGAAAATAACGACGGCAATATGGCGATGGGTTGCTTTGATTTTCTTGGTGAGTTCTATACCATTTGCTCCGCGTAATTTAATATCCATGAAGATAAGGTCAGGAAGAAAAGCATTGACTTTCTGCAGAGCCTCACATCCATCTGTCGCCTCGTCAATGGCTATCTCAGGGAAAGCCTTTCGCAGGATATCCCTGAAGAGTTCTCGATAAATATCATTATCTTCGACTATTAAAATTCTAAATTCGTCATTGCTCATGGACTTGAATTTGGATAGAAACGATATATTCCCGTATTAGATATTTTCGTTCCACGAGTTCCTGAAAGTAAATAGGGCGAATGCAGTATTTAACGGAGGCAAAGGCAGTAATTTAGGAAGAGCTTCCAAAACTTGATATGGATGATTTGTGTTGGAACGTTTTATCGAGGACGAAACGAGTAAAAACTGGCTGGGCGGGTTTTCCTAAGCCGAGGGTCGCGGGTTCGATCCCGTTGCCCGCCCCATGCTTTGAACTTTCGAATGTGAACGTCGCATCTTCTCCACACCCTTCCGCATGTCCACCATCATTTTGTTTAGGAACTCGCTCGTTGTCGAGTCCGCAAAGAACTCGGTCAGCCACTTCAGTCCGAACGGGATGTTTCGCGTCAACGTCAGGGTTTCGCACTGTACATAAACCCCTCCATCCTTCTCCTCCGCCCACCAGCACTAATAGCTGTAATCGCTTCATAATCGGTGTAATCAGAGGTTCCTGGGCTTTTTCAGAAATCTCAATTAATTTCCTTGACAAAAATATTAATTCTTGTTACCCAATAAAAAGTAGTGAAGATTGGCTGGTCAGCCCTCCGAGCGAGGGCCGCGGGTTTCAACCCCGTTGCCCGCTCCGAACCAGTGGAAAAAATTTTTTGAAACCAAAGCAATTTTCCCCTTGCTTTTTGGAAACTTTTTTGTATACTTAATCTTTAAATCATTCACTAAGGAGGAGGAAAGAACATGGCAGGAAAGAAACCGCTCACCAAATCTCAAATCGTTTCGTACTTTGCGAAAAAGTTCGACCTTTCGAAAAAGGTCGCAGCTTCAGTCATCGATGAGATGGCGGCGTTGGGAATCGCCGAGACCAAAAAGGCTGGAGTTTTCACCTTCCCCGGGATCGGCAAACTTGTCCTTGTTAGGCGTAAGGCACGCGTAGGAAGAAATCCGGCCACCGGCGAGGCGATCAATATCCCGGCCAAGACTGTGGTGAAGATGCGTATCGCCAAAGCTTGCAAGGAAGCGATCGTTCCACCAAAGAAGTAAATATTTCCGATTGACCAAACGAACTCAATAAACGATCTTTCCGTAGGGAGATACGATTATACCCGTACCTTCACGGGTATGATTGTTACGAGAGTATTTACGGCAGGGGAAAAAATATTCCCCTGCCGTAAAAGTCCGAGCAGAGGAATATCTACTTTTTCTTTTCGATCCTCAGGGAAACCGTATTGTAACGGTCTGGACACTCTACTTCTATCTGATCCTTATCCCACCAAGGATATTTCCCACCAAACTGCATGACACTGAGGTAGGGAAAAATATCATGATAAAAACACCCACAGAGTCCCCCAGCATCGTAGCAATTTAATTCAAACTTCTGCCCTATTTTGTGGTTGGCATGGCAGGATCCCTTCGCCCCTGTCACGGTCCCTATAAACTTTATTCCTAACTTTTCCTCTTCCATGGTGAACCTCCCTGCATGATCTTTCTCCGATAAGGAAGCTTCTCAAAACATTCGCTGACAAACGGAAAAGAGGGTGGATTAGAAATCCTTTTAGACCTGATGTGTCCCAATGAGCTTCATGAGGATCACCTTCATCAGCTGATTTCTCTTCCTCGCCCAGTTTCTCATCAAAACATTCATTTTCTTCACAAAGGTTTTGTCGGTCACCGCCGCCAAATTAATTTCGATATTGAGCAGTCCGCCCGCCAGCGCAGCATCCGCAAGGAATGCAGCCACCCCTGCATCGCTGATTGCGTTCTGGTTCCCTTTTAGTATAAGAGTTTTAGAATACTCCAGGAGTTGAAGGGAGTGTTGGCAGACCAGTCGGGGCGTACGAATGGCTTTCTGGTACGCGATTTGAATCTCCTTGCCCCGACGGAGGCGCTCTCTTTCCGAATTTCGGGGGAGGCGAAAGGCTTTCATGACCGCATCAAAAGATTTTGAATCCTCATCGATCGCCTGGAAGAGCCTCTTTTGGATGGCCAGTGACTTCTTCTTCATCTCCTCCATCTCTTTTCGCCCTGTTTGGCTCTTCCTTGAAGAAAGTCCGGCCACCATTGCCACGAGCGATGCAGATGTGGCCCCTGCCCAAGCAGAAGCACTGCCTCCTCCGGGGGTCGGACGATCTGAGGACAATTGTTCGAGCAATCTTTTCATTTCCATAATCTCTCCTCACCCTTTCCCCCGGGGAAGGGGGTTTATTCAAATTCTAAGATGCGCTGTTCAATAACCTGGCGAATCGAAAATTGAGGGTATTTCAGAAAATTCTGGACAATCCCCTCTAAAACCCCCAAAGGAACCAATCCCACAATCTCTGAGCCTTCTATCTCTACTCCTTTTTTCAAGGCCTCTTCGGTAATGAATTCATATACCTTTGGAATATTGGTCATTCGATAATTGGTCAGGTTCATAGAAACCTGGACCAATCCTTTTTCCTTCAGGTCAACCCCCATTGCCCTGACATGCGGGAATCCTCCATCTTTAAACCGAACTTTCTTTGCAATCTCTTTGGCAATGGTCAGGTCCTTTGTTTTGAGGTTGACATTATACGCGACCAGGGGGAAACGAGCCCCCACAACGGTTGCCCCGGATTTTGGATTGAACTGATCGGGTCCCTCATCAGGCTTCCAAAGAGGATCCTTCAGTTTCTCCATCAATCCCTCATACTCTCCCTTTCGGACAGAAGGCAGGTCCTTTCTCTCCGGTCGGGTGGCAGCTTCTTCATAGAAAAAGATCGGTATTCCCCTCCTTCCCAACGCCCTTCCGAATTCCTGGGCAATCCGGACAGCCTCTTTCATCTCCACTCCTTGAATGGGAATAAAGGGAACCACATCGACCGTTCCCAGGCGGGGATGGCCTCCCTTGTGTTCCCTCATATCAATCAGGTCGAGGGCTTTCATGGCCAGGGAGAAGGCAGCATCTTTGATCGCTTCGGGTTCCCCAATGAAGGTAAACACACTCCTGTTATGGTCCTCGTCTGAAGAGGTGTCAAGAAGTTTAACCCCTTTGTGTTTTTTCATCTCTTCGGCCATCGAAGAGATCTTCTTTCGATCCCTTCCCTCACTGATATTGGGAACGCATTCGAGCAGGCGCATTGTTACTCCAAGCAGGCAGAAGGCAGGGCGCAGAGAGCAGTCATTAATTATCAGTTTTCAGTGAACGAACAGTAAGTAATGGATAATCGATATTCCGCAATCCGCATTCTGCAATCATGTAGGTCTTTGATAAACAATCCTACCCTTCTTAATGACCAGTTCAACATGGTCCACACCAAAATGATATGGGAGATAGCGATAGTTGGGGATGTCGAGCAACAAGAGATCGGCTTGCTTCCCAGCTTCCAGACTACCGATCTCTCTTTCGCGGCCCATGGATCTTGCCGCATAAATCGTCGTCCCCTGAATCACCTCTTTGGGACTCATTTTGAACATTGTACAACCCATGGTCATGATCAAGGGAAGAGACTCGGTCATCGAAGAGCCAGGGTTCAAATCCGTGGCAAGGCAAACGGCCAAGCCCTCTTCGATCATCTCTCTTGCAGGGGGGTATTTTTTCATGGAAAGAAAAAAACTTGCCCCTGGCAACAAAATCGCAGCGACCCCCTTCTCGGCCATCTTCTTAATACCCTCGCGGCTTATGAACTCAAGATGGTCTGCAGAGAAGGCGCCGATTTCAGCGGCCAGTTCTGCCCCTCCGCCGGGACTTAACTGGTCCGCATGAATCTTGGGCTTAAGACCACATCGCTTTCCCCTATCAAGAATTCTTTTCGACTCTTCGAGGGTGAAAGCCTTTTCTTCGCAGAAGACATCGCAAAATTCTGCGAGCCCCTCCTGGGCAACCCTTGGGATCATCTCTTCAATGACGAGGTCAATATAGCGAGATCGAGCATCCCTGAATTCCTTCGGGATGGTATGGGCTCCCAAAAACGTAGAGACGATCTCAACAGGGTGACTCTCCTGCAATGCCTTCGTCACTTGAAGAATTTTCACCTCGTCCCGGAGCGAAAGTCCGTATCCACTCTTGGCCTCCAGGGTTGTGATACCTTTGGAAAGCATCCGATCCAGTCTTTTCTTCCCGAGTGAAAAGAGCTCATCAAAGGAGGCTTTTCTGGTAGCCTCGACAGTTGAAAGGATTCCGCCTCCCTTTTCTGCAATTTCCAAATAAGAGAGGCCCCTGATTCTCTGTTCAAATTCATTCTCTCTCGATCCGGCAAAAACGAGATGAGTATGGGCATCGATGAGCCCGGGCATGACTATTTTTCCTCCAGCATCAATTTCCCGGCCGTCCCGATTTAAAATAAACTTTTCACCAAGTTCTTCCGATTTCCCGACCCAGAAAATCTTTGTTTCCTTGACTGCAACTGCACCATTACGAATAATCCCCAACCCCGATTCATCCTTAAATGACGGAGAAAGGGTGAGCAACTCCTGGGCATTTTTGATAACGAGATCGACTTCAGTCCTATTTGTCATATCTTTTGCAAATGTGTATATGTGTAGAGGCGTAAATGCGATCTATTAACTATTTCGTTTTCTTCCATACTCACACGTCTTCACATTAACGCATTTACGCATTATCGATGAAATGTTTTTTTGAGGGCCTTGATAAATTTACGGTTATCATTCATTCTACCGATCGTCAACCTAGCAAAAGTAGGATATCCCCATACCTTTCCAGGACGAATGATGATTCCCTCCTTCAAGAGGGCCTGAAAAACCTCTTCGGAATCTCTCCCAAAATCGATAAAAATGAAATTCGCCTGGCTGGGAACATAGGAGAGGCCCATCCGATCCAGTTCTTCATAGAGGTACCTCTTCCCCTCATGAACCAATTGAATCGACCTGATGGCATGATCTTCGTCATTGAGTGCGGCGACTGCAGCAACCTGGGCCAGCCGATGAACAGGAAAGGGATCCCTCACCTGATAGAGGCAATCTGTCAAGTCTTCCCTACCTAAGCCATAACCGATTCTCAAGCCTGCCAGTCCATAGACCTTTGAAAAAGTACGAAGGACGACGAGCTGTTCCCCTTTTTTGACATAGTCCAGGCCATTCGGACCACGACTATCTTCCGCAAAGTCTCCATAAGCCTCATCTAAGACAACGATAACGCGTCTGGGAAGTTTAGAGAGAAACTCTTTGAACGCGTTTCGAGAGACAATTGTCCCGGTTGGATTGTTCGGGTTGCAGACGAAAACCAATTTTGTTCTTGAGCTGACCTTCTTAAGCATGCTGTCCAGATCATGGGTGAAGTCTTTGAGCTTTACCTTCATCGGTTTTCCGCCCATGATCTGAGTCACATTGGTATAGACCGAAAAGGTGGGATCTGCCATCACCACCTCATCCCCTTCATCTACAAAGGCATTCGCGATCATAAGGATTAAGTTATCGGCACCATTGGAGATTACAACCATCCTCTCTGAAATTGAAAACTTCTCCGCCAGGGCCTTTCTCAAGACCGGGCAAGGGCCTTCCGGGTAAAGATAGATATTGGGAAGTTCCTTTTGAACGGCCGCTATTGCTTTTACAGAAGGGCCAAGGAGATTCTCGTTCGAAGCCAGTTTAATCCATTTCTTAGCTCCAAGCTCCTTTTCAACATCCTCAATCGACTTCCCAGGAATATAAGGCTTTATTCCCAAAATCCCTTTTCGTGCAAGATTCTTCCCTTTCAACTCTTCTTTTCTCCTTTTTCTCCTCTTCTCGGCGAGGTTTGTTAACTAGAGACCTATTCTTTCCGCTGTGCGGCCTTGATCGCTTCTTCCCGGATAAGGGTGAGCGCCTCTCTTTTTAAATTGAGAAAAGCCTCCGTGGACTTGAACTCATAACTTCTTGGTCGTTCTAAGGGGATATCGATCTCGGCCTTGATCCTTCCCGGTCTGGCAGTCATGACAAACACCCGATCCGAAAGAAAAATGGCCTCCTCCACATCGTGGGTGACAAACAGGATGGTCTTATGAAGCTCTTCCCAGACTTGCGTGAGCAGTTCCTGCATGAGTGACCGCGTCTGAGCGTCAAGGGCTCCAAAAGGCTCATCCAAAAGCAAAATGGCAGGGTTGTTGGCTAAGGCTCTCGCGATGGCAACCCTCTGTTTCATCCCTCCAGAAAGTCCCTTCGGATAAGTCAGCTCAAATCCTTTCAGGCCGACCTTCTCCACGAACTCCTGAGCGATCTCTTTCAGCTTCGCTTTCGGCGTGCCCGAGATTTCAAGCCCGAACTGAACATTTTCTCTCACGGTCAGCCAGGGGAAAAGGGTATAGCTCTGAAAGACCATTCCCCTGTCTTGGCCCGGCCCGCTGATCACATCTCCATCCAGCCTGACTACTCCTCGAGTCGGCTTGATCAATCCCGCCACGATGCGAAGAAGCGTAGACTTTCCACAACCCGAGGGACCTAAGATCGTTGCAAACTCTTTGTTCTTTATCTTCAGATCGATCTCATCGATGGCCAGCACGTCGCTACCGTCCGAGCGGTAGACTTTTGAGACATTATGGATATGGAGTTTGACCCCGTCTTCCATTTTTCATTCTACCCATGGGAACAATTTATTATACAGCCATTTGGCGAAAAAGTCCGTGATCAGGCCGAGCATTCCGATGGTTAGAATCCCAAAGATGATATTTCCCGTCCGGAGCATTCTCTGGGAGCTGATGATCATATATCCGATGCCTGAAGCAGAGGCAACTAATTCAGCGACAATGATATAAGTCCATGCCCATCCCACAATAATCCTCAGGGTATCGACAATTCCGGGAAGGCTTGCCGGAAGCAGAACCTTCCGAATCACCTGAAATCGTTTTGCTCCCAATGTATAAGCCGTCTCCAGGAGATCTTTATGCACATTCTTGGCAACAACAGCCACCATCAGGACGAGTTGGAAGAAACTTCCGACAAAGATGATCGCGATCTTTTCGACATCCCCGATCCCCAGCCAGAGGATAAAGAGTGGGATGAAGGCCGAGGCTGGCATGTATCGAATGAAGCCTACCATGGGCTCCGTAAAAGCCTCTGCAACCTTAAAGGTTCCCATGATCAGACCGATGGGGACTCCGATGATGGCCGCGATGACAAATCCCATCATCACCCGGTACACGCTGTTGAGGATATCGGTGGTGAACCCCAGCTCCACGAAGAGATCAACCCCCGCCTGAAAGACCCTCCCTGGAGAGGGAAGAAACAGGGGGTCGACCAATCTCCCGTAGGTAAGAATTGACCAAACGAGGAGGAAGAAACCAAAGCTGCTAAGGGCAAGAATGATATAGAGGCCTTTAGAAATGGGCTCCCTCGGAGTCAAGAGATTCTCAAGCTTCCGGGGAGCCCTCTCGAATTCCTTTGCCTTTTTTCCATCCATCTCTTAAAGGAATGAACCATCGATCAAATCTGCTGCCTTGGGTTTGGTCTTGATCAGTTTCAATTCAAACCAGATGTCCGCAGCGCGTTGAGTGACTGTATAAAGAAGGCCCGGCTTTTGCGGCGTTCCGAAATAGTCCTTGTTCTCCTTCTCGCCGTAAAACCGGACGCCTGTCTTCTCCTTCGTGAACTCCTCAGGTTTCTGACCGGTGAACTTTGCCATGATGGGATCGGCTTCCTTTGGATTTGCGGCAGCAAATTTAACCGCCTCGAACCATCCGGCTGCGATCTTCTTCACATCCGCCCCTCTCTTCTTGATGAAGTCCGGTTTGAAGGCCAGAGAGTCTACAATAATTCCCGGTGTCTTATCGCTTGAAAGAAGGACATGGCCAAACGGAGTTTCCCTTGCCTTGGAGAGCCACGGCTCCCAGGTCACGGCTGCATCGACCTTCCCCGCGACGAACGCAGAACCGGCATCCCCCGCCTTCATATCGATCATCTTGAGATCGGTGATCTTCATACCATTTTGCAGAAGTACATAATTCAGCCAGAAGTAGCTCGCTCCGGCCCCGAGTTGAGCCGCAACCGTTTTCCCTTTGAGATCTTTTATCGTCTTAATCTCTTTTTTGGCTACCATCCCATCCCCGCCATGAGAGTCGTCAAGACCTAAGACCTGTTTCAGGGGAATCGGGTTCTCAGCTGCTGCCGTCATCACATGCGTATCCACGGTCGTCGCCATTCCTTCAATCTTGTCCGCAGCAAAGGCTGCTCGTCGATCGGCAGGGCTTTCAATCACAACGACCTCGATATCAACCCCCTGCTTCTTAAAAAATCCCTTCTCCTTGGCCAGGTATAAAGGGGCGTACCCCAGCCAGGTGGACATACCTAATTTGATCGGTTCAGCACCAAACGCAGATCCCGCCATTAAACATACCAGAACCATCATTCCCGCAATCCAACTCTTCTTCATATCTTCTTCCCTCCCCTTTTAAATTTTTAGTCGGGGGTCTTTTCGACCCCTAAAGTATTTGAGACTATTACCACAAGCCTATAAGAAAATCAACCTGCACAATTCATCCTAATCCCCTTACCGCCTTTTCCACCCGATTGATTAATTCTCCGGATTCGATCAAACTTTGAATCTTCTTGATATCCTCGCTGAATCTTCGGTCACCCTTCACGGGAGGGACCTTCTCTCTGACAACACGGTAAGCCTCTTTAATGCCAATTCCCGGCTTAAGAGGAAGCAAAAATTCCAACCCCTGAGTGGCACAGAGTAATTCCATGGCCAGGATATTTTCAACATTTTTTATAATATCTCTCCCCTTCCTTGCTGCAATAACACCCATCGACACATGGTCTTCTTTATCGGCCGAGGTCGGGATGGAATCAACGCTTGCAGGGTGGGCAAGGACTTTGTTCTCAGAGGCTAAGGCGGCCGCGCTCACTTGGACCATCATTAACCCTGAATGAAGTCCCCCTTCTTTGGTGAGAAAAGCAGGCAACCCGGAGAGGGCAGGATTGATCAGCTTTTCAATTCTCCTCTCAGAGATTCCCCCTAATTCAGAGGCGACGATCCCAAGGAGGTCGAGGGCAAAGGCAACGGGTTCTCCATGAAAATTTCCGCAGTTGAGGATTTTCCCCCGGTCGGCAAAGACCAAAGGGTTATCCGTGGCTGAGTTCACTTCGATCTCAAGAACCTTCCTAACAAAGGCCAATGCATCCCTGATCGCACCATGAACCTGAGGAATGCAGCGCAGTGAGTAAGCATCCTGGATCTTGGAGCAGAACTTGTGAGAGTTCACAATTTCACTCGCCCGGCCCAGTTTTCGAAAATTCTTAGAAACAGCGAGGGAACCCGGAAAGGGACGCACTCTCTGAATGTCCGGATCGAAGGCTCTGAAGCTTCCCTTCAAGGCATCTAAGGTACAGGCACCGACAATATCCGCCACCTTGCAGAGCTGTTCCGCCCTAAGAAGGGTCAAGAGACCTACAGCGGTCATGACCTGAGTGCCATTCACCAGGGCAAGACCTTCCTTCGCCTTCAGCGCCAAGACGGGAATACCAGCCATCTCCATCGCCTTCTTCCCAGACATCACCTTTCCCTTGAATATTGCTTCTCCTTCCCCTATTAAAACAGAAGCAAGATGCGCCAAAGGTGCGAGATCGCCACTTGCTCCCACGGATCCCTGCTCGGGAACAAGAGGGTGAACTCCTTTATTAATCATATCGACAAGTCGTCTCAACACCACCATCCGGACCCCCGAATATCCCATGGCAACCACATTTGCTCTCAGTAACACCATGGCACGAGTAGTCATCTCGTCAAAGTGTGGACCCACTCCCACAGAATGGCTCCGGATGAGATTTCTCTGGAGATCCTCGATCTGGGAATGGTCAATGATCTGATCGGAAAGCATTCCAAACCCTGTGGTCACGCCGTAAATCTTTTCACCCCGGTCAAGGGCCTTCTCAATAAAGTCTCTTGACCGACTCACTTTCTTCTCCGCTGTGGGAGAAATTCTTACCGTCGCCCTTCCCTGTGCCACTTCGAGGACATCTTCTAAAGAAAGGTGTTGGCCGTCAACGAAGACAGTTTTCATAGTATTCCTCGAAAATCCGAAATCCGAATTTCGAAATCCGAAGTAAATCCAAAATTCAAAATTCAAAACTCCACGTTTGTTTAGCTCATTTGTATTTTGAAAATTTGTGCTTGTTTCGAATTTCGGCTTTAGTGCTTCGGATTTTGAATTACCTCTGGTAGATTGTCACTCCTGGAATTTTGATTCCCTTCTCTTTGGCCGTCTCGATCGCTTCCTCATATCCTGCGTCGCTATGGCGCATCACACCCGTCCCGGGATCCGTCGTCAATACCCTCAACAGTCTTCTCTCCGCCTCTTTCGTTCCATCCGCTACCACCACCATTCCGGCGTGGATGGAATAACCGATTCCGACTCCCCCGCCATGATGGACCGAAACCCAAGTGGCTCCTGCAGCCACATTCAGTAAGGCATTCAGAATAGGCCAGTCCGCAATGGCATCGCTTCCGTCCTTCATCGCTTCCGTCTCACGATAGGGCGAAGCCACTGAACCGCTATCAAGGTGGTCCCTTCCAATCACAATCGGTGCCTTCAGTTCTCCTCTGGCCACCATATCATTGAATGCTTTTCCCATCCGCGCCCTCTGCCCATACCCCAACCAGCAGATCCTTGCCGGGAGTCCTTGAAATTTTACTTTTTCCTTCGCCAGCCGAATCCATCGCGCGAGAGAAACATCATCGGGAAATTCCCTTAGAATTGCATCATCTGTTTTGTAAATATCTTCAGGATCTCCTGACAACGCAGCCCAGCGGAAAGGCCCCTTCCCCTCACAGAAGAGAGGCCGGATAAAGGCGGGAACAAATCCAGGATAACTGAATGCCTCTTTGACACCCGCCTCGAATGCCTGTGCCCGAATATTATTGCCGTAATCAAAAACAATCGATCCCTTTTTCTGGAATTCGAGCATCGCCCGTACATGAACGGTCATGGATTCCATGGCTCGACTAATATAGGTTTCCGGATCTTTCCTCCGAAGTTCAAAAGCCTCATCCAGCGTCATTCCGACAGGAACATATCCATTTAATGCGTCGTGGGCCGAAGTCTGATCTGTCACCAGGTCCGGGACAATCCCTCTCCTCAAGATTTCTGGATGAATCTCCGCTGCATTTCCCACGAGGCCAATCGATTTAGGAATTCCTTTCTCTTTTGCGCCCAAGGCTAAGATAAGAGCATCTTCTAAATTCTTGGCCATTGTATCCAAATAACCCGTTTCAAGGCGGCGCTTGACCCTTGCCGGATCAACTTCTACACCTAAAAAGACGCCATCATTCATGGTGGCGGCTAAAGGTTGGGCCCCTCCCATTCCTCCGAGACCTGCTGAGAGAATAAGCCTTCCCTTCAACGTCCCTCCAAAATGTTTCTTCGCGGCAGAGGCAAATGTTTCGTAAGTGCCCTGAAGGATTCCCTGGGTCCCGATGTAGATCCAGCTTCCTGCCGTCATCTGCCCATACATTGTAAGCCCCAGCTCTTCTAACTCTCTGAACTTCTCCCAATTGGCCCATTTGGGAACAAGCATTGCATTTGAAATCAAAACTCGAGGGGCATCTTCGTGAGTCTTAAAAATCCCAACAGGCTTTCCCGATTGGACAAGCAACGTCTCGTCATTCTCCAAATTTCTCAAACACTTCACTAGCAGGTGATAAGCCTCCCAGCTTCTGGCCGCCTTCCCAGCCCCCCCGTAAACGATCAGCTCCGCCGGTTTTTCTGCTATCTCCGGGTCGAGATTGTTCATGAGCATTCTTAGAGCTGCCTCGGTTTGCCAACTCTTACAGGTGATCTTCGATCCTCTCGGCGCCTTGATTCCGACCTGTACACCGGTCATCGTATTTACCTTCTCTTTAACCTTTACTTTTTTCTTTTCCATATGATTACCTCATAACTAAGAATTCCACATTCATTATAAATCCTTAGCCCATAATGGCAATAACCAAACGAAGGATTCCAAAAAAGAAAAATTGTGGGATCTTATGTTTGGAGAAGGAAATTGTTGATCAGGTTCCGCCCAGATAGGCTTTCTTAACCTGTGCATTCAAAGCCAATTTGTCGGCTTCATCGCTTAAGACAATCTCGCCGGTCTCCAGCACATAGCCACGATCAGCCACGGCAAGGGCCTTCCGAGCATTCTGCTCCACCAAAAGAATGGTCACTCCCTGCCGATGAAGATTCTTAATGACCTTAAATGTTTCTTCCACATAGATGGGCATCAATCCCAAGGAAACCTCATCCATCAGAATCACCCGGGGGCTCGGCATCAAGGCTCGGGCGATCGCTAACATCTGCTGCTCTCCACCGCTGAGGGTTTTCCCCACCTGATTTCGTCTTTCCTTCAGAACTGGAAAAAGGGTAAATGCCTCTTCCATGCGAGCTTGGATCGCTCTGCCATCCCCTTGAATGTATGCTCCCATGATCAGATTCTCAGCGACTGTCAGGTCAGGGAAAATCTTTCTTCCTTCAGGAACAAGGCTGATACCCAGGCGGGCTCTCTGATGAGAGAGGCTCGAGGTGATATCCTCTCCCTCAAAAAGGATTTTTCCCTTTCGACATTTCACCAAACCCATGACCGCCCGTAGAATTGTACTTTTGCCGGCCCCATTTGCCCCGATGATCGTAACCAGCTCCCCTTCCTTAACCGTGAAGCTGATCCCCCGAAGGGCCAGAAACTCACCATAAGAAACCTCGATGTTCCTTGTTTCTAACATCTATGCCTCTTTCCCAAGATAGGCCTGGATGACCAGAGGGTTTGAACGAATCTCCTCGGGGGAACCCTCTGCAATCTTTGAGCCGTGATCCAGGACCACGATCCGTTTGCAGAGGTCCATGACTACCTGCATGTTATGCTCGATGAGAAGAACGCCAATACCTTGGTCGCGAACCTGGCGGATGAGCTCCATAAGTTGTGCTGATTCTTCGAATCGCAAACCGGCAGAAGGTTCATCAAGAAGGAGAAGGCGGGGCTTAAGGGCTAACGCACGGGCTATCTCGAGACGCTTTTTAAAACCGAGGGGAAGATTTTTGGCTATTTGTTTAGCATAAGGACGAAGCCCGGCGCGCTCGATGAGTGTCGCAATCTCTTTAACGATCTCCGGTCGCCGAAATGGCCCGGTGGACTTCCAGAGAGAAGGGTAGAAACGATGCCCAAAGGCTACGAGGACATTGCTCTCCACATCCAGATTTTGAAAGGGACGGACGATTTGAAAAGTTCGGCCGATACCAAGACAACTGATCTGGTGTGCCTTCATGCGTAGAATCGACTTTCCCTGAAAGTTTATTTCTCCTGCCGAAGATGGGTAAATGCCCGAAATAAGATTGAAGAGAGTAGTCTTCCCGGCGCCATTGGGCCCGATGATCCCGAGGATCTCGCCACCCTCAGCATTAAAACTCACTCCCTCAAGAGCGCGGAGACCATCGAATTCCTTACTTAACGACTTCACTTCTAAAAGGATCATTGACTCTCACCTTTGGATCCATAGGTGATGGATAGGCGCTGGAAAGTTCTCGAAAGAATAGACCCAGACCCCAACAGGCCACCAGGTTGAAAGCGCATCATGCCAAGGAGAAGAACCCCATAGATTAAAGTGCGGTATTCCATGATGGGCCGCGAAACCTCAGGGAGGACTCCCAGGATGATGGCACCGACGATCGGACCCCAACGGGTCCCGATTCCGCCGAAGACCACCATGGAAAGAACGACGATGGACTGCCCGAATCCAAAATTCTGGGGCATGATGAAGGTTAAGAAGTGGGCATAAAATCCTCCTGCAAGTCCGGCAATCGCACTTCCCAGGATAAAGGCCAAGACCTTGAAACGGACGACATCCACTCCCATTGCCCCTGCGGCCTGTTCATCTTCCCGGATCGAAGCCCATGCCAGGCCGATCCATGAACGCCCCATCCGACGATCCAGAAGGAGTAGAAGAAAGAACACGATGAGAATGAGGATAAAATATTCGGGCTTGGTCATTTCACGGCCGAACCACTTTGGAAGGTTGATTCCTCCGATACCCATCGCTCCGCCGAAAAAGGGAATATAAAGAAAAATGGCTTCCACAACAAAATTGATGCCCATGGTCGTGATGGCCAGAAAGTCGTCACGGACGCGTAGACAAGGGATCCCCAGTAAAGCCCCAACGATTCCTGCGACGACCGCTGCGAGAGGAACAGAGATCCAGAATGGAAATCCGGCTTCGGTATAGAACATGGCCGAGGTATAAGCCCCAATCCCGAAGAAGGCGGCATGACCGAGCGAGATCTGCCCTGCGTGACCAGTAATAATGTTGAGGCTATGGGCCAGCATGGCATAGATGGCGATGATGATAAGAATGGTGATGAGATATCCGCTGATCATGAGAACTTTGAGGACATCAGGAAAATCAGGGTATCAGGCAGATCTAAAAATCTTTGTCTTGGTATTCTGGTAACCTGATATCCTGATTATGCCTTTCCCAACAATCCATAGGGCTTAAACATCAATACCAAAATCATGGCCACGAAAGCCACGGCATCTCTTGGAAACGGAATGGCAAGAACGCCGATGAAGAATGTCTCCGCCAGGCCTACGACGATCGATGCAAGGACAGTTCCCGGAATATTTCCTAACCCTCCGAGAACGACAATTGCCAAAGCCTTATAGGCAGGAATGCTGCCCATGGTCGGCCACACCTGGTTATCGTAAACTCCGATGAGGACCCCTGCTGCCCCGGCCATGGCCGAACCGATGAGGAAATTGATCGCAATGATCCTGCTTACATTTACTCCGAAGGATGAGGTGGTTTCGGGATCCTGAGCACAGGCCCGCATCGCCAGGCCGGTGCGGGTCTTTGTGAGGAAGGCCCATAGGAAAATTAAGACAGCGAACGTCACGAAGAGAATAAGAATCTGCGTTTCAGTGAGGTGAAAGCTTCCGATGGAGAGATCACCGAGCCCAACACGAGCGTTATAGGCCAACGTGTGAGGTCCTGCAACAATGCGGAAAGCTTCCTCCATGGCTGTGAAGAGGCCGATCGATACGATAAGGGGAGCAATCCTCGGCAGATGAAGAAGCGGTGTGTACAAGAAACGCTCGACGACGTATCCGGCGACGGCCGCCCCGGCCATCCCGACGACCAAAGAGAGCCAAAAGTTCCCGATGAGCCGGAAGGAGAGAAGACCGACGTAAGCCCCCAGGGCGTAAATGCCAGCGTGAGCCACATGAAGGATTCGCAGGATTCCATAGACCATCGTCAGCCCCAGAGAAATCAGAGCATAGACACTACCTATGGCAATCCCGTTGGCGAGTTGTTGCCAGAGCATAAACTTAGTTCGGAGTACAGTAGGGAACGGTTTGAAACCGTTCCCTACATGAATTCGAATCCTTCATACCTCTGGATAAGCTGGAGCCTTATTGTTTGGTGGGCGGAGTGATGACTTCAGGGTTATCGACCACACCGAGCCGATGAAACTTGCCACCCTTCACAACCTGGATTTGAACAGGCTTTACCACCTCCCCTTGAACGAAACGGCTGATCTTTCCGGTTAGGCCATTGTAATCTTTGGTCTCCAGTAATGCTTTCTGGATCGCCTTGGGATCTGTCCCCGCTTTTTTGACGGCGTTGACAAGAATCATAAAGGCGTCATAACTGGAAGCTCCAACCATATCCGCATCTTCGTTGTAGGTCTTCCGGTAGTTTTTCAAGAAATTTTGCACGAGTGGACGCGGGTCATCCCGGTCAAGATTCGTAGCAATGACCACCCCTTCGGCAGACGAGCCGGCAATTTCCAAGAACTTAGGGGAATCAAAACCCTCTTCACCCATGATTTTACTCGAAATCCCGAGCTCCTTCGCCTGCCGGACAATGGAGGCGGCTTCGTTATAATATCCAGCGGCGAAAATCAGATCGGGATTCCCTTCCTTGATTCGGGTGAGATACGGACGAAAATCTTTCTCGCCGGGAAATTTATACATCTGTTTGGTGAGGACTTTTGATCCAAGTTTCTCTGCCCTATCAGCGAAGCCAGAAGAGATGGCCCGGCCGAAGTCATTGTCCATAAAAATAAGAGATACTTTTTTGGCTTTTAAATTCTTGACTGCAAACTCGGCAGCGGCTGCTCCTTCAATCTCGCCGAGAAAACCATTACGAAAACAAAAATCGTTGGGTTTCTTCTCTTTGGGGTCCCAGGTCACATCCGGATGGACGGCATAGCCCGCCACCATGGGGATTCCGGCTTTCTGAAAGAGGGGCGCTGTGACACGGGTGGGTCCACTGTAAGAACCACTGACGACACCAATCACTTTGTCCTTCTCAATCAGCTTGTTCGCAATGGCAACAGCTTCCTGGGGATTCAGACGGTCATCATAGATGATCAAGTTTATCTTCTTTCCGTTGATCCCCCCGGCGTCATTCACTTCTTTCAAGTCCAATTCGACGGCGTTTTTGGCGCTTGCCCCGTCGGCGGCCGCCGGCCCTGTAATGGGCGCAAAGAACCCAATCGGAATATCCTGTCCGTAAGCCGCCCCGGCGAGAAAAAGAATTGCAAGACCAAAGATACTGAAAAGAAACCCCCTGCTTTTCATAAATAAAGCCCTCCTTTCTTTTAGAAAATCTACGATTTTATTTATACCAAAAGGAACCAAAAATCAACAGGGAAAACGTTTCGGAAGAGATGATCTGCCGATTAACCTGACCATTTTCTGTAGAATAAGGTAGGGGATAGAAAAAGCGATTGCTGGGATACTCCCTTTAATGCCCTTTTCCGGAGAAAATTATTCTTGATCCGCACGATTTCTGTAGCTCTTCAGGAAGTGTTCTACTCTCTTTCCTTTACAATCCTACTCGCTCGATACAAAAAATAAACGGCTGTTGCATTAAACGCAGCGAAGACGAGGGCAGCCACCCAGGCGGGCCCATGGAGATAGACGAAATACGATAATGAAATGCTGGCTAAAATGAAAACGCTTCCCAAGAGATAGACGGCGTACTGTCTCCACCTAAAATTCCCCTTAATCTGTTTCAGCTCATCAGTGAAGAAAACAATAAAGAGAATCAGGGCGACCAGTATAAACGAAAACAGGACGAAATAGAGGAAGTAGAGATCCATCTTCAACTCCTTTAGGTCACCCTTAAGGTGACTTAGTTTTTCACAGGATGACGCAAAAAGTCAAGACAAAAATCCTTTCTTGTCAAGACAAAAATCCTTTCTAAATCCTTTCTCCTTCGATTCCAGAGCTTGCGTGACAGCATTCAGGATTTGATGAAGATCGAAGGGCTTGGAGATAAAAAAGTCGAGGCCATACTCCTCCATTTTGCTCCGGCTCATTTCGGCTCCCCATCCGGTAATCATTCCGACGGGTGTATGAGGACTGATCGTTTTAATCATCCGGCACACCTCCCAGCCCGACATCCCCGGCATGCCTAAGTCGGTGAGAACCATATCAAATTTTCCATTCTTGAAAAGCCGAATACCCTTGTCCCCGTTTTCTGCGAGGGTTACACGATGGCTCGCCTGAGCGAGAGTCCGGGAAAGAACATTTCGGACGAAATCTTCGTCATCGATTACCAGGATATGAGCTTTTTTTCCTTCTTTGATCATTGGCGGAAGGATCACTTCTTTTTTTCCCTCTACTCCAATGGGCAGAAGGATGGTAAAGGTTGTTCCATGGCCTACTTTACTCTCAACTTCGACCTCCCCGCCAAACCTCTTGACAATCCCGTAAGACATACTTAATCCCAACCCCGTGTTCGTGAAGGGTTTTGTCGTAAAAAAGGGCTCAAAAATTTTTTTCTTCACTTCTTCACTAATTCCGACCCCTGTATCTGAAATGGTGACGCAGACATTCTTCTTTTTCTCGAAGGTATGAATCGCGATCTTCCCCCCTTCAGGCATCGCCTCAATCGCATTGAAAATCATGTTCGTAAGCATCTCCCTCAATTCAGAGGCGCTCCCTAGTACGGAAGAAATTTCTCCAAGATTTGAAACGATTTCGATACGGATTCCCCTGCTTTGAGCCTCATCCTTCCACTTCGGCTTGGTAATCTCGATCGAATCTCTCACGATTGTGTTCATATCCAGAATATAAAGTTCTTGATGAACCCTCTTTCTCGTAAAGTCTTGAAGCCGTCGAACGGTCTGGGCGCTATCCTTGGTCACCTTCTCAATCGTCCTCAGGGTTTCCTTGAGCTCTTCTTTCTGAACGGTGTAAAGGAGGAGCTGCGTATTTCCGAGAATGGCGGCTAAAGCATTGTTGAAATCATGGGCCACACCGCTGGCCATTTCAGCAAGAGCTCGTAGTTTTTCGGCCTGGAAGAGATGTTCTTCCATCATTTTCTTTTCTGTAATGTCCCTCAAGAGGGCAACAAAGCTCAAATTCCCCTGGTAATCTCTCATTTCCTTGTTACTCATCTCCATCGATCTGATCTCCCCATCTTTCCGAAGGATCGTGAATTCGAAATGGGGTGTATCCTCTTCCTTTCTTACCCACTTACCATATCGATCGACAACGGGTTGCCGGCTTTCTTCAGTCAATACATTTCGAAAATCCATCCCTGTTAGTTCCTCTTTGCCATAGCCGAAAATTTCTGACAACCTGTTGTTCACATATTTGAATTTGAAGTCGGTTCCCAAGACTGCAACTCCTTCACGGACCCCCTCGACCACTGTCCTATATTTTTCCTCGGACTGTTTGATCTCTTCATAAAGGTGAAGGTTATCAATGATGGTGGCTACCTGTCCTCCAATGATGCTGAGCAGACGACGATCATCTTCCGAAAAAGCATTCAACGCGGTGCTTTGAACATCGAGCACCGCAATCACTTTTTGCCCCACCTTCAAAGGCACGCACATTTCAGAACGGACATTCTCATCGCCACATACATACCTTTCATCTTCCCTCACATCGTTTACTAAGAGAGGCTCTCCCCTTTCCGCTACCCATCCGGTAAGGCCCTTTCCCACTCGGAGCCCTAATTTTCCAATATTTTTCATGGAGAGTTCATTGTAGGATTCAGGATGTGGGATCAAATTCCTTGTGGCTTCATCGACCAACAAGATACCCAATGCTTCAAACCTGAAAAAGTTATTCAGACTGCTCATGATCTCTCTCAACATCTTATCCAGGTTTAACGAAGAGGCGGAGATCTTCATAATCTCATAAAGGATGGTCAATTCATCCAGTCTTTTTTTAGTCTCTTCAAAGAGCAAGGCGTTTTGAATCGAAATCGCTAATCCCGGCGCAATGGTACCGAGGAAATTGATATGATGGTCTGAGAAGTGGTTGATCTCCCTGCTGCCAAAATTCATCGTGCCGATGACTTTCCCTTTATATTCTAATGGAAATACCAAAGAAGAACGAATCCCCTCTTTCAATAACTTCTGATCCAGCCAGGAATCGCTCTTATCCGTATCCGGTATAATGACAGGATGTCCCGTCTTCACCGCATTTTCAAAGGATGTTCCTTTTTTAGAAGAGAGGACACCACCCATCAACTCACCCGCTTCATCGTCTTTCTCTAATGCAAAGTATCGAAGTCCCTTTTCCTGTTCATCCAAGAGGGTAATGGTTATCCTCTCAGCAGGAATAACCCTTTTCAATTCGGCCTTAACTGCCTTAATCAAATCCCTCACGTCTAGGCTGGAGGCAAGGATTTTATTAATATTATTCACCACGTCGTGCTCTGTCTCTCTCTGCTTCTCCTCGGTGATCTCCCTGGCTAGGACGACCACCGCGACTACTTCCCTGTCTAAGTCATAGATAGGAAACGTATAATATTGAAAAATACCCTTTAAATATTTACTCTCTATTTCTTCAGATGCAGGTTTCTTCGTCAGTAATGTTTTGGCCACAAAGCACCCTTCACAAGGTTGATCTTTTTGATGGAGGACTTCAAAACACTTTTTTCCAATGATCTGGTCGGGTTTCAAGCCGTACCTTCTAAACGCAGCCTTGTTCCCCCGCATAATACGATAGTCCTTATACCGGATCGTAATGAGGTCCGTTACGGAATCGAAGGTGGTCTCCCATTCGGACTTGGCTTTAGCCACTGCGGAAAAGAGGATGGCATTCTCAAGGGCGAGTCCGATCTGACTTCCGATGCTTTCCAATAAATTAATCTCCTTTTGATCAAGTTGGCGAGCCGAACGACTGGATAGGGTCAGCGCGCCAACTGCTTTTCCCTTGGCTAATAGAGGAACTCCCAACAGCGTTTTAATCCCTTCCTTTTTCAAATAGGAAAGGGTTGACAACGATGCATACTCCTCGATGGAGGGCAAAATGGGTTGTTTCAATTTAAAGGCCTTTCCGGAAATTCCTTCACCGGGATTTAGAACCTTTACATTTCCGATAAAGGCATCGGAATGCCCCTTAGAATATTTTAATTCAAGGGTCTGGTTGCTTTCTTTAAATAGATAGATTCCTCCCATTTCAAACCCTGTCAAATTAGAAGCTCGATCTAATGCGTCCAGTAGCACACGGTCTAGATCTAAGGTTTGGTTGATCAAAACGCTCAAGTCGTAGAGTGCTTCAAGTTCTTTTGTCCGTTGAACCAACCCTTCTTCCATTCTTTTTCGGGTGGAAATATCTTTGATAATCCCTTCGTAACCGATAATCTGTCCTTCCTTATCCCTTCTCACACTCGCCGTGATAAGGGCATCAATGGGGGTGCCGTCCAACCTTTTCAATTTGACCTCAAAGTCTTTGACGAACCCTTCCTGATTAATCTCGCTCTGAAATCTTCGACGCTCTTCCGGGTCAAAGTAGGTATCGGTCGACTTAGAACCAAGTAATCTTTCTTTATTTTCGTAACCCAGTATCTCCACCCCTGCCTGATTGACATCAACGAATTTCCCGTCAACGGAAGTGATAAAGAGCATATCCTTCGAATTTTCAAAAATCCTGCGATATCTTTCTTCGGTCTCCTTAAGCGCTTCCCGGGATTGTCTCAAATCCCGAATCATCCGATTGAAGGACTCTGTGAGAAGACCGAGCTCGTCCTTTGAGGACGGACGAATGTAGGTATCCAAATTTCCTTTTGCGGTCTCTCCCATCTCATCGGACAACTGTTTAATAGGAAGCGTCAATTTTCTCGTTAGGATGAGACTGAGGATAACGGCGATGCCCAGGCCGATCAGAATCCACATCAAAGCCGTACGGGCGACATGTTTCAGCGGCCCATAGGCTTCGCTTACCGGAAGCTGGACAATGACTCCCCAGCCCAAATTCTTAACGGGTTTATAAACGCATAAGACTTTTTCTGCCTTAGGATATTGAAATTCTAAATTACCCTCCTTCCCGGAAATGACCTCGCTCACCATTGGAAGATGTCTGACATTTGTTTTCAGGAGAACCCGTCTCGTGTCGGGATGGGCGATCAGGTTTCCCTCTTGATCCACCACATAGGTTTCCCCATGTTTACCGATTTGAGTTTGAGGAATTAAGTTCCATAAATAGCGAAGATGGATCTTTGCGCTTAGCACCCCCAATTGTTTCTCCTCAGGTTCTCCGATAGGAACTGCAATCGTAATGGTGGGGACGATATCTTCGGTAAGATAAAATTTTCCATAATAAATTTTGCCTTTGGAGGCCACTCCGAACATCTCGCTTTTCGCTTGGTTTTTCAAATCATGAGGACCGATCACTTTATATTTCGAGACCCTGATTCTTTCATTTCCCTTCTCATCCAAGACGGCCATTTCCCAAAAACAATCATTTTGATTCAGGAGGGTTTCCAGATGGTCTTTAATATGAGAAGAAAAGCCATTCCTGTTAAATTCATCATCCTTCGTCAAAGTAAGAAGGCTGCTGCTGATCTTTTCAAAAAAGGCCTCTGTCTTTTGAACCACCATTCCGGCCTTCATCTCCTCAGCCGCGATAACTGACTTCTTCAAATCTCTCTGATAGATTTTGATAATATTAAAGCCTGCGACCGCGAGGGGGATGGTGACCAAGAAGATGGAGAAAATCATCCATTTCAAAGTCAGACTTTTTATTATTCTGTTTAACATTAGCCTACTTCACCCCTTAAGAATCGATTCAATTCAGATTGAAGAATCCTCCACCCTTTTCCAGCCTTAATCGCTTTGATCCTACCAAGCCGAATATACTTCAAGAAGGTGGGTTTGGAGATTTTCAGATATTCAATCGCCTCATCAGTTGTCAGGACGGAATCCTTTTCCATTATGGACATTGAATTACCCCCATTTACCTTCATTTTAGTCAATTTTAAGCAAGATATATGCCGAAAAGGATACTATGCTCTATAACTCTTTGATTTTTTAGGCGTTGCCATAATTTTCCCTACCCAAGTGAAATATTAACTTTCTCTGCCGAGGACGACAAATTGTCAACGCTTGAAGAAATTGCGCCAAACCTTCGATGGGGGAGTCTACATCTCAAATTAGTGGGAAGGACGAAGGAAAAAAGGGGAGTCTACAAACTAATACAGTCGCATTAGATTCTTTCTGCCATGTCGCGCACGCGCGCGAGCGATTCATTTTAGTGGAAAAGTGCGCGAAAGCCTGGGTGGGAATGACAACGTGCCGGTAGAATGCGACCGGAATAGCAAATAATCAAGATGATATTTTAATTTGAAATCTAATAGAGGATCCGAGTTGTGTATCAGTTGGTCAAGAAGGAATGGAAAGAACTCAGATGAATGAGCAACAAATTTAACTGCTACATTTTATATTTTCCGAAGTCTTCTGGTTTCATATTCTCGATGATGTTTTTAAGTTCGTCTCCCCCCTCCTCAAGAAGATTGGAGGCAAGAACTCCCATCTCTTTGGTCGCCTCTATGACTGATTCTGCAACAAAGATCGGGGCCTTGACCCTTACCGCTAAGGCGATCGCATCACTGGGGCGGCTATCCACAATAAGTTCTTCTCCATCCACGTTCAAATGAAGATTGGCATAAAATGTGTTTTCCTTTAGATCATGAATGACCACTCGTTTGACGGTGACTTGAAAAGTATCTAAAATCTGCTTCATAAGGTCGTGGGTCATGGGACGAAGCGTGACGACTTCCTCGAGGCCTCTGGAAATGGCTTCCGCCTCGAACACTCCGATCCATATCGGTAGAGCCTTCTGCCCGGAAAGATCCACCAGAACGACAACCGGGTTGGAGGCCTTGGGATCGACTACAATACCCATCACTTTAACCTCTAACCATCCCTTTTCCATACCCACCCTTTAGAAATTCAGCTGAAATGTGAATCCCAACCTGAAGATCTTTGCAAGCTGCGTCTCGTCGATTCCGGAAATGCAGTCTTATTTTAACCCGTAAGGAGTGGATGTCAACCCTACCTGTGGAGATTTCTAAAAATGCCCAAAGCCTTTTTCACGCAATTTGGGGGTTGCTTAGAAAGGAGTCCTCAAATTCCGACGCTCCCTCTCGGTTTCGAGTCCTCCGACTTTGCCGAACGGGCTGAGAGAATTCTCATCATTTTAGGCCTGCCTGCCGATGGGCAGGGATAAGGAACCCATCATGAAGAATTATCAGAATGATCTATGCGAGATTTGAAACGGATAAAGGAGGTTGTTCCTTATTGTTCAACGAAGCATTTCTACGGTCTCCGGAGAAAATTGTTCCTGTCGTATTAGCCGGCGCCGATCTTTTGGAAAAGTGAGCGTGATGGTCGTCCCTTTCCTCAAACGACTTTCAACTCGAATGCTTCCCCCCTGTTCTTCTACAACTCTCTTCGCAAAGGTTAATCCCAATCCCACCCGGTCGGGCCGGGTAGAAAAAAAGGGCTCAAAAATCCGATCAAGGTCCTTTTTCGGAATTCCTTCCCCGTTATCTGAAATTGAGACTCCAATGTTTCCTCCGTCTCTGAAAACGGAAACCTTTACCGTTCTCTTCTTTTTCCCCATCGCCACACGTGTCACTGCTTCGATGCTGTTTTCGAGAATATAATACAGAGCCTTCTCGGTTCTCTCCTTATCAATAAAGAACTCCCCTTCCCCTTCTAAAGCCCCTGTCTCCAAATTGACGGATACTCCTTTTTCTGACGCCTCTTTTGAAAATTTCTGGAGAGCAGTCTCAGCGATCTCTTCCATCCTTTCCCTTTTAAAAGTTGGTTTGGGGATCAGGACATATTCCTCTACACGCTGCATCATGGTTTCGAGTCTCTTCGTCTGCTGAAGAATTTGATGAAGATACGAGCTTCCTTTGGGAGAAGGCGAGAAAATCTTGACAAGACGCTGTGCATATCCTCCAATTGAAACAACTGGATTCCGAACTTGATGGGCAATCTCCTCCACCATCATGCCCAGACTTGCCCAACGCTCCATCTCCAGTCTTTCTCTTTCCAATTTCTTTAATCGTTGGATTTCTTGGAAGGAAAAAGAGATAAAAGCTTCTCCTTCTTCCTTGAAAGTAGTCGTGTAGAGGTGAACAAAAATCTTTGTCCTGTCCTTCTGCTTCAAAAGGGCTTCCCCTTCAAATCCGTTCTTGTAAAGAGTGAGGTAAATGATGTTGGGGAGGAAATAGGTCAGGTCTTCTTCCAAGAAAAGGAATCTAATTCGTTCTCCTTCCATCTCTTCTCTCGAATACCCGAAGAGGCGTTCGGTATATCGATTGGCATAAACAATTTTTGAGTGAGCATCAGTAAGGATGAAGGCCACTTGAACCAAATCGAGAAAATGATGTCTGCTTCTTAGCGTCTCAATCATCGTCGGCTCCTTCACGGTTAGGGAAAAAAAGTGGAGGTTTATATTCCCTGTTTCAAACCCAGGGGTCAAGTTCAAATCCTTAAAGCGACCCCATTTTATTATATCCTTGTGAAAAGTCAACCCTTTGACTCTTCGGCCTGAAGGTCTGGGCTTACCTTCGCCCCGAGACTTCGGCGGAGCTCAGTCGAGTCGTCCATGACAAGGGGCTCAGGGTTGACCCTGAGCACGCTTCTCTGCCCCGCCTCAGAAAGGGAGGGACATGCCCTCGACCCGAGCTCAGGCCCAGGGCGCGCCGCCGAATGGGTCAATTCTTTGCTTCAGTGAAAGCTTTGTGAGGGGGAGGAGGTGATCTTTCCCACAGTCGTAGGCAGAGAAAAGTCGGTCTGGACGATATTGGCAGTTCTTGACAATTCCTCATAATCTCGTTAGAAAATTAGCGATCTCAAATTATAATGACAGATTTGGTTTCCGGGATTATATCCAACAAAAGAAATTTACTGGAATTCTGAATGAAGCTTGAGACAGAGGTATTGATCATCGGAGGTGGAGCAACAGGGGTTGGAATCTTGAGAGACCTCGCCCTTAGGGGAATCTCTTCTCTTTTGATTGAAAAGGGTGATTTTGCATCAGGGGCCTCGGGTCGAAATCATGGGCTCCTTCACAGCGGTGGAAGATATGCCGTCTCCGACCCGGAAGTCGCTCGCGAGTGCATCGCCGAGAACAGGATTCTCAGAAAGATTGCACCCCACTGCATCGAGGAGACAGATGGCTTCTTTGTCTCACTTCCTGAAGACGGCCTCGATTTCAGAGATCGGTTCCTTCGAGGCTGTGAGGAAGTGGGAATTCAAACCACCCTTCTCGCTCGGGATGAAGCCCTTGCATTAGAGAACGAACTCAATCCCAATCTTCTCAGCGCTGTGAAGATTCCGGACGGAGCGATTGATCCTTTCGCTTTGGTGTTGGAAAATGCCAGAGATGCGGAGGGACACGGAGCCAAAGTCCTTCTTCATACTGAAATTACTTCTCTGATTCTGGACGGAGATAGAGTGAAAGGCCTGAAGGCAAAAGATCTCCTCCAGGGTGAAGAATACACCATTGAACCCTCTTATATCGTTAATGCCACTGGGGCTTGGGCTAATCAATTTTTAAAGCTCGCCGGCTTACGTATCGGCATGGCCCTCTCCAAAGGATCAATGCTGATCACCAATCACAGGTTGAATCACCGAGTTGTCAATCGTTGCAGACCTCCTTCAGATGGCGACATCGTCGTCCCAAACCATACCGTATCGATTCTGGGAACCACCTCTGTTCGTTCGGAGGATGTCGAAAATTTTGAGGTCACTTGTCAGGAGGTTGCCCTTTTGATTCGAGAGACATCGAAGATGATCCCCGCCCTCCAAGAGGTCCGGCTCATCAGGGCCTATGCAGGCATCAGGCCATTATTCGTATCTGAAGAGAAAGGAGACGATCGCGCTATCAGTCGGGGATTTGTCCTCATCGACCATGAGGAAAGAGACGGTATAAGAAATCTGATCACCATCACGGGTGGGAAATTAATGACCTATCGGTTGATGGCTGAAAAAACTGCTGATCTCATCTGCAAGAAAATGAACAGGGATGTAGCATGCTCTACTCATTTGAACCCTCTTTCAGGCGCCGGTCGACCTACCGGTTTAAAGGAACGGCTCAAACAATTCTCAGCAGACAGAGGAGAGATTCTTTGCGACTGTGAATTAGTTCAAAGAAAAGAAGTCGAAGAGTTTCTGGGCGAAGAGCAGCTAAGAGATTTTCAAGACATCCTTCATCGGACCCGTCTCGCTAAGGGGACGTGTCAAGGCGGTTTTTGTGTCTATCGCCTTTTTGGAATGTTACACGATTTAGGAATAGCGGAAGCAGATTCCAATGAGAAACTAAAGGAATTTCTGGAGGAGCGATGGAAGGGAATCCGCCCGATTGCCTGGGGCGCAGCACTCAGAGAAGACGAATTGATTGAATCGATTTATAAAGGAATCTTCAACCTTTAACCGCCCCCATAAATGAGAGCGCTACAATTAGGATTCTGTAGCGTCGGGATTCCTGCCTGCCAGCAGGCAGGTACTGCCGATGGGATTAAGAATGCATTACGATGTTATTGTTATAGGAATGGGACTTTCAGGGCTGATGGCAGCTAAAACGGCTGTCGAGGCTGGGCAAAAAGTCCTCATCATCGGTAAGGGGATGGGCTCTCTCTGCCTCTTTTCAAATACGATCGATGTTTTAGGTCAATCTTCAGAAAAAATGGAAATGAGAGATAACCTTTCTCAATGGGTGAAGGATCATCCTGCGCATCCTTATTCTAAAGTTGGTTTCGAGAGAATTGAGGAAGCCCTCTCTTCCTTTATCTCTCTATTTCCACTCCCTTATTCTTTTCAAACTGTTAACAACAAGAACTGTCTGCTCCCCACGGGTGCCGGAACACTTCGGCCTACCTATCTCATCCCGAAGACCATGGTTGAGGGAGTCTCGCGCGCTAAAAAGAACACACTCATCGTCGGGTTTAAGGGCTTTAAAGATTTCTACGCGCATTATATAGCCTATCAGCTCAAGTGTCGCGTGTTCAACCTTCAACTTTCCGATGGGTTTAATCGAGAAATGACTGCCACGGCTCTGGCAAGGTTAATTGAAAGAGAATCGTTCAGAGGAAGTATTGGAAGAGAGATTAAGAACCAACTCCACGGCGAAACGCACGTCGGCTTTCCGGCCGTCTTAGGAATGCACAACCCCATTCAAGTAAGAGATGATTTAGAGGAGATCACCGGTGCCAAGGTTTTCGAAATCCCTATTCTTCCCCCTTCGATTCCTGGGAAAAGAATCTTTGACCGTTTTAAAGAATGGTTCACTCAAAAAGGAGTGGCTTTTCTCCTGGGCTACTCCGTATCCAATGCGATCTTGAAGGGAAGAAGATGCGAAGGAATTGAAGTGCTTCATCCACCTGTGATCAATTCCTATTCTGCTGACCGTTATATCCTTGCTACTGGACGTTTTATCGGCGGAGGTCTTAAGGCCGACGATGGAAAAATCTCTGAAACGATCTTCAACTTACCTATTTCTCAACCCAAATCAAGGGAAGATTGGTTTAGAAAATCTTTCTTCGAAGATCCCCCCCACCCAATTCATCGGGCCGGTATTTTAACCGATTCATCTTTTCGACCGGTGGATGAGCGGGGAGATCAGATTTTAGAGAATGTCTGGGTGGCCGGCACGATCCTGGCTCATCATCATGCCATTGATGAAAAATCGAAAGAAGGGATTGAAATTTCCACCGGGTATATGGCAGCAAAATATGCTATGGAGAAATAACCAAATCCCCTGCCACCGGCAGGCACCAATAACCAAATAATGTCCAATATCTCAATGACCAAAACTCCCCCCTCCCCGATGGGGAGAGAGATGGGGTGAGGGGCGTTTCGGTTATTTGGACATTGGATAATTGGAATCTATTTGGAATTTGGAATTTGGTTATTGGAATTTAGACCAATTAAACAGATGATTGAGAGAATCAAGAATCAGAGTTGGCCCAAGATGAACGCGGATGTTTGCATTCGCTGCGCGACCTGCATGACAGTCTGTCCTGTGTCGCGGGTTACCCCAAAATTCCCAGGGCCAAAGCAGGCAGGCCCAGGAGCTGAGCGATTCAGACGTCCTGATGAGCCTTCTGTTGAAGAATGGATCGACCTCTGCATTGGGTGCCACCTTTGCGATATGGTCTGTTCCTCTGGCGTGAACATCTCTGAGTTAAACCTCATCGCCAAAGCAAAATACCTGGATGAAAAAGGGAGGCCTTTTCGGGACTGGCTCCTCACCCATTCCTATCTGTTCGGCCGGATTGGGTCCTTTCTCTCTTTTTTTATAAATCGTCTCTTGAGAAACAGTCAAATCAAATGGCTGGCAGAATCCGTCCTCAGAATAGACAGAAGGAGAGAACTGCCGGGTTATGAATCTCAAACTTTCAGGCAATGGTTCAGGAACCATCAAACAAAAGGCAAAAAGAAAATTGCCTATTTTTACGGCTGCTATACCAATACCAATGAAGTGGATGTGGGAAAGGCAACAGTTCAAGTTCTTGAGGCGAATGGGTTTCAAGTCACTCTCCCTCCTCAGCGGTGCTGTGGCATTCCCATGCTCGGTAACGGGGATTTCAAAGGGGCTAGAAAAATGGGTCTTTATAATGTCCCCTCATTTCTTGATATCATCCATTCTGGGTCTAATATCATTTTTTCCTCTACCAGTTGTGGTTACATGATGAAATATGAATATAGTCGATTGCTCTCTATCCCCAAAGCGGAAGAGGTCTCTTACCATCTTCATGATCTTTTTGAGTTTCTGAGAAATCTGAAAGAATCAAACGGGTTCAATACAAATTTCAAAGAGCTTCCTCTGAAGGTAGGTTATTTTGCTCCATGTCATTTAAGAGCCTTAGGCATCGGTTTACCCGCCCTGGAAATTCTTCGACTCATCCCGGGTCTTAAGATTGACAATATCGAAGCGGATTGTTGCGGAATGGGAGGAACTTTTGGTTTCAAGAAGGAGAAATATGAAATATCTCAAGAAATCGGAAGAGATTTGGTCGAGGCGATTGATCGTCTAAAACCGGAGATCATCCTTTCTGACTGCGAAGGTTGCCGCATGCAAATTCGCCACCTCACCGGCTTAAAGGTTCTTCATCCTATTCAGGTTTTGAGAGATGCACTTCTGTAGACACGGCCACCGGGTGACGTTACCCTTCCAAAAACTCAAGGATCTCATACTTTAATACTCTCCCTTTTCTTATAAAATAAGTTTAAATTCTCAATGTCAGTTAAAATTTGATTTTGGCCATCTTCGGATTGAAGGACAGCCATACTTTTCACAATTCTTTTCACCTTATAGTATTTGCCATTGAAGAGACTCTTCACTGTATCTCCATCGTTTGTCTTCATGGTGGTCTCCCTTTATCCCCGGGCTACAGTTTCATATGTAAGTCCTTCCGATCAATTTTCGGATGATCCATAGACAACCATCGGACGGCCAAGGAGCGCCTTTCTGTTGAGGTTTTCAATCGCGCTTTGGGCTTCAGCCCAGTCAGGCATTTCTACGAAAGCAAATCTTCGTAATTGGCCGTCATCCTTATCCTTAAGGCTTGTTGATGAGACTATTGCAAACCGTACCTGACCGAAGAGCTCGAAAGTCTGGCGGAAAAAATCCTCTGACACATTAGTGGATAGGTTCCAAACATAAATGAGCATGATATTCTCCTTATTTTTATTAGTTTCATAAAGATTAATAAAGAAATGTCACAACCATCTTTTCTCAACAACGGAGGACGATGATTCTTTCCTGGAGAGAAAGTGCTTGAGAGAAATAGGTAGAATCCTCGAAGAGATTGGTGCTGCACAAAAGGAGCATAATGAGGAAGGCATTTGACCCGTACACCTTCAATTCCTTCTCGCTATCGGCCAGGCCCTCCTCTTGACCCGGATTCTCAAAGCTAAGATCGGAAGTAACGAATTTAATTTGTGACATCTGGGTGTAATCGAGATAAGCGGGAAGTGCCAGAATAAAGAGAGATACTGCTATAATTAGGAAAATCTGCATGCCTCCAAATATTTTCTTCATCTTTGAAACTCCTGACTATTATGCTTCACTGATCAGGTTGACGAGAATGTAAAAAAATCCCAAAGGCAAACAAAGACCCTCCCAAGAGATAAATTACCAAGAAATTATTAGAGAATGATTAAAATTCAATTAATGTTTATTAACTTTCTGGATTGATCTTTTGTGGGAAGAACTTTATCTCCCAATCTCCCCATCACCCTATCAATAGATTCTCGACATCGGCGATGCTTTGAAAGACAAAGTCTGGTTGATCCGGAGTGTGTTTGACTCTTTTGAGTATCTCTTCATCGGTCACCCCTGTGAGAACAATCCCCGTAGCAATTCCAGAATCCTTCCCCATTTTGATGTCCGTCTCAAGGCGATCTCCGATGAGAATGCAATCTTCGGGTCTTAACCCAAGCACATCCAGTACAGCTTGAATCATGATAGGGGAAGGTTTACCCACGATGACCTCAACTTTCTTTTCGGTCACAGCCTCAATGGCTGCAATCATCCCGGCGCAATCAGGGATTTCTCCTCCTTCCACCGGACAGGTCCGGTCAGGATTCGTAGCAACAAAATGGGCGCCAAATTTCTTAATGGCCTGAAAGGCAATATTCAGCTTCCGGTAATCGAAAGTTCGATCAAAAGCAGCAATAACGTAATCGATCTTTTTCGGTTCCTCAGTAATCGTGAAACCAGCCCTTTTCAACTCTTCGATAAATGGGATCTCTCCTACCACAAAAAGTTTCGCCTGGGGAGCATTCTTCTTCAGATAGTTTGTCATGACAAAGGTTGAGTTGACCACTTCTTGAGGCTTCGTTGGGATCCCGAGATGGGTCAGTTTGGAGGCATAACCTTCATGCGTCAGAAGCGGATCATTGGAAAGAAAAACAACTTTCTTCCCTTTCTCCCGGAGGAGGCGGATAACTCGATCTGCTCCATCGATCAGCGAATCCCCGAGATAAACGGTTCCATCTAAATCGAAGATAAAACCTTTGAACATAAGTACTTCCCCCAAGCTTCAGAAGCTAATGGAAATGGAACTTAGGCATAAGAAAGCAGCCAACGAATCACTAAAAAACTTAACCCCGCCATCACGGCTGAAGCCGGGATCGTAACAACCCAGGCCAGGATGATATTTTTCGCCACTCCCCACCGGACCGCTGAGATCCTCTGACCCGCCCCAACACCCATGATGCTCGAAGAAACGACATGTGTCGTGGATACCGGGCCTCCTACCAAGGCCGCTCCCGAGATGACAACCGCTGACGAAGTTTGAGTGCAAAATGCGTGAACGGACCTCAGGCGATAAATTTTTGATCCCACGGTCTTGATAATTTTCCATCCTCCGCTGGCGGTTCCGAGTGCTGTCGCCGCACCGCAACTCGCAATCACCCAGAGGGGAGCATGAAAGCTGGTTGAAAATCCAAGGAGGATAAATGCCATCACAATCAGCCCAATCGATTTCTGGACGTCATTGGAACCATGGCTGAGGGCGAGAGCAATGGAAGAAGGAATCTGCATCCGATTGAAGAAGTAATTCACCTTAGGGGTAGCGTTTCGAAAGATACGGAGGGTGATCCTTAGAAAAAACATACCAAACATTAGACCTAACAAGGGTGAGATCACAAGGGAGGCCACGACATAAAGGAGCCCTCCCCAGAGAATTTTACTCGGTCCATAAGCCACCAGGACAGCACCCACCATCCCTCCAATCAGTGCATGAGAAGAGCTCGAGGGGAGACCAAAAAACCAGGTGATCAGGTTCCACAAAATGGCACCTAAGAGCGCAGCGATGAGCAAAGAAGCAGAGATAATGAGCGTGTTCGGAGAGCGAGCAGAGATGTGGATGATATCTTCACCAATGGTTCTGGCAACAGCCGCTCCTAAAAAGAAGGGAGCGATAAATTCACAGAGCCCAGCGAGAAGCAGGGCCCTTCTTGGAGAAATGGCCCTGGTCATGATGATGGTTGATACAACATTTGCAGCATCATGAAAGCCGTTGGAGAAGGCGAATACGAGAGCAAGCGAAACGACAACAACGATAAGCCACATTATCCAAACACTCCTCCCATTTTGGTTCCCGCAAGCTTGCTGATGGCAAAAAGACAGACTGCTCCAAGAATGATCAAAATGAGGCCGAGGGCAGCCGCCTCATTGACAGAGCCGCCGATGTAAAAGTTGAAAATCCCCACAGTCATCATCTCGTGTCCCGGAACCACTAAGAGAAGCGTGGCAGAGGCCTCCTGAAGTGCCAGAATGAAAGAATAAAGAGACCCTACCAATACTCCTTTCCAGATCAATGGAAGGGTCACATCTCTAAATGTCGCCATTTTTGTAGCCCCCACGCTCTCGGCCGCCTCCTCGAAAGACTTATGAACGATCAAGAGGGAAGCAAAGGTACCTCTTACCGTGTACGGAAGCCGTCTCACCCCAAGTACGATGGGGATCACAATCCATATGCCGAGCAAGGCCATGTTCATGAATGGCAGAGGATCTCTGAAGGCCCGAAGATAAGCAATACCGATTCCAGTTCCTGGAAGGGCAAGTATCAGAGTGGTAAGTGAGTCCAAGAGATCCCTCCCCGGGACTTTGGTCCGGGCCATCACCCAAGCCACGGGAACCCCAACGATTATACAGATGAGTACAGAGATGCCTGAGTAGAGCAGGCTATTGATAATAAACTTTGGTGTTTCTATAGAAACTCTTTCAAAATACTGCAAGGTATATTTCACAGGAATGGGTGTGAGGGCCCAGCCTCTGCCAAAGGAGTCAAGAGCAATGCCAAGATAAGGAATAAATGCAAAGATTAGAACCACGATTAAGAAAATAACTACCCCTGCTCGACCCCAGGGTGAGATTTTCTTTCTTTCGATCTTTGAATAGGAGAGGGAACTATAATCCTTGATGGCCACGTACTGCTTAGCAATGATCAAAAAGACGATGGCCAGTATGACCATGATGGTGGAGATGACAATTCCCATCTTGAAGAGCCTTCGGTCCACAAATTGAACGATGTTGAGATAGGCTTGGGAGGCCAGCAGGTTATCAACGCCCACCACCAGTGGGGTGGCGAAGTCGGCAAAGGTCCAAATGAAGACCAGAAGTGCCCCTGATACATAACCCGGAGTGGTGAGCGGAAATGTGATATCCCAGAATTTCCGTAGGCCACGCGACCCCACGCTCTCTGCTGCTTCATCGAGAGAAGGAGAAATCTTCCCCAGGGCATCAACGATGCTCAGGGTCATGAGTGGAAAGAGGTGGAGCGTCTCGACGATAAGGACTCCATGAATCCCATACATGAAATTAATGGGCTTGGAAAATCCCAAATAGTCCATGAGGACCACGTTCACTGTCCCAGCCCGGCCCATGATGAACACGAATCCCATCACCCCAACAAGCGGGGGCATGATCATGGGTATGATGGTGAGGTAAGAGAAAAGATTCCTTCCAGGAAACTCATAGCGTAGAAGGAGGAACGCAATAGTGATGCCAATGATCGAAGTGGTAATGACGGTAGCCACTCCGAGGAGGAGGGAATTTACCAGGGTTTTCAGGTAAAAGGAGTCGGTGAAAAAATCGTAGAAGTTTATCAGGGTAAAGATACCTTGATCGGTTGTAAAAGTATCGTAGAAGAGGCGGATGAGGGGATAGATCAGAAATATACCAAAGAAGGCCCAGATCCCGGCATAACCGAGCAATCCGCCAATTCTCGCCTGCGGCCAAATACGGGGGCGACTCAGGGCAATCGTTGATTCGTCTGGAGAGCTCATTTAGATTTCTCTTTATGCCAATGGAATCCCTAAAGTGGTCTTTACTGGGAAGTTAACATAGACCTTCTCCCCTATGGAAAAAGGTTGGTAACCCCAGGGGTTCTGAACGTCCACTTTGAAGAGGATCTCACTATTGATTTCCACATCATATCGGATCGTATTCCCGATATAAGAGGCAAAACTAACGGTTCCGGCAATACAATTATATTCTTCTTGAGTATCTTCTGACTGGCTGATCGATGCGGTCTCCGGTCGAACACTGATCATGCACCGGTCTCCAGGTTTGTAATGCTCATCGCTGCTGCAAAGTAAAAGCCCTGCCTTGGTTTGCACTCTCACCCACTTTTCAGTAGCATTGATTTCCTGAACATCACCGGGAATCAAGTTATTAATCCCAATAAAGTCAGCAACGAAGGGATTACGGGGTCTTTCATAGAGATCCCTTGGTGAACCAATCTGCAGTAATTTACCCAGATTGATCACTGCGATACGGTCCGAAAGGGTCAGGGCCTCCTCCTGGTCATGGGTAACATAGATGGTCGTAATGCCAAGCTCCTTCTGAAGCTTGCGGATCTCAGCACGCACCTGAACACGAATCTTCGCGTCTAAATTACTCAATGGTTCGTCGAGAAGGAGCACATCGGGATTTAGGACAAGTGCTCGTGCCAGAGCCACGCGCTGCTGCTGACCTCCCGATAGTTGGCCCGGGTAGCGACTCTCAAGACCGGTTAGATTGACAAGCCCTAATACGTAGGAAACCTTTTCTTTAATCTCAGCCTTTGGAATCTTCTTCAGTTTGAGTCCGTAGGTGATATTGTTAGAAATCGTCATGTGGGGCCAGAGCGCATAGTTCTGGAAAACCATACCGATATTCCGCTCGTAGGGTGGGATTGAGGAAACCGGCTTCCCATCAAAGTAGATCTCTCCCCCATCAGGCTTATGAAATCCTCCGATGAGGCGGAGAATTGTTGTCTTCCCGCACCCCGAAGGACCGAGGAGTGTGAAAAGTTCTCCGTCACGTATTTCCAGAGAAACATGACTCACGGCCTCCAGTGTACCAAACCTCTTCACGAGATCCTGCAATTGAATATCCATCTGTCAACCTTGTTCTTCATTCAGGATGGGAAAAGGGTCTTAATACGGGAAAACTCCTCGCGGGTGATACCCCCAAGAAGTTTCCCGTAATGAAAGAAAGATTATCGAATCTCACCTTTATTTGATAAGTTCCTTGTGTTTTTCAGCAATCTCTTTACGGAAATAGGAATTTACCTCTTCCATTCTCTTCTTTTCTCCCGCGATCTTGTCATCGTAGACATTTCCTACCTGGATATCATAGAAAGACCTTATGCCTGCTGTAAATTGCACTGCCTTTTCAGCTGGTGATCCCGGAGCGCCCTTTACTTTGTACTTGGGTGTGATGGCGTAGAGACCGCGTTCCATAAATATTTTCTGCCCTTCCTCGGTTAAAAGAAACTCGATAAAAGCATGGGCTGCTTTCGGATGGGGAGCGCCTTTCAACACGGCCATTGGTTCAGGTGTAACATAGGCATTTGAGGGATAGACAAACATGACATCATACCCCCCTAAGACTTCGGCAAAAGCCATGTAGCTCGGTACAGCAAACCCGACGGCGAACTCCCCTTTAGACACCACGTTGGGAACGTCACGGGAGCGCGCTGTGAAAATGCCGGTGTTTGCTGCCAATTTTTTCAACCACTCCCATCCTTTCTCCCATCCATACATTGCAAGAATCACCTCATAGGAAGCATGGCTGGAGCTCGAACGGTCGGGTGTACATTGAGCAATCTGTCCCTTCAGCTTTGGGTTGAGCAGATCATCCCAATCTTTGATTGTAACCCCTAAACGTTGTAACAACTTCGGCTGGTAGATGAGTCCATAAGGCTCCAAGGTCGTTCCAACCCAGAATTTCTTTGGGTCTTTTAGGGGCAGGCCTATGGGTTTCCCTATGGTTGCTGGGATCTCATCCCACATCTTTTTGGGAATTTTTACCTGATCCAGGAGTCCTTCTGCTGCCAAGCTGTCGAAAAGCGTTCCTTCGCCACCCCAGAAGACATCCGCCCTGGGTTTGCCTCTCCACTCCAAGATCTGCCCATAGGCCACCGGGGTTCCTTGAGGCATGGCACTGGTCTTCACATCGACATTCCATTTCTTCTTGGCATACTCAGCAAATGCCTTCAATGCCGGATCGTGGACGTCCTTGGAAACAGGTGTAATGAGGTAAAACTCATTCTCAATCGCCTGCCCAAACGATATCCCCCCAAAGCATAAGAATCCCATCAATAAAACGGTCAATACGATGATTATTCGCTTCATCCCAGCTCCTCCTCTCAAGAGCATTTCGAAAAAACTTTATCGAATTTTTCCAAATAATATAAAGGGCAGGAATAGTTGTCAAGGCAAAACGAGCACAAGATGAAACGTCCTGCACCAGGCCTTTTCTTGACTTTTCTTAACAAATCGATTAAAAATAGATTAAATTTAATCTCCGAGCCCATTTCCTAAATCGCGCCGTCACCCTTCCCCTCTCCCCGCTGGAGAGAGGGCGGGCAGAGGGGGACATGGAAATTGGCCGCTAGGGCATGGCTGGAAACGGTCATACCTCCCGTGTTAGGAAAGGAGATGGCAAGAAAAGCGAAGTGGCCAATATCTCAAACACGGGTATTGGCCATTTTTTATTTCGAATTTTGCCTGCCTTCGCCGAAGCGGCTTCGCGCAGGCAGGAAATGTGGATTTCGGATTTAAATCCGCAATCTGCAATCCGCATTTCGCAATTGGAAAACCATGCTACTCGACCCTTTTAGACGAAAAATAAATTACCTGCGGATCTCAATCACGGACCGATGTAACCTAAGGTGCCGTTACTGCATGCCTGAGGAAGGAATTTCGATCATCCCCCACAAAGAAATTCTAACCTACGAGGAGATATTGCGAGTTGTCCGTGTCTTCGGAACAGAAGGAATTTCCAAGGTCAGGTTGACCGGAGGAGAACCCCTGGTCAGAAAAGGGATTGTAAATTTCGTCTCCCGTCTATCCCAAATTGAGGAGATCAAAGATTTAAGCCTCACTACAAACGGGATCCTTCTAAAGGAGTTCGGTCAAGATCTCAAGAATGCCGGCTTGAAAAGGATCAATGTCAGCCTGGATTCTCTAAAGAAGGACAGGTTTTTTCAGATTACCCGGAAAGACGAATTCGAAAAGGTTTGGGCGGGAATCGAAGAAGCATTGAGGGTGGGGCTTTCCCCTATCAAAATTAACATGGTCGCCATCCGAGGATTCAATGACGATGAAATTGAATCCTTTGCTCAGTTGACCCTCGATCTGCCGCTCATCGTTCGATTTATCGAATATATGCCTTCTGGCAATGGAGACGAATGGAAAGAATCTGATATTTTAACTATTTCTCAGATCATGAGCCATCTTAAAAATGTCGGCAAACTCATTCCCATTCCTTCGGATCGATGGGACGGTCCGGCTAAGAGATTTCAAATCGAAGGAGCTTTGGGAGAAATCGGCTTGATTGGAGCGATCAGCAGCCATTTCTGTGACGATTGCAATCGACTCCGCTTGACTCCTGACGGTAAGATCAGAACCTGTCTTTTTTCTGATGAGGAGATCGATGTCAAGGAACTCCTTAGAAATGGAGGTTCTGATCAGGATTTAAAGGAGAAACTTTTTGTTGCTCTCAAAAAAAAGCCTGAGAGACATTCTATCAATACGCACCAGTTCAAAAAATGCCAGAGGAATATGTCAGCGATTGGAGGATAAGAGAATTTCGGATTTCGGAATGCGGACTACGGATTCAGTACCAGAAGTCTGAGGAGGTTGGGATGCCAAGACTCACCCATTTTGACAAAAAAGGTCGGGCAAAGATGGTCGATGTCAGCAAGAAGAAAGAAACCTTGAGGGAGGCTGTGGTTCAAGGTTCCGTTTTCATGAATCCAGAAACTTATAAGAGTATTATGTCCGGTAAGATAGCAAAGGGTGATGTTTTGGCCGTGGCCAAGGTAGCTGGGATCATGGCAGCAAAAAAGACCTCGGAAATCATTCCGATGTGCCATCCTCTGAACCTCTCTCATGTTGAGATCAATTTCTACCCCTATGAAAAGGGGAGTCAAATCGACATCGAAGCGAGAGTAAAGATTAAAGCCCAGACAGGCGTAGAGATGGAAGGGTTCGTGGCTGTGGCTGCTGCGGGCCTTACTATTTACGACATGTGCAAGGCCATTGATCGGGGAATCGTTCTCTCCAATATCCATCTGGTCAAAAAATCAGGAGGAAGGAGCGGAGCGTATATCTCCAAAACGTAAAGTTCGTAGGGAACGGTTTTCAAACCGTTCCTACATTGGTTCGGAGTACACGATGAAAGAAATTCAACGAGGTAAAGTTCTGGCAGTTAATATTAGTAAAAATAAGGGGACGAAAAAGACTAATATTCAATCCTGTGCCATATTGAAGGATTTTGGCTTAAGGGGTGATGCTCATGCAGGTCCCTGGCACCGTCAGGTCAGCCTATTGGCCAACGAATCGATTGAGAAAATGAGGGCCAAGGGCCTGAATGTCGGCTACGGAGATTTTGCAGAAAATATTACGACGGAGGGCGTCGATCTCGTTCATCTCCCCATAGGGACAAAAATTCGTATTGGGAGTTCGGTTCTCCTGCGTGTCAGTCAAATCGGAAAAGAGTGCCATGAACGCTGCGCCATTTACTACCAAGCCGGGGATTGTGTCATGCCCAAGGAAGGAATATTTGCTGAAGTGGTAAATGAAGGAGAAGTAAGGGTGGGAGATGAAATTATTATAATATCCAAATCCCAAGCACCAATAATCAAATAATTTCCAATATCCAAATTTCAATAAAAGACTTTTTTCGTAATTGAAAAATTGGAACTTATTTGGGATTTGGAGTTTGATGATTGGAATTTAATTTGAACAAAGTCCTTGTGGCGATGGGGGACTTAAACGAGGAAAAAGGGTATGTTTAAGGTAGCAATACTAACCATCAGTGATCGCGGCTTCAAAGGGGAACGGCAAGATTCGAGCGGTCCCCTCATCCAGGAGATGGTAAAAGACTTACCCGCTGAAGTGGTCCATTACGAAATCATTCCGGATGAAAAAGACAAGATTGCGGAGGCATTGAAAAAAAGCGCGGACCGATTAAGAGCGGATCTGATCCTCACAACAGGAGGAACGGGCTTAAGCCCGAGAGACGTGACTCCAGATGCAACGCTGGAGGTCATTGAAAAAGAAGTCCCTGGTTTTTCAGAGGCCATGAGGGCTGAGAGCTTAAAAAAGACCCCGCACGCGATGATCTCGAGAGCCATCACTGGAATTCGGGGCTCAAGCCTAATCGTGAATTTGCCGGGAAGCCCCAAAAGCGTGAAAGAAACCCTTAGCGTGATCCTGCCCGCCCTTCCCCATGCCCTATCCAAATTGAAGGGCGATCCATCCGAATGTGGCCAAGGGTAACAATGTCACGTAAGGCCTACACATGAATATTTTTTTGCCAGCATGTTGATCTCTTCAATCAATGAAAGATCATAGGCGAGACCATTCTCCATGTTTACTCTTTTATTTCTATGCTCCGATTCCCCTGGAATTAGAATCTCTTCGGCGCCTTCCGCCAGTCCTGAAAATTTTATGCCCTGAACAAACTTTTCAAGTCGGTCGTAAAAATTCTCGAGCTCGATGAAATGTTCGATGTCAATTGCCATCATCAAATGGCCGAGGCCAGCAAATTCCCTAAGATCAAACATTGAATGAATCTGACGACCGAAGCTGGCCCCTGTTAAAACACCTGCGAGAATTTCCAAAACAAAAGCTAATCCATAGCCTTTGTGTTTCTCAAAAGGCGTCAGAGAGCCGTTTTGCAGAATCACTTCATCAGGATTATCCGTAGGGATTCCTTCACTGTCTAAAGCCCAACCGAGGGGAATTTTTTTGCCTTCTCTCTGTGCCACCATGATCTTTCCATAAGCGACGGTGCTGGTTGCGACATCGTACGTGATCGGATAATTATGGGACCTCGGAACGGAGATGGCAAAAGGATTATTCCCGATCACTTTTTCTTTCCCTCCCAAAGGAGCCATGATAGGAAAGGTGTTCGTTATTGCCAATCCGATCATTTCTGCTTTCGATCCCAGCTCCGTATAGTATCCTAAGGCGCCGAAATGGTTGCTGTTAAATATTCCACATATTCCGACTCCAAACTGTCTTGCACTGCTAATGGCCACCTCCATGCCCCTCACGCCTGCCACCTGCCCGAGGCCGTGGTTTGCATCGAGTATTTTAATTGAGCCTTTCTCTTTAACGACCTCGACTTTCTTCGTTGTATCGATCACTCCGGACTCCATCCTCTTAATGTAAATCGGCAGTCGGATCAAACCGTGGGAACGAATACCTTTTAAATCGGCCTCAATCAGACTCTCCGCTAAGATACCTGCGTCGCCTTTTGTCAGGCCAGATTTTGTTGCCAAATCAACGACGAATAAATTTAGGTTTTCCACCTTGATCGTCTTTTGTCCCATGTTGAATTTCTCCGTTCTAATCTTGCAATTTTGATATCATTGTTTCGGTGCCATAACAGCTATGACAGAAACCTTTGGAATGGAAAAAGAGAAAAGAAAACCGGTTCAGTCATCAACGTCAACAACAATTTTTTCTCTCTTTCTTCTTAGGGCAGGGATGTTAGAGGATGCCAATAGAAGAAAGGTAACCAGCAAGAGTCCGATCGATATCGGCCGTTGAAAAAAGATGAGAGGACTCCCGTTTGAAAGAAGCAATGACCGCCGGAGGGAAGCTTCCATGATGGGTCCCAAGACAAATGCCAGCACAAGAGGGGGAGTATCATACTTGTACTTCCTCATCAAATAACCAATAAAGCCAAAGATGATCATAACAAATACATCCCCAACATTGTTTTTCAGACTGTAAGAGCCGATCAGACAGAAAAGGAGGATCAAAGGAAATAGAATGCTGTAAGGAATCCTTAAGGCACGAACCCATAGGCCGATCAAAGGTAGATTGAGTATTAACAGCATGATATTGCCGATATACATACTCGTCACAACACCCCAGAATAATTGTGGCTGTTCCTTGATTAAGAAAGGCCCAGGTTGGATTCCATGAATGATCAAGGCTCCCAATAGAATCGCCATGACAGGATTGGCTGGAATACCAAGAGTGAGCATAGGAATAAAAGCCCCTCCTGCTGCAGAATTGTTCGCAGACTCCGGACCGGCCACACCCGCAATCATTCCCGTTCCGAATTTCTCCGGAGTTTTGGAGAAGCGCTTCTCAACGGCATAGGAAACAAAAGAAGCAATAACCGCGCCGCCACCTGGTAGGATCCCGAGAAAAAAACCGATAAGAGATCCTCTCACGAGGGCCCATTTGGACTCAACCCAGTCACGAAGCGAAGGGAGCAGATGGCCGATTTTCGCTTCAAAGATTTCTCTCTTAATGGGCTGCTCCAGATTGGATAAAATCTCCCCAATGCCGAAGAGACCCATGACGACAGGGACGAGGCCCGGGCCGTCAATAAGTGTTGCACTTCCAAAAGCGAAACGAGGGACGCCCGTTAAATTGTCGAGTCCAATCGTTCCTAAGAAGATGCCGAACCCGGCCATGAGAAGAGCTTTACCTATCGATCCCGAGGAAAGGAAACTAAGGAGCGTTAAACCCAATATCATGAGTGAAAAATATTCCGGCGGACCAAATTTTAAGGCTACCTCAGCAAGGGGGGGTGCCACGACCATGAGTGCTATCACGCTGAACGTACCAGCAATAAAACTCCCGATCGCGCTCATCCCTAACGCAGGCCCTGCCCGCCCCTGTCGGGCCATTTGATAACCGTCGAGACATGTCACCACAGAGGCGGCTTCCCCGGGAATATTAACAAGGATGGACGTAGTGGACCCACCATACATCGCTCCGTAATAAATTCCCGCCAGCATAATGATGCCTGAAATCGGGTTCAGGCGGAAAGTCATTGGCAACAGGAGCGATATAGCAGCGGTTGGTCCCACTCCGGGTAGAACGCCAACCAACGTCCCGATCACGCAACCGGCGAAACAAAACAAAAGGTTGATCGGTTGGAGAGCTACGCCAAACCCATTTAACATGTTCCCGATTAACTCCATCTCCAATACCCTTAAAATCCAAAAATGCCTCGAGGAAGATTTGCTTGAAGCCACTTGTCAAACAGAAGGTAGCAAAAAATCGAGGTCAGTATTGCCCCAGCGATGCTTTTGGGCCAGTTTTCGGAACCAACGAAGCGAATGAAAAAAAGGATCAAAAGGAAAGTACAAATTAGAAACCCAACTACATCGAGAAAGAAAGTATAGATAAGGAGACCTAGCGCTACGAAAATAAGCTTTTGGAGCTGAATGTTCTCCCATAATTTTTCACTTTTTCGATCTTGATTGAAATATGCCTGCCCAAAGGTGACGGCTGAAAAAATACACATAAGAATTCCGGCCAAAAATGGCATAAAGCCGGACCCAGGGGCGCTGACAGTCCCAAGATCAAATTGGGGGGCATAAAGTGTGATGAACAACCCCGCACAAAACCATATTGTACTGCTTAAAAGGTCATGTCTTCTCATCTAAATTTATCTTTTTCTTGGGGGAAGAGGGATTCCATCCCTTCTTCCCCTTTAGAACTACTTTTTTTCCACTTTCTCAATCAACTTACCGGTGCTTTCATAAAGTTCACTGAGGAACCTTCCGCAGTCTTCGGGATTTCTGTAAACCAGTGGTAGGTCAAATTGTTTAAGGGAATTCTTAAAACCAGGATCCTGCAACCCCTTATAAAAGGCATCGTGAAGGATTTTCACCTGGTCCTTAGGAAGACCTCTGGGCCCGATAATGCCGATGATGCTTGGCGCAACGATATTGTATCCCTGTTCAACAAGCGTAGGAACATTTGGGTAACTTTCCATCCGTTTGTCCATTAGAATGGCAAGTAAGCGAAGCCGACCCGAGTCCACATGGGGTTTCCATTCAGTAGTCTGTGGGCAAAAGTCCACATGTCCACCCAAAAGCGCTGTGACGGCCTCATTTCCACTACCGAAGGGAATATGAGTCCACTTTACTTTGGCAGCATCTCCGAGCTGTATCGTGACCAAATGTTGAGGGGTGCCGGCTCCGGCAGTACTGTATTTCACTTTATTAGGGTTGGCTTGGGCATAAGCAATCAAGTCTTTCAAGGTCTTCCAGGGTGAATCTGCCCTCACCACCAACCCGTATTGATAGACGCTGTACTGAAGGATAGGATCGAAGTCATTCACCGGGTGATAAGGAACCTTGCGCAGGTGGGCGCTCAAGACTCCTCCGCTCGACAAGACCCCGAGCGTGTAGCCGTCCGCTTTCTTCAGCTTGAGTTCCCCCATCATGACCGCAGATCCCCCACCTGGTTTATTGACCACTACCATGGGCTGTCCGAGGGTCTTCGATGCTGCATCAGCTAGGGCCCGCGCGGGTATATCGGTAGAACCTCCTGCGCCGTAGCCTACCCACAGTTCGATTGCCTTGGTTGGAAATTGTTCAGCCCCCATGCAGGGAAGGCTCATTGTCCACACGATACACAAGCTAATCAAAAACAAATTAATCCATATAGATCTTTTCATGGTTCTGCCTCCCTATGATTGGAATAAAGTTGATTGAAGGTTGATTTCCTCTTCACCTCCTTTGGATTGATTTCCCGTTTTAAGAATTGAGATTCTGTCTGATCGCAGATATTTTTTGGAGTGACATCCTTATACGATTGCAATCGGCCTGATCGGCGATCCCGCACCGCCCCTAATTTTGAGAGGAAGTGCGATAAACAAAAAAGCGTAAGTGCGGCTCTTCGATAATTCCTCCAAATTCAGCATCTCCATGATCTGTATCCCATTTTCTACCAGCAAAATAACATGGCAGGGCAAATAATGGGGCGGCACCTTGTCATAAGCTGTTGTATCCGAGCCGGTAAACGAAACGCCCTTTCGGGCTAGAAATTTAGCTCCATCCTCAACCACGCCGGGAACCCCGTGCTCAAGAGAAAGATACTTTTGCCGATCATCCCAGAATTTCATCCAACCTGTTCTTATCAAAACCACATCTCCCTCTTCAATCTTCACTCCTTCATTTTCGGCTGCTCTTTCCATCTCTTTTTCGTCTATACCAAAATCATGAGGCAAGACCTCCAGATTATGAAGTGCAGGGATATCCAGAAGTACTCCTCTCTTCACAACCGGAGGCGTGGTCTCTATCCCCATGACTTTCAAACCATTCTGATAATCCTGTAAATTGGAGACATCGACATTGTTGGTGATCCGATTGTTGCGAGCCACGTGTGCCTTTGCATCCAGGTGCGTTCCCGTATGTCCGCCCATTGTAAAGAGATCGTTACAAAAACTGATCCTCTCCTTTTCAAGCGTGATATCCCCATGTTTCTTCATTAAGGTATACGCAAAGGGCGGTTGATTCGGGTGATGAGGCATGCCGGTGTAATAGGTCTGACCTAAATCGAAGACCTTCGATTTCTTGAGAAGTTCATCAAGGTAATTGGCTAACATAGATCCTCCAGTTTTATATACCGTCTTCAGATTTCCTCTTAACCTTCCTTAGTACTTATCCACAAATAACTTCCTCCCTTTAGCGAAGGGAAGGTGTGAAAAAATTAACCCCTAGCCTAAATCGGAAGGATGGTCGGGTGAAGAAGTTTTAGAGCGCCACCTCTTCAAAATATAAGCAGGGCGTCACCAGCAATTATCACCGCTCGGCTTTTCCTCCAAGAACGATCACCCATAACCTAAGTGCGCATTCTAAAACTTCGGAAATCTGACCGTCCTTCCGGTCGTATGAGTACTCAATCTTTTAAAAAACTGCTCGCAATGATGAGTTTTTGAATCTCAGATGTTCCTTCATAAATCCTGAGCGCCCGGATTTCACGATAAAGGCGCTCCACCACAGATCCCTGGATCACTCCGATGCCACCATGGATTTGAAGCCCTTGATCCACTGCACGAAAGGCAACTTCTGTGGCATAAAACTTTGCCATCGAGGCGAATCTGGAAACATTGGAGTCGCCTCGATCCTTCAGAATTGCCGCCCGATAGACCAATCCCCTCGCTGCATCCAATTCCGTCGCCATCTCTGCCAGTTTGAGCTGTATTGCCTGGAATTTGGCGATGGAGCTGCCAAACTGTACCCTCTTCTTGGAATATTCCAGGGCCGCATCAAATGCGGCCTGGCCAATGCCCACCGCTGCTGCTCCTACGGACATGCGAAATACATCCAGGGTCTTCATGGCAATCTTGAACCCCTCCCCAACCTTGCCCAGAAGGTTTTCTCTCGGCACAGAACAATGATTGAACTCCAGTTCCACCAGGTCGTGGGGAGCCATCACCTTCAGTCTCTTGGTCACAGCGAAACCCTTCATCCCTTTTTCCAGAATAAAAGCAGACATGGCTTTCGGATTCCCATCAAGGGGCGTTTTGGCAAAGGCAACCATGATATCTGCCGCATAACCATTGGAGATGAATCTCTTCGACCCATTGAGGACAAATCCATCTAAGTGTTCTTCAGCCTGACTTCTCATTCCATTCACATCGCTTCCCGCCTCAGGCTCGGTAAGGGCATAGGTGGTGAGTAACTCTCCGGAGCCAATCTTTCTCAGAAACTTTTCCTTTTGATCTCTGTTGCCAGCAAGAAATATGGGATAACTGCCCAGTCCCTGCATCGCCAAGGTTACATCGGCAGGGCAATAAACCCCTGCCAATTCTTCTCTGGCGAGGCAGATGGGCAGAGCCTTCACTCCTCTCCCTCCCAAATCCTCGGGGAGAAGCAGCTTGAAAAGTCCAGCATCTGCCATGGCTTTCACTAACTCTTTCGGAATCTCTTCACTTTCCCCGTATTTCTCAGATATCGGAATCAATTTCTCTCTGGCAAATTTTTGGCAATATTTCTTAAATTCTATCTCTTCGGCAGACAACATGACATCCATAGTTGTTCTCCCCCTGACCTCTTTATTCTTTTGGAAGTTCCTTTTTCATAATTTTACCCGTTGCATTTTTAGGAAGTTCATCGATAAAGGCGATTTTGGGAATTTTATAAGGAGCCAGGTTCCTCTTACAATACTCGAGCAACTCCTCCTCTATAATCTTAAGGCCCTCTTTCACCGTGACGAATGCCTTGGGCATCTCACCTTTTACGGTATCGCGAACTCCGATCACAGCCACCTCGTTTACTCCTGGATAACCATGAAGAACTTCTTCTATTTCCCGCGGATAAATATTATATCCTCCACAAATGATCAGCTCTTTCTCCCTTCCTACAATGTAGAAATAACCTTCCTCATCTCTCCATGCGTGATCACCCGTATAGACCCAACCACCGCGAACCTTCTCGCTGGTCTCCTCCGGAAGCTTAAAATAACCCTTGGTGGCATTTGGTCCCTTAAAAATCAACTCCCCAACTTCTTTTGCAGGAAGCTCGTTCCCTTTCTTATCCACCACCTTCGCTGTCACTCCGGAAACCGTGATTCCGATCGATCCTGGTTTCCGGAGCCCATAGACGGGATTGGCTGTCACCAGACCCGTTGATTCTGTCAGCCCGTAAACCTCAACTACCGTCGCCTTAAACTTATCCTCCCATTCTTTCAAAACTTCTACAGGAAGGGATGCCCCACCTGATAACCCCATCTTTAACGAGGAGAGATCGTGCCTGTTTTCCGGCAGCGCATTTAACAGATAAGTAAACATGGTCGGGACACCAGGAAACCAAGTCACCCCGTATTGAGCAATCGCTTCAAAGACAAGCTCTGTCTTGAACCGGTCGAGAACTACCACACTTCCCCCCGAACTCAGACTTCCGAAAAATGGGCTGGCCACACAAAAGACATGGACCAGGGGAAGAACGGCGATGGTGACATCCTCTTCTCTGAGCCCATAATTCTGGGCGATGTTCGGCCCGCCAAAACAGAAATTACGGTGTGTTAAAATGACCCCCTTAGGCGCACCCGTGGTGCCAGAGGTGTAGAACATAATGGCTGGATCATCAGCGTTGAAATCCATCGCCCTGATCGCCGAAAGTGGAGACCCGACCATTTTTTCGACGACCGTTTCCACAGTTTCATGAACTCTCCTCACAATGACATTTTTGACCAGAGGTATTTCATTTTTTATTTCCCCGAGGGCAGGTAGGAAATGCTCGTGAAGAATCAGTGTCTTGGCCTCGGAGTTATTCAGGATGAATTTTATCTCTCTGGGTGTGTAAATCGTATTGATCGGAACAACAATTCCGCCCGCTTTGATGATAGAATAGTAGGTTAGAAGTGTCTGAGGACTATTAGGGTGAAGAACGGCGATATGATCACCTGAACCCACGCCCGATTTTTCCAAGCCATAAGCGAGACGGTCTGTGATTTCATCGAACGCCCGGTAGCTGATCGATGTTTCTTCCCCCAGCAGAAATGGTTTTTCACCATATTTTTCTGCTCTGATCTTAAGAAATCGTACTAAGTCCATCATGTTTCAGAGAACGGTTCTTCCGCCATCCACACAAATGGTCTGGCCGGTAATAAAATCGGAGGCCTCCGAGGCCAAGAAAACTACCGCGCCCATGATATCTTCGGGCCCACCAACCCTTTTTAATGGGGTCGATTCAACAATGCTTCTTGAAGCCTCAGGGTCTTTTAGCCTGTCAGCGACCAGCGGAGTTGCAAAATATCCGGGAGCCACTGCATTAACATTGAGGTGATACTGAGCCCACTCTTCTGCTAAAGCTTTCGTCAGCATCACGATTCCAGCTTTCGTCATCGCATAGACCGAGTTCGGTATCCCTGCTCTGACGAGAAAAGCGGCCGCGGATGCGATATTGATAATTTTTCCTCCTTTTTGTGGTATCATGAGTCGGGCAGCTGCCTGGCTACAAAAATAAACACCTTTTGAATTTACTCTGACGATTCGGTCAAAATTCTCCGGGGTCATATCCAGGGCTTTCTTGTGGATGTTGATCCCCGCATTGTTGACGAGGATATCCAGACTCCCTAATTCTCTTCGTGCCATTTCCATCATACTAACCACAGCCTCTGGATCCCCAACGTCTACTTCTGCAGAAATGGACTTCCTTCCCATTTTTTCAATCTCTTGAGCAGTTTGACTCGCATTCTCTGCCACTAAATCAGCCACTAAGATGTTGGCCCCAGCTTCGGCCAAACCCAAAGCAATCCATTTACCCAAACCTTGGCCAGAACCCGTCACAACAGCAACCTTGCCCTTTAAGTCATAGCTCGGGAAGTGATACGACTCTTCGTTTCCTCTCATATAAGTATCTCCCGAAATTCTTGAATAAAGATGTATGTAAGACTGCGTACAATTTTCAAAACCCTTTGTCAAGAAGAAAGCCCAGATCTCGCAGGCCATCGGCTGGTTTGATTCTATTTGAAGGTTAGTTTATAGTAAATTCAACTGGTAAAAGGAGGATTGTGAGGATGAGCCTACTTTCTGAAGAGATGTGGAAGCAATTTCGGGAAACACTGGGATTAACAGAGTCGCCATTAGGAATCTATTACACGAACGATAAACCCGAAGGAGTGACTCCCAAGGAAGGACTATCAGGGTGCATGATCGGCCTGCTTCAGAATGCGAGGAAGAAAGGAAAAACCGTTTATTTTGATAAGAGCCACTTCGGATGCCCGGGGGGCGCTTACTACATGGGTTTTTTTGAATCCCCAAGACCCAATATCGAATATTTCCTCTCATGCGGAATCCCTGGAGAGTTGGAGGGAGAGCGATATATCAAGACACCCGAACGGGCCAGAGAATACTTCTCTAAGATGATACCGAGGCGAGCACCTGCCACCTATTGTGTCTTCAAGCCCATTGAACGATTCCAGGATGGCCCGGAACCGGAGGTCGTTGCTTTCTTTTCTACGCCGGATATGCTCTCAGGCCTTTTCACCTTGATCAACTATGCCATGGAGCGCACCGATGCTGTCTATGCCCCATTTGGCTCCGGATGCGGAACGATTCTCACCTATCCGTTGAAGGAAGCTGGAAAGGAACAACCTCATGCCATCCTTGGAATGTTTGATGTCTCTGCAAGGCCGATGGTTGAAAAGGAAATTCTCACCATCGCCATGCCTTATTCCTTGTTCTTAAAACTCTTGGAAAATGTTTCGGGCAGTTTCCTCCAGACGGAAAGCTGGAAGAAAGTTCTTCACAGGATTCAAAAATAACGGAGGAACGATGATCTTTTCAGAGACCATTTCTTTAAGCACAAAAGGCTTTTGCGATATCTTGGACATCACTCATCATGTTGACGCAGTGATCGACCGCTCAAGAATTGAAAACGGTTTGCTGACCGTATTCTGCTCCGGGTCCACGGGTGCGGTCACGACGATTGAATATGAGTCGGGCGTGTTAAAAGATTTACAGAAGGCAATCGAAAAAATCATTCCATCCAATATTCCTTACGAACACGATAGACGCTGGGGGGATGGTAATGGCTTTTCCCACGTCAGGGCAGCCTTGATGAAACCTTCGCTCACTGTTCCTTTGATTAAGAGAAGGTTGGCGTTGGGAACATGGCAGCAGATCGTCTTCATCGATTTCGATAACCGAAAGAGGGACAGAAATATTCTTATCCAGGTGATGGGTGAATGAAAAAGCGACAGGCTTTTAAAACCTGGGAGGCTTCTGAAAAAGTCATCTTTTTCAGGTTGCTCAAAAATGGTCAGATGCAAGTTGAGCTTTGCGAAATCCCGTTTTCGGGGGCGCCCGAAATCCTGAGGAATGAGGTCCTTTAAGGTACCACAGGGACCCTTAAAGGACCGCAATCACTTGCCCTGTTAGATAAAAGCCTGATGGGTTTTGTAGTCATTTGAAAAGCTATATTTTCAGGTATTCTCTCAATAGTCGAGTCCCGATCTAACAGGGCGAGGATGAGGGAAACGCCGCAGATGGCCGTTTTTCAGCGACCTGCTAGTGTCCTGAGTCATTAATTCGTTTGCAAAATCTTGCAATCGATGCAAGAATGTTGTCAGCTGTTTTGGTCCATATAAAGGGTTTCGCATGCTTGTTCGTGATCTCCAAATACTGTTCAACCGC
>Ga0335070_10000116_pt1 | contig 91374 bp, 74 predicted proteins | sample Lox_Sample_13_FD_206722 | JGI IMG/M metagenome (GOLD analysis project Ga0335070, IMG submission 206722) | Soil microbial communities from Loxahatchee National Wildlife Refuge, Florida, United States - Lox_Sample_1.3 | ecosystem: Environmental > Terrestrial > Soil > Wetlands | place: USA... | reverse complement strand
CGGATCGGGATGGCCCGTATTGGCTGCTGCGGGGAATTTCCGCGGTGATTGTCACAACAATGACCCTCTCGTTTGTTTTTTTGCATCCTTTTCCTTTTGGGGAGGATACTTATGGGTAATCACCGAACTCTTTTCACTGAATCTGGTTTCCGCGACCGATGCGGTAGCATTGGTGTAGATCAGAATTCCGCCTTGGCTTAATCCCTGATGGTATAATCGATCATTCTTAAAGTTCAGACGGACACATGGGATGGTCTCTGAAATCGCAATCAACGGCCGTTTTCTTGGGCAGCCCCTGACCGGCGTGCAGCGCTACTCGCTCGAGGTGTTGAAGGTCATGGACCGGCTGCTCACCAACGGTGAAATCGACCCCAATGGGTGCCGGCTAACCTGTTATACCCCACCGTCTTACCGGGATATCCCGGCAACCTGGAAAACGATCCGGGTCAGCCCCGCGGGATTTCTAAATGGAAATTTATGGGAGCAGATCGACCTGGCCGTGCTGGCGCGGGGCAAAACGCTCTTCAGCCCAGGCAATATCGGACCGGCCGTGCTCCCCGGGCAGATCGTGACGATCCACGATGCCTCGGTGTTCGCTGTGCCAGAAGCCTATTCGATCTGGTTCCGGATGAAGTACCGGCTGATCCTCTCCATCCTGGGAAAGACGGCCCGGAAAATCATCACGGTTTCGGAATTTTCAAAATGCGAGCTGATGAAGTACTGCCGCATCCCGGAAGAGAAAATCGCGGTCATCCCCCACGGGAGCGAACATCTGGACTGCCTGAAAGCGGACCAGGCCGTTTTTGAACGGTTCGATATCGGGAAAAAGCCGTACCTGCTCACGGTGGGCAGCGACAGCCCACATAAAAATCTGGGGGTTCTGGCCGAGGCGCTGCGAAGGATGGACCGGACCGATTTCGAAGTGGTCATGGTGGGTGGGGCGTTCCGGTGGTTTTCGAAAGATCACGGGGAGGCCTGGCCGGAGACCGTGCGGCGGATCGGGTACGTCAACGACTGCGAATTGCGCGCGCTGTACGAGCGCGCCGCGGCCTTGGTATTCCCCTCGAAATACGAGGGGTTTGGGATGCCGGTGCTGGAGGCAATGACGTCTGGCTGCCCGGTGATCTGCTCGCGGACGGCGTCGCTCCCGGAGGTGGGGGGAGATGCGGTGCTGTACTTTGACCTGGAGAAGCCGGAGGAGCTGAAGGAGCAGATCGAGCGGGTGTTGGGGGATGAACGGCTGAGAGAGGTTTTGCGATGCAAGGGGTTGGTGAGAACGGCTATGTTCAGTTGGGATGAGGCGGCGCGGAGGACGTGGGGGGTGATGCGAGCGAGCTTACCTTGATCTGTACCAACCCCCATTTCCCGTTGGTTCGCCAGGTTGGATCGATCCGGTTGAGCTCTTTGACTTGTCTCTCCCTTAGCCCGACCATCACATCCGATTTGGCCGTCCGCAGCGCGGCCAGCCTGGTCGGGAAATAATCCGTAATTTTCTCGAAGGGCGTTGTCTCCGGCCAGCGCAGGTCGCCCACCAGCCGGCGGTAGTTCGCATCCCCCTTGCTGATCACAATGCCGGCCTGGCTCAGCTCCCGGTACAATGCTCCGGGCATCTCCCACTCGAACAGTGGTGAGTTCCAGAAGAAATGCTCGTCAAGGCACAGGATGCCTGTATTAAACGCCTTTTCCAGCCGTTCTCCAAATGCCGCGGTGCTCTCATCCTGCTCGCTCTGCAGAACCTCTACGGTCCTGCGCACGTCGGCGGGCATTGCGTCGGACACAAAGGTCGGGTGCGCCTTGAGGTGAAAATGGACCTCCTCCGCCAGTCCACGTCCGGCCAGCAGGTCGGCAAAAGCCAGGTCACAGACCAGTTCGTACCCGGCGTTGTCGATCAAAAAATCCACTCGCTGCTCGCGGCGTGGCAGGTGGAGCAGCACCTCGACGACATCTGCGATCCGGTTGACCAGCAGGAATTCGGCTGTCTGGTGCAGCCTCGCGTGCGACGGCGTCTCTTCCGCGTCCGCTGGCCACAGGCTCAGGTCTGCCTGGTTTCCCCACAGGTTGCTCTCGATCGCCTCGGTCAACGCCTCTTCGACCGGGAAGTCTGCTCTCCGCCAGGTTTCCAGCCGGGTTACCAGCGTGTGTGTTCTTTGCCGGCTGGTTTCCAGTCCCATTTTTTTCTGATAGAGGAACGGATCGACCTGGTAAGTTATCCCTTTTTGGAAGTACCCCGTCGCCTCCAGGATCCTCCGGTAAAACGTGTTCTCGCAGACCAAGAAAGCCAGCTCTCGCCAGGTCTTTCCCTCGAAGGTGCGAGAATACGTTCTCCACAGGTCCAGGTCCGGCGCGCCCGGGTCGTCGATCTCAAGGACCGGGCTGTCCGGCAGCACCGCGATCAGCGCTTCGATATGTCGGTTGATCTCATCCGGAAAATCATTTTCGAGGATCACCCGCCGGGCGATTTCCGGCAGCCGGACCAGAAGCGTATTTTCGGCGAACGAGCGCGGGTCTGCGCAGCGGTAGGGAGGGGGAAGAGGAAGCGAAGGGGAGCGAGGTTGCATTCCCGGATTATAGCGGAAATTCACATCTCCTGTGTGCCAGATGAACGGGTTCCACTCGACGGATATTCTTTTGCCCCGATCTGTGCTATCTTGTGTACGTCGTTTGTCTCGACCGGCACTGTAGCGCATGCCTACTCGAAGAGCCTTGAAGGGGGCGGTTTGCGCTCTGGCCTTGCGTCTGGCTTTCCCAGGTTTCCTCTTACCTTTCCCCGATTATCGCTTTCTCTTTCAAAGTCTCTGGAATGGCCACCTTTCTCAGTGGTTTCATCCCGAACAGCACCCGCATTCCATTGTTTCTCCGCACCAGGAATTCATAGAAGCCAATGCATACCGCGAACGAACTGACTGCGATAATTCCCCATTTCAAAGTATCTACGATGGGCCATAGCACCACGAAGAACCCGATGCAGATCAATACCGTCTGGTGTTCGATGTAAAAAGGCAGCACAGCCTCACTTACATATCCCAGAAACGTCGAGTTACGGTTGAGATGGTTCATCCCAAATCCCAAAAAGGTCAGAACCCAGGCCCAGGACATCACATCTGCGTGTTTGTCCGTCACGATCCAGAGGATGGTGGTTGCCACTGCCAGTACCAGCGATACCCAGCGCATCCTGCGAATGCTGTTCTGTAGCCGCTCGCTGGAAATAATTTCGAACCCGGCAACGAAAAAGCATAGATAGACTGGGAAGCTCCAACTGAAGAAATGATGCCCGTACCAGGCGGAATGATCCAGAAAAGTCTCGCAAAGGACTACCGGCAGCGCCAGGAGTACGTAAAACACGCCCGGAAATGCCATCACGCGGGTTAATCCATCCAGCAATTGGACTCCCTTCGGGCTCTTGAGAAACAGGAACAGCGGCAGCAGGAGGATGCTGTAAACAAACAGCACCTCGAGGTACCACAGGTGCAGCCCATGGAAAGCAAAATTTCCATTCTCTGTAGAGCCCATGAATACGCCGTCGAAATAATGCGGTACGAAATCCCAGAACGAACCGCTGAATTTGCCGTTCGTCACCCGGTCGAGATAAACCACCGGGATTGTGTAGGTAAACACCCCTACAACCAGTGGCACGAACAATCGCAGAACCTTTTCCTTCACGAATTTCCCAACTTTTTCGTCCGGTTTCCCCTTGTCCAGGGCGAAAAACAGGCTTGCCCCGGAGATGAGGAAAATGAACGGCATCATCCAGACGTCGAGGAAATTGGTGAAATACTGTGCAGCGGGATAAGTGACCGCATTTTTCGCCGACCATGGATCCATGTTGAAAAAACGGACGCTGTGGAAGAAGAAAACGCACAAAATGGCGATGACGCGCATCCAATCCAGGTCGTATCTGCGGCTGGTAAGAGAATGTTTTTCCATAGTTGCCTCCAGCCTGTCGATTGGTTTGGGTTTTGGGACAGGCCGATCACCCTTTGATCGTACTGGATAGGAGGCGCGCCGCCATCCGGCTTCGAATGGAATTCCTGAGGGCCGGATGGCGGATTTTGAAAAGAAACTTTATATGGATTTGACCAGACTTTTGGCCTAATACTTTGGACTGTTGGCGGGTAAACCCTGAGTAACCTGCTGACCAGGGAACCAAATGACTAAGGTCGGTTTTCGGTTCTCGTGAATTATCCCAATTTAATATTCAGCCCAGGACCTTCGCTGTTCCCTTCTGATTTGGGCAGATACTGCCGGATCGCTCCTGCCAGCTTACTGATCGGCATGGTCTGAAGCCAGACCCGTCCTGGTCCGGAAAGCGACGCGAAGAACAGCCCTTCGCCGCCGAAGAGTATGTTGCGAATCCCTTTCACGGTCTGGATATCGTAACTGATCGTGGGCTCGAACATTGCCACGTGGCCGGTGTCTACCAGCAGGCGCTGCCCCGCGACCAGTGTGTATTCAACGATCTCGCCATCCAGCGCGGCAAAGAACGTCCCCGGCCCATCAAAGCGCTGTAAAATGAACCCTTCCCCGCCGAAAAGCCCTGCGCCCAACTTGCGCTGCAGGGCAACTGAGAAGTTGACGCTTTTTTCAGCCACCAGCAGGGTATCCTTTTGCGCGATCATCGCCTGCCCCTGAGCCAGGTGGACCGGGATGATCTTGCCCGGGAAATCCGAAGAGAAAGTGACGAACTGCTGGTCCCGGTCGGTGGTGAAGTTCACTACGAACAGCGATTCGCCTGAGACGACCCGCGACAATGCGCCCATAATCCCCTTGCCGCCCAGGTTGGTGTTCATCTGGATCCCGTCGCTCATCCACGAAAGAGAGCCGGTCTCAGAATAAAGCGCCTGGCCGCGGTTCAGTTGGATCATCAGGGACTGCATGACTGTGCCTACAACCTGATAGGGTGAGCCTCCCACCGTGGTCCCGCTCAATGCGACGTTAGGATTGGGCAGATCCAGCCGCTGCCCGGGGATATTGGTGTATGCTTCGCTCATGGTTCCTCCATTTTGTATCGGAAAAGTCATTCAGTATATAGCTTAGCAAAGATTTACTGGGAATGCAATCTATATAGTATGATTGGTCTATGGACCTGTTCCAGACTTCCGTCGCCATCCTCGTCACTGCTGTTGGAGCGCTCCTTCAGGGCGTCACCGGATTGGGTCTCAATCTTTTCGCTTCACCCATCTTAATGATGGTTCACCCGCGCTTTATCCCGGGTCCGATTTTAATGGGAGCCCTGCTCCTTACCGCTCTCATGCTCCTTCGCGACCGCTCCAGCATCGACTTCCGGGGCGTTGGCTGGATGACCGCCGGCATGCTCCCGGGGACTTATCTGGCCGGGCGTTTGCTCCCAATCATCTCCCTCAACGCCCTGTCCATATTATTAGGCTGCCTGGTCCTGGCGGGGGTGGGTCTGAGCTTTTGGGGGGTGAAGTTCCCTGGCTATGCCTGGGTCCTGTTCCTGGCTGGCTTTATCTCCGGGGTGGGCACCATTTTGGCTTCGATTGGCGGCCCTCCGGTGGCGCTTGTCAACCAGGACCTCGAGCCGCGCAAGCTGCGTGGGACGCTTTCGGGATATTTCATCCTTTCGGGGTTCGTCGGCCTGATGCTGCTGATCCCGGCCGGGAGAATAGGTCCAACCGAGCTCGGCCTTTCCATTTGGGTGCTTCTCGGTGTGGTCGTCGGTTTTCTCAGCTCTGGCTTTTTACTGAGTAAGATGGATGCGCGGATCACCCGCATCGTTTTATTAATTCTCTCGGCGCTCAGTGCGCTGATCCTGATAGTTCAACAAATCTGGCGTTAGAAATCATGGAGGTCGCGATGCATGGCATCCGGGTACACGAATATGGCGATTCAAGCAAGCTGGTCGAGGAGGACATTCCGGTTCCTCAGCCTGGACCAGGCGAAGTCCGGGTCAAGGTTGCCGCGGTTGGGCTGAACTTCGTTGAAATTTACCAGCGCAGAGGGCTTTACCGCAATCCTTTGCCCCTCGCGCCTGGCGATGAATTTTCTGGAACGGTGGATGCCCTCGGAGAAGGGGTGGCCGGTTTTCAGATCGGCGACCGGGTCGCGACTGCCAGAGGCGCCGGTGGGTATGCTGAGTATGCCCTCGTTCGCGCCGACCAGCTCGTTCCCGTCCCGCCCCAGATCACCCTCGAGCAGGCAGCGGCGGTCCTCCTTCAGGGAATCACCGCCCATTACCTGGCTCTTTCCACGTTCCCCCTTAATCCGGACCATGTCGCTCTGATCCACGCTGCGGCTGGGGGAGTAGGCCAGCTTCTCACCCAAATCGCCAAGAAATGCGGGGCGAAGGTCATCGCCACAGTGGGTAGCGAGGAAAAAGTCGGGTTGGCCCGTGGAGCCGGCGCGGATGAGGTTATTCTCTACTCCAAATTGGATTTCGAGGCCGAAGTCAAAAGTCTGACGAGTGGAAAAGGAGTGGATGTGGTCTACGATGGAGTGGGATCCTCCACATTTTTAAAAGGCCTGAATTGCCTCAAACCGCGAGGCTACATGGTCCTCTACGGCCAGGCCAGCGGTCCCGTGGAACCGATCAACCCCCAACTGCTCAACCAGAAGGGGTCCTTGTTCCTGACCCGCCCAACCATTGCCCATTACACGCTCACCCGTGAAGAACTCCTCTGGCGCGCCGAGAATTTGTTTGGCTGGATCGCTTCCGGAGATCTGACGGTCACCATCGACCGGACCTTCCGGCTCACAGAAGCCCCCCAAGCCCATGCTTATATGGAATCCCGGCAGACCAAGGGTAAGGTCCTCCTGATTCCTTGAAATCCCACGAAACAAAATAAAAGCAGGAGTCACATTCTGGCTCCTGCTTTCCTAACCCGAACTATCTTTATATTGACCTGGTGTGTGTATTGGAGCGTCCTCCTTTCAGTCTTGTGGATCCCTTTATGAGGTCTCTCTCAATCCTTCCAGATAGCCTCAGCTTTGATCGGCGTCTGGTCGCCGGGAATTGTAGCTGTAGTATACCCGCTGAACATGAACAGGAAATGAAATTTAAGCTTTGCGACCGGACCATACGCAGAAGCCGAACATAATGCTGAACCGCGAAGCTGGGTCCGGGGTTTTGATCGTTTTCCCTCGGTATTTAGAAACGGGGATAGCCAAGATGGATATAATTAAGATCACTAAACGGGAATAAGGGAGCACAATCAATGGATTTAAAACACTTCGATATTGCCATCATCGGCGGTGGGATTGTGGGCATGGCTACGGCGATGGCTCTGTCAACCAGATTCCGTGCCTCAATTTTAGTGCTCGAGGCTGAGGCAAAACTTGCCGCCCATCAAACTGGAAATAACAGCGGTGTCATCCATTCTGGATTGTATTATAAGCCTGGTTCATTGAAAGCCCGCAACTGCATAGAGGGCCGTGAGGCAATGTACCGGTTTTGCCAGGAGCACGGCATCGCATATGACAACTGCGGTAAGGTGGTCGTCGCCACCCGCAAGGATGAACTGCCAGCCCTGGATAAACTCTTTGAGCGCGGCCAGGCCAATGGCCTGGTCGGGATCAAGTGTCTGACGGCCGAGGAAATCAAGGAATACGAGCCCCATGCAGCCGGGATTGGCGGCATCCACGTGCCCCAGACCGGCATCGTCGATTATGTTCAGGTCACCAACACCTACGCCAACATTCTCCAGGAAAATGGCGGGCAGATCTGGTTGAATTCTCGCCTGGTGGGCTTTCAGGAGGAGAATGGAGATTTTGTTCTCGAAACGACGACAGGCCCGGTGCGCTGCCGTAATCTGATCAACTGCGCTGGCTTGTATTCAGATCGTGTTGCCCGAATGTGCGGCGTCGACCCCAAACTGCAAATCATCCCCTTCCGCGGCGAGTATTATGAGCTGGCTCCAGAAAGGCAGCACCTGGTCAGAAACCTGATCTATCCTGTCCCCGATCCGCGCTTCCCGTTCCTGGGGGTTCATTTCACCCGCATGATTCACGGCGGCGTCGAAGCCGGCCCCAATGCTGTCCTCGGTTTTGCCCGCGAAGGCTACAAATTGTTCGATATTTCCGTCCCTGATATGCTCCAATATGGCCTCTACATGGGTTTCTGGAGGATGGCGGGCCAGTACTGGAAGACGGGATTCGGTGAGTTCTACCGCTCTTTCAGCAAAGCCGCGTTCGTCAAGGCGCTCCAGCGCCTGGTCCCTGAGGTAGGTTTCAAAGATATTCACCGGACTGGCGCCGGCGTGAGAGCCCAGGCGTTGGAGCCGAATGGTTTTCTGGCCGACGATTTCCGCATTGTCGAGGCAAACCGGATGATTCACGTATTGAATGCGCCCTCGCCGGCTGCTACCGCTTCGATCAGTATTGGCAAATCGATTGCGGATATGGCGATGAAGAATTTTACCTTGAAGGAGGTAACCGCTCAGGCATGACCTTTAAGGCGCCGTTGGACAAACTGTGCTGTTAATCCACCCCGAATCAGCTCTTCTTCTGGCTTTTTTGCCATCCGCTGGAAAAAATCCCTGGCTTCGGCCTGCAAATCCCCGGATTGGGGATTGTTCCGGATCAAAATGTCCAGGAGTTGAGCTGCTGAAGCGTAATTCCCGGACTTCTCATAATAATAAAACAGGGGATATTGAAGATCAGCCGGTAATGTATCTAAGGGGAATTTCACTGCCAGCGCCTCGATCTTTTCGTCAGACGCAGGAAGCTGGTCAGATGTCCGGTGCAAAAAAACTTCCAGAAACAGGTTCAATGCGCGCAGAAACCGCCAGCCGCTTTCTTGCGGGTTTGGGAGCGTATCAAATATTTCCCCTTCTGCCCGGATCAAATCGGCAACCACATATAACTGGTCGTAATTGACCTTGGATGAATTGGCGCATAATGCAATGATACTTGCATCATCCATGCGGTGAAGGATTTCGGCGGGCAGGCCGACCACCTGCCCTAGAGCATCCTCCAGGACCGCCAGCGAATCCCTGTACAGCAAAGCTGCCTTCAACCCGAATGCCCGGGCAATGGCTGCCGTTGCCAGGCGGATCATGCGCATCAGATAATCTTCGGTCAGCATAATTCCTGTTTCAGTTTATATCATAACTTTGCAGGATTTGTCTAATTATTGCCCTCTCCATGTGAAATGGTTGTTGACCCTGATTTTCCTCAGGACGGCGGCCGAGCAGGTTACCCTGCTGATCTTGGGCCTGGAGTGGGTGCGGTCGGACAGCCGGGTAAACACTGGCGATGGAAATAATCCATGATACAATAAATACCGTGTTGTTTCGACCCGTTTTGTCAGTTTTGTCCGAAAATCGCTACGGCTCTTTTTTGATGAATGGTATGATCTTGTGAGGTCTTCATTATGGCGAATGAACTTACTACCCCTGGATACGACATACCGCGGGAAATTGAGCACCAGGTGACGATCACCCGGTTGGACCAGATCTACAACTGGAGCCGGAAAAACTCCTTATGGCCTATGATGTTCGGTCTGGCCTGCTGCGCTATTGAGATGATCTGCACGGCAGCCAGCCGCTTCGATTTTTCGCGATTTGGGATGGAAGTGATGCGCCCGTCGCCACGCCAGGCTGATGTGATGATTGTCTCAGGCACAGTCACCAAGAAGATGATCCCCCAAATCGTGCGCCTTTACAATCAAATGCCCGAGCCTAAATACGTGATCGCCATGGGCGCCTGCGCCTCTGGAGGCGGTCCGTTCAAGGAGGGGTATAACGTAGTTTCCGGCGTGGATAAATTTATCCCGGTGGACGTATATATACCCGGCTGCCCTCCAACTCCGCAGGCATTGTTGAATGGGTTGATTGCGCTGCAAAAGAAGATCGATACGCAATCCTTGAGTACAGTTCCCTGGTATCGCAAGGGTGAGATCGAGCCGGTGCCTGTCCCCGTGCTTGGACCGGACCTGATCGATCTCCGAAAATCGGTCCAGATCAAGGAATATTCTGCTCAACGGGCCGCTGGCCTTCAAGACCAGCCCGCAGTCGAAGGGCAGCAAATCTGAGCGGAGGAACCTCTTTTGGCCGAACAAACGATCCTGCAAGAGCCGGTCGATATTGCTGCCCATTTCCCTGAAAGCGTTAACCAGGATACCAGATCCGGGTTTCATGGTTGGGTCGTCCGCACCGGCGATTTGGTCCAGTTCGCTACCACGCTCCGTGATGAATTCGGTTACGATTACCTCTCTTCGGTTACCGGCGTGGATAATTACCCCCAGGATCAAATGGAGGTGATCTACCATGCGTATAAAACCAGCGGTGGTCCGGGCGTTGAGTTTAAAGTCCAGGTTGGTCGTGAAGACCCTGTCGTCCCCTCCCTGGTGAGCCTGTATCCCGGGGCCGAATTCCAGGAGAGGGAAATCTGGGATTTGTTTGGGATCCGCTTCGAAGGCCACCCGGATCTTCGCCGCATATTAATGTGGGAGGGGTTCGCAGGCCATCCGCTGCGCAAGGATTGGAAAGAGCCATATTTTGAGGAGGAATTAAAACCGTTTAAAAGCCGCTGGCCAGACGGGCACGTCGTTCGCGCCGAGGAGAAGAACCCTTTCCAGGATAATCTGGAGTATCCGCCTGGCTTCGATCCTGATGAATGGACCCCTCAGGCTGAAGAAGCGTTGTACAAAGGTCTCAGCCAATCGCGAATCCCTCCCGATCCAGAATTGAAAACAGACACTCTGATTGTCAATCTCGGGCCGCAGCATCCATCCACTCATGGCGTTTTTCGCATGGCTGTTGCCCTGGATGGCGAGACTGTGGTCGGATTAAAACCCGTAATGGGGTATATGCACCGCAACCACGAAAAGATCGGCGAGCGCAACACGTTCCTGGGCAACATGCCCTTCACGGACCGGCTGGATTACATTACGTCGATGAGCAATAACTTTGCTTACGCGATCACCATCGAGAAATTGTTGAATGTAAAACCGCCGGAGCGAACTGAATATATTCGCGTGATCATGGCTGAGCTCACCCGGATCAACAGCCACCTGGTTGCGATCGGGTTCTTGTTGAACGACCTGGGCGCCTTTTTCACACCGGCCCTCTACGGCCTGGCTGAGCGAGAACTGATCCTGGACATTTTTGAGGCCACATCCGGCTCGCGAATGATGTGCAACTACTTCCGGTTTGGGGGACTTGCCCGGGACCTTCCCGATGGCGTATTACAGAAGATCAAGGATCTGGTCTACGAGCGCCTTCCACGGAAAGTCGAGGAATTCAACACCTACCTGGTCAACAACGAGATTGTCCGTACTCGCTGCCAGGGTGTCGGCGTCCTGACCAGGGAGCAGGCGATTGCTTATTCCACGGCCGGACCCATTCTGCGCGCTTCTGGAGTTGCCTATGATGTTCGCCGGGCGGAACCATACAGCATTTACGACCGCTTCGACTTCGATATCCCCGTCCGCCAAAATGGCGATATTTTCGATCGCTTCCTGGTGCGCATGGATGAGATCGTCCAGTCGATCCGGATCATACAGCAAGCCGTCCAGGATATCCCGGAAGGCCCGATTATGACCGGAAAGTCCCAGTATTCGGTCCGGGTTCCCGCGGGCGAATCGTATGGCCGGGTCGAGGGTCCAAAAGGCGAGCTGGGCTTTTATGTGATTTCGACCGGGAAAACCAACCCGTGGCGGTACCATGTGAGGGCCCCTTCCTTCATCAACTTGACTTCCCTGGCTCCAATGAGCCTTGGGAATAAGGTTGCTGATGTCGTCGTGATCCTGGGTTCAGTGGATATTGTTCTCGGTGAGGTAGACCGCTGAAGAGCCCGAGGAGAGGAATATGCTTGGTTTTGGCATCGTAAAAGGAATGTGGGTCACCTTCAAGCACTTCATCTGGACCTATTTGGATGATTTGCGTTGGATCGGTAGAAAGCGTTATAATGCCCCAGAAGGAATCGCGTACCGTTCGAGCAAAGATGCGCGTGGGATCTTCACCATACAATATCCTGAAGAGAAGCTTCCAACCCCGGAAGAGTTCCGCTTTATCCCCTTCTTGATCTATGATGAGACTGAGACCGGGGAGAAAGTGGATCGCTGTACTTCCTGCGGTATTTGCGCCAAAGTTTGCCCACCTCAGTGCATCTGGATCGTTCGCACCAACGATCCGGTCACCGGAAGGCCTGTGCCGGCTCCCGCGGAGTTTTATATCGATGTGGATATCTGTATGAATTGCGGGATGTGCGCGGAATACTGTCCCTTCGATGCGATTCAAATGGACCATGATTACGAGATCGCTTCTTACGACCGGTTCAGGACGAGCATTTATGACAAAGCCAGGCTGTCGAAGCCCGCGTCGTATTACAGGTCGATCCGGCCACTGACCTATGCGCGCGGTGAGGCTGCCCGCGCTGAAAAAGAGGCGGCGAAAGCGGCGAAAAAACCGGCCGCGGAAGTGCCTGGATCCTGATCTCGATTTTTTCTTCGCCGGGTGTCTGTCCTGGCGAGTTGTGAGCTGAACGAATGTATAATGCCGATACGGAATTGCTGTTTCCCTCGCGGGTGATTTCTTCTTTACGCAGCTTGCGCGGAGATACCTGGCGAGATCTGGTTGACCGGGTGGATGCGCTGCCGCAAGACAGCGTCGATCACCTCGCCTTTGTTTACATGATGGTTCGCCTGGGGGGATGTGTATCCTGCAACGCTGATTCGTTTCGGGCGATGCGCGGCTGCACCCAGTGCGCTCGCCAAACCATCCGCCGCTTCCGCGGCTCGGACCAGGAATTAATTGCACAATACCAGCAGGCCCGCCAGGAAGTAGAAACCCAGCTACAAAAACTTAATCAGGGATAAATTACCGAAAGGAAAGAATTTTTTCATGGAAAAATCCCAAGTAAACCGTGATGCGGTTCTCGCGGCTTTAAGTAAAGTACAGGAGCCAGAGCTGCACAAAGACCTGGTCACCTTAAACATGATCCGCGATCTCACGATCAGTGGCGGCACGGTTAATTTCACCATCATGTTGACCACCCCGGCCTGCCCATTGCGGACGAGAATCGAGACCGAATCCCGCCAGGCAGTGATGGCCATCCCCGGGGTAAAAACGGTCAATATCAAAATGGATTCAAACGTTCCCAACGACGGCCGCCCGCGAGGAATATTACAGCTTCCTGTAAAAAACGTTGTGGCGATCGCATCTGGCAAAGGTGGCGTGGGGAAGAGTACCGTCGCTGTGAATGTGGCCGTCGGCCTGGCTCAGAGTGGGGCAAAGGTCGGGCTGTTAGATGCCGATATTTACGGACCTAACATTCCAACCATGATGGGGGTCCAACGCCTGGCCCCCCCCGTCGATGGAAAGCTCGTCCCCGCCATTTCTTACGGCGTGAAAATGATGTCGATTGGTTTCCTGGTCAAACCAGGGCAGCCACTGATCTGGAGAGGCCCGATGCTTCATTCGGCCATCCGCCAGTTCCTGAGCGATGTATCCTGGGGTGAGCTGGATTATCTCGTCGTGGATCTGCCGCCAGGCACCGGAGACGCTTCTTTGAGCCTGGCTCAATCCGTTCCACTGAGCGGCGTGGTATTGGTGACCCTGCCCCAGGCAGTTTCGCTGGAAGATGCCAGCCGCAGCCTGGCGATGTTCCGTGAATTAAATGTGCCCGTGCTTGGGGTGGTAGAAAATATGAGCTACCTCGAGTTTCCGGACGGCACCCGGATGAATGTTTTTGGTGAAGGGGGCGGGATTCAACTGGCTGCGATGGGAAATGTTCCCTTTCTTGGGAAAATCCCAATGGACCCCTCGGTCCGAGAAGGTGGCGATAACGGCACCCCAATCATCGCTTCCAACCCTGATTCGGCATCGGCCCAGGCGCTTCGGTCGGTCGCTGAGGCTGTGGCAGCGCGGTTGAGCGTTGCTGCGCTTCAAGAGGGTGGCGGTGTGTCGATAAAAATGGTCGGTTGAGATTTGCCGAGCGGAGATCAGGTAAACATGTCTTTACCGATGATTGTTGGAGTACGTTTTTCAAAAGTTGGTAAGGTGTATCATTTCGACGCCAGCAACGTTCCGGATTTGCGCGCTGGCGATCATGTCGTCGTCGAAACCAGCCGGGGATGGCAGCTTGGGCAAATTGCCCAGGTGGTCGCCGACCCTGAGGCGCCTCCAGAAGGGAGCTGGAAACCGGTCGATCGTAAAGCAACTCCGCGCGACCTGCTCATGCGGCAGATGTGGCAGTCGAAAGAAACCGAGGTGGTGATCAATACCCGGGCGCGGGCCAATGAACTCCGCCTTTCTGGGATCAAGATCGTCGCCGCGGAATATTCGTTTGATGGAAACCGCCTGACGATTTTATTCAGCACTGAGAGCGAAGAAAAAGTCGATCTCAAATCTTTGCGCCAGGACATGCAGAAGTATTACACCCCGAGCCAGATCGAGCTGCGCCAGATCGGCCCTCGCGACGTGGCCAAGCTGCTGGGCGGAATGGGCGCCTGCGGAATGGAAACTCGCTGCTGCTCGAAGTTTCTGACCGAGTTCAGCTCGATCTCGATTCGCATGGCCAAAGAGCAGGGGATTTCTCTGACCCCCACCGAGATTACAGGGATGTGCGGCCGCCTGCGCTGCTGCTTGATTTACGAGTACGAACAATATGTTGCTGCCCGGGCTCAGCTTCCAAAGCGCAACAAGCGCGTTGGCACTCCCCAGGGAGAGGGGAAGGTCGTCGACGTGGTTCCCTTGCGTGACGCTGTCATCGTCGAAATCCCGGAAGTAGGCTTCCGCGAATTTAGCCGCAACGACCTGGTCCCTCTCGATGAGTTAGATGCGCTCCGCCAGAAAGCTCAGGGTGGCTGTGAGAAGAACGAGGAAGGCGGCTGTACCTGCGGCACCAATGGGAATCATCACTGATCATGGATACGATCTCTTACCTGGACGAGGCGCTGGAGCTGTTTGAGTTCACCCGCTCGGTCCGCCGCGATCTACACCGTCACCCTGAGCTGGCGTTTAACGAAATCCGTACGTCTGGGATCGTCGCCAGAGAGCTCAACGGTCTGGGGATGGAGGTCACCAGTGGAATAGGCAAAACCGGTGTGGTCGGCCTGCTGGAAGGGGGGAAACCGGGCCCGGTGGTCATGCTGCGTTTCGATATGGATGCCCTGCCGGTCACCGAACAGACCGGCGCAGAGTATGCCTCAGAAAATCCAGGGATCATGCATGCCTGCGGTCACGATGGACATGTCAGTATCGGCCTGACTGTGGCCAGGATTTTGACAAATCATAAGGATGACCTTCCTGGAATAGTGAAATTCGCCTTCCAACCGGCCGAAGAATGCGCGGGAGGAGCCGAAGCGATGATTAAGGATGGCGTGCTGCATCATCCACGTCCGGAGAGAATTCTGGGCCTTCACGTCTGGAACGAGAAGCCTCTGGGATGGATCGGTGTCGTCCCTGGTCCATTCATGGCGGGTTCGGAGATCTTCACCGTGCGCATTCTAGGTAAAGGCGGGCACGCCGCTCTTCCGGAAACTACGGTGGACCCGGTGCTTGCCGCTGCTCAAGTGGTCACGGCCCTGCAAAGCATCGTCTCCCGCAATATTTCCTCCCTTCAAACGGCGGTTGTTTCCGTGACGAGACTCAAAGCCGGGGACGCGTTTAATGTTATCCCTCCCTCTGCCGAGATCGAAGGAACGATCCGCTGTTTCGAGCCGGCTATCAGGCAAGCGGTGCTGCAGCGCTTTGGTGAGATCGTTTCCGGGGTCAGCAGTGCGATGGGCTGCCGGGCGGAAATCGATCTGCGCGAGATGACACCCGCGGTCATCAATGACGAGGATACAGCGCTTCGTCTTCAGGGTGTCGCTCGCCGGGTTCTCCCCGATCATCAGCTCGAAACGCAGTATCGCACCATGGGCTCTGAGGATTTTTCTTTTTTTATGCAAGATGTGCCTGGTTGTTTTTTCTTTCTCGGATCGGCTAACGCCGGACGTGGTTTGACTGCCTCCCACCATCATCCTCGATTTGATTTCGACGAGGCTGTCCTCCCCCAGGCTGCGGCGATGATGGCAGCTTCCGCAGTTCAGCTTCTAGAGGAAAAATGAACCCCATCGCCCAAGGCGGCAACGGCCATTACTGGCTGCCGGTGAGTACGAAACCACCCCGGCGGGTCGTTTCGTTGGTTCCTTCATTGACCGAGAGCCTGATCGATCTTGGCTTCGGTGACACCCTGGTAGGGATCACCGATTTTTGTTTACCAGACCAGAAATTTACCTTCTCCATCCCCAGGGTGGGTGGTCCTCAAAATGCTCGCATGAATGATATCCTCAGGCTCGATCCCGACCTGGTGATTGCGAACCGTGAAGAAAACCATAAAGACCTGATAGAAGACCTGGAACGAAACGGCGTTCCGGTCTGGGTGACCTTTCCGAAAACGGTTCTTCAATCATTGGATGTGCTCTGGAATATGATCCGTATTTTCCAGGACGACCGCGCGGCAGACCGGATCCGCACGATCGAAATCACTCTGGAATGGGAGCTTGCCTCTCTGGATGAAGTAGTGGAGAAACGCTATTTCTGTCCGATCTGGCAGGAGGAAACGGCAGAGGGGCGGCCCTGGTTCATGACCTTCAACCAGGATACCTATTCCGCGGATCTGCTTGCCTTGTTAGGGGGTAAGAACGTTTTTGCCGCACGCAGCCGCAGGTACCCATTGCGAGCGGATCTGGATATGGAAACCCCTGAGGATCCTGGACAGCGGGATACACGCTATCCGCGGGTCACGGTTGAGGAAGTGCTCACAGCCTGCCCGGAGATGATCCTTTTGCCAGATGAGCCATATCCGTATGGCCAGGGTCACCAGGAAGAGATTTCACGGATTTTTGCCGCCACCCCTGCCGCTCGGAACCATCATATTTTCACGATTGACGGCCGGTTGATCACCTGGTTCGGCACTTATCTGGCGCGTGCACTGATTGAATTGCCTCCCTTATTCGCCTGAAAAATCAGTTTAATCAGGGTGCATTTGTAATCATGCCAAGTTGACTCAGGTCAAAAGGCGTGCTATACTGAATCCATCTGAATAATCAGATGAATCATATCTTTCGTGAGCCCAACATGTTGCGTGACCGTGTGACAACTGACCAGATATCCGAGTTCCTGGATTATATCGCTCAGATGGATAAGAACGGATCAGACCGGCTTCCTTCTCTGACCGACCTCAGTAAGGAACTAGGCATCAGTGTGGCCACTTTGAGGGAGCAGCTTGAGGTTGCCCGCGCAATGGGTCTGGTTGAGGTGCGCCCGCGTACCGGGATTCGACGTTTGCCCTATTCATTTCTGCCTGCTATTCGCACAAGCCTGGCATATGCGCTGAGGGTCGATCCGCAGTGCTTTCAAGCTTATTCTGATTTGCGCAAACACATCGAATCCACTTTCTGGTTCCAGGCTGTCGCTTTACTGACGCAGGAAGATCACCAACGGTTGCGCGAATTGATCTCATCTGCTCAGAAAAAACTGAATGGCTCGCCTGCGCAGGTTCCGCATCAGGAGCATCGTGAGCTCCATCTGCTGATTTACAGCCACTTGGACAATCCCTTCGTGACCGGCATTCTCGAAGCTTATTGGGAAGCTTACGAAGCGATTGGGTTGAACGTGTTTACCGATTACAACTATTTGCAGCGCGTCTGGCAGTATCACCAGAAAATGGTCGAGGCGATTTGTGCGGGCAATTTTACTGCCGGGTATCAGGCGTTGGTCGAACATGTGGATCTGCTGGACCAGCGTTCTCCCATCTCCCCCCGGCAGATGTTTGAATAAACCCTGAATTTGATCGAAATTAACGAACGAAAAGGAGTTTTTATGACTGAAGGAACTACTGCCGTACAGATTGATTCATCGGAAACCGTCCATCGGATAGTCAATGATTTTTCAATTACCTTTGGTACGACGAATGGTTCTGGAAGCCAGACCGCGAATACGACCCTCCTGCGTGCAATCTGCCATATGGGTATTCCGGTCTCCGGGAAAAACATATTCCCCTCCAATATTCAAGGATTGCCTACCTGGTATACCATCCGGGTGAATAAACACGGCTATCTGGCCCGTAAAGAAATCAGCGAGATCGTTATCGCGATGAATCCGGCGTCTTTCTTGAAAGATGTCCAATCGCTCCCAGTGGGTGGGGTCCTGTTTTACGCCGATGACATCCGCCTGCCAATCGGCCGTGAAGACATCACCATTTATCCCATGCCGGTAAAAAAGTTGGCGAAAGAGGCGGACGCTCCCTCCAATTTGCGCGACTACATCGCGAATATGGTTTACGTCGGGGTGGTAGCCCAACTCCTTTTTATCGATCTGGAGCTCATCCGCAAAGCACTGGACTTTCATTTTAAAGGTAAGCAAAAAGCTGTCGATTCGAATTTTAACGTTGTTCTCGCTGGTGCTGCCTGGGCCGCTGCGAACCTGGTCAAAAAAGATCCCTACCGTATTGAGCCCATGCACGAGACCGAAGGATGTATTCTGGTCGATGGCAACACCGCAGGGGCGTTGGGCGCCATTTTTGGGGGCATCCAGTTTGCCGCCTGGTACCCGATCACGCCCGCTTCGACCATGCCTGAAGCGCTAAACGAGTACCTTCCACTGCTCCGTAAGGATTCTGAAACGGGTAGACACACCTATGCTGTGGTTCAGGCTGAAGATGAGCTGGCCGCAGCCGGGATGGCAGTTGGCGCGGGTTGGGCAGGGCTGCGCTCCATGACCGCGACCTCGGGGCCTGGATTGAGCTTAATGGCAGAGTATGCCGGTCTGGCGTATTTCAGCGAGGTTCCCATCGTAATCTGGGACATCCAGCGCGTGGGCCCCGCGACCGGGCTACCCACCCGCACCGCACAGGGCGACCTGACTGAGGCGGCCTTCTTCAGTCACGGTGATACCCAGCACGTCATTTTGCTTCCCGGCTCAGTGGGCGAGTGTTTTGAATTCGGCTGGAAGGCTTTTGATCTGGCTGAGCGCCTGCAAACCCCGGTATTCGTTCTCAGCGATCTCGATCTGGGTATGAATGTCTGGCTTTCAGACAGGTTTGTCTATCCAGACCGTCCCATGGACCGTGGGAAGGTCTTATGGGAGAAGGATCTTGAAACGCTGGGCGGCGAGTGGTCGCGTTACCTGGATGTCGATGGCGACGGGATCACCTACCGGACCATTCCGGGCAACCGCCATTCGCGAAGCGGGTATTTCACCCGCGGCACAGGTCACGATGAAAACGCTCGCTATAGTGAAGAGCCCGAAGTGTGGGAGCGTAATATCCTGCGCCTGGCCAGGAAATACGAAACCGCACGTGAGTACGTTCCTCGGCCTATATCCCAGATCCAACCCGGTGCGAAGTTCGGGATTTTGGCGTATGGATCGACTCAATCTGCGATTGATGAAGCCCGCGATACCTTGCGGGAAGAAGGCATTCCTACTGATTTCATGCGAATCAGGGCTTTACCATTTACGAATGATATTGGCCAGTTTATCGACTCGCACGAAAGGATAATTGTCATCGAGCTGAACCGCGATGGCCAGATGCACCAGCTCCTGAAGATCCAATTTTCTGATCAATGTGATAAGCTGATCTCAGCAGCACACGTAGATGGGCTTCCATTGACCGCCCGCTGGGTTGTCGATCAGGTGAAGGCCCAGGAGGTTAAATAAAATGACTGATCAGGCTACTCTGAATGCTCCCCGCTCAGCCGTCAATCTTGTTGGATTGGCTCGTGCGGATTACAAAGGCGCCGCTAGCACGCTATGCCAGGGCTGCGGCCACAACTCCATTGCCAACCAGATCATCACAGCATGTTATGAGCTTAATCTGGTTCCCGAGAACGTGATCAAGTTCAGTGGGATTGGCTGCTCCAGTAAGAGCCCAACTTATTTCCTGAGCCGGTCCTTTGCCTTCAACGGCCTCCACGGGAGAATGCCTTCGCTCGCACTGGGCGCAATGTTCGGCGACATTCACTTGAAGGGAATTGGGGTGAGCGGAGATGGCGATACCGCATCGATCGGAATGGGCCAGTTCAAACACCTCGTCCGCCGCAATCTCCCCATGGTCTATATCGTCGAAAACAACGGTGTATATGGCCTCACCAAGGGCCAGTTTGCTCCCACCGCCGAAAAAGGCCTCTCCTTGAAGAAACAGGGCACCAACCCTTACCTGCCGGTGGATATCGCCCTGGAAGCTTTGGTTGCCAATGCGACCTTCGTTGCGCGCTCATTTGCGGGGGACGCCAAGCAGGTCAAGGAGTTGATCAAAGCCGCGATCAGTCATAATGGCATCGCTGTGCTGGATATCATCAGCCCCTGCGTGACCTTTAATAATCAGGATGAAGCCGTCCATTCTTATACCTGGGGAAAGGATCACGAAGCCCCGCTCCATGATATCTCATTCATCCCCGCCGCCGACGAGATCACGGTGGAGGATTTTGAGGAGGGCACGACCAAAGAGGTCACTTTGCATGATGGCTCGATGGTCGTCCTGAAAAAGCTGGAAAAGGATTACGATCCCACCGATCGCTGGCAGGCTTTGCACATGCTAGACGAAGCCCAAAAGAATAACTGGCTAGTAACCGGATTGATCTACGTCAACCCCTTCGCGCCATCCCTCTTCGAATATTTCCATCTCCCCGATCAGCCGCTGAATCGTCTTACGGAGAGGCAGCTTCGCCCGGCGCCAGAGACTATGGACAAAGTCAACGCAATGTTCTATTAGAGATTACCCGAGGATGTTGAGAGCAGCAAAGTGCCCTGGGCAATCGTCCAGGGCACAATTTTTTCCAGATTAACTTTCCAATGTATACAGCATTGCCAGGTTTGGATGCCGAAATGCCCCAATTGGATACCCTGAGATCAGGACGAACTGCTGGCCAACCTGGACGATGGAATCGCGCCGTAAGGCGTCCTCAACCGTTTTGATCATCTCCTCAAAAGTCGAAGCAAACGGCACCATCCGAGGGATTAATCCCCAATAAATCCCCATTTTCTGGTAGACCTTGACTTCGGGTGTTAATCCCAGGATGGGAACTTGTGGGCGCGCTTTAGACATCAGTAACGCAGTTCGCCCGGTGATCGTGAACACCGCAATCGCCGCCACGTTACGGTCGTGCGCCAGTTCCTTCGCGGCCCGGGTGATGGCGACAGCGTCATCCTCCGAATTGTCCTCGATGAACCCCTCGGATTTTCCCCATTCTGAAAAATGGTCCTCTGCTTCGCGCACGATCGCGTCCATCATCGTAACGCTCTCGACCGGGTACTTTCCTGCCGCGGTTTCTCCAGACAACATGACCGCGTCCGTCCCGTCGAAAATTGCGTTTGCCACGTCGGATGCCTCCGCTCTTGTGGGTCGCGGGTTGTGGATCATCGAATCGAGCATCTGGGTCGCCGTGATCACAAACTTACCTGCCCGGTTAGCCGCATTGATGATGGTCTTCTGCGCGATGGGCACGGTAGCCGGCGGCATTTCTACGCCCAGGTCGCCCCGCGCGACCATGACCCCATTCGTGACTTTGAGGATTTCGTCCAGGTTCTTCAGCGCTTCCGGACGCTCCAGCTTGGCGACCAACGGTATGTCGATTTTTTCTGGGGCGTTTTCACGGATGAAATTTCTGACTGTCACCAGATCTTCTGCCGTGCGCACGAAGGAGATCGCCACCATATCGACACTTTGTTGGAGGCCAAAGGCCAGGTCTTCCCGGTCTTTCTCGGTAAACCCCGGGATCGGAATTTGCGCGCCGGGCAGGTTCACCCCCTTATGGGAGGTGAGCGGGCCGCCCAGGATGACGCGGGCTTTAACTCGCCCATCCTCGACGCTCAGAACCTCCATCTCAAGCTGCCCATCATCCAGCAATATGTGCATGCCCTGTTTTACACACTCTGGGAGCTCTTTGAAATCCGTCGGGATGATCACCGGCTCAATCGGGCTGGCCGGATGCGATCGTGCCTCCCCTGGCACGATCGATATGATGACCGTTTGCCCCGGGGTGAGCTGGATCGGTTCATCCGGGATTTGGCCAACCCGGATCTTGGGTCCCTGGAGATCCTGCATAATTGGGATGGGCTTTCGATATTTGTCCGAAAGTTTTCGCAAAGTTGCGATCCGTTCGGCGTGTTCGCTTTGCAGCCCATGAGAAAAGTTCAGTCGGGCAACGTCTAACCCGGCCTTGACCAGCTTTTCTAAGATGGTATTATCCTGACAGCTTGGACCGAGGGTAGCCACAATCTTCGCGTAGCGTCTCATATCAGCCTCCCAAATGTAGTTCCATTTCAGCCCCCATTGCGAAAATCAAGGCATAGTCAACACATCCCTGATTCGCGGGAGCGCCCAATCGATGGTCGCCTGGTCGATGATCAACGGTGGCGCGAAGCGGATGACGTTTTCGTGGGTTTCCTTGGCTAAGATTCCTTTCTGTTGAAGGGACTCACAGAATCGCCTGCCACCGCCTGCCTTTGGATACAGGTCCACGCCAATTAACAATCCTTTTCCGCGAACCTCCTTCACGTGCCGGCTGGGGATTTCCGCCAGTTGGTCGAGGAAATATTCCCCCATCGCCGCCGAGTTCTCGATCATCTTCTCCTCGACCAGCACTTTCAGCGCGGCTCGTCCGACGGCTGCCGCCAGCGGGTTGCCGCCGAAGGTGGAACCGTGTTCGCCGGGGGTTAGCAAACCCAGGACCGGCTCGTCTGCAAGCACGGCCGATATCGGATAGAAGCCGCCAGAAAGGGCTTTCCCGATGATCGTCACATCCGGGCGCACGTTTTCGTGCTGGCAGGCGAAAAGCTTCCCGGTTCGTCCCAGGCCGGTCTGAATCTCATCGGCCATCAGGAGGACCTGATTGGCTTTGCAGATCGCGCTGACTTCAGCCAGGTAACCGGGCGGCGGCACAATGACCCCGCCTTCACCTTGAATGGGCTCGATCAGAACAGCGGCTGTGTTGGCAGTGATTGCTTGCCGGACCGCCACAGCATCTCCATATGGGACGGTGACAAAACCGGGCGTGAAAGGGCCAAAGTCTTCCCGATACAGTGGCTCGGTGGACGCCGAAATGGTGGCGATCGTCCGCCCGTGGAAGTTGCCCGCCGCTGTGATGATTTCTGCCTGGTAGCGGGGAACTTTTTTGACAAAGTAAGCCCATTTGCGCGCCAGTTTCAGGGCCGTCTCGACCGCTTCCGCACCACTGTTCATGGGAAGTGAAAGCTCGTAACCTGTCAGATCAGAAAGCTCCTTATAAAACAAAGGTAATTGATCGTTGCGGAAAGCCCGTGAGGTCAGGGTGAGCTTTGCCGCCTGGGTTTGCAACGCATTGAGGATTTTTGGATGGACGTGGCCCTGGTTGACAGCGCTGTAAGCGCTCAGGCAGTCCAGATAGCGGTTTCCATCCACATCGTATACCCACACCCCTCTTCCTTCGGCCAGGACGACGTCCAGTGGGTGGTAGTTGTGCGCTCCGTATTGCTCTTCTATCTCGATATACTGCTGGGAAAGCATACTAATTCGCTCCTAGCTTCTTGACCAGAATCGCTTTTTGGGCGTGCAAGCGGTTGTGCGCCTGCGGGAAGATGACGGAATGCGGTCCGTCGGCTACTTCGTCGGTGATTTCTTGACCGCGATGTGCGGGCAGGCAGTGCATCACGATGACGTCCGAATCGGCTTCCTCAACAACCTTTTGGTTTACCTGGTAAGGTGGAAAGACCTGCTCACGCTTTTTAGCTTCCTCTTCCTGGCCCATACTGGTCCAGGTATCGGTGTAGATTACATGGGCGTGTTTCACTGCCTCGTGTACATCCCGGATCAGGCAGACCTGGGCGCCGGTCGCATAGGCAAACTTTTCCCCGATTGCCCAGGCTTTTGGGATCATGTCATATCCTTCGGGTGCGGAAAGGGTGAAATTAGCCCCCAACATGGTGGTCACATGCATCAAAGAGACCGCGACATTGTTCCCATCCCCGACATAAGTGACGTTCAGCCCCTTCATTGAGCCAAAATGTTCAAGGATGGTTAATGCGTCCGCCATTCCCTGGCAAGGGTGATTGTAGTCACTGAGCCCATTGATCACCGGCACTGCCGACCAACGGGCCAAGTCGAGGACGTGCTGATGGGCAAACACCCGGGCCATGATAGCATCTACGTATCCAGCCAGGACCCTGGCTATATCGGCGATCGATTCACGCTGGCCCAGCCCAATCTCGTTCGGGGATAGATACAATGCGTCTCCACCCAGATGGCGCATCGCCATGTCGAATGAAACCCGGGTGCGTAAGCTGGGCTTTTGAAAAACCATCGCCAGCACTTTTCCCTTTAATAAAGGCTGGTTTCCTCCCTTTTCGCGCTCCTTCTTGAGTTGGATCGCCAGATTCAACATATCCTGGATTTCCTGCGATGAATAATCTGAAATGGCAATAAAATCCTTCATTCTCCGGGGCTCCTCATCAGATCGAAATAGCAGAACAATCAAAGTTAGTATATCACAAGCTCCAGAGAGGATAGGAGCTGCGATCCTCGATAAAATTGTTATCAAATTAATATGATTCGGCTCAATACTGTTATACAAATCTTTGTATAATTACTCAGAATTCTGCTCAATCTGCACATCTGAGCGTTATATTGATATGGAAGGATCCATTCTGGCGGGCGCAGTTCTTAGGCGAGGGGACAATGCTTCATTCAGGCTCCTTCCGGAGAACTATGTTGAGCGCAAAAGTCCTTTTCATTGCTGACGAGCGATTTGTCCAAGACCTGATGCACGGGTCGGAAGATATCCAACCGGATGAATTAGAGGTAGCGAGCGAAGTCGAAACAGGAATCCAGAAGTTAAGCCAGGGCCAGTATGAGTATGTAATCGTTGACACGGGGCTGTTCGAATCAAGCGGCGCTGAATTATTCCGTATAGCCGAATATCTTCCAATAACCTGCAAAGTCATTTTGCTTACTCGGCCTGGAACCTTATTGTTCACATTCCATCATTTCCTACAACGCTTTCAACAAGTTGACATCCAAACTATAGAGCCTGGAAAAGAATTAGATCTATTTGGCGGTTCTATAACCACTATAATGGATGGCGAAAGTAAATATTTACATTCTATCAGGGAGAGTGCATCGGTATATTCTGGTGGAGAAGGCAAGCAAACCAAACCTCGCCATTCTGGCCTGATCCCGGTTGGGCCTGGGACTGTCCTGGATCCGAATAAGCGATTCATTCAATCCGGTGATTTGAGGGTTTTGATTACTCCCCTGGAAGTCCGCCTGCTGAGGGTGTTCCTGGAAAACCAGGGACGATTATTGACCCATCAAGAAATCGTTAGATACGTTCATGGATATGAAGTCAAGGAGTGGGAAGCACCCCGGTTAGTGCGCCCCATCATCAGCCGGCTGCGAGGAAAATTAAATCGCTTTCCAGACGGCGGGCAGTGGATCGTGAATATCCGCGGCAGCGGGTATACTTATGAAGGCATTCGGAAAAATGCGGGGACTTAGCTTACAAATCCGGAAGCAATCTACCAGGGGATGTCTGTAGGCTGTTCTGGAGGTCGCAGCCAGGCCAGCCATCTGGAGGTGAGGCGTTTTTCCGGGTGGAATTTTTCCAATCCCACCAGGAGCAGGCTGACTCCCAGGAAGCCCGCCCCGATCCACTGCTGGCTGCTGAGCCGTTCTCCAAGGAAAAGATGCGCCAGCAGGATAGTCACGAACAATTCGGCTAACCCCAGAAGAGCTGTTTGAAGCCCTCCCAGATGTTTAACGCCCATAAACAGGGTGATCCGGGAAAGGAAAGTCACCAGCGCCAGGGCCATGATCGGCCACCAGGTTGTACCCTGAGCCGGCAACTGGCGGTCAAAAACCAGGAAAGCGGTTAAGGTAACCCCACTCATTGACACCAGAGTGTACAGGGTGACCGTAGGGGGAGGAACGTCGTATAGAACTCTCTGATTGATCAACAGGTGCAGACCATACAAAGCCGCAGCTCCCAGCATCATCCCAAATCCAATCAGGTCTACTGATTTTTGGTCGGTATGGAGTAAAAAAAATACTGCCAGGATCGATAAAATCAAGCGGAAGACGGTGATCCGGCTCAGCGGTTGCCGATCGAGCATCAACCAGAAAGCCACGAAAATGGGGTAGAACGAATACAGGATCTGTCCCAGGCTGGCGTCGATCCTTCCCAGGGCGGAATAATATAATAAGGATCCCAATCCATTCACCAGACCCGCCAGGATACAGCCAACCAGGCCCACCGGATAAATATAAAAGTACTGGCGCTGAGAAAAAACCATCAGGAGGATGACCAGCAGGGCTGCCAGAACTGTGCGAAATGCCACAACAGCCAGCCAGGAAAAACCGACCAGGATCGCCTGTTTCCCGAAGATGGGGGCAAGGCCTAAAAAGACAGCCGAAATCAGCGCTGCCTGGATGCCGCGCGATCGCCCACTTTTGGCCAAACTCTCGAATGACATGCGCCTTCCTGCCAATAATTACCGGATTAATGCCCGAACCTCATCCAAAAACTCTTCACTCATGAAATCGCCTTTTTGCAAAAGACTCTGGATATGCCCTTTCAGGCGGTCTTTTTCCTGTGGGGTCAGCTCTTTGGCGGTAACCACAATCACCGGGATGTCCATGGTTTCTTCCTCCATCTGGAGGGCATCCATCACCGAAAAGCCGTCCATTTCTGGCATCATCAGGTCGAGGATGATCAAATCCGGATGCTCTTTTTTGGCGATTTCCACCGCTTCGATGCCGTTGCTGGCCTCAAACAAGGTATAGTTACCCTGGGATTGGAGGATACGGCGAATCAGGCGGCGCACGTCAGGATTGTCATCGGCGATGCAAATACATGGATACCGGTCGACGGCTACCCGGTTCAGTGCAGCCAGCAGCCCTTCTTCAGGAGATTCCTCCATGGTTTGAGTCGGCAGGATAACGTTTCGCGCCCATCCCTGGCCCAGCACGTTGCGTTCGATGGGCGTCGTGTGGCCGGTGCAGTTGATCACGACCGTATCCGTCGGTTTGATTACGTTGGCGCGCACCAGCTTAACCAATCCCGCGAATGCGACTGCAGCGGCTGGCTCGGCTGAGACGCCTTCCATTTTCGCCAGAAAATGCATTGCGCGGAAAGCATCTTCGTCCGAGACGCTCTCGAAAACGCCACCGGAATCCTGCTGCATTTTTTTCGTCAATAGTGTATAAGTTCTCCCAGGGTCACCGGTAGCCAGTGTGGCAATCAGAGTCCGTGGAGATTGCACCGGTTCTGCGACCTCATTTCCCTGTTTCCAGGCCTGAACCATGGGGGAACAGCCTTCTGCCTGGATGATCCCAAAATTAGGTGTTCGATCGGTCATGCCCATCAGGCGAAGCTCGGCGAAGCCTTTGATAGCTCCGAGGGGACCCAGGCCGCCGCTGACTGATTGCAGATACCAATCTGGAGTGCGCCAGCGGGTGGGAGAACGCTGTCCGGAGATGGTGGTGGAGGGTGGTCCCAGAAGGGCAGTGAGCTGCTCAGTCACCTCAAAAGCAATCGTTTTCATCGATTCCACGGAGGGGATTGTTCTCGAACCCTGATCGAGGAATATCCCTCGTTGGCGTGCATATTCAGCGGCAACCTGTTTGGCCTGGTCGTAGGAGCCGGTCACTTTAATAACCTGTGTGCCATACAAAGCGACTTCGCGCATTTTTGCCGCTGGAACGAGGCTGGTCAAAAACGCCCACAGTTTAATGCCTGCCCGGGCAGCGTAAGCGGAATAAGCGATCGCAACGTTCCCCGTTGAAGCCACCACCATTTCGGTGATGCCGGCCTCTTTCAAAGCCGAGATTGTCACCGCAGCCTGGCGGTCTTTGAATGAATTGGTCGGTCCCTGGCGCTCATCCTTGATATAGATGTTGGGACAGCCGAGCATCATGCCCAGGTTGGCAGCGCGGACCAATGGAGTTCCGCCTTCGCCCAATGAAAGATCCAGATTGGGTGAGCGAACGGGGAGGAGCTCGCGGTACCGCCAGATATCAAAAGGCCTGCCGGGAAGTTGAAGGGGCAGACTGCGGGCAATATTCGCGTAGTCATAACGTGCTTCCCGCCATGTGCTGTTGCACTGCGGGCATGCGACCGAGGTGGGGAAATAGGGAGTTTGATGACTACAATCGAGGCATTCGACGATGAAGTGAGAAGACATAGTTCCTTTACTGGGAAGCTTTTGGATACCTGGTTCGGCTGAGAACCTTTTCGAGGCTGTAGAGCAACTCGTTTTCCTTCAATAAACCTTTTGCGAGCAGGTCCTGTCCGAAGCTGGTCAATTGCTGGTGTTGTTCTGGGGTCAGGTCGGCTCCGGTCAGGACGATCACCGGTATATCTCGTAATGTGGGATTAGCGCGAAGCTTTTCCAGCAGCGCAAATCCGTTCAAATCCGGCATGAAAAGATCCATAATGATTGCCTGCGGCGGGTTTTGGGTGATTGTTGCCCACCCCTGGTTGCCGCCTTTTGCCAGACTCAGATGGTATTGCGGCTGGTTGTCCAGGATCTTCTGGATGAGGCGCAGATCGTCGGGGTCGTCATCCACAACCAGGATTTCCTGGACGGATCCATCGCGGTTAATCTGGTTGAGGGCGTGGAGTAAATCCTCCTGCAAAATTGGCTTGCACAGGTAATCCGCGGCCCCCAGGCTAAATCCTTTTTCTACCTGTTCCAGAATGGTGCAGAAAATCACCGGGATTTCCTTCGTTTCTTCGTCCGCCTTCAAATCTTTGATCACCTGCCATCCATCACGGTTCGGCATCATCACGTCCAGGGTGATGGCGACCGGTTTTAGCTGGCGCGCCTGGGTAACTGCCTGGGTGGGATCCGTCAGGGCAATCACTTTATATCCATGTGGCCTGAGATATCGTTCGTACAGGCTGATCACCTGCGCATCATCGTCAATCGCAAGGATTAACTGCCCATCGCCCAACTCTGATTCGGGTTCGAGAGTAGGGGGATGCAGGGGCAGGGCAAAGTAGAAGGTGCTCCCTGCGCCAATCGCACTCTTTTCCAAGCCAATCCGTCCGTTGTGCATTTCGATCAACGAGCGGCAAATCGAAAGTCCCAGGCCGGAACCGCCGGTCTTCCGGGTTGGCGAATCGTCCACCTGGGAGAATGGTTGGAAGAGCTTCTTCTGATCTTCCGCAGCGATCCCCGGACCGGTGTCGGTTACCCGGATGACCATCTCCTGAATTCCTTCGGAAGAGCTCTCGACGGCCGCCTCAACAATGATCGATCCCTCATCCGTAAACTTGGCTGCGTTCGACAACAGGTTGATCAAAACCTGGCGGATGCGCATTGGGTCGGCACGAACGGTGGGCAAGTCCGCCGGGATTTTACGAATCAGCTTGATTTGCTTGTCCTTGACGAGTCCGGCTGCCGTCGACATCACCGAGTTAACCAGGTCAGGGATATTCAGATCGTCAAACGACAGTTCCATCTTACCCGCTTCGATTTTGGACAGGTCGAGGATGTCGTTGATCAGCCGCAGGAGGTGCTGGCCCGAGTTATAAATCGCCGTCAGATCCTGTTGCTGGATATCGGTTATCGGGCCGTCGATTCCTTTCAGGATCACCCTGGAAAAGCCGATAATCGAGTTCAGCGGTGTGCGCAGCTCGTGGCTCATATTGGCCAGGAACTGGGATTTTACGCGGTCTACCTCGCGCATTTCTTCCACTGCTTTTTGCGAGAGCTCGTACGCCCGGGCATTATCAATCGCGACCGCGATCTGGTCCGCAAGAATTTGTAAGACGATCACGTCGTCGCTGTGGAATGAGTTCACCAGTGTGGACTGGACGTCGAGCGCGCCGATGACGCGTTCTCCCAGTTTTAAGGGGATACCCAGTTCCGCTCGAGTTTCCGGCAGCAATGGGTTGAAGCGGTGGACTTCGCTCTGTAATACGTCGTTGACTACAACCGGCTGGGCGGTGGCTGTCGTTGTCCCAATCACCGAGCGTGATCCAACCGCCAGACGGTGGCCGCGCTGTTTGAGCTCCACGCCGGCTTCACCCGTCGACTCCCGCACCACCGCGTAGCTTCCCGTCTCATCCAGCAGGAAGATCGCGGCATGATAGAAACCGAAGCGCTCGCAGAGCATGTTAACAATCCGTTTCAGCAGGATATCCAGTGCCAGGGTACCCGAGGTATCCCGGGCGATCTCCGCCGCAGTCTGGAGCTCCAGGGCCCGCCGCTGGGCTTCCAGGAGCAGGCGCTGTTTTTCAAGTGCCACCGAGATGCCATCTCCGGTGATCTGCAGCAGACGGATCTCACGCTTGCTGAACTCGGTATGCTGTTTGCTGGAAACCACCATCATTCCGGTCAGCCTGCCCGCAGTGCGGAAAGAGATCAAGCAGGCGGTTAAAGCGTTCATTTTGCCCATGATTTGCTGGCTGGATGGATCGATCTCCGATTTGAACAGATCGGTGATCATGAAGGGTTCGGTCCCAATCTGGTTGATCAATGGCATGGATTGGAATGGGAAACGCGTTCCATCCTCTTCATAGGATCCTCCGACCTGACGGTAACCCACTTTTTCAATTTCGGACGGGCGGCCGAACTGGTCTTCGTAAGATAGTAAAAACGTGATCTGGTCAGCGGTTTTCGGGAGCGCATTCTCAAAGACCAGGTCGAGCAACTCGCGGGGAGAGGTTGCCGTGGCGACCGAGCGGCTGATCCGGTATAGAAGCTCGGTTTCGGCCAGGGCGGTTTGCGTTTGGTCGAAAAGGCGAGCATTCTGGATCGCCGCCGCAGCCTGGAAAATAATCGTCTCGGCGAGGCGAAGCTCATCGTTGGTGAAGACCCGCTCCGGTTCGGAGATCTCTAAAGCGACCGTTCCGATGACTTCCTTCCCGGCAACAAGTGGAAGGATTACCAGGGTGTTGATTTCTCTCAAGACCAGCCGGTCATGAAAGGACTCAGTCAGTGGGTGGCGTTGGGCGTCGGTCAGGATGAGGGGCTGCCGGGTAGCGAGCACCTTTTGGGCTGAGGGATTCCCTTCCACCGGCAGGACCATTCCAGCCGCCGACCGTCCATCTTTAGCATAATCAGCCACCAGCGTCATGCTGGTACGGTCCTCATTCAACAGTGCGATTCCCCCTGAGGCCAGATCAAAGGCTCTACCCAGCTCGGAAATGACGGTTTGCAAACCAGCCCGCAGATCCAGCGAGCCGGCAACCGCGGAGACCACCCGGTTGATCAGAGTTAATTCCTCCGATCTTTCGTGGGCTTCCCTCGCGCTTTGCTGAGCCTCTTGTAGCAGGCGATAGTTATCCAGGGAGATGCTGAGCTGGGCGCAGACTGTCTCGATAAATGTGATCTCCGAGTCGTTAAAGGTTTCGAGATGCTGGCGCGTGCACAATACGACCCCAATATTCTGGCCGCGCACACGTAGCGGAACTGCCATAGCTGAGGCGACGTTCATATGCACCAGGAACCGTCTCGCGGCTTCGTTGACCCGGCTGTCCAATGTGACATTGTTGCTGACGATGGTTTCTCCTGCCATAAGCTGGTCAGTAAAGGGGAAAATCCTGGCTGGGAAGCGGTTTTTGTCGTCAAATGCCGTGACCCCTGAATCGGTCAGGTGAGCAGCCTGTTCAAGATACGCCTTTCCGGCTTCACTTCCAAACATGTGGATCGATACCGAACCCAGGGCAACTCCACGTTTGCAGGCCTGCACGGCTTGCTGTAACAATTCTTCTTCGCTGTGAGCGGCGGTCATCTGTTGAGAGGTTGTGAACAGCAGCGATGATTCATCAGCCCGTTTTTGCGTCGCGGCGATGTTCCTCAAGTTTTGCACCGCCACGGCCGCCTGGGCAGCCAGCCCCATTGCTTTACGGATTTCATTCTCTTCCAGATGAGTGACCACCGGGTACATGGCATTGAAGAACCCGATCCATTGGCCACCGACGACCAGCGGGATGAAAATTGTGCTTTTTGCCTGATAGGTCTTTTCGAATAACAGGCGCGTATTTTCATCCCAACTCGAGCGGTTACTCACATCTTCCACAAACCTTGCGCTATCGGGACGTAGTAATTTGAATGCAGGGAATGTGTCAATGGGATACCGGTTGACAAAATCTTCCACAGGCAGGGTGGTCCACCGGGCCTGGACCTCCAGCCACTGTGGGGGATTCTCCGCTTCCCATGGCACGTTGAAGAGGGTCAGATCGGTGACATGTGCGCCCTGCCCAATGACTGTAAATTTGCGCATTACCCCCAGGACGGCACCGTAATCCTGGGCAGTGTTCAATTCTGCGCTTGCCTGGTAAAGGTTTTCCGTTTCGGCAAGGCTTTCCTGTGTCTGCTCGAACAGGCGCAGGTTTTCTATGGCAATCGCCATCTGGTTTGCCAGCGGTGGATAGGACCGGATTTCCCGGTCAGTAAAGGAATGGAGCTTTTCGGCCAGGAGGACCAACGCCCCGATCTGCCGTTTCCCAGCCCACAGCGGTAGAACAGCGAGGGAGGCGATCCCACCTTCATGGGCGAATTCTGATAAAGCCGCTGCCTGATCGGTCTCGGGTAAAAGTTGATCGACGAAGAGGGGTTGAGAACGGGTGAAAAAGCTTTCGAACACGCCGACGTCATAACTGGCACCGACCAGCTTTGGCGGTTTGCCGCTGCTGTTGTACCAGTTTGCCGCAACTCTTAGATGGGTTGTAATTCCTGGGGATATCTCGAAAAGGACGAGTTCTGCCCGGTTCACTTCAGGGATGGGCAGGCTTTCTAATATGGCGGAGGCCATACTCTGCATATCCCCGGCGACAGCCAGCTTTCGGCTGGCATTATACAGACTTTCTGTTTCATCCAGGGATGATTCGAGCTGGCCAAGCAGGTCTTCGCGCACATAGGTGTTGGAAAGCGCTGCCGCTGCCAGTTGTAGAGCCTCGATTTCCTCCACGCCCCAGAAGCGTTCCGAGCCCATCTCCGCGAAAGCGATAAACCCGGGCACCGAATTTTTTCCCGGCACGCTGATTGCCAGGAAGGAAGTGACCCCAAGTGGCGCCAGCAGAGCCTGGATTGCAGCAGGCAGTTCCTGGGTTATTCCTGACACATAGCCATGATTAGCCAGTTCGTCCGCCAGCAGTTTATTGTCATGGATCGGGAGCTGACTCCAATACTCGCGGCGCTCGATGCCCTCTTTGTACCACTCGTTGATGTTTTCCCAGTATGGGCTGTCTTCATCCGGATGGACCACAAAACAGGTGATCCCGTCAGTACCCGAAGCCTCTCCAAGATGTTGTAATACTTCTGGGAGGGCCATGGTTCCCAGTTCGCTTAATGTGGCGACTGCCTGGGCGATACTCTTTTGATAGCGCTCACGCCGTGAGACTTCTCGTTCTGCCTTCGTGCGCACCGCCAGCTCTTGTTGAACGGCCGCATACAACTGCGCATTTTCCAGTGCCAGGTTCAACTGCTGCGAGACTTCCTGGATGAGAGATCGCTCTTCCTGAGTCCAGTGCCGGTCGGCGTCCTCATCGACAAGTTTGATCACTCCCTGAGCGTCTTCCGAGATTTTAAATGGGATGACGACCTCGGCGGGATTCGTTTTGCTGGCGGGCTGGTGCACGATCTGGTCGATCTCTGCAAGAAGGCTGCTATCGGAGACCTCTTCCCCGGAAGGGATCGTCATAGCCGGTGGAATTTTCTCCCGAACGGTTTCTGGCTCCGGTTCGGGGGGAACGTCTTCAATCGAAAAGTCGATGAACGGCCTGAATAGCTTGAAAGGTTTCTCCGGTATCGACTGGACAAAACCGTGGTACCCCCCCAGTTCTCCGTTTTCCTCGCTGTATGTGAAAATACTCATTCGCACCGGGATGCAGCGCCCATCCCCCCCCAGGTATTTGATTTCGATCTCGGTTGGGAACTGGCCTTTTTGGATTGCTCGCTGGATCGCTGGTTTGGATTCTTCTGCAAGGCCGAAAGAAAGCAGAGATTGGCCCGCAATCTCAGCAGGAGAATAGCCAATGACCTGGCTGACTTCGGGGCTGCAAACCAGGAAATTACCATCAGCGTCGCATTCCCAGGTCCATCCAGGGCCGGCCTCCGCCGCCGGATCGATAGGGGTCTCGAAAACCTCTTCTGGCTCTAACGTCGCGAACAGGTTATCAAGCCGGCTGCGCAACTGTTTCTTGGACATACTGGATAATCTCCTGGGCTAAGGCGCGATATTGAAGGGCAGACCGGGACCGGGATGCATAGTGGATGATCGGCGTTCCGGCAATAGGAGCTTCGCGCAGTTTTGTATCTGTGTCGATTGTCGTTTGAAAAAGTCCAGTGTTAAAGGTGGTCCGAAGCTGCTCGCTCAACGTCCGATGGGTACGATTGCGGCGGTCCAGCATGGTAATCAGCAACCGGTAGGTGAGTTTGGGATTTGTCTGGCCGCGGATGCGTTTAATCTGCGCCATCATATTTTTCAGCGCGTGTACGGAAAAATACTCCGCTTGTGTTGGGATGAGGAGCATGTCTGCAGCGGTCAGGGCATTCACTGTAACCGCCCCCAGGTAGGGTGGGCAGTCCAGGATGATGCTGTCGTAGTGGAGCGGTTCCATCTCTCTCAGCGCTTTGCGTAAGATGTACTCGTAGTTTTGGCGGATCGGTAAAAATCTTTCCGCGAGGCCCATCTCTGAGTTAGAAGGGATCAGGTCGAGACCGGCAACACTTGTTTCCCGGCTGATCCCAACTGGTGAAGCGGATTCGAGCAGGATGTTAGCAATTGAGCGGCGAATTTTGACCGAGTCGATCCCGAGAGCCAGGGTCAGGTTGGCTTGTGCATCAAGATCCACCAACAGAACCTCCTGTCCGGTCTCGACCAGTGCAGCGCCTAGGGAGAGGGTCGTTGTGGTTTTCGCAACCCCGCCTTTTTCATTGGCTACAGTGATAATGATGGACATATCCGCACCTGCTTCTACACCTTATTCCGGGCGAGTCTCAGTTCTCGCCCGGGTGATCACCATTGGATCCCCGGTCCATAGCCGCCCGGGATTCTTCGACGACCCCAGCGGGTTGCTTCATAATGACCTGAGCCCGGCTGGCGTTCAACGCTTTTTGCAGTTCCTGGACTGCGGTTTGCAGCATGACCTGGGGATCATTTGTTGCCCGGATCTTCCCCGTGATCTCGAGAACTTTGCGCTCCCGTTCCGCCCGGCGGACAGTCTGCTCGAACAGGCGGACGTTTTCAAGAGCGACTCCAATTTGATCGGCGACTTTTTTCACCAGGGTTATTTCTTCTTCCGACCAGTTCCGGTTTTGATTGGCGTCCTGGAAATCGATGACTCCAATCACTTCATCGCGGAGCTTGATTGGCACAGCCAGGGCCGATTTGCTCTCCGTGGTTTGGGAGGGATCTACTCCGTGAGCGATGACCTGCCCCGAATGAAATACCTGCTGAACTTCTGGGATTTCAATGGGTTTTTGGATGAAAACGCCGCCTCGTGCGTAGCGGACTGCCTTTACTTTGCGCTCCGCGGTTTCGCGGCTCCATTCTTGTTGCAAATATTGGCGGTGCAGTTTTTGCATTTCGAGCAGCGCTTCGCGGGTTTCGGCGAACAGGCGGTTGTTTTCAATCGCGATGGCAACCTGATCCGCCAGCGTCTTGAACAGCTCCACATCCTCGGCTGAAAATGCATTCGATTCAGTGCTTTGCACATCCAGCGCGCCGATGATCTGTCCGCTCGTCTGAAGTGGAAGAGCCATTTCAGAACGAGTTTCGGGAAGGTCGGGGTTATTGAAAAAGACAGCGTCCACGCCGACATCCGTAGCGATGCGCGGCTCACCCTTGCCGGTCACGTAACCGACGATGCCCACCTGCCCAACTTTCAAGCGGTGCGCCCGGGCGAGCATACGCTGTCCACCATCGCTGTTTGAAGCTTGCAAAACGGCATACTCCTTTTTCTCATCCAAAAGGAAGATACCCACGTGATAGAACCCAAAACGTTCGTTGATCAGCCGGGTAACCGAGGTGAGCAGGGCTTCCAGGTCTTGCACGGTTGTGATTGCCCGGGCCACATCCGCTACAGTTAGTAACTGGGTGGCGCGGTAGCGGTTTCGCTCTGATTCCACCGCCAGGTCGTGGGTCCGTTCATCGACTCGTTTTTCCAGGTTTCCAATGAGCGATTGGAGTTGGCCGGTCATGTTATTGAACGCCTGACCCAGAACGCCAATCTCATCGGAGCTGCGCACAACCGCTCTGGAGCGAAGGTCCCCAGAGGATACTCGAATGGAGACTGCTGTAAGATCTTGAATAGGCCGAGATAGGAAATTTGCCAATCCAAGGGCAATCACGGTGACTATCCCGGCTACAATGGCAGCCAGTAAAACCAGGAGCCGGGTTTGTGCATTGATAGGCGCCAGGTAAATGGACTGGTCCTGCATATAGACGACCATCCACGAACGCGATTGGAGTGGGACGATCACGCCAGATTCAACCCGGTCCTGGCCGGGTAGAATGCGTGTCGAAAAGAACGGCTGCTCGAAACGCCGATCGATTGCCGCTGAAAAATCCGGGATGTTCGTGGACAATTGATTGCCAGGTTTTATTGGCAATCGTTTGGATGCCTGGAGTTGCTGGATTAAGGAGGGCTCCAGTGGTGCAATGGATTTATAGATGTTATCAGGGGTCAGACTGTCTGCCAGGCGGATCTTATTTTCGTCCAGCAGGACTGGATAAGAGTGAGGACCCAGGAAACCGAAATATCGATTGAGTATTTGCTGCAGGATGGCGGCGTCAAAACGGACGCGTAAGACTCCGATGCGGGTTCCGAATTGCGATTCGATAGAAGCGCTGAAGTAAATAAATGGCTGTTTTGTTTTTGGAGAAAACCACACGGAAGACATATAAGGTCTTCCGTTGCTCATTGGGTTGCGGAAATATTCTTCTTTACTCTCATCCGCGTTGATCGAGTCTGGATTGGTATCCGTCTGGTTGATTCCGTGGATATTGAGAATAGCATAAGAATTAATATTGAAAGGCGCCTTCTCGCGGAGCCGATTGAGATTGAGCGATACCTGGTTTTGAAAATAGGGGTCGGCGTTTTGCCTTCCACCCAATCCCAGGTAATTGACATAAGTGGTATCCTTTGCCTGGACGACAATGTCATTGAGGTTCGAGCTGATGAAATCGTCCACGTCGCTTGCGGTCTTAGTCCCGGCGATTCGTAGATCGTTGGAGACTTTCTGGGTGATGAAATCTGTCAGGAAATTATTGTAGAGTATGGCGACAATTCCCAAAGGGATCAAGGCGATGGCAAAAAACACGGTGATGAGTTTAATCTGAAGTGAGTAGATGCGGAATCGCAATATCATCATCACGGCATACAAAATGATCATGATCACCATGATGACTGGGAAGAGAACCTGGGAAAATTGCGGGTTTACTTTGGGGACGTCAAGGAAATAATTCGCCACCAGGGCAAGTATGCCTGTCAGGAGGCCAACCAGTATGGCGACGCTCGTTTGGCGGCTATCCAACGTCTCCGCAGCTAATAATATGCAGATGATAATGTTGATTCCCGCAACGATTGGCCCCACTCCGGCTGTCAATGCGCCAATAACAATCCAAAAAACTGACCAGGTGGCGATGTTGACCAGCATCGCGGCAAAAGTTCTTTGTTTGCGTGCTAAAGCCGCGCTCACGGAAAAGAACCCAATGCACAAAACCGATAAACCGGCGAAAATATAATATTGCCAGGCCCCACGGTTTAATCCAAAACCTAGAAAGATCAGGCTGAGTATGGATGTACCTAAAATTTCCCCCAATGTAATTTGCTGCGCAGTCTGATTTTTTTGAATAGCGTTTCCCAGAAGGGCGGGTGGTAGCTTTGAATTCGGTGTGGTAGGGTCTGAGGTCGGTATCGTCATACTTCGGCTCCCCTTTACTCCTGGTTGCGCAGTTGGATCAGGACTTCAGAAACGCCCAGCGCTTTTCCGAGCTCTGCGACCGCCGTTTTTAAGATTCCATCGATATTTGTGGAAGCCCGTACCTTGGTGCTGATATTGCTCACCATTTGGTCGCGTTGGGCGCTGATCTGAATTTCCTCCAGCAGGCGGGCATTCTCCAGGGCTAATGCCAGACGGTTGGAGACGTTATCGACCCAGATCTGTAGATCCTGGGTCATGCTCCCTTCGGGTACTTTTACATTGATGACGCCCAGGATCTGATTACGCAACCGGATCGGAACCGCCAGGTTTTCATAAGTCTTTGAACCATCACCGGATTCCATAGAAACGATACGGTTAAGAACGGTCTTTCCTTCATGAAGAGCCTGGCCAGTTTCTGGAGACAGTTCATTGAGGGGTTCGATCTTCGCGTTGCGATAGCGGTATCCCTGGGATGACCGGGTAGCCTGCAAAAAGTCCTCCCAGGATTCTCGCGTGTATCGCTGGTAGGTTGCTTCCATCTCCTGAACATTCGCCTGGAGCTTCTCCAGGATACGTGCTTTTTCGATCGCCACGGCCAGTTGGTCCGCCATGGTTTGCAGAACGCGGACATCGTCATCGGCAAAGGCGGCAGGTTCCATGCTTTGAACGTCTAACGCGCCAATGATCTCATTTCCCACCTTAAGGGGCAGCGCCAGTTCAGACCGTGTCCGCGGCAGGAGCGGGTTTCGAAAATGTACTGCATCTTCACCAACATCCAGGGCAATCCGCGGCTCGCCGGTGCCAACCACGTACCCCACAATACCCATCTTCCCAATCTGCAACTGGTGATGCCGTTTGAGCATTTCCTGGCCCGCCTCTCCGGTGGCTGCTTTCAGGACAGCAAATTCTTTCCGATCGTCTGCCAGGAAAATTCCTGCGTGATAAAAACCAAACCGGTCTCGGATCAGATCGACCGCGCGGTTGAGGAGCACATCCTGGCTCTCAGCCATGGCGATATCGCGGGCGACCTGCCCAGCCGCTTGTAGCTGGACTGCCCGTCTTTCCACCTGGGCCGTGCGGTCGGCGACCCTTTGCTCCAGGTTGTTGATCAGGTTTTTCAACTGGTCAGTCATGCTGTTGAAAGCCCTGGCCAAAGCTCCAACCTCATCTGCCCGGACGACCTTTGCCTGGATTTCCAGCTCTCCCGCGGCGATTCGTGCGGCGGTCCGCGACAGATCGTCAATCGGGTTGGCAATGCTTCTCGATATGAAGAGAGAAGCGAGGATTGCGATGATCAGAACAATGATTGATACACCCAGGCTCACCACGAGGTTCTGATAAACCGCCTGGAACGCTTCGGTTTGCTGGATTTCCGTCATTAATTCCAGGTTTAAGGAGGATAGATAACGGTAATAACCAACAACAAGCTGATTGTGATAGGAAGTGTAATTTCCGTTGCCTGTTTTTAGCAGGTAAGCTGTTTTGGCCCCTTCCGACCGAATCACGCTGCCCTGGAAATTCTTCCAGGCTGTGAACCGCGAAGGGGTCAACATAACGTTATCCGGCGAAAGCAGGTAGGCTTCCCCGGTGGTATCCAGGCCGTTGGGATCAAAGAGGATTTCGTAGAGTTTCTCGATGTTGATCCGCCCGGCCAGAACGCCGATTGTTTTTTGGTCATTGCTTTTGATGGGGATACCGACCACGATCGAATATTTCTTTTGGTTTGGCGCCGGCTCGATTACAAAAACGGTTGAGATGTATTGGCTGGTGAGCGCTGGGCGGTAGTAAGGCCATTCAAGTCTGGCAAACGTCTGGTCCTCCAGCGTTGAATTCGAGGAAATTATATGATCTCCGTTGGTGTTTACCAGGAAAATATCCTCAAATAAGCCACTCTGCTTCACTGCATTATCGATCACCGGGTACACGGAGGCTACATTGACTTGATAGCGACCGCTCGTCCTCTTTTCAGGCGTGGCCTGCAAGATTTCTATGAACGGGGTTTCAAGATACGGATTGGACTTGAGCGCCTCTAAATCCGTTACCATCCGGCCCAGCAAGGTGTCAATCTGCGTCTCCTTCAGGCTGCTGACAATCTCAAGTTGTTTTATCGCGGTGACCTGGCCGCGTTGGATGCTTAAAAGAACTGTGATGGTGGTGATCACGACTAGAGACAGCAGTACGACCGCCACGTACGAGAACAGCAAGCGGTTCCGAATTGTGTCACCAATCCGGAGATAGATGATCCCAAGCAAACTTGAGAACAGTCCGATCGCCGTCAGGGCTGGCATGAAATAATTGAGCGCGTAACTCTTGCTGATGTCCAACCGGTTTACCTGAACGGGGAAGACATCGGGTCGCAGATGAGCCAGAGGCTCGTATCGGTTGATAGCCCAGATGGATAGAACGAATACGCCGGCAAAGAGCAGTCCCAGCCACCATTTTTTCGGTTGGCCGTAAATTGTCAGGAGTAAGATCAGCGCCAAACCACCGCCAAGGTTCCAAAACGACCCATGCGAAAAAACGATTTCTGATCCTGTAAAAAACAGCGCAGCCGCCAAAAGACCAATGACCAGGGATCCATTCGGGTGGTTCCATCGGGCGAAGAGGTAACTGGTGATCCAGAGGAGAAGACAATAAACTGCAATCCCTCCCATGATCAACAACGGTTTATTCGCGCCTTGCAGGTACACTGTCCCGATTAGAATGAGGATCGCCAGGGAGAACACGATCCCCATCGCCGCGATCCACCTCAGGGTCTCTACGTGGAGGGTCTTTACTTCCTCGCTGGTGAGTCTTTTCTTCTCAACTTTGGGTGTTGTTCTTTTTTCCATGTTAGAGCGTCCCTGATAACTCGATGAGGGGCCTTACTCGACTCAGTTATTCGATGGACTGCCTGAGCTGACGCTGGAAACTGCCGCCTGGTTATCCGCGGGTTCCAGGAAAACCGAAACTTCAGCGATGCTGGGAAGCTGGCCCAATTCTTGAACGGCGATCTTCAGAATGTCCTCGACTCGGAAAGCTTTTGAGAAGCTCATCGACATTTCGTTCAAGGTCTGTTCCTGCCGTGCCCGGCGTTGTGTCTCTTCCAGCAGGCGGGCGTTTTCCAGAGCCAGCGCGGTTTGCGTGGTGATTGAATCGATAAACGCCATATCCTCCGCTGAAAGGCTTCCTGCATTGGTTTCCAAAGTCACCTGGCCAATCACCTGGTCGCGGAGCAGCAGCGGGATCTGGATGCTCTCTACAGACGCATCGACCGGCCTGGTTTCACTGCTTTCATAGCTGACATGCAGCCCGCCCATCACACTTTCGGCCTCCGACCAGGCTTCGGAAAGGTACTGGCGGTGAAGCGCTTCGATCTCATCCAGGTTCTTCTGGGTTTCCTGGAAAAGCCGCCCATTTTCCAGCGCTGTGGCTAAAATGTCGGCGATACCCTGCATCACCAAAATGTCATCTTCGTCAAACGCTCGCGGTGAAGATGATTGGACGGTGAGGGATCCCAGGACTTTGTCATGAGCGATCAGCGGAAGCGCCATCTCTGAACGGGTCAGGGGAAGATTAGGATTATTGAACCGTGTGGCGTCCAAACCGACATCCAGAGCAATCCTGGCTTTCCGGTTGAGGATTGACCATCCGATCATAGAAGTGGCACCAACCTCAAGCCTGTGGCGCGCTGCGAGCATTTTAGCGCCCGCCTCACCGGTTCCAGCCTTTAAAACTGCGAATTTGCCGTCTTCGTCCACCAGGAAAGCCCCGACGTAATACAATCCAAACCGATCCTGGATCAGATGGATGATCTTCTCCAACAGGGCCTGGGGGTTCAGCTCTCCGCCGATGCTCTGTGAAATTTCCGCGGCAGTTCTCAATTGGACCAGGCGGTGTTGCAGGTCTTCTGTTCTCTGGTTCACCGCGAGTTCCAACCCGGCTTGCTGCCCTTCCATTTTTGTGATCAATTCATGGCTTTTATCCAGGCTCTGGGTGAGGCCGAGCATGATGGTGGCCATCGAAACGATGATGATCATCCCGACCGTGAGAATAATCGCAATGGATGCACCCCATTCTGTTGGGGTTCCGGAGTTGGCCATCGCAGCTACGGGGGGAAGGGGAAAGGCTCCGGTGCTCATTCCCCAGCCCACGACCGCCATAGTCACCACGCTGAACCCCAGGGCGATCATCCCTGCCCGCAGCCCGAGCAACAGGCAGGCCATGGCTGAAAAAACCAGCAAGAAGGCTTTTCCGTCCCCACTGAGACCTGAATCGAACAGCCCGCCCAGGCCAATCACGTACAGAATCACCAAAAAACTGTAAACGCGGAATGTGTAAGGAATCTTCCGGAGGAGCGTGATGGTGACCAGCCAAACATACCCAATCGTATAGGCTGTCAGGATTCCCCATAGGTGGCGTGGATACAGGTTGGTAAGAACCAGACCATAAACCACCAATCCCAGAATACTGCACCCGCGTAGTAAAGTGTTGAGGATACGCTCCTTGAGGACGAGCGCCTCACCGACCGCGCTGGCCGGCCCGGATTGCCCTGGCTGTGGAGAAGATGTGCCGCTCATGATTTTTTCTCCTTACCATTCGGGTTCGAGCTGGCTGCGGATGAGGAAGCAGCTTCGTCACTCTCAACGGTCGGGTGGATTTCAATTTTTGCTCTGCGCACGCCGATCGCCTTGCCAATTTCGGTTACAGATGTTTCGAGAATATTCTGAATGTTCACGGACCGGCGGATTTTACTGGTCGCTTCGAACAACTGGCGCTGGCGGTCCATCTGCCGCCGGATTTGTTCGATCAACTGCGAGTTCGCGATGATCGCTGCCAGGCTGCCGCCCAGGGTGCCCAGAATTTCCTGGTCGCTTTCGTTGTAAGCATTGGCTTTTTCGTTTTCCAGGTTCAATACGCCCAGAAGCTCATCACGATAAATTAAAGGCACCGCCAGTTCGGATTGAATTCCGGGTGTCGCCGCGATGTAGCGCTGGTCGTGGCGGGTGTCGTCGATCCGAACTGGTTGGCGGTTAGCAGCGACCCATCCGATGATCCCCTGGCCGTATGGGACGCTAAAGGTTCTAAAGCTCTGTTCCTCATACCCGGCGTAGGATTTCACCTGCAGCAGGTTCTGTTCCCGGTTCAGCAAGAAGATGGTAACTTTATCGCCTCCCAATGCAACCCGTAAACCCTGAACCGCGCTCGCGAGCGCTTCATCGACGCCATTTGACGATGCGGCTGCCGTGGTGATCTGGTGCAGCAGGCGATGCTGGGCCAGGTTTTCCTGGGTCTCAGCGAACAGGTTAGCATTGACCACGGCGATTGCAAGCTGGTCCGCGAGCACCTGGAGGATGCTGACTTCCTCCACCGAAAATGCCTGTTTCTGCATGCTTTGTACGTCCAGAGCGCCGATGACCCGGTCTGCGACCTTCAAAGGGATTGCCAGCTCAGCCCGGGTATCGGGGAGCAAGGGATTGGGAAGATGGGTCGGATCTTTGGCGACATCGTTGACCACTAGCGGCTCGCCGCGGATGGCCGCCTGGCCCACCACCGATTGCGACCCAATGCCTAACCGGTGACCCTTTTCTTTCATTTTCCGCCCGGCCTCCCCCGTCGACTCGCGCAGCTCAACGTATTCTCCCGACGAATCCCCCAGGAAAACCGAGGCATGATAGAAATTAAACCGCTCGCGGACCAGGTTGACCACTTTCCGCAGCAGCTCATCCAGCTCCAGCGTTCCGCTGGTGTCTCTTGCGATTTCAGCCGCCGTGCGCAATTGTTGGGCGCGCCTTTGAGCCACGTCCTGAGCCGCTTTAAGCTCAGTGATGTCTCGCGAGCTGCCAAAGAGGCCCACGGTTTGTTGGTCAGCATCCACCAGAGGCAGGCGCGTCGATAATACCCAGCGTTCGACTCCACTCGGGGAGGTCTCCTTCTCAATCAGGCCAATCTGTGCTTCGCCCCCGTGGATCAAATCCTGTTCTTCGAGGTAGCGTAGCCTGGCTTCCTCTTCGGGCAAAATGTCAAAATCAGATTTACCCACCATCGCAGCCGGATCATCCAACCCAAAATGCACCGCGGTGGATTGGCTTGCGCGCAGGTAGCGGCTCTCGCGGTCCTTGAAGTAGATCCGGTCCGGAATATTTTTCAGCAGAGTGTTCAGGAGGAACCGCTCCTGTTCGAAGGCCTGTAAAGCGTTCCGGGTGTCTTTGAGAAGCTGAGCGTTCCGGATCGCCGCCGAAATCTGTGGAGCCAATGTGGTGATGAAATTGAGATCATCTTCGCTGAACCGTTCCTCTTGCTCCACGTCCTGTAAAATCATGGCTCCAATCGGTTGTCCGCCGACCAGCAGGGGCACACCCAGCCAGGATTTGGCCGGTTTCCCCTGGATCTTTGCCCCCAGGGACCTGGCCTTTTCTTCGGTATCCTTGACCAGCATCAATGGCTTGCCGCTGCGGATGAGGATGGAAGTCAACCCCTCGCCTAACGGATAAGGCTCGACCGAAACGGTGTCCCCTCCCTCGAAAATATATGGGAACTCGATCAGGTTCGTCTTCGCATCATATTGGGCGACCATGAAGTAAACATCGCCCATCTGCTCCTGGATCTGGTAGTGCAGCGTCCGGTACAGGTTGGAAAGATCCGTTTCCGCGCCGACCGCCTGGCTGATCTGGTTAAGTCGCTGCAACTGGTTGACCCGCAGACCGGTCGTTATCAATGCCTGGATTTTTTCCAGGGCCGAACCCAGCATCTCGCCCAGGTTTTGATATGGCTGGATGGTTGTTTCCGTTAAAACCCCCGTTTCCGGGCTGCTGAAGAGCAGGAATGCCCGCAGATCCGCCCCGCTGCGGACGGGGATAAAAGCCGCGGTAGAATGGTTCAGTTTCCTCGGGATGGAGAGCATCGCGAACAACCCGCTGGGTGCCTGGTAAACGTCCCGGATCAGGGTCGGATTGTTTTTCGAAAGATAATCGTCCAATCCAAGGGAAGGGACAGGGATCATCTCCGGAAAGGAGATCGGGCTCTGATCCGGGGTGTGGACCGTTGGAAAAACCCGAAAGACGTCGTTTTCCAGGATCAACACGGCTGAGCCATATGGAGTTTGTTCCAGCGAGCGGACGGCGATCTTATAGGCTTCCTCTACTTCTGTTGCCTGGGCAATCTGGCGGCTTGCCTGGTACAACAGGCTCGTCTCCTGCAGGTTGATCTCGGTCGATTCCAGAAGGCGGATGTTCTGGATCGCAGAGGCAATCTGGTTGGCAAGCGTATTGAGAATTGAAACCGTATCACTGTCGAAAGCCGTGAGCTCCTGGCTTTGGATATCGAGCACTCCCAGAATCTGGCTGCCAATGGAAATTGGCACCGCGACCTCGGAACGAGTCCCTTCCAACAAAGCATCCTGGAGGTAGAGTGGATCCTCCCTCACGTTCGTCGTCAGGCGTGGCTGGTTATGAGATGCCACCCATCCAATAATGGATTGCGACCCCACTGCCAGGCGGTAGCCTTTCTGCTTCAGTTGTTCGCCAGCTACTCCCGTCGCTTCTTTCAGCACTACGTATTCCCCCGCGCTGTCGATCAGAAAGATCGAGGCGTGGTAATATCCAAACCTCTCCACCATTAGATTTACGGTAGTGCTCAGGATTTCTTCCAGATTCCTGGCGGACGTTGCGACCTGGGCCACCTCGGACGCAATCCGGACCTGATGGGTTCGCTCGTTGACCTCGGTTTCCAGATCGCGGTACATGTGGGTGATATCGTCGGCCATATTGTTAAATGAAATGGCTAGCTCACCGATCTCGTCAGAGCGGTTGATCGGGCTCCGCTCGGTCCAGTCTCCTTCGGCGAAGGCTCGTGTGGATTGGGCCAACTGGTTCAGCGGCTCAACCAGTTGCCGTGAGCTGATCGAGGAGACGATACTGATCGTGATCACCAGGATTGCCAGAATTACGATTGTAAACGGAACCAGAGAGCCGGCCTGTGAGTACACCACCTCGCTGGGGATTTCCAGTACCAGATTGGCATCAACTACCGAAAGGCGCTCGCCGTAGGCGAGATAGTTCACCTGGCTGCTGCCCAGATATTCACCAGAGGCAGTTGGGTAAGTCCGGGTTTTCAGAACGTTGAGGATGGTTTCCTGTTCAGGGGAGATCGGGAGTTCGGTCAGTCCGGTTCGGTTTGGATGATAACCAATCGCCTGACCATCGGATAAATAGAAAAACGCTCGAGCGGAGGGATTGAATGCATCCGCCGCCGCCAGACTGTTGTGGAAGAAATTACCTGCGCTAAAACCAACCAGGGTGGCTGTTTTCGAAGAGGATCCAACAGGGATGGTTTTTAGAGTAATGACGACGAGTTGGTTGGCATAGACAGGAGTCGGGGCAAAGATCACGGCCGAATGATCCCGGCCAAGGTGGTCTTTCAGCCAGGCTGCTTTGCCATAATTCTGCCCTTCCCACTTGGTTTCAGTCGACAGGATGACGCTTCCGTTCGGGTCGAGCAGGACGATCTGGTTGAAAAATGGCTGCGTACGGTTCAGCAGCAGTCCGTCCATCGCCAGGGACAGGTTGCCGCGGTCGGTTTGATATTCAGCGGTGCCCGGTTTTTGGGTTAAAACTGTCTGGATCGCCTTTTTCGTCCCACCTGTGCTGGCAAGGTCGTTCAGGGCATCCTGGCGGGCGGTGATCCCATCTTCGACCTGTTTTCCCTGCAGGCTGACGATCGACTGAAGCTGGCTCACGACCTGATCGCGCATCAATACCCGCGCGCGATAGTAGGTGACCCCACTCATGAAGAGGACCGGAAGAATGGATACGCTCAGAAGAATGATCAGAATTGTCCTGGACAATCCCCCACGAACTGACCGGCGAGAGGGGATAGGTTGGGCTGGCGACACCGGTACAGGCATTGGCGTACTCCCTTAGTTCAGTTCCCAGACTGGGTCCCCCGTCAGTATTCTATTAATTTGGTCCGGGAAACGATCTGGATCGAGAGGTTTTCCCAGGAAACCATCAAATCCTGATTGACGGGCTTTATTGATCTGTTCGAGGCTGGCTTCGGCAGTTACGGCGACCACGGGGATCGATCTCAGCCGTTGAGAAGAGCGGATCTTTTTTAAAGCGCCATACCCGTCTTCGTAGGGAAGGCGAATGTCCATCAAAATCAAATCTACCCGCGGGAGTGTGTCGGCGTATTCAACCACTTCATAGCCGGAGGTTTTCCATTCGCAGTGGATTCCTAAAAAGCCCAACATGCGCGCGATCAGGACAAAGTTCGATACGTTGTCTTCGACGACCAGCACGGTGGCGTCTCTGGGGAGGGTCATTTTGGAGGAAGACTGCGAACCGGTGTCATCCGCCGGGGATGAGCTCGTTGAGGAGGTGATCGATGAGTGGCGGAGTGGCTCGGGGAGCATCTTTACCTCTTCACATAGCGGGAGATCACATCGAGGAAATTATCGACATCGATCGGCTTTTCGATGTAGCCATCGCAGCCGGCCTGCAGAGTTCGCTCGCGGTCGCCCTTCATCACGTTGGCTGTCAGGGCAATGATTGGGATCCGGCTGGTTTCGGGGAGGCCTTTCAACCGGGTAGTCAGGGTATACCCATCGATATCGGGCATGTTGATGTCCATGAGGATCAAATCCGGGCTGTGCACCTGGATCATGTCCATGGCCTGGGTGGCGCTATCGGCTTCGAGAACCTCGTATCCATCGGATTGGAGCAGGCGGCGGATGAGAATACGATTATCCTGGTTATCTTCGACGTGCAGGATGGCAAGTTGAGTGGACATAGCTGGACCTCCTACCTTGAGATTTTAACACGAAAGGGAAGGGTTTGTACCATGGTGGAGGCCTTTGTTAGTTAGTTGCAAGTTATAGACCCGACTCAATAATGAAGAATGCCCGCATGAGGACCTCGAAACGCTTGAAAAATGATCCAGAACTTGCTATAATTAGAACATATATTCTATTAACGGCGTCGTTTCTTGAGGAAATCCGAGTCCAGAAATGGCTGCGGCGCCGAATCAGACTTTTGTTGTTGGAGTGTCCTATGAAACGCTTTGATGAGCTTTGGCCGTTGCCCTGGCCAGAAATTGTCGTCGTCACCGGTCCCTATGGATCGGGGAAGTCCACCTTCACCCTCGGCACCGGCGCCTTGCCGGAGCGGACCCTGGTGATCGATTTTGAGAAGTCCCAGAAAAGTTTTGCCCTCCAGCTTCCACTGACCTACATCGACATGCAGTCGGTCCTGGCCAACAAGTATCCGAATGGGTACAAGGCCCTCAACCTTTTCGACGAGACCGTCCAGATCCTGGACGACATCGAACCGGGCCGCTACGACGTGATCGTCCTGGATAATGCCTCGATGCTCGAAGATGGGATCCTGGCCTACGTGGAAAGCCATCCCCAGGAGTTCGGTCACAGCTCCGGCCAGTACAGCTCGATGAACGGGCTCAAATGGGGCGACGTGAAAAATAAATACTCGCAGATTCTCACCCGCTGGGCCAGCAAGACCAGGATGATCTTTATCGTCGTCCACCTGCGCGATAAGTGGGCGGGCAACTCGATCGTCAAAGACGCCTTTGGCAGGCCTGTCCAGGAGCCAAAAGGGAAGGAGACCCTCGATATGCTGTCCAGCCTGTTTGTCTGGCTCGAGATGGGGCCCGGCGGCGTGCCGGCAGCGAAAGTGCTCAAATGCCGCACCGACCGCAAGGTCTATGTCCTCGACCCGCTCAATCCGCCCGCTGACGTCCCCCGGCGCTACCTCAAGGAGTTGAACGGTGAGCCCGGCCTGGTCTCGATCCCCATCCTGCCCCTGCGCCTGCCCAAGTGCACCTGGGCTGCCATCCGCGAGTACATGCGCAACCCGGCCGACCTGGCCCACCCCAAAGATGGGGAGATGCCCTCGGACGCCCAGCTCTCCGAGGATGATCGCCTGCGCCTGCGCGCGATCATCTCGCAGAGCGAGGCCGAAAAGGCCGCCGTCGAGAAGATGAAGATCGAGCAGAACGAGCCGCGCACGAAGAGCGCCCTGATCCAGTTCGGCCGCAGCCTCAACCTGGATGCCAACGAAGTGGGCGACGCGCTCAAGGCTAAAAACCTGGTTCCCTTCAACCCTGAAAACTGGGACCGGATGAAGGACGCCGTCCGCGAGTTCGCCGAAAATAAACCGGTCGCCGTTTAACCCAGGCGCGCTGGATAATGACCATCCCTCGTGTCAAATAACGGGGGATGGTTTTTGTCAGGATAGGAATCGAACACACGATATTTTCAGGGAGCAAACGGTCAGCGGCGTATTACTTGCTCATTGTTGTGCACCAGGTGGAAGTTACTGCCGTGGGATTAATTGCGTCCACAAGAGCATATACACAGAAAAAAGATGTAGTAGCCCAACGTCAGGTCAAAGAACAGCGGCCGTTTTTTATTGCCGTACTTCGCATATAAGCCCATCACCAGCAAAAAGCCACCCCGCAGAGCAGTGCCAGGTAATCCTGGCCGTAGAGCATCTTGATGAATAAGAAACAGATCCCCAAATCTGCCAGCAAGACCGGGATTTTCCACAACGCCTGAATCGGGATGTCCTTCAGGCCGGTGGTAATTCAACGCGTCTGTAAGGGCATCTGGAGAGCTATATTTCCCCCGTATTGATCTGAATTTCCTTGCTTGAGCGGGCGATGGGAATCGAACCCACGACATTTTGCTTGGGAAGCAAACGGTCTACCGCTGACCTACGCCCGCAGATCAATGCGATTATAGTCACACCCAAAGGAGATGTCAAGCCCGGTTCGATTTCAAGACTTCCGTTCCCCAAGCTTCCTCGCCAGCTCCAGCAGCGCCGCCCCTGCCTCCGACCTCACCGGGCTGGCCTTCCCCAGCGCTTCAATCGCCTGCCTCGTCAGCCGGTCCGCGCAGGTCTGAGTGTATTCCTGCGCCCCCTCCCGCGCCAGCAGCAGGGCCATCTCCTCGACCTCCTCCGCCCGCAACGGTCCCTTGTGCCAGCGCGCCGCGAACTCGCCCCGCTGCTCCAGCCCATAGAGCACCGGCAGCGTCTTCTTCCCGGTCACCAGGTCAGAGGCTGTCGACTTCCCCGTGATCGACGCGTCGCCCCAGATCCCCAGCCAGTCGTCCTGGACCTGGAACGCCAGCCCCAGCGCTTCGCCGAACTGGCAGAACGCGTCCACCGTCTCGCGTTCCGCCCCGCCGACCAGCGCTCCCAGTTCGGCGCAGGCCGAGAGCAGCGCCGCGGTCTTCCCGGCGATCATCGCGAAATAATCCTCGCGGGTCAGATCGGAGCGGGCTTCATAGCTCATGTCCAGGTACTGGCCCTCGGTCAGCTTCAGGCATGTGTCCTGGAAGACCCTGCCCGCCTCGACCGCGATCTGTGGAGAAGCCGTCTCGCTCAACTTGAGTAGCGTGGATTGGGCCAGGGTGAACATCAAATCGCCGGCGTTGATTGCCTGCGCAGCGCCCCACTTCACCCAGACGGTCTCCCGCCCGCGCCGCAGGGTGCTCTGGTCTTGAATGTCGTCGTGTATCAGCGAGAAATTGTGCAGCAGCTCGACCGCCGCTGCGGCCGGGAGCGCCTTTTCCCATTCGCCGCCGGACGCGGCGCAGCTCAACAGGACCAGGAGCGGCCGGATCCGCTTCCCCTGTGCCTCTTTTCCCGCGCCTGGACCTTCCCAGCCCAGATGGTAGGCCAGCATGTGGCGGAGAGTGCGGTAGCGCCCGGCATCCGGGTCGTCTTTCCCAATTTCCACGACGGCGGCCTTCAGCTCGGTCTCCACCGCCGGTTGCATGATTCTGGCGAATTCATCGAAGGACATGACTCCCCACCCGATCGTTCTGGCTTACTGGCTCAAAGGGACTTTTTGAAGCGCCGGGATACTGGCGGCTCCTACTGCGAACATGCAGATCTGGATTTCGCGCTGAATTTCCCGCGCCAGGTCGCGAATCGGGTCGATCCCCTGCGCGGCGGCGCGGAGAAACACCCCTGCCATTCCTCCCAATTGCGCGCCCAGGGCAATGCATTTGGCGATGTCGATCCCATCTTTCAGCCCGCCGGAAGCAAAAACGAGCGCCTGCGGCGCAGCCTGGCGCACCTGCTGGATGGAATCGGCGGTCGGGATGCCCCAATTACGGAACGCCGCGGCGACTCGCGCCTGGCCAGGGTCGCTCATACGGTGCATCTCGACCTGCGACCAGGAAGTGCCCCCGGCGCCGGCCACGTCGATCGCCGCGACCCCGGCGGAGACCAGCTTCTGGGCCACCTCCGCGGAAATCCCCCAGCCCACCTCTTTGGCGATCACCGGTACTGGCAGGCTGCGGCAAACCTCTTCGATCCTGGCCAGTAGCCCGCTGAAGCGGGTATCCCCTTCCGGTTGGAGTGCTTCCTGGAGCGCGTTCAGGTGCAGGATCAATGCGTCGGCCGCGATCATTTCGACCGCCCGCCGGCAGTCGTCGACCGTGTACCCGTAATTTAACTGCACCGCGCCTAGGTTTCCAAACAGCAAGATATCCGGAGCCGCCTGGCGGACCTGAAAGCTGGCTGCCAGTCCCGGGTCTTCCAGCGCCGCGCGTTGCGAGCCCACCCCCATCGCCAGCCCCATCTCCTGCGCCAGATCTGCCTGGCCTCCCCCGTCCCGCCCGTCATCGACGAGATCAGGATCGGCACGCGGACCGTCCTGTTAAAGATCGTCTGCTGGAGGTCGATCTCTTCCAGGTTGATTTCCGGCAGTGCCTGGTGGACGAAATGAATTCGCTCCAGCCCGGTGGTCAGGCCAGATTGGACATCCTCTTTGACATTGATACGGATGTGGTCTGTTTTCCGCGAGCTGATCGATGGAACGTTTCCCATGCCATAGAATCTTACCATGCATTCCAGAACTGCGCAGCCTGTACTTTCGATCTTGACAGCACGGGCAGGGCAGTTACAATTCATGGAGAAGGGCATTATTCGAAAAGTCAACTTCAGGAGGCAGCTCAAATGGCGAGCACGTACGAGGATGTCAAAGCAGTGGTTGCCGACGTGATGAAAATCGATGACGATAACATTACGATGGAAACCCGTTTTGTCGAGGATTTGAAAGCCGATTCGATGGATCAATTCTTCTTGATCGATGGCCTTAGCGAGAAATTCAATCTCACGATTTCCGACGAGGATGCCCGCTCGATCAAAACCGTTGAAGACGCCGTCCACTACATCGACGCCCACAAGAATTAATCTCATTCAACAAAAAAAGAGGCGTAGACCCAAATCTACGCCTCTTTTTTTTGGCTTTTTGTTCCGATTATTCCTGGAGCAAATTCGGGATTTCTTCCGGATGAGCTGCGATCCGCACCCCCACCAACTGCAGCGCCTTTACCTTATCGGCTGCGAGCCCTGACCCGCCTTCGATGATCGCGCCGGCATGCCCCATTCGTTTTCCGGGCGGCGCGGTCTGCCCGGCGATAAAGGCCACCACCGGCTTGGTCATCGAATCGGCGATAAACTCAGCCGCTTTTTCTTCATCCGTCCCCCCGATTTCGCCGATCATCACGACCTTGTCGGTGTGCGGGTCCGCCTCGAACATTCCCAGCACGTCGACGAAATTCGTCCCATTGACCGGATCACCGCCGATCCCCACGCAGGTGCTCGATCCCAGCCCGATTAGCTTCAGCGCGTACAGCACTTCGTAGGTCAGCGTCCCGGACCGGGAAACGACCCCGATGTTCCCAGGTAGAGCGATGTTCCCCGGAATGATCCCGACCTTTGCTTCGCCTGGGGTGAGCAGACCCGGGCAGTTGGGGCCAATCAGGCGGACCTTCTTCTGATCGAGATAATTGCGAACCCTCATCATGTCCTGGACGGGTACCCCTTCCGTGATGCAGACGATTAACGGAACCTCTGCATCGGCTGCTTCGTATATTGCGTCGGCGGCACCCCGCGCGGGCACGAAAATCACGCTCACATTCGCGCCGGTGGTTTCCACGGCCAGCTTCATCGAATCAAAAACCGGGACTTTGCCATCCAGCACCCATTCGCCGCCTTTTCCCGGTGTCACTCCACCCACGACCGTCGCCGGGTTGTAGGCCAGCATCTGCTGCGTGTGAAAGAGTCCTTCGTGACCGGTGATCCCCTGAACAATGATCCGGGTATGCTTATTGATGAGGATACTCATCTCAGGCTCCTTTGGCCGCCGCGACAGCCTTTTGAGCCGCCTCGGCGAGGGTTTCGGCAGTGATCATCCTGGCGTCCGCCAGCAGCCGCCGGCCTTCTTCGGAGTTGGTCCCCACCAGGCGTACGACCATCGGAATATGGGATTTTACTTCGGCCATGGCTGCCAGAATCCCGCGCGCGACCTCATCGCCGCGGGTGATCCCGCCAAAGATGTTGAATAAAACGGCCTTGACGTTGGGGTCGGAAAGGATGATCCTCAGCGCAGCGGCAACTTTTTCTGCGCTGGCCCCTCCACCGATGTCCAAAAAGTTGGCCGGTTCGCCTCCGTACAGCTTGATGATGTCCATCGTGGCCATCGCCAGGCCGGCCCCGTTGACCATGCATCCGATCTCACCGTCCAGCTTGATATAGGAAAGCCCGTATTTGCGGGCTCCGATTTCCTCGGGCTCTTCCGAATCCATGTCGCGCATATCCGCCAGGTCGGGATGGCGGAATAAGGCGTTATCGTCGAGGATCATTTTCCCATCCAGGGCGATCAGACGGTGGTCTGAGGTGATCACGAGGGGGTTAATCTCAGCCAGGGTTGCGTCGCAATCAGAGTAGGCTTCCCACAGCCCCCGGGCGATATCGATAAAATTCCGCCAGTGCTCGCGGGGGAGATCAATACTCGCGGCGATATTGCGCGCCTGGTAATCTCGCAGTCCAAGCAGCGGATCGATATATACTTTGATGATCTTCTCAGGAGATTGCTGCGCTACCTCCTCGATGTCGATCCCACCGGCTGAAGAGGCCATCATGACCGGTTTGCGCTGCGAACGGTCGTTGGTGATCCCCAGGTAAATTTCCTTCTCGATCGAGGCAGCCTCATCGACGAGGACTTTCCGCACCGGAAGTCCTTTAATCTCCATCCCCAGGATGATCGTGGCCAGTTCTTCAACTTCTTTGGGAGTTCTGGCCAGGCGGATGCCTCCTGCCTTTCCCCTACCGCCGACCAAAACCTGGCTTTTAATTACAGTGCGGCCACCCAGTTCTTCGGCAATTTGTTTTGCCTCACTCGCGGTAGCCGCCACTCTTCCCCTGGGTATAGTTATCCCATACTTTGAGAAGATGTGCTTGGATTGATATTCTTGTAGTTTCATCCACACTCCCCTGTGAAACGCAAAAATTGTTAATCTGATGGGTTCTTCAGGAATCTCCCTGTAAGACCCGGTGATCCATCACGGGAAATCCCAATGAACCTTCTGCTGTCGGAAACATGAATTATCCCTTTAAGAAAGCGTCCAATGCATCCTTGCTGATCCGGTAGGCGTTGCCAATCTTCCGCGCTTTCAATTCCCCGGACTGGATTGCGGCCAGGACGTCTTCTTCGGAAACCCGCAGCACGTTCGCCGCTTCAGCCGGGGTCATCACATCTGGTGCGGTGGGTCCGCCGCTGGCGGCGCCTTTTGCGGCTCCTACCGTTCCCCCGGTCGCGCCCGACAAAGATTGGGAGATCACATTGCCCAATCCCATGCCGGCTCCGATCCCGGCGGTGAGGCCGGCGCCGCCGCTTGGGTTTTGGGCGGCTTCGCGGAGGGCGTCGGCAGCCTGAAGTTGCGTATAGACATTCATGTCCAGCATTCCCATCGCGCGCAATTCTTCCGCCGACTTATCCGATGGTTTCAGGTTGCCAATGTAGAATGATTTCAAGGTCAGGCCGATCGCGGCGAAATCGTCTTGGGCTTTCGCCCGCACCCCGGCTCCTAATTCTTCGGTCAGCCCGATCAGTTGCACGACGCTGTTGTTCGCGGCTGTCTCGCCAAGCAGGTCCTGCAGTTTTGAAAGCAGCATGGTCCGCAGCCGGTTTTCGATATCGCTCGTCCTGTAGATCCCCTGAGCTCCCACGATCTGGGTGACGAACTGTTGCGGATCCTTGATCTGGAAGCTGTACGTGCCGAACCCCTGGAGCAGGGCAACCCCCAGGCCCATGCCCGGATTGCGCACGATAATCGGCTGCGGCGTTCCCCATTTGCGGTCCGCGAACTCGCGCATCGAGACGAAATAAACTTCAGCGGTAAAAGGCGTCCGGTCGTTGAATGCCTTCCCGATTAAGTTGATCACCAGGGGGATGTTCGCGGTGACGATCGTATGCCGGCCTGGGCCAAACGTATCCAGAGCATTTCCATCGCGAAAAAAAACGACCCGCTGCGATTCGCGCACGATGACCTGTGAGCCAATCCGCAGGTCGGCTGGGCCAGCTTCGGGAAAACGATGGACGAGCTCATCCATCATTTCACTGGGGTATTCAACGACGTCAAATATTCTTGCCATTTTTCTATTCTCCCGGATCGGATGCAGAGATGCTGTTTTCAGTTTGAAAGAAGGAGGATTATTGGGCCCCCGCCTGTTTTGGAGAGGTGGAGCTGCCCAAAATCGCTTCAGTACGCCGGTCGAACGTTTCGACGCACTGCCTGGCCTCCATGGTCAGATTGCGAATAGCCGCTGGCAAGCCATCGGTTCCAAGGGATGCTTCGACGTTATCTACAGCGCCATTGACCTTGTCGACCAGTTCGAGCATCGCCAGGTCGTAACGGTACAGGTTGGACAGTTCGGCTTCATTGATTTTGACCGCGTCAAACAGGCCAGCATAGCCATATGATGCGGTTTTTATCCGGTCAATTACCTGGCGAATCTTCAACGCAGCCGCTTCCAGGTCATCAATATAAGCAATCCCACCCTGGCTGATTAAATCCCGCTGCAGAGAGGAGATGTGCTGCCAGATTTCCTCAAACCGGGAGGCAATCGTCTCCCTCACCAGCTTGTCAGAAGCGCGGCGGTTTGACCGCTCAATATATCCGCTGAATCCCGGCACTTTACTCAAAATCTGCTTAAATATATCCTGATCAGCGGTCACTCGTTCAAATAAATCACCCATGATCCCTCCTTGAGGCTCTAGCTTATTCCGAATCCTGACTTGGCCTTCTATCCAGGAATTTCGGTTTCATTATAGCCTGCTTTTTTTTTGAAAACAACCAGAATATCTGGGTAGCAGGATTACCGAAAAGTTGTTAAGTCGCTGTAAAGATCTTTTCTACACGCATCTCTTATAATGGGTTTAGCTCACATCGTAACTTGAAAACTGAGAAGCGGAAAGGAGGTGACAAGGATGTTATTTGCTCCAAAGGAAAAAGGCCAGGGTTTGGTAGAGTACGCTTTAATTCTTGTTCTCGTAGCTGTTGTTGTCATTGTTATTCTTGCTCTATTGGGCCCGGCAATCGGCAATATCTTCAGCAATGTTGTCCATCAGATATAAACGAATCCTTTCATCGAGGCAGTATCATCAAACCGCACCAAAAAGGGGCCCTGTCTCCCGACAGGGCCCTTCTTTGTGAAACCTATTTTTGGCATAAAATATGCAACGTGTTTTTTAATCGTAGTTTTCTGTTGAGACAATTAATGTAGTATATCACTCAATTTTGCTTGACAATTAGCAGAGATTGGGTATGATAAAGAAAGATCGCAGCTCTTACTATAACCGAATACATCATGGAGGGTTCTATGGTTCAAGGATCTAGGCGCCGGGGTAGGATCTTCATCTACATTGCACTGATCTTGATCTTAGGACTGGTCTTGGTTTGGGTTTTGATGAGGGGGCAAACGAACTTACCATTTGGTGGCTCCAAAACGCAAACTCAGCCGACGGCAATAGCCCAAGAAGAGATGACCGACATCGTTATTACTACCCAACCGGTGGCGCGAGGTACTGTGTTCACCGAAGGCGTTTTAACGATGATAAAATATCCCAAGAAAGAAGTGATTGCGGGGACCTTTTACACCAATCCTGCCGATGTCATCGGCAAGCGAGCCAAGTATGACCTGAGCCCGCGAGTACCGCTGACCACCAGCATGGTTGTGGACACGCTGGAAGGATCATTTGCAGCGTTCCAGATCCCCCAGGGAATGGTGGCGATCTCGATCCCGATTGACAAGTTGACCAGCGTCTCCTATGCTCCTCAACCTGGAGATCACGTGAATGTAATTGCAGCCATGATGTTCAGCGACCTGGACACCAATTTCCAGACAAACCTTCCTAACTATACGGGCGCGGTCGTTGCCCCTGGAAACACCGTCGAACAGGCAAATCTGCTGACCACCAAGATATCTTCCGGAGAAGGTCCCGCGATCCAGGGTCGTGCCGAACTGGATCCCACTCTGAACCTGCCGATTTATGTGATTCCGAGCGAGCGCCAGCGTCCCCGCATGGTTAGCCAGACCCTGCTCCAGGATGCTGTTGTTCTTCAGGTCGGGCTATTCCCGGTCAACCAGAAAACCGGCGCAGCAGCGCTCCAGGCTACCCCAACCCCAGCACCGGTTGAAGGCCAGCCGACGCCTGCGCCAGCCTCGCCCGAGTTGCCCAATTTGATCACCCTGATCGTTCCTCCTCAGGATGCCGTTACTTTGAATTACCTTATGAATACGGGGGCTCAACTGACTATGGTCCTCCGAGGTGCGGGCGACGAGCAGCGCGTCCAGACTGAGGCGGTGACACTACAGTACCTCATGGATCAATACAACGTACCTGTCCCTGCAAAGCTGCCATACGGGCTTGAACCGCGCGTCGACATGCTCCGGGTGCCATCGGCAAATCCGACTCCCACTCCCGCCCCGAAGTAATGTTTTTTGGCGATAGCGCCCGTTCCCGATAACGACAGAATCCCCTTTGGAAAGGGGATGAAGTCGTTATCAGGCTGGCCTAAGTCTTCAGGATTTTGCTCGGTTAGATTTTTGGATAGAGTTTTTGCGGAGTGATTGCATGGCAGGATCAGAACAAATTCGAGTATTGATCGTGGATGATATCGCTGAGACCCGAGAAAATATTCGAAAATTGCTTCAGTTTGAAGGTGATGTTGAGGTAGTTGGTGCGGCTCGAACTGGCAAAGAGGCCATCGAGCTTGCTATGGAAACCAAGCCCGATGTCGTTCTGATGGACATCAATATGCCCGATATGGATGGCATCGCCGCTACCGAAGCCATTCGCAAAAAGGTGCCTTTCTCCCAGATCGTTATCCTTTCCGTCCAGGGGGATCCCAACTACATGCGCCGGGCCATGCTCGCCGGGGCGCGTGACTTCTTAACCAAACCGCCCATGGTCGACGAATTAAGCGCGGCGATCCACCGCGCTGGTGCGATGGCCAGGGAGGAAAAAACCAAAGTGCTGCAATCTGCTCCCGCGGGCGGAGGAGATGGCACTCAGGCGGCTCCCGGGGGTGCCCACTCGCGGGGAAAAATCATCGTCGTTTACAGCCCCAAGGGAGGAACTGGAAGCACAACCATTGCCACAAACCTGGCGATTTCGCTTCATAACGATGAAACCAGGGTTGCGCTGGTGGATGGCAATCTCCAGTTCGGTGATGTTGCCGTCTTTTTGAACGAACAGGGAAAGAATTCGGTGATTGACTTGACTTCTCGAGCCGATGAACTGGACCCCGATATTATCGAAGAAGTGATGGTCAATCATACAGGTTCGGGTCTGCAGATCCTGGCTGCGCCTTCCAAGCCGGAAATGGCCGATAAAGTGGCCAGTGACCAGTTTGGCAAGGTCCTACAATACCTTCGCACGATCTATTCATACATCGTCGTGGATACCTCCTCCTATCTAACGGAAGTAGTCCTATCGGCGATGGAGGTCGCTGATATCCTCGTTTTGTTGACCACCCAGGATATCCCGGCTATAAAAAATGCCAAGGCGTTTCTGACTCTAGCGGATGGTTTCAAGTTCAGCCGCCAGAGAATAGTGTTTATTATGAATCGATTCGATAAGCGCATCTCGATTGCTCCTGAAAAAGTGGGTGAAAGCCTGCGCCAGGAAATCGCAGCGATCATTCCGCTGGACGAAAAAATCGTGGTGAACGCTGTCAATCGCGGGGTGCCGTTTATGCTGGACAATAAGTCCCAACCCATCGGGCGCAGCCTGCTCGCCCTGGCGGAGTTAATCCGCGAGCGGATTGCAAAGATAGAATCGACTCCTGAGCCCGATCGGGTCGGAAAACGGTAAAAGTGTAAGGAGCGCTCACTATGTCATTGCTAAAAAGACTTCAACAAGGTGGTGGCAGTGATTCGGGTTCGCAGAATCCTGCTGGGAATTCGGATGTCGCTCGACCCGCTAATCTCCAGACCCGCCGGGTTGCGCCTCCCACTTCGAACCCTCAGCAGGATACGTATCAGGATCTGAAAACTCGCGTCCAGAACAAACTTCTGGCCGGTCTCGATCCAACGATGGATGTCACCAAGGTGAACGATGTTCGCCGCACGATTCAAGAGCTGTTTGAACAGATCTTGAACGAAGAAAACATCGTTTTATCCCGTCCGGAAAGGGCGCGGTTGTTCGAGGCGATCGCGGCGGAGATCCTGGGGTTTGGTCCTCTCCAACCTCTCCTTGAAGACGAGACCATTACAGAAATCATGGTGAACGGCGCTAAGAACATCTATATCGAGCGCGCCGGGAAAATTCACCGCGTGCCTGTGACCTTCGAGAGCAACGATCATGTCATGCGTATCATCGACCGCATCGTGGCACCTTTAGGCCGCCGCATCGACGAATCCAGCCCATACGTGGATGCCCGCCTGCCCGATGGATCTCGCGTCAACGCCGTGATCCCACCCATTTCACTGGTCGGCCCGGTCCTCACCATCCGAAAGTTTGCCCGTAACCCAATTACCGTCGACCAGTTGATCCAGTTTGGGTCAATCACCCCTGAGTGTATTCAATTCTTGAAAGCCTGCGTTGAATCCCGGATCAACATCGTGATTTCAGGCGGTACCGGCTCGGGAAAAACAACCCTTCTCAACATCCTTTCCGCCTTTATTCCTCCAGACGAGCGCATTATTACGATCGAAAATGCAGCCGAGCTCCAGTTGCGCCAGGAGCATGTTGTCACCCTTGAATCACGCCCGCCGAACATTGAAGGACGGGGGGAGGTGACTATTCGCAATCTGGTGATCAATGCGTTGCGCATGCGCCCCGACCGCATTATCGTCGGCGAGATCCGTGATGAGGCGGCGCTGGATATGCTCCAGGCGATGAACACCGGTCATGATGGCTCTATGACCACGGCGCACTCGAACAGCCCTCGAGATACGCTCGCCCGTATGGAGACGATGGCTTTGATGGCGGGGATGGATCTCCCCATGCGCGCCATTCGCGAACAGATCGCGTCGGCGATTGATCTGGTCGTCCATCAGGAGCGCATGCGGGATGGCTCCCGGAAAATCGTCAACATCACTGAAGTAACCGGGATGGAAGGTGAAGTCATCACGATGACTGATGTGTTCGTTTTTGAACAAACGGGTTTTGAGAACAACCGCGTCGTTGGCAGACTGCGCCCCACCGGGCTGCGTCCAAAATTTATGGATAAGATCGAAGCCTCCGGCATCCATTTGCCAGCTTCCATCTTTGGCGTCGGCGATCGCAGGCGATATTGATTTTGTTTGTCAGCCGGCAATGCAATGGGTGAATCTCCTGGTTGTCCTTAATCTTCTGGATGATCTGGGAAAACAGGTGAAACCATGGATCTCAATCTAATCTTAGTGGGTGTTGGTGGGCTTGCAGGAATCTTCCTTCTGGTCGGGATCATTGTCTCTCTGACCGGGGAGCGCACCCTGGTCGAAGAGCGGCTGGGACGGTACGTAGAAGAGGAAAAAGCAAGCAATACTCCAGCGAACCAGCCTGCTTCAACTCCGATCACGGATTGGTTCAACCGCCGGGTCGAAAAATCTTCCTTCGGGGATAACATCGCGAAGGAACTTGCCCGGGCGGACCTCAAGTTCAAGCCCGCAGAATATATCGCTCTGATGATCATTGCTGCCATTCTGGTTGGTTTCATCGCCTGGTATCTCGGCGGAAAGTACCTGATAGTGGGCTTGCTCGGAGCGGTTTTTGGCCTGTTTTTACCCCGTATGTATGTCCGTAGAGAGCAGAGCCGCCGCCTGGTCCGTTTCAACGAACAGCTCGGCGATATGCTTAACCTGATGGTCAATGGCTTGCGCGCCGGTTATTCGACTATGCAGGCGATGGAGGCTGTTAGCCGGGAGCTACCTGCTCCAATTTCCGATGAATTCCGCCGGGTGGTCCAGGAGATGCAGCTTGGCCTGCCCATGGAGCGGGCGCTGGATAACCTCTTGCGCAGAATCCCCAGCGAAGATCTGGATTTGGTGATCACTGCAATAAACGTCCAGCGCGAAGTGGGTGGTAACCTGGCTGAAATCCTGGATACAATCTCGTATACCATCCGTGAACGCGTCCGTATCAAAGGCGAGATTCGCGTGCTGACTGCCCAGGTGATGATGTCTGGCCGGTTCCTGTCCCTGTTGCCTGTTTTTGTCTGCCTGATCCTGTGGTTTCTAAACCGCGAATACATGATGGAATTCTTTAAACCCGAGAATGGTATCTGTGGGTATATCGCGCTGGCCGTAGGCGCTATCAATATTATCATTGGCTATTTTGTCATGAACAAGATTGGCGATATCGAGGTATAGCCTGCTCGAAGAAAGGAGACCGGGGTATGTGGGTAATCATTGGCATATTGGCAATTATCGTCATCGGAGCCGTAATCCTCGTCGTCGTCGGGCTAAGATCTCCGCAATCTGACGAAGATGCACTCCAGGAACGTTTGAGGGAGTTCACTTCAAAGGGCGATGTGGTTGTCGACCTCGAAGAGCTGGAGCTGTCACAGCCGTTCAGCGAGCGTATCGTTTATCCCCTGGCCAGAAAGCTGGGAGAGATCGCTGTCCGGTTTACTCCGCAGAATGCTCTCCAGGCTACCGAAAAGAGATTAGAGCTGGCTGGAAACCCTGGGAGAATGGATCCAACGACCTTTCTGGCCTTGCGTTTTATCTGTATGGTCGTTTTTGGTGGCTTGATGATCCTGGTTTTTTCAATCAGCAAGCTGTCCTGGTCGGCGGGGACACGCCTGTTGGTGGGTTTCACCGTTACCCTGTTGGGCTTTTTCATGCCGGAATTGTGGTTGAGCAGTTCGATCAGCCGCCGTCAGAAATCCATTCGCAAATCCTTACCCGACGCATTGGATCTGCTCACGATCTGCGTGGAAGCTGGATTAGGTTTTGATGCGGCGATGAATAAAGTGGTTGAGAAATGGGACTCGGACCTGTCACTTGCCTTCGCGCGCGCCCTTCGTGAAGTTCAGCTCGGTAAGCTGCGCAGGGAAGCGCTTCGCGACATGGCCGATCGAATCGGCCTGCCGGAGATGACCAGCTTCGTCGCCGCTGTGATCCAGTCTGAACAGCTTGGCGTCAGCATGGCCAAAGTCCTGCGCATTCAGGCGGATCAGATGCGATTGAAGCGCCGCCAGTTTGCTGAAGAGAAAGCCCATCAAGCTCCGATCATCATGTTGATCCCGATGGCTCTCTTGATTTTCCCAACCTTGATGATTGTGCTGATGACCCCTGCTGCTTTGAGGCTGGCTCATTCAGCCCTGGGCGGGATGTTGAAATAAAATTACTTCCGTAGAAATTTCCATTCCATCCGGAATGCGACCAGCCTACTGGCTTTACCGAAAGTTTTGGCTAAGTCTGGACTGGCTGTATCCCCCGGCTTGTGGGGGATGCAGTCGACCGGGAGATCGTTGGTGCTGCTCCTGCAACCAGCAGGTGCAGATTCTTTTTTCTGATGTCTGCCAGATTTGTGGCGAGCTGCTTCTGAATGGAAATTCTGCCCGGTTCTGTAGGGACTGCCTGGGAAACCGGCCGAGGTTTCAGGCGATGCGGTCCTGGGGAGCTTTTACTGGGCCGCTCCGCGAGGCAATCCACCGCTTGAAATATCGCAAAGATGTGGCTCTGGGCGAGGCATTATCTCGTCCGCTTCAGGATCTGGTCCGGAGCCTGAACTGGCCAATCGATTTGATTGTCCCTGTTCCTTTAAGCGATCAACGTTTACGTGAAAGGGGATACAACCAGGCGGATTGTCTGGCGCTTCCCATGGCCCTGGCTTTGGGGGTGGATTATCATTCCAGGGCTTTGCTTCGAATTAAAAATACCCAATCCCAGGTAGGCCTTTCAGCGCACCAGCGTAAAGAAAACGTCTTGAATGCTTTCTCTGCAAATCCTCGCCTGGTGACCGGCCGGCAGGTTCTCGTTATCGATGATGTTGCCACCACCGGAGCGACGATCCATTCCTGCGCCGGCGCGTTATTAGACGCAGGCGCCGTTCAGGTCTTTGGAATGACCCTGGCACGAGCGTTCCATTATCCGGTAGAATAAGAGATATGTCCATTTCATTCCAGTTCAGAACAAGGCCCAGAGCGATTAACCGGTGCGAAACCGTTCGTTCAATCAAATTACTTAGGAGGACATAATGGAAGTCAAGGTAGAGTTGTTCGCAAGGAATATGGAGATCACGGAACGCATCAACGATTATGTGATGAAAAAAGTATCCAAGCTGGATCGGTTTTTGAATGGGATCGAGGAGGCTCGCGTCGATTTGGCTTATGTTAAATCTGCCCGGAGCGCTTCGGATCGCCAGGTTGCACAAATCACAATCCGGGGGAAGGGCTTTATCTTACGAACAGAGGAACGCTCCGACGATATTTTTACTGCGATTGATGCCTCCCTGGAAAAGATGCAGCGGCAAATTTCCAGATTTAAAGGCAAACATCACCGTGGCCGCGGGGATGGCACAACTTTGGCGGATATCGCGCCGAGTGAGGTTACCGAAAGCGAAGAAGCAGAGTCGTATCCGGCGCAAATAGTCCGCAGGAAGCAATTCATCCTTGTGCCGATGGATGAAGCGGAAGCGATTGAACAAATGACGCTGCTCGGCCATGAAAACTTCTTTGTCTTCTACAATGCCAATACCCGATCGATCAACGTGTTATATCGCCGCCGCGATGGCTCTTATGGATTGATCGAGCCCCTGGTGGGCTGATTATTGAAATGCTTGGTTCTACACAGGCCCGCTCATAGAGCGGGCCTGTACGATCAATATTCCTGCCCGATTTCAGATTCTTCGTTATAATCCGGGGATAAATGGAACATATCGTGGGTGGCTGCCGGCCTGCGCAGTCCTCTTGGAGGGTATAAATGACCAATGAAAATGATCTGGCCTTGTATAAATCTGCCGAATTATTAAACACAGAGTTTAATAAAGATGTTATCACCAACTGCATCTATGAGATGTTGCTCGCTTTTGGGGAGAATCCGGATCGCGACGGGTTGCGAGGGACCCCGAACCGGATCTCCAAAATGTATTCAGAGCTCCTCTCGGGTTACCGTACTGACCCGGTGGCATTGGTGAATGATGCCATTTTTAATGTGACCTATGATGAGGTGGTGATCGTCCGTGATATTGAGTTTAACAGCCTGTGTGAGCACCATCTTTTACCCTTTTTAGGGCGCGCCCATATTGCCTATCTTCCCCAGGATTCTGTCATCGGGCTCTCGAAAATTCCCCGCATCGTGGATATGTTTGCTCACCGCTTACAGGTACAGGAAAGGATGACCACCCAGATTGCGGATTTTATCAATCAATTGCTCCACCCGCGCGGTGTTGCTGTGGTGATCGAAGCCATGCATTTGTGCTCCATGATCCGCGGGGTCAAAAAGCATGATGCCCGAATGACTACATCGGCCATGTTGGGGGCTTTCCGCACGAACATGGCAACCAGAATGGAATTTCTGGATAATATTTCGCGAGGATCGCGGCCGATTGATTTTTAGTGCTGCAGCCCCAGGGATGGCATGATTTCCGGGTGGGGGATTACCCCACTGTTGGGCAGCAGATCTGCGGCGATTTGCCGGAGGGGATGGTTTGAGGTTGGATGGCGCAGCTCGGGGACAAGCTCAGCGAGTGGAATGGCGATATATGCCAGTTGCCACAATCGCGGTTCGAGGATCTGGTCATCGTACAGGACGATGTCCAGATCGATGGTTCGGGGCGCGTATTTATCTGCGGTTCGGACCCGCAGCAGTTGCGATTCGATCTCTCTAAGCTGGGATTGGACTATCTCCACTGGCTCATTGGAGCTTAGAATGACTGCAGTATTATAGAAGTTCGGTCCTGAGCTCCCAACCGGCGGGGTTTCCCACGTCTTTGAGATGGCCCAGATGGGAAAACGCTCCTTAATCAGGTCAACAGCCTTACAAATATTAAGAATGGGTTCGATATTGGAACCTATAATCACGGCAATTCGATGGCGCTTGATTTTCAACGCCCTGGCTCAGCGCGTTCGCTCAATTTCCACCCCGACCGACTCGGCAAAACGAACCGCTCCGGGTTTCTCGACTCGAACCCGCACGGATTGCACCTGGGGTTCTTCCAGGCAAAGTTCAGAAAGGTCCGCCGCCAGCGCTTCCACTGTATGTCGCCGCGCTGTTTCGACATAAGCCAGGATTTTTTTTGCCACCGTGCGGTAATTGACGCAATCCTCGATGGCGTCGCTTTGCGCGCCTTTCCGAGTGTCCGTATATAGGGTTACATTGACCAGAATATCCTGGGGTTGAGCTCTCTCCGCGTCAGTGATTCCAATCACGCCGCGGGTCAGAAGGTTTTTGATGAAGATTTGGTCCACGGATGCTCCCGAAGTTCTGTAGACGATAGCCTGTTTTCCATAAGTGTAAGGATAGGTCTGGAGGAAGTCAAGGAATTAGAATACTTAAATGGGTTTCCTTGACATGGCCTGGTTATGGAATTATGATCCTGGAAGGTTCCCCTTCCAGGGCGGTAGGGGATTGGAGATCCGGGATTTCGCCTATTAGAGATGCTATGATCTTAAGGAGATGAGCATGACCACCACCACCTATTTCGTCCCAGCCATTCACTGCCACCATTGCATTCACACGATCAAAACCGAGGTAGCCGATCTGGCAGGTGTGCGCTCGGTTGACGCCGATCTGGAAACCCAAAAGGTGACCATTACCTATGAGCCTCCGGCGACTCCCGACAAAATTGAGGAGTTGTTGGCCGAAATCGATTATCCGGTCCAGAAATAAACGGATCTATTTCAATCCAAATTTCAATCCAGAAGGTGGCTGGGACATAACCCCGCCATCTTTTACTGTTCCATCTCCTTCGAGAAATACCGACCATGGTAAAATTTCTTTACATCGTGAAGAAAGAGGAGCAATCTTATGCAAGAATCATCTGATTTGCAGAACCGTGCGATCAACACCATCCGTTTTTTGACCGTTGACGCCGTGCAAACGGCCAATTCTGGCCATCCTGGCCTGCCCATGGGCACTGCAGCGATTGCCTATACACTCTGGACCCGCCATCTATGTTTTAATCCAAGAAATCCCGAGTGGGCAGGCCGGGACAGGTTCGTCCTTTCCGGTGGACACGGCTCGATGCTGCTCTACAGCCTCCTCTACCTGACCGGCTACAATATGATTTTGGACGATTTGCGCCATTTTCGCCAGTGGGGCAGCATCACCCCAGGCCATCCTGAGTCTTTCCTGACACCCGGTGTTGAAACCACCACCGGTCCGCTCGGGCAGGGTTTTGCTAATGGCGTTGGCATGGCGATCGCGGCGACCCACCTCGCTGCGGTTTTTAATCGTCCGGGATATAAGATATTCGATCAGACCATTTATGCCATTGTCTCCGACGGCGACCTGATGGAAGGCGTCGCTTCTGAGGCAGCCTCGCTCGCCGGGCACCTGCGCCTGGGAAAGCTGATCTATTTCTATGATGATAATCACATAACCATCGAAGGTTCCACCGATCTGGCCTTCACCGAAGACCGAGGCAGACGCTTTGAGGCATATGGCTGGCATGTCTCCCACGTGTCGGATGGGAACGACGTCGAGCAAATCGACGCCGCCATACGTGCAGCGAAAGCCGACCCGCGTCCCTCTTTGATCATTTGCCATACCATTATCGGGTACGGATTGCCCACCCGCCAGGGAACCCAGAAAGCCCACAGCGACGCTCCCGGTTGGGAGGAGATCGATGCTGCAAAAAAGAATATGGGCTGGCCGCTGGAGCCAAAATTTTATATCCCTGAAGACGTTCTTGAATTTTATCGCCAGGCTGTTGATCGCGGCGCGGAGCTCGAAAAGGAATGGAAGCAGCGTGTTGAGGCGTATCAGCAGGCGTTCCCCGAGGATGGCAAAGAGCTGGTCCGCCGCCTGAGCGGAAAACTGCCCAATCGGTGGGCCGAAGATCTGCCCGAATTCCCCGCGGATCCAAAAGGAATAGCCACTCGCGCGGCTTCCGGTAAGGTGCTCAACCAGCTTGCAGCCCGCATTCCGGATCTGATCGGCGGCTCGGCTGATCTGGCGCCTTCCAATGACACATTCATCAGGGATGCGAAATCTTTCCAGGCTGATTCGCCCGAAGGCCGCAACCTGCATTTTGGCGTCCGCGAGCATGGCATGGGTGGAGCCGTCAATGGAATGGCCACTTTCCGCGGCATCATTCCCTATGGCGGCACTTTCCTCGTTTTTTCGGATTATATGCGCCCTTCGATCCGCCTTTCAGCACTGTCTCACCAGCCCAGTCTGTGGATCTTCACTCACGACAGCGTTGGCCTGGGCGAAGATGGTCCCACCCATCAGCCGGTCGAGCACCTCGCGGCGCTCCGAGCCATTCCCGAGCTGGTGGTGATCCGCCCGGCAGACGCCAATGAAACCCGTGAGGCCTGGAAATTGGCAATTCTGCGCCGCTCCGGCCCGACTGCGATGGTCTTGACCCGCCAGGCTGTGCCGGTCCTGGACCGATCCAGCCTGAGTGCAGCCGCCGGTCTTCAGTTCGGCGCCTACATTTTGGCCGATTTGGGCGAGGGTAAGCCGAAACTCATATTGATGGCATCTGGATCTGAAGTCGCGCTGATCGTTGAAGCGGGAATGCGCCTCTCCGCTGAAGGGAAGTCTGTCCGCCTGGTTTCCTTCCCCAGTTGGGAGCTATTTGAAGATCAGCCCAAAGAATATCAGGAGAGCGTGCTGCCCCCGCATATCCGCGCCCGTGTTTCCGTGGAGGCAGGTGTCACCCAGGGTTGGGAGAAATACGTCGGCGACCATGGCGCTTCGATTGGCATCCACCGTTTTGGCGCTTCTGCGCCTGGCAAGATTGTCCTCGAAAATCTGGGTATGAACGTCGACCACGTTGTGGAAGTAGCCTTAAATCTGCTCAGCCAGGAAAAAGTGACTTTGGTCGAGTAAGAAAGGGAGATCAAAAAATGCGCATCGGTGTGGCATGTGACCATGGAGGTTTTCCTCTAAAGGAGGTGGTGCTGGAAGCGGTCCGCGAAATGGGTCATGAGCCGATCGACCTTGGGACGAACAGCACGGCCGCGGTGGATTATCCCGATTTTGCCGAAAAATTGGGTAAGTTGATCCAATCAGGCCAGGCAGCGAGGGGAGTTCTCGTCTGCGGCTCCGGGGTCGGCGCCTGTATCGCGGCAAACAAAATGAAAGGCGTTTACGCCTGTGTCTGCCACGATACCTATTCGGCTGCCCAGGGAGTGAATCACGACGATATGAACGTACTCTGTCTCGGCGCGCGCGTAATCGGTCCGGCCCTGGCCCACGATCTTGTCATTGATTTCCTGAAGGCTGAGTTTTCCAGTGAAGAAAGGCACCGGCGGCGGGTGGGTAAGATTCGTATCATCGAAAGGAATGAGATCTAAAAAGTAAAAGCCCGGGCCGCTCCCGGGCTTTTTTTACGGCAATCATCTTCTGGTATTCACCCGCCCGGGTCCGATGGATTTGGTTCATTGGGAATACGCGTGAAGAGGCTCCCAAATGCGGGGACATACCACGGCGGATCCCAAAGAGCCATGGATTTCTATGAAGTGGTCCATTGAAGATCAAGTATAATGGGAATCACAGCCAGTATGAAAACCCAGATCATCCAGTTAGAGCATCACGATGATATCGTTTCTACCCGGGATAAAATGACCTGGGGAAAGACGCCCCGACTGCTGCTCGTTTGGCCGGAAAAAGAACGTGTCTTGACCCGCCGCCTGGACCTGGTCCTCCTTCAACGCCACAGCCGGTCGCTTGGCGCTCAGTTAGCCCTGGTCACCGGCGATCCAGAGGTCCGCGGCTTTGCTGGCGAGCTGGGGATCCCTTGTTTCAACAGTGTGGATCGTGCCCAAACCGTTCGGTGGCGGAAGCCGCGTCGCAAAATCCGCTTCGCTCGCCGAAAACGCAGGATCCAACCTGAGCAAGATTGGAGGGAACAGCGCGATGCGTTTATTCCCCGTCCTGAACCGGCCTGGATAGGATCGCTGCCGGTCCGGCTCGTGGCATTGTTCATTGGGCTGGCCGCCGTTATTGTCCTGGTGGCAGCTCTAATTCCAACCGCGGTGATTGATCTCCATCCGGCCGCCCAGATCCAGGAAATGTCGTTGCCGGTTTTGGCAGGCACGAAGTTCCAGAGCGTTAATCTTGCCGGTCAGATCCCCCTCCATTGGACGACCGTCGTTGTCGAGGGTCAGGATACGATCCCGTCGACTGGAAAAACGGTTGTCCCTCTGTTGCCTGCCAGCGGGCGGGTCTCTTTTACCAACCTGACAGACCACGCCATCGAGATCCCGGTGGGGACGGTCGTTCAGGTGATCGGACAGGGTCCTCGCTATCAAACGACTCTCTCCGCGAGGGTGTCTGCCGGTCTGGGACAGAGTGTGGAAGTGCCGGTCCAGTGCCTGGCCCCAGGTCGATCAGGAAACCTGCCAGCCAATACCATTCAGGCGATCGAAGGGCCGCTGGGGTTGAGTCTGACCGTCAGCAATGCTGGTGCTATATCCGGAGGGAGGGATCAGGCCAGCCCGGCTCCTTCCAGCACTGATTTGGCGCTTCTTCGCGAGAAATTATTAAAGAATCTGTCGAAGTCGGCACAGACCGATCTCGCCGTCACCTCGGGTGCGGAGAGCAGCCTCCTTACTCCCACGATTCGGGTTACAAATATCGCATCCGAGAAGCTGGATCCGCCATTAAATTCCCCATCAGACTACCTGACTCTTTCCCTGCAAGCCGAATTTCAGGCCGGTTATGTAGACCAGGATGAATTGGTCGCATTGGCCAACTCGGCGTTGGATGCAGGTCTTAAAAAAGGATATCAACCGGTCAAAGGCAGCTTGATAATGGAACAGGTCTCCCAGCCAGTTTTGGACTCAGACGGCAACTACCGCTGGAGAATGCGCGCTCAGCGCACCATTTCACCCTCCATCCCGTCTGAGCAGGTGGTCAGGCAGGTTGCCGGCCTGGAAAAAACGCGCGCCCTGAGGTGGTTAAGCTCCACGCTGGCTTTACAATCTCCAGCCGTAATTCGCCTTTCCCCACCGTGGTGGCCGTGGCTTCCTTTTCTTCCCTTTCGCATCCAGGTAACCACCACCTCGCCAGGATGAATGGTAAATGCGAATTCTTGCAGTCGATCCAGGCGAAAAACGAATCGGGGTTGCGATCAGCGATCCCAATGCGACCATTGCAACCCCCCTTTCCGTGATTACTCATCAATCGAGGGCCCAGGATGCCGGGCGAATTCTTCAGTTGGCGGTGGAAACCGGTGTGGATAAGATCATCGTCGGTCAAAACCTGGATGATGAGGGACTCCCGACATTTTCCGGGCGCAAGGCCGCCCGCCTGGCCGAAGAACTCCGTAGTCAATCCAGCCTTCCGGTTGAGCTTTGGGATGAAAGCTTCAGCACGGTTGATGCTCGCCAGGCTCGCCTCCAGATAGGGGTAGGCCGAAAGAAAAGGAAAGGTCACCAGGATGATCTGGCTGCGGCCATGATTTTACAATCTTATCTGGACCGGATCACATTGGACGGTGATCAAAACCTGAAGGAATGAATGCCAATGGATACTCATCATCGTCGAAAACGCTCGATCTTGCCTTCAATATTCTTGATTTTTCTCGCAGTTCTGGGTTGTGGGATCCTGGCTGTACTGGCCTGGGGTTATCTCTCCATCCCAAAAATTGTCGCTGACCGGTTCGGTCCCCCGTCGCCAACCCTGGGAAAGGTTGAACAAATCACACTTGGCTTGAAGCTCCTGTATCAGCAGGAATCCCTGCTAAAACCGGTTTCAATGGGTGATGGGAAGCAAACCTTCCACGTCGATTTGGGTGAATCGGTTGGCTCGATCTGTTATCGCCTGGAAACCAGCGGCTTGATCCCCGATGCCGATGCGTTCCGGACTTACCTCGTATACGCCGGGCTGGATACCGGCCTGCAGGCCGGCGAATACGAGCTCAGTCCGGGAATGTCGCCGGTCGCGATCGCCCACCGCCTCCAGGATTCTACGCCCGAGGTGGTGACCTTCCGGATTCTACCTGGGTGGCGATTGGAAGAGATCGCCGCGGCCCTGCCAACCTCTGGGTTAAACATCACCCCCGATGAATTCTTAAACGCCGCACGCCAGCATCCGACCGGTTATTCGTTTTCTCAAGAGGTTCCGGAAGGCCAGCCGATGGAAGGATTTTTCTTTCCAGATTCCTATCGATTCGACCGCAAGATCACTGTGGACGCCTTGTTTGCCAGTTCATTCAAGAATTTTGACCTCAAGCTGACCGATGAGATCCGTCAGGGCTTTCAACGCCAGGGTCTCAGCCTGTATCAGGCGGTTACCCTGGCATCCATCGTTCAAAAAGAGGCAGTGGTCCCCGAAGAGCAGCCCATCATTGCTTCCGTATTCTTCAACCGACTTGCGAAAGGAATGAAGCTCGATAGTGACCCCACCGTGCAGTATGCCCTGGGATATAATCAGAAAACATCAACCTGGTGGACGAATCCGCTTTCGACCGTCGATCTGGCTGTAAACTCTGCGTATAATACTTACCAGAACGAGGGGCTCCCACCCGGGCCGATCTGCAACCCCAGCCTATCCGCGCTCCAGGCGGTTGCATTCCCCGCCCAAACACCCTATTATTATTTTCGGGCGAGCTGCGATGGTTCTGGGAAGCACGAGTTCTCACAAACCTTCGAAGAACATTTACAAAATAGCTGTCCGTAGAATAACACATCATCTATTTGAGCTTGATTATTCTCAAATACAAGGAGATACCATGGCACCTGTGCTGGGCGTTGACTTTGGCGCATCGGGCATCAAAGGGGCACCCGTCGACCCGGAGTCCGGCGAGCTCCTCGCGGAACGCTTCCGCATTGAAACTCCGGAGACGGCCAAACCAAAACAGGTTGCGGACGTTTTCGCGGAGATCGCCAGGCATTTCTCTTGGAGTGGGCCGATTGGCTGCGGCTTTCCTGGTGTGGTGCGCAGGGGGATCGGTTACACTGCCGCGAATATTCATAGGAGTTGGATCGGTACGGATATCGCCGGTTTATTCAGCGAAAAAACTGGCTGCCCTACCACAGTGATCAATGATGCGGATGCTGCCGGCCTGGCAGAGATGAAGTTCGGGGCAGGACGGGGTCGCAAAGGGGTGGTGATTCTGCTGACTCTGGGCACCGGCATCGGTTCAGCGATTTTTACTGATGGGGTCCTGATACCCAACACCGAATTCGGCCACTTGCAGATCCGCGAGAAGGATGCCGAGCGGCGCGCCTCAGACGCCGTTCGCCAGGAGAAAAACCTCTCCTGGGAGCAGTGGGCAATCCGCCTGAATGAATTTCTGCATGCCATGGAGGCTTTGTTCTGGCCGGACCTGATCATTATTGGCGGAGGCGTGAGCAAATACCACGAACTTTTCTTCCCATACCTGGAAGTAAAAGCTGAGGTCGTCCCCGCTCAGTTTCTTAATCTGGCTGGAATCGTAGGGGCCGGTTTAGCCGCCTGCACTTCCACCTACGATGCCGCCCTCCGTCAGGCGTCTTAAATCATCCAGCACAGCGCTGATCTCCTGTTCAGTCACCGGGCTGCCATCGTCCCGGTGCTGCAGTTTTCCTTCGCGTGCTTTTTCTAGCGCGACCTGGCGCACGGTCAGGTCGCGCGCCAGAGCTTCTTTGACCAGGCTGGCACCCGCGGCGTAACCAATTACCGGATTGAGTGCCGTCACCAGGATTGCATTTTTTTCCAGCCATCCCTCTGCTTTTTCTTGGTTTGCTTTTACCCCGCGCACACATCGCCCGGTAAAAGCCCGGATGGAACCGATCATCACCTGCATGCTCTCGAACAGGTTGTGGGCGATGATCGGCATCATCACGTTCAATTCTAACTGGCCGGCCTGAGCGGCCAGCGCGATCGTCGTATCGCAGCCAATCACGTGGAACATCGCCATGTCCAGCATTTCTGCCAGGACGGGGTTTATTTTCCCCGGCATGATGCTCGACCCCGGCTGCACGGCCGGTAGCCTGAGCTCATCCAGTCCCGTCGCCGGTCCGGAGGCCAGCAGGCGGAAATCGTTGGCAATCCGGATCAGAGTCAACGCCAGAGTTCGCAGCGCTGCGGAAAAATCCACCGCATCCGCCATCGACTGCATGCTTTCAAACAGATCATCTGATTCCTCGAGCGCCAGACCGGTGATTTCCCTCAGTTTCTTCACCATCCGGCGGTGGTATTCTGGATGGGCGTTCAATCCCGTGCCGGTAGCTGTCCCGCCGATCCCCAACCGGCGCAGTCCATCCGCCGCCCTGCGGATACGCTCTGCGTCCCGCTCGACTGCCCGCCCATATCCGCCGAATTCCTGGCCCAACCGCACCGGCACCGCGTCCTGGAGATGCGTCCGGCCGGATTTGACGATTGAATCGAACTCTTCCGCCTTGGTATTTAATGCCGCTGCAAGCTCATCGACGGTGTGAATCAGCTCGTCGAAGCGCCACAAGGCCCCCAGCCGGATCGCAGTCGGGATGGTGTCGTTCGTCGACTGCGACATATTGATGTGATCGTTGGGGTTGACCCCGTATTCGCCCAGGTTCCCTCCCAGGATCTGGGAGGCGCGGTTGGCAATTACCTCGTTCGCGTTCATATTATGGCTCGTCCCGGCCCCCGCCTGGAACGGGTCGACGACGAATTGAGCGTCCCATCGCCCTTCCATTACCTCATCCGCCGCCTGTATGATAGCGGCAGCCAGACTGGGGTCGAGCAATCCTAATTCCTCGTTGACTTCAGCCGCCGCTTTCTTGATCGCCGCCATCGACCAGATAAAAGCCCGCCATGGTTTCAGCCCTGATACCGGAAAGTTCTCGACCGCCCGTTGGGTCTGAGCCCCATACAATGCCTCTGCCGGGACTATCACCTCCCCTAATGAATCTTTCTCTTTTCGCGTCATGCTCTCTGCTACATTCATCCTATCCTCTTCGCCATCTTGAAACACAAGAAGGAAGTCAAGAATTTGACTTCCTTCCTTGATCTCCATAAGCATACTTCTCGATTAACTGTTGGCGCTGTAACCAGGTCCTTTCGTGAAGTAATCATAATTTGGCTGGTTGTCCCTGGTCAGGTCGAGCACTTCACCCGCCTTCAGGGTTCGCACCGCCTCCAGGTGAACCGGCTCGCCGTGGTGGTCTGTCCCATCGTAGACCTCTGTATATCCGGGCGTGCCGTCCGGCATGGAGACCATCTCCCCGCCCTTTGCCTTATAAGCGGTGGGCACTTCGTCTTCAGGGAAAATCGCGGCGAACGGGCATTCGGGGATGCACGCGCCGCAGTCGATGCAGGTGTCAGGATCAATATAGAACCAGGGCCAGTCCTCTTGAGGCTTGCCAGGGACAATGCACTCTACCGGGCAAACGGTTACGCATCCGCCATCGCGCAAGCACAAGCTGGTGATAATATGGGTCATAGTTCCTCCGGTAATGGATGTGTTTGAGAATGATCAGGTACAATAGATTTCTTGAGGATGGTAAGGTACCGGTTAAAAATACCAAAAAGCTACCAAAAATTGTAGCCTTCGATTTAGACTTTGTCAAGCAAAATAGTAAAGGATTTTGTTTTGTCCTCTGATCGCCCACCCATTCCACCTTCGATCGCCATCTGGTTCGGTATACTGGCCGTCTCCACCGCCTCCATCTTCATCCGCTTTGCCCAGAAGGAAGCCCCCTCTCTCACCATTGCTGCTTGTCGCCTGACCCTGGCTACACTGATCCTGGCTCCAATCGCCATCGGCAGATACCGCCAGGAGTTATTCCATCTGAGCAAAGACAGGTTGCTACTGGGCATCCTATCCGGCGTTCTGCTGGCCTTCCACTTCGCTACCTGGATCACTTCGCTGGAATATACCTCTGTCGCCAGCTCCGTCGTGCTGGTGACGACGATCCCCTTATGGGTAGTTCTGCTTTCTCCCATTTTCCTGAAAGAGAGGTTGAGCTCCTGGACGATCGCCGGCATGGGAGTCGCTCTAATCGGTGGGACCGTGGTGGGATTGAGCGACTCCTGCCAGTTAACCTCGACTGGAATTCTCTGCCCCGGCCTGGACCATTTTCTTCAGGGGAAAGCCTTTTTCGGCGATCTGCTTGCCCTGGCAGGAGCCTTCATGGCAGCGGGCTACCTGATGGCCGGGCGCCGGCTGCGCCCGACCTTAAACCTGATCTCCTATACGTTCCTGGTCTATGGGATTGCCGCGGTTGTCCTGATAGGCTTGATGTTCGCAGCCGGGAACCGGCCTTTCGGCTACCCACCATTGACCTACTTCTGGCTCCTCTGCCTGGCAGTAATTCCCCAGCTCCTTGGTCATTCGACATTTAACTGGGCGCTCCGCCACGTCCCGGTTGCCTACGTGTCGATTTCTCTCCTTGGCGAGCCGATTGGATCGACGATCCTCGCTTACCTCATCTTGAGGGAAACCCCGGGTGTGATCAAGCTGGCCGGCGCTGGGCTCCTCCTGATTGGGATTGTCCTTGCCTCCCGCGTCGAAGCATCCCAATCTGTTCCGGACGTCGAGCCTGCTACCTGAGGTATTATTTTAATTTCTTCGGCTTCCTTTCCTTCATAGAATCTGGAATCCGCCCATACAGGAAATTCATTTCCTTCAGTCGGTTCGCCACGCTCTCGTTAAAGGCGTTTGCCGGCATTCTCCACCTCCAATTGCCGCTGGGCCGCCCTGGGAAATTCATTCTTGCTTCGCTCTCCAGGCTTAACAGATCCTGCATCGGTGCCATGGAGATAATGGCGACCGACCCCCACACTGCGCGGATAAAATCCCAGGAGAGATCGTCTCCCGAGCGCGCCAGGTAGCGGCGGCACAAATCGCGCTCGCTTTCCGGAGCAGTCTGGTACCAGCCGAGCGAGGTGTCGTTATCATGTGTGCCGGTGTACGCCACGCAGTTGGCCGGATAATTGTGCGGTAGGAATGGATCGTCCGGGTCGGTCGAAAAGGCAAACTGCAGGATTTTCATCCCCAGGAGATGGTAGCGGACGCGCAAGTCGATCACATCCTGGGTGATCTCTCCCAGGTCTTCAGCGATGATTGGCATGTCGGGATACTCCCTGGCGATCGCGTCGAAGAATCGTTCTCCAGGCCCAGCCTTCCACTCACCGATTTCAGCGGTCAGCATCCCGGCAGGTACTTCCCAATATCCCACGAACCCACGAAAGTGGTCCAGGCGAATGTAATCGAATAAGTTCAGACAGGAGCGCAGGCGTTCGATCCACCAGGCATATCCGGTATCGTGGTGCACATCCCAGCGGTAGAGCGGGTTGCCCCACAACTGCCCGGTCGGTGAAAAATAATCCGGCGGTACGCCTGCTACGACGGTTGGATTCTCGTCCTCATCCAGGTAAAACAGCTCCGGGTGGGCCCAAACGTCCGCGCTGTCGTAAGCTACAAAGATGGGTGCATCCCCAATGATCCTGACTCCTTTTTGGTTGGCGTATTTCCGCAACTGGCTCCACTGCCGGAAGAATAAAAATTGGCGAAATGTGTGATCGAGGATCGATTTTTCGTGGCCCTTCTTGAACTCGCCCAATGCTTCAGGATCCCGCTTGCGCAACGGCTTGGGCCAGTAGTTCCAGGATGCCCCAGATTCAGATTCTTTAATAGCCATGAACAGCGCAAAGTCTTCCAGCCAGTTGGCCTGGTCATTTTGGAATTTTTGAAATTCTTGCTTCAAATTGGATTTTGGCCTGTCCTGGTAGTGGCACGAGGCGCGGTCGAGAAGCTTGATCTTCCACTCGATAACCGGGCCATAATCGACCACGTCCGCAGGAAAATCCGGCCGGTCCGCCAGGTCTTCTCGCCTCAGCAGACCTTCATCCAGGAGCATCGTCGTGCTCACCAGGTATGGGTTACCGGCAAAAGCGGAGAAGCTCTGGTAGGGAGAATCCCCATAACCGGTTGGACCCAGCGGGAGCACCTGCCACAGTGTAGAACCAGTCCTGGCCAGCATTTCCACCCACTGGTAAGCTTCTGGACCGAGATCACCGATCCCATCCGGACCAGAAAAACTGGTGGGGTGCAGAATCACTCCCCCTGCTCGTTTAAACTTCATAGGGTAATCTCCGTGTTTGAATGTAGTCTCCAGCGCGGATGGTTAGGTCCCCGAAATCCGTTGGGATTACCTCCGTTCCGACCGTTGCTCCTGATTTTAACACGATCCGGGCTGGCAGGATACTGTTTTTTCCCACCATGGCGAGACTGAAATCATTGGGATCCTCCAGGTTGCCGATCCGGGCTTCTTCGCCGACCTGAACCCTTTTATCCAGGATGGCGCGGTGGATGATGCTGCCCCTTTCTATCACGCAGTCCGTCAGGAGGATCGATTCGCTGATCGTGGTTCCTGCGCAAATCTTCACCCCGGGTGAAAGCACGCTGCGTATCACGCGAGCGCCGGGTTCGATCATGCAGCCGTCCGAGAGCATACTATCAACGATCTCGGCGCCGCGGCCAATCCACACTGGAGGTCTTTCTTCAGTCTTTGTGTGGATAATCCAGGAGCGGTTGTTCAAGTCTAAGGCGGGCGGTGTTGTTAGCAGATCCATATGCGCTTGCCAGTATGAGTGGGTCGTTCCCACATCAACCCAATATCCCGAATAGGGGTAAGCATAGACCTTGACTCCTTTATCCACCAGCCTGGGGATGATGTTTTTTCCAAAGTCGTGGTCAGAATCCACAACTAGGTGATCTTCCCACAGTGCCCGGTCGAGCACGTTCAGATTAAAAACGTATACACCCATGTTCGCCATCGTGGATGGCGGTTCTTTCGGTTTCTCGACAAACGAATTGACCTGGTAATTCTCACCGATCCCAACGATGCCAAACCGCGAGGCTTCTTCCAGCGGAACTTCGATTGTCGCGATCGTCAGGTCCGCCTGGTGATCGACGTGAAAGGTGATCATGGCTTCGTAATCCATAGCGTAGATGTGATCGCCGGAAAGAATAATAATGATGTCGGGCTTGTTTCGTTTCACAAAGGAAAAATTCTGCTGGATTGCATTTGCGGTCCCCGAGAACCAATCGGATGGCCGTCGCGCCTTATACGGCGTATAGATCCGCACCCCGCCGGTAAAGTCGCGGTTCAGATCCCAGGGGCCGCCTGCGCCGATGTGCTCGATCAATGATTGTGGGCGATATTGGGCCATGATCATCACATCGAAGATACCCGAATTGACGCAATTGGAAAGCGTAAAATCGATGATCCGATATTTACCCGCGAATGGGACCGCGGGCTTGGTCCGCTTGGCGGTCAGAATTCCCAACCTGGCTCCCTCACCTCCCGCAAGGATGATAGCGGTGGTTTTCATCAATTAGAGTCCCTTCATTTCAAGATAAACGGTAGCATAAGCGATGGCTGATCGATCCCAGGAGAAATCCTGGGCCATCCCATTGCGTTGGATGGTTTCCCAGCTTTTTGGCTCGCAAAACACTGCCAGCGCCCGGCGGAGCGCCTTCGTAAACGCCGCCGGGGTCGCCTTATCGAACAAGAAACCCGTTCCAATCGTGCTCTTGGTGTGCGAGACGATCGAGTCTTTTAAACCACCTGTAGATCGCGCCAGGGGTAAGCAGCCATACCGCATCGCGATCATCTGGGCCAGACCGGAGGGTTCGTACCGGGAGGGCATGACCAGGATATCAGCGCCGGCGTACAAACGGTGAGCCAGGCGGCTATCAAATCGAAGCGCAGCCTTTACTCGATCCGGATAATCATCCGCCAGACGTTGGGCGGCCTGTTCCAGCAGCGCATCCCCGGTTCCCAGGATGATTGCCTGCCAGCTTTGATCCACCGCATCGCGCAGCCCTTCCAGGGCGTAATCGACCCCTTTTTGGGGATCCATGCGGCCGATCATAGTCAGCAGGGGTATTCTTTCCCCCGGTGGCAATTGAAATTCTGTCTGAAGCGCTTTCTTATTCACAGCGCGGACTTCCAGGTTGTCAGCCGAATAAGGAATGTCCAGTGCCGGATCAGTCTGCGGATCCCAGGCGTGGGTGTCCAATCCGTTCAGGATCCCAATGATATCCTTTTCGCGCGTTTTAAGATAGTCTTGCAGGTTGCAGCCGAACTCAGGTGTCAGGATTTCTTTCGCATAGCCAGGAGAAACCGGCATGATCCGGTCGGCTGCAGCCAATCCCATCGGCAGTGGAAGCGTGCGCGCCCAATCCGGCAGCCCGGCATCTTCGGCCGGCTCAATCCCAAACAGCTCCTGGGCTGCCTGGGTGCCTGCGCCCATGAAAGGCAGGTTGTGGACCGAGAGGATCGATTTGGTAGATTGCCAGAATAGATCGGTTTTGCGTAGCTCGCGCAACCGGAAAACCGCCAGGGCTGTGTGCCAGTCATTCGCGTGGAGGATATCCGGAGCCCAATCAAGGTACCGGGCGAGTTCCAGTGTCGCCAGTGAAAAATAAGTGAATTTCGCCCCATCGGCCGGGATATCCCGCGAATAAACCGGGCCTTCTTTGGGGATATATGGGCCGGCAATCAAATAAATGGGCAGCCCATCGATCTCGGTCTGGTAGACCTGTGTTTCCACATCTCCATCCCGGCTGGCGACCGTGAATTTGCCAGCCGGCGAGATTTTCGCCAGGTCAGTCCGGGTCCCCGGGTGGAATGGGATCACCAGGCGCACATCCAGGCTCGTTCCGCCTGTCCTGGCGGGGTCGATTTTTCGTAAAAAGCGCGGCAGTGTCCCGGCGACATCCCCCAGGCCACCGACTTTGATCAACGGGTCAGCCTCGGCTGCCAGGAATAACACTCGGAGATTGGCTGGTTGTGCGTTCATCGGTTGGATTCCTCAAATTCTGTTCAGGTTTCCTCAACAACCTCGAAATAATCTTTCGTCACCGTTTCCTGGTTAGACAGGCCCAAGAGGCTGATTAACTGAGCAACCAGGCTGGATTTGTTCTCTGCATCCTGACGGCTCCACGTGCTGCTTTTAATCTCTACATAATGGCCCAGCTCCGGCTTGAGCACATGGTCTACATTGACGAAGAACTCTGTCCCTTGATAGCGGATTAGGTAACGCATCCGGTCTTTCTCAATCTCCAACTCCGTGTTCGGTTTAAAGTACTCCCGGTAGAAGCGCAGGCTGTGGGTGGCCGGCGCAAGATACCGGCTCCGTGAGAGGAGCACTTCCTGCGGGAATCTGCGCTCTCGCGCCTGGCCGATCAGAGTCAGCCGCGAGCGCACGTTGGTCACCTCGTACTTTTCGTTTACAAAATCATCTTCCCGGTAGCGGAGCCGGCCCTGGTCCGGGTCATCGAATAGAAAATAGGTATCATACTGGTGGTAATGCCGGATACGGACGATTTCCAACCCCTGCTTTTGGATCCCTTCGATTACCGGAGCTGGATCGGGGATGCGCACTTTGACCTGCACCTCGAAGCTCTCTTCCTCCATCGCTCCTCCGATCGCGATCAACTTGGACAGCACGGAGTGCTCCCGTTCGATGAGGAACGCATCGATCTGTTTGGCATAATTCTGGCTGGCGTAGACAAGCTCACTCTCGTCTAACGTGGTGAGCCTGCGCTCCCGCATCAACCAGCGCCCACGGACCATCACGTCGGTGACATCCGTCGATTTTCCGGCGTAAACGATCTGCGAATATGGCCCATTCGGATCGTGGCGGAAGCGGGGTGAATTGTGAAGCCCGGAAAGGTCTACGATAATCAGATCCGCCTGTTTCCCTGCCTCAATCGAGCCGGTCAGGTCGCCGATATGCATGGCCTGTGCGCCCAACCGGGTAGCCATAGCCAGCGCTGTTCTGGCTGGCAGCGCGGTCGGATCGCCGCTGGTCCCTTTTGCCAGGAAAGCTGCCAGGCGTACCTCTTCGAACATATCCAGGTCGTTGTTGGAAGCCGGTCCATCCGTGCCGATCCCCACGTTGACCCCCAGGTCCAGCATCCGTTTGACCGGCGCGACCCCCGAGGCCAGCTTCAAGTTCGAGGATGGGTTGTGCGCCACCCCTACCTTCGAGTGCAGCATCGTCCGGATTTCACCTTCGTCCACGTGAACGCAGTGCGCAGCAAGGACCTTGGCGTCGAACAGATTTTGCTTTTTTACGTAGGGGATCACCGGCATACCGTACTCGTTGCGCATGTTTTCCACTTCGAGCGCGGTTTCCGCGAGATGCGTGTGCAGGGGGACGTCAAACTCCGCGGCCAGGGCGGCAGTCGCACGCAAGATCTCCGCGGTGCAGGTATACGGAGCGTGCGGGGCGACCGAGGGGACGATCAGCGGGTGCCCTTTCCACTTCTGGATGTATTCTCGCGCGGCGGCCAGGGATTCTTCGTACGATTGAGCGTCAGGGGTAGTAAATTTCAGTACAGTTTGCGCGCATAGCGCGCGCACGCCGGTCTCCGCAGTGGCCCTGGCGACGCTCTCCTCGAAATAATACATATCGGCAAAACAGGTCACCCCGCTGCGGATCATCTCCGAACAGGCCAGGAGTGTTCCCAGGCGGACAAAGTCTGGTGAGACGAACTCCCGCTCGACGGGCATCATATATCCCATCAGCCATACGTCCAGGCGCAGATCGTCGGCCAGGCCCCGCAGCAGGGTCATCGGCGCGTGGGTGTGAGCGTTGATCAGGCCGGGCATCACCACCTTTCCACCGCAGTCGATGGTTTCCGCTGCTGTATATTCGCTCCGGATCTGCAGTTCCGGCTCGGCGGCGACGATCAGATCCCCCTTGATCGCTACAGCTCCTGGCTCGTAGATATGGAACTGTTCGTCCATGGTAAGGACCAATGCGTTGGTGAAAATCAAGTCAATTTGATTCATGGGGTATCCAATTTCTGCTGCCTTTTTCTTCTGAATTTCTATTCGGCTTTCATCGTTCTTCGCACAAAATCCATTCCATTATTGGTCGCCCAGATGGTGGCGTTCCCCGGTGCCCCTCCGTAGAAGCGCTGTTCTTCAAGCATGCCGCCTGGGGTGATCAGAGTCAGATGCAGATGCTGCCTGGTACCGTCCGCTTCGAGGTGAATTCCCAGGCCAATCCGCGCCTGGCGGGCCTGCATGAAGCCGTTCAGACGGTTTTTTACCTCTTCGACCCGGGTCGCATCGGGGAGAACCTCTCCGCCGACAAATGGGCCTTCAGCTTGCGCCAGCCGCTGCAGGAGCCGTCCACCAACCCCGGCCTCGACCGTCACCAGCTCTAGGCCGCGGGTCGCCAGGGCTTTGAGCGTCACCCCTTCGAGGGTCTCCTCATCTTCTCCAAAGATCAATCCATCCAGCCTTGCGCGGATGATCTCCACGGTTTCATTGATCAAATCTCGGGCTTCCTGCATTGAAGCCGCTTTCGCGGTCACCCGGATGTCGACCTGACCTGGATGCGCGGCCAGTCCCACTGTCGGGTTGGCCTGCTCCTCCAGATCGGCAACCAGCTCGTCTACGACCGATTCCCCAACGGCTGCCGTGTGGAGCACGCGTGCCTGGATCGTCCCGGCAATCTGGAACCGCCGACGAAGAAACGGGAGCACGTAGTTTTCCACCAGATATTCCATCTCGCGCGGGACGCCTGGCAGCGAGATCACCACCTGTTTGCCGGTATCGAAGATGAACGCCGGTGCGGTGCCGACCGGGTTCTCAACCTCTGCGGCTCCCTGGGGGATATAGGCCTGGCGTTTGTTATTTTCTGAAGGGGTTCGCCCGTAGCGGTTGAACCGTTCCTGGATCTGCTCCCAGAGCTCAGGGCGGTATTCAAGGTCCACCCCCAGCGCAATGGCGACTGCCTGGCGGGTAGGATCGTCCACCGTAGGGCCTAGCCCACCGGTCGTCAGGACGATATCCGCTCGCTGCAGGGCTTCCTGGATCGTTTGCGCGATCCGGGTTGCGTTATCGCCGACCATCGACGCCCGGAATAAATCCAGCCCGGCGTTTCGGAAGGATCGGGCCAGATAACGCGTATTGGTGTCCTGGATCTCACCCAAGAGGAGTTCGGTACCGATGGCGATAATCTCAACGACAGGCATTCTCTCTCCATTCACCTCTCAGGATTGCAAGCACAGTAACCGGGCTCCTTAAACAGGCAAATATCTGGATATTCGCGTGCGAGTATTCATGGGTTGATTGAATATGGGCCTTTTATCTTGCTTTCCCGGATAGAGGCCCCGGGAACCTCCTCGCCGTCTCGCTGTGTTTTCTCCCATGGGTTCCGGACAGCTAGGATTGCAAGTAGTTTAACACGAAATCAAGAATTGTCAAACTTCCTTGACGGATCCCCTCGATCCGCGTAGGATTGATTCGTGAGAAAGACGAAAACACACCGCCAATCTGTTGGCGCCTGGGGAGAACAGGTTGCTGAAACCTATCTCACCAGCCGCGGCTGGCAGATCCTGGGAAAGAATCTGCGCACTCCCTACGGCGAGATCGATATCCTCGCCCGCCAGGGCGATCAACTGGTATTTGTCGAGGTGAAGACGCGCACCAGCGTGTCGTTTGGGCTTCCGGAGGCTTCGATCAACGTCAAAAAACAAATCCACATGATCCATGCCGCGGAGGCATACCTCCAGGCCAGTCCCGATCTGGGGGAGGTTTCCTGGCGGATCGACGTCATCGCCATTTTGGGTAAGCCTGGCGATCCCCTTCCTCCGGCGATCGAGGTTTTCGAAAATGCGCTTTCCTGAGACCCGTTTCCCCCTCGTGGTTGTGGTCGGGCCAACTGCGGTCGGAAAGACTGCGTTATCAATCGATCTGGGGAAACGATTGGATGGAGAAATTGTCTCGGCTGACTCGCGACTCTTTTATCGTGGCATGGATATTGGCACAGCCAAACCTTCTCTGGAGGAAAGAAGTGCTGTCCCGCACCACCTCATCGACGTCGCCGACCCGGACGAGACCTGGAGCCTGGCTCTTTTCCAGAGAGCTGCTCGCCGGGCTATCGCCGGGATCCACGCTCGCGGCAGGCTGCCCATCCTGGTCGGTGGGACGGGCCAGTACGTCCGCTCGGTGACCCAGGAGTGGCGCCTCCCGGCCCAACCGCCCGATCCGGTTTTACGACAGGCGTTGGAAAATTGGGCCGGAGAGACCACCACGGAAGGGCTTCACGCCCGCCTGGCGCGGATCGACCCCCTGGCAGCCGCGGTGATTGAGCCACGCAACCTGCGCCGCACCATTCGCGCCCTGGAGGTGATTTTCCATACCGGTCAACGCTTTTCCAGCCAGCGCCAGCAACTTCCTTCTCACTACGAGCTGATGCAAATTGGCCTCTGCCGTCCCCGGGCTGAGATCTACCAGCGGGTCGACCAGCGCATCGACGCCATGCTCCAGGCTGACCTGGTGGCCGAGGTTGCGGGTCTGATCGCGAAAGGCTATTCGCCGGATCTGCCTGCGTTCTCCGCCATCGGCTATCGTGAAGTCATTGCATATTTGCGGGGAGAGTATTCAATTGAAGAATGTATTTTGTTGATGAAGAGAGCTACCCATCAATTTGTTCGCCGCCAGGCCAACTGGTTCAAAGAAACCGACCCATCCATCCACTGGTTTTCCATCCGTGACGATGATCCAACCACTCTGAACCGGGTCATCGATCAGATCCTTTTGGGCGAATGGCTGGATCCTGCTGATGGGCGCTAATCCCTGGCTGTAATCTTACGACTTTGCCGAAATGGATCGGCTGACCGACTGCATCGCCAGCGGCCTGGTCAGGAAATTAAAAAGACATCCCGAATGCGCGCATTCGGGATGTCCGGATCTTTATGCACTCTGCGGAACCAGCACCGGAGTGGTGTTCCGCTTGGAAAACGGCGGTGGATAGATCTTCTCGAACTCTTCGCGGGAGATCGTTTCCATTTCAAGAAGCCGCTGGGCGACCTGATCCAGAATATCGCGGTGATCCCTGAGGATCTGGCGCGCCTGGATGTAGGCTTCGTTGACCAGCTCGCGCACTTCCTTATCGATCTGCTCGGCGACCGCTTCGGAGTAATCCCGTTGCTCGGAGATCTCGCGGCCCAGGAAGATCAGCTCCTCTTTTTGGCCGTAAACCATCGGTCCCATCCGCTTGCTCATCCCCAGCCGGGTGACCATGTTCCGAGCCAGTTGGGTGACCCGCTCGATATCGTTCGACGCCCCAGAGGTGATATCGTCGAAGACGATTTCCTCGGCGGCACGGCCACCCAGCAGGCCGACCAACTCGGCCAGGATCTTCTTTCGCGGCATGAGGATCATGTCCTCTTCCGGGAGGGAGAGGGTAAACCCGCCGGCCATCCCCCGCGCGATGATCGAAACCTTCAACACCGGGTTGGAGTCGGGCAGGGTGTTCATCACCACTGCGTGGCCGGCCTCGTGGTAGGCCACGATCCGTTTCTCGTCCGCGCTGATCAGGCGGCTCTTCCGTTCCGGCCCGGCGATGACCCGCTCGATCGCCTCTTCGAATTCGGGCTGGCTGATCACCCGCTTGTTCTTGCGCGCCGCCAGGATGGCCGCCTCGTTGACCAGGTTTTCCAGGTCGGCGCCCACGAAACCAGGTGTGGAACGCGCCAGCAAGCTCAGGTCTACACCGGGCGCCAGGGGCTTACCCTTGACGTGCACCTTGAGGATCGCTTCCCGCCCGCGCATGTCCGGCCGGTCGAGCACGACCCGCCGGTCGAAGCGGCCCGGGCGAAGCAAGGCTGGATCGAGGATGTCGGGACGGTTGGTTGCGGCCATAATGATGACGTTGGTGTCGGTATCAAACCCGTCCATTTCAACCAGCATCTGGTTCAAGGTTTGCTCGCGCTCGTCATGGCTGCCGCCCAACCCGGCGCCGCGCTGCCGGCCAACCGCGTCGATCTCGTCGACGAAAACGATGCAGGGTGAGTGGCGCTTGGCCTGGTCGAACAGGTCGCGGACCCGGCTGGCGCCGACGCCCACGAACATTTCCACAAACTCCGACCCGGAGATCGAGAAGAAGGGTACTCCCGCTTCTCCTGACACGGCTTTGGCCAGCAAGGTTTTCCCCGTTCCGGGTGGGCCGACCAGCAGCACCCCCTTGGGGATCCGCGCACCGAGGGAGATGAACTTCTGCGGCTCGCGCAGAAACTCAACCACCTCTTTGAGCTCTTCTTTCGCCTCCTCTACACCTGCCACGTCCTCAAAGGTGACCGTCGGCTGGTCGCCGCTGAACATTCGCGCCCGTGACTTTCCGAAAGACATGGCGGCGTTGTTGCTTCCCTGAGCCTGCCGGAAGATAAACCAAAAAACACCGGCAAGGATAATAAAAGGCAGGATGTATCCTAACGCAGTCACCACACCTATCCAGGCGCTTGGCGGCTTGATCTCGATACTGATTTTATCGGGCGTCAGCTTATCGGCTGTGACCCCGAGGGCAATCAACTGGTCAATTAATGAAGCATTCGGCTCTTTGTGTGAATCCTTTTGATCACCATTTGAATAGGTTACCTTCAGCCGGTCGCCGTCTACCGTGATGCGCTCAACAGTTCCTTTGTTTACATCGGCGGCAACCTGGTTTATGCTCAAGACATCTGGACTGCTGCTCGATTGTCTGAATTGGTACACAACCATTGCGATAATGGCGACAAATAACAGCAGGTAGATCACGTAGGATTGGTTGCGTGAATTCACAAATACCTCCCAAACATTTACCAACATCCCACCGATACATGGGATGATCTTAATTGAATTATACCAATCTTCAAGTTGGATGAGTTAGATTTAGATCGTTTTTTATAGGTATCTAATATAATTCTTATGGTTTTGATAATATTTCCTGTCCTAATCCCCGGATCAGATGAAGCGTTTTGGTTGTCTGCTGCAAATGGGCCCGGTCGTGGGAAGCCATGAAGCTCCTTGACGGTCGTCGGGCCAAAAATCGCGTGACGAGTAATCCTTTCCCAGTCCAGGGGTTGAAAATTCTTCAGGATCGAAATTGTCTGATTGCGGCAGTCGGTGAACTTTGCCAGCGCAAAGGGTCCGTTCTGCCGGCGATATTTCCGGTCTTCAGCCCAGGCATCTGTATCTTCTCCGGCCAGAAAGGGGTTGGTTTCTTCCAGGATGCGGGTCAGGCGGAACAGGTGGACTTCCCCTTCAACGTCGCGCAGGTGGCAGGCGATCTCCGTGATCCCCCATTCGCCAGCCAGCGGGTGTGCTTTCCATTCCTCGGGCGTTAAATCTTTCGTCAGGGTTCCCAGGGCTGCCGGGGTCGCTTTCAAAGCGCTGATCGCAGCCTCGGGTTCCGTGATGGAAGCCGGGTCATTTTCCAGTTCGAGCGTTTCCAGCCATATCGGCAGGTCCTCGAGCCGTCCGCCCGGGCCAGTTGCAGCAACCAATCCCTCTGGTGCGGGCTCCTGTTCATGCAGATAATAGGTGAGCAGTCCGGCTTTCGCCGCCGGAAGAATATCGTCTTTCAGGCTGTTGCCCACCATCACCGCCGGTCCGACCGGCCAGCCGATCTGCGCCATCACCTCGGAGAAAAAGGCCGGGTTTGGCTTGGCGAAGTGGAAGGTCTCGTAGCTGGTGATCAGGTCAAATGGGTATTGTTCCGGCGGAAGATCCGCCCAGGCCAGCCGCTGGAGGATTGCCGTTCTGGGGAATAAGGGATTGGTAGCGACGACCACCCGGAATCCTTTTTCAAAGGCCCACTCGACCAGGCGCACCGCCTCGGGCCTGGGCGTGGTCAGCTTGCGGAGGGTCGGAAATACCTCTTCGTAAAAAGAAGCGATGATTTCTCGAAGCTCTGCCTTCTCCAGACCCACCGCCGGATAGAATGCGGCGTCGAAGCTGGCCTCCAGAGTCTGGGAATGGTCGTCATTCTGGACCATGGTCTTTGTGGCAGCCAGCAACTGCCTGACAAACTGGTCCGGTGCAATTTTTCCATCCAGGTGCCTGGAAAACGCCTTTAAGTACGCTTCCAAAAAAGCTTCGATTGGGTTGGTCAGTAAGGTGTCATCCAGGTCAAGGAGCAGCGTCAGGGTCATTTGATTCCTGGGTAAAAACGGCTGGCAACGGATGGCATTGGCCGCAGCCAATGTAAGGCTCGACGACGAATTGTTTACTTTGCAGGCAAAAAGTCGATACCTTAACTCGCCTGCGCAGACCCAGTAAGGTTTTTTCGACTGTTGCCTGAAGCACTAAATGGGGGCAGGAATTTGCCCGCGTGATGCCAGGGACCGGGCAGGTCCGGCATAAGTCAGGTGTCCAGTGTTGCGCCGTGGGCGACTCCTCCAACAAGCGGCATTCCTCGTGACCTTTTCCTCGCCGGTAATCTCCATAAAAAAAGCGGCACTCGAATCCTGCGGGTGTACGCATATGATCCTTCCTACCATTAACCAAACAAAAGTCCCTGGTAAGGGACTTTACATACGGTGGTAACGCCAGCGATGTCCCATTCCGGACTCCCCTGAAACCGGTCTGGCGTTTTGCTCGGCAAAGCTTTATTCAAATCCTGTTAAACGCGGGTGACGTACTCTCCGGTGCGTGTATCGACCCGAATCGTATCACCTTCGCCTACAAAATACGGAACGCTTACTTCTTGCCCTGTTTCCGTCAGCACTTTCTTCGTGACGCCCGTCGCAGTATCCCCTCGTACCGCAGCCTCAGCCCGCACCACTTTCAAATCGACCGATGTCGGCAGGTCGATATCGATGGCTTCTCCATTGTAGAATGTTAATTTTACTTCCATTCCTTCTTTCAGAAAACCAGCGCTATCCGCGACGATGCTCTCGTTGATTCCGGGCTGCTCGAAGGTTTCCTGGTCCATGAAATAATATATCCCGCCATCCTTGTACAGGTAGGTAACATTGTGGAAATCCAGCCGGACGTCTTGAACGCGGTCTCCTGATTGGAATGTTTTTTCCAGGGTCGTCCCGGTTCGCAGATCGCGCGCCTTGATCCGGATGGTGGCGTTTCCACGCCCGGGTTTATGGTGGTGGTAATCCAGAACTTTATACAGGCTGTTGTCTAATTCAAAGGTCACACCTTTGCGCAGGTCATTGACATCGATCATGGTCTTAAAGCCTCAGTTAGTAAATTTCGCATAAGATTGCAACGTTCGATTATAGTCCACCCTGAGAGACGTGGCAAGACCTGCAGGAAGGCTTGTAAAGCCTTTAATTTACTTTCCTGTGCCCTTCCTCCGCGTGCGGGTCCTCACGGAGCAGTTCCACGGCGTGCAGCAGCACCCCGGCGATTACTCCCAGGTTCTCAACCGCCGCTTTGGGGCTCCCCGGCAGGTTGACGATCAGCACCCTTCCGCGTAATCCCGCAGTAGCTCGCGAAAGCATGGCGTGCGTGGTCACCTTCATGCTCGCTGTCCGCATCGCTTCAGCCAATCCTGGAGCGGGCCGATCGATCACCGCGTTTGTTGCCTCCGGAGTGACGTCCCGCGGGCCAAATCCGGTCCCCCCGTTGGTCAGGATCACGTCCAGCTTTCCCTCATCGCACCAGTCGATCAGCATCTCGCTGATCTGGTCTTTTTCGTCCGGGATGATGGCCTTCCGGACCACTTCCCAACCCTGGCGCCGGATTTCCTCTGACACAGCCGGGCCGGTCAGGTCTGCTCGCTCACCGCGGGCCGAACGGTCCGAAATGGTCAATATTCCCACGCGAATGGTCATCTTTCCCGATTAATCCAGATCTTTCCCAAAGATGCGGATGGTCATTTCTTTGCAACCGCGGCGCTCGTAAAACCGGATCGCTTCCTGGTTGTCCCGGGTTACCATCAGGTAATAGCGGATGCAGCCTTTTACCCGCAGCCTCTTTTCGAGCTCCGCCATCAGCGCTGTGGCGATTCCCTGTTCGCGGAAGGCGGGGGCGACGGCCAGGTGGTAGACCATCCCGCGCCGGCCGTCGAACCCGCCTAAAACCGTCCCCACGATTTCGCTTTCCGCTTCAGCGACCAGGAAAAGGTCCGGGTCCTTTTCAATCTTCTTGCGAATTTCTTCCGCCTCATCCGACCGGCGAAGCTGGATCCCCGGTCCCGCCTGCGACCAGAGCCTGTAGACCGCCGGATAATCCTCCGGGAATGCGAACTCTCGCAGGCTGACCGGCCCCACTAAGCTTCCTCTTCACCAGCGACCATTTTCCATGGCCCGTGGATGCCGTCCTGCGTGACTCCAAAGAAATAGCGGATCCCGGCAGGAGTTTTCTGGGCCAGGTCATAGAGCGTCGTTTTCCCCTGTTTGTAACGGCGGATGAGCCCGTAATCGCCTTGCCAAGTCATCTTCGCCTGTTCCGGGTCGGAGGCCACTTCCTGGTAGCGCTGGATCGCGTAATGCCATAGCCTGCGCGCCGAGGAGCGGGTCACGTTCTTCACCACGTTTCCGTTACGCAGGTCTCGCATGGTAAAATAACGTGCGCCGTCCCGCTCAATGGGAGGAAGAACCTCCACCCCGGTCCGTGGGGAAAGGTCGCCCTCCTTCAACTCCTGGTCTTCCCCGGCTTCGCTTTCCGCCGCCTGCGGGATGCGCTTTTCTTTCACCTTTTCTGCGGCCGGCGCAGTCGACCTTTCAACCTGGCGCTGGCGTTCTTGCCCACGCAGGACCAATCCAACGATTTCATCCCGCACAGCCAGGCCGGTTTCGTCCTCGTTGCGCACGTAGATTTTATTGTCGTCCACGGCATAAGGCGGGTCATCCCCGCGGGGGATCAAGACGCGCAGCAATTTCTTCCCCTTCAGCTCGTGCACATCGATCGTGCACTGCAGGGGAGGGCTGATCCGGTTGTTGATCTCTTTCTCCAACTGATTGATTGCCTGCTCAGGATCCTGGATTCCCAGGGGTGGCTTTCGCGAGTCGCAGGTCAGGCCAAGATACAGCGTGCCGCCGTTGGTGTTGGCGAAGGCGCAGATATCGGCGATGATCGCGTATAATTTACCGCCGCGTACCGTTATGCTTTCGTGGAAATCCTGGATGATGTTCGCGCCCTGCTCCATCGCCGCCTGGATGAAATCGTAGACGGGTTCTTCTTTAACCCGGTGTGGGCGGGTGCGCGAAAAATCGTTGCTCAAGAACAACTCCTGCAGCGCCTCAAAGTTGACCTCGGGCAGCAGAACGTCGGTCGCCCGGTCGCCGATCCCCAGGTTTTTTTTGCGGTTTGGATCGAGTGCCAGCCGGTGAGCATCTGAGCCCTGGATACTGTGCATCCGCCGCGGGTATTCGGGCTTGGTTCCGTTGAAGAATGCCGCGGTCGTTCGGTTTCCAGTCTGCTCCAGGTCGGTAACCTCCAGGGCGTGCAGGTTGGGGTCTTGCGTAT
>Ga0335070_10000115_pt1 | contig 91430 bp, 70 predicted proteins | sample Lox_Sample_13_FD_206722 | JGI IMG/M metagenome (GOLD analysis project Ga0335070, IMG submission 206722) | Soil microbial communities from Loxahatchee National Wildlife Refuge, Florida, United States - Lox_Sample_1.3 | ecosystem: Environmental > Terrestrial > Soil > Wetlands | place: USA... | reverse complement strand
CTCGACGGGCGCACGCTGCGCAAGGGCGCCGTCGACGCGGTGGCGGCTCACATCCGCGCGCAGGGCGGCGCCTTCCCGGCGGACCTGCTCGCGGCGGCGGAGCGCATCGGCGACCAGGGCGGCACGCCGCTGGCCGTCTGCGACGGAAAGCGCGCGCTAGGGATCATCCAGCTCAAGGACGTCGTGAAACTCGGCATCGCCGATCGGTTGGCGCGCTTCCGCGCCATGGGGATCCGCACCGTGATGATCACCGGCGACAACCCGCGCACCGCCGCCACGATCGCGCGCGAAGCCGGCGTCGACGACTTCCTGGCCGAGGCGACGCCCGAACGCAAGATGCAGCTGATCGAGGAGGAGCAGGCCAAGGGCAAGCTGGTCGCGATGACCGGCGACGGCACCAACGACGCCCCCGCGCTGGCGCAGGCTGACGTCGGCATGGCGATGAACACGGGCACGCAGGCGGCCAAGGAGGCGGCCAACATGGTCGACCTCGACTCGGATCCGACCAAGCTGCTGGAGGTGGTCGAGATCGGCAAGCAGCTGCTGATGACGCGCGGCTCGCTCACCACCTTCTCGATCGCGAACGACGTGGCAAAGTACTTCGCGATCCTGCCGGCCATGTTCATGAGCGTGTACCCCGAGATCGCGCCGCTCAACGTGATGCACCTGGCGTCGCCGCGGAGCGCGATCCTCTCGGCGGTGATCTTCAACGCGATCATCATCGTGCTGCTGATCCCGCTGGCGCTGCGCGGCGTCGCCTACCGCCCGATCGGCGCCGCTGCGCTGCTGCGGCGCTCGCTGCTGGTCTACGGCCTGGGCGGCATCGTGGCGCCGTTCCTCGGGATCAAGTTCGTCGACGTGATCCTGGTCGGCATCGGGCTGGTCTAGGTCGCGAGGAGGCCGACGCGGAGGTCGGCCGACGCGCAGCGAGGCGAAGCCGAGCGAAGTTCATCAGATGGGAGGCAGCGTGCGACGCGAGATCTCGACCGCTCTGCGCATCAACCTGGCGACCCTGGTGCTGACGGGGCTCCTCTACCCGCTGGCGGTGACCGGGATCGCGCGCCTGCTCGCGCCCGAGCGCGCCGGCGGCAGCCTGGTGAGCGACGAGGCCGGGCACGTGGTCGGCTCCGAGCTGATCGGCCAGCCCTTCACGCGTCCGGGCTACATCTGGCCGCGCCCCTCCGCAGCCGGCGCCAACGGCTACGACGCCACGGCCTCGGGAGGCTCGAACCTGGGGCCGACGTCGCAGAAGCTGCACGATCGGGCCGCCGCCGACGTCGAGCGGTTGCGGGCGGCCAACCCCGACGCCTCCGGCGCGGTGCCGGCCGAGCTCGTCACCACCTCGGCGAGCGGCCTCGACCCGCACCTTTCGCCCGAGGCGGCGCTCTGGCAGGCTCCGCGCGTGGCCAGGGCACGCGAGGTCGACGTCGCGCGGGTGCGCGCCGTGATCGAGGGCCAGGTCGAGGGCCGCAGCTTCGGCTTGCTCGGCGAGCCGCGCGTCGACGTGCTGCTCGTGAACCTGGCCCTCGATCGGCAGTTCGGCCGCGCGCCGGAGTAGCGCCGCATGCAGCGCGCCCGCGCCGAGGACTTCCTCGAGCTCGTCGAGCGCGCGCGGCGCGGGCGTCTCAAAATCTACATCGGCTTCGCTGCAGGGGTCGGCAAGACCTACCGCATGCTCGAGGAGGCCCACGCCCTCGCCAAGCGCGGCGTCGACGTGGTGGTCGGGATGGTCGAGACGCACGGCCGCGCCGAGACCGCCGCCCTGCTCGCGGGCCTCGAGATCGTGCCGCGTCGCAGCTTCGAGTACCGCGGGCTGCAGATCGAGGAGATGGACCTCGACGCGGTGCTGGCGCGGCGGCCGCAGGTCGTGCTGGTCGACGAGATCGCGCACACCAACGCGCCGGGCTCGCGGAACCCCAAGCGCTACCAGGACGTGTACGCCCTGCTCGACGCCGGCATCAGCGTGATCTGCGCCTTCAACATCCAGCATCTCGAGAGCCTCAAGGACATGGTCGAGCAGGCCACCGGCGTCGAGATCCGCGAGACCGTGCCCGACACCTTCCTGAAGCAGGCCGACCAGGTCGTGAACCTCGACCTCGCCGTCGAGGATCTGCTCGACCGGCTGCGGGCGGGCAAGATCTACGCCGCGGAGAAGGTGACCCAGGCGCTCGGCGCCTTCTTCCAGCAGGACAAGCTCTCGACGCTGCGCGAGATGGCGCTGCGCGAGGTCGCCGAGAGCCTCGGGCGCGCCGCCCTGGTCGGGGCGCGCGGCCGCGAGCCCGCGCAGCAGCGCGGCACCAGCGAGCGCGTGATGGTGTGCATCGCCTCGCAGTCGCCGCGCGCCGCCGCGCTGCTGCGCCGGGGCGCGCGGCTCGCCGGGCGCCTCAACACCGATTGGTACGTGGTCTACGTGGAGACGCCGGAAGAGGCGCCCGACCGCATCGACGCGGCCGCGCAGCGCATGCTGCACGCCAACATCGAGAAGGCGCGCGAGCTCGGCGCGGAGGTCGTGCGGCTGCGCGGCCGCGATACGGTGTCCAGCTTGCTCGACTTCGCGCGCTCGCACGCGGTCGGCCACATCCTGGTCGGCCGCGCCGACAGCTCCGGCTGGCGGCGCTGGCTGCGCCGGGACTTCACCGAGCGCATGCTGCGCGAGGCCGAGGACTTCGACCTCTACGTGGTCGGCACCCACGATCGGGACGCCGCGACGTGACGGTTCGCACCCGCCTGCTGCTCGCCGCCGCCCCGACGGCGCTCGCCCTGGCGCTGCTCGGCGTCTTCGCGGTGCGCTCGGTGTCGCAGCTGGGCCACGCTTCGCAGACCATCCTCGCGCAGAACTACCGCAGCGTGCTGGCGGCCCAACGCATGAAGGAGGAGCTCGAGCGGATCGACAGCGGCGCGCTGTTCGCCGCCACGGGCCAGCGACAGCGGGGCCTCGCCCAGCAGGCGGAGCACCGGCGCGCACTCGAGTCCGAGCTGCGCGTCGAGGAGGGGAACATCACCGAGCCGGGCGAGGGCGAAGCAGTGGCGGCGCTCCGGCGCGGCTGGGATGCGTACCGGCACGCGCTCGACGAGTGCCTCGCCCGCCCCGCGGCCAGGGACGTCGAGGCCTGCTATTTCGGCGATCTGGAGCCGCGCTTCCGGGCGCTGAAGGACCGCGCCGACCAGATCCTCGCGATGAACCAGGACGCCATGGTGCTGAAGAGCGAGCGCGCGCGACGCGAGGCCGAGCAGCTGGGCACCTGGATGCTCGCCGCGGCGCTCGCCGCGCTCGCGGTCGGCCTCGCGACGTCGTGGCTGCTCGCGAGCCGTGCGGTGCAGCCGCTCGCGGTGCTCGGCCGGTCGGTGGAGCAGTTCGGCAGCGGCGACTTCGCCGTGCGAGCGCCGACGCGCGGCGGCGCCGAGGTGGCGCAGCTCGCCGCGACCTTCAACGCCATGGCCGACCGCATCTCGGAGTACCGCCGGTCCTCGCTCGGCGAGATGCTGCAGGCGCAGCTCGCATCCCAAGCGGCGCTCGACAGCCTCCCGGACCCCGTCTTCGTCCTCGCCCCGGACGGCGCGATTGCGAGCTTGAACCGCGCCGCCGAGCAGCTCTTCCCGAGCGAGCAGCGCGCGACGCCGCGTGTGCCGCTGCTCGCTCCCCCGGTGCGCGACGCCCTCGAAGCGGTCCACGCGCACGTGATCTCGGGCAAGGGCGCCTTCGCTCCGCGCAGCTTCGACGAGGCCTTCAGCGTGACGGGTGCCGACGGCGACCGCGTCTACCTGCCGCGCGCCGAGCCGCTCTACGAGGAGGGCGGCGGGATCGTCGGCGTCACCATCGTGCTGCAGGACGTGACCCGGCTGCACCGCTTCGAGGAGCTGCGCAACGACCTGGTGTCGACGGTCGCACATCAGTTCCGCACTCCGCTGACCTCGCTGCGCATGGCGATCCACCTGTGCCTCGAGGGGGTGGCGGGGCCGCTCGCGGCGAAGCAGCAGGACCTGCTCTACGCCGCGCGCGAGGAGTGCGAACGCCTGCAGGAGATCGTCGACGAGCTGCTCGACCTCGCGCGGCTGCAGTCCGGCACGATCCAGCTCGACCTCGAGGACGTCGGCGCCGACGCGCTGCTGGAGCGCGCGGCCAAGGCGTTCCGCACGGCTGCAGCCGCCAAGGGGATCCGCCTGGAGGAGGATCCGCTGCCCTGCACCGAGCCGGTGCGCGCGGATCCGGCGCGCGTCCAGCTGGTGTTCTCGAACCTGCTCGAGAACGCGCTGCGCCACACGCCGTCGGGAGGGCGCATCTCGATCGGCGCGCGTGCCGGCGACGCGGACGTGCGCTTCGAGGTCGCCGACACAGGGCCCGGCATCCCCGCCGAGCTGCAGACGCGCGTGTTCGAGAAGTTCTACCGCGGACCCGGCGGCGGGACGGGCGGCGCCGGGCTCGGCCTCTCGATCGCGCGCGACGTGGTGCACGCGCACGGCGGAGAGATCGGCGTCGAGAGCGAGCCGGAAAGCGGCAGCCGGTTCTGGTTCACGCTGCCCATCTCACGATCTCGCGCCGCGCCGGGGGAACCGGCGCGCGCCAACACGAGTCACGGGAAGTGAGGGATCAGAGCTCGTAGCGCTTGCGTTTGCGCCAGAGCGTCGAGTCGTCGATGCCGAGGATCCGCGCGGCCTCTTCGAGCGTCGCGGCGCGGGCGAGCACGCGGCGGATGTGCTCGCGCTCGAGCTCCTCGAGCGAGATGTCGGCGCCGACGCGCGGCCCTGCCGGCGCGGCGCCCTCGACGCGCTCGGGCAGCGCCACGGGCTCGACCACGTCCGCCGGCCACAGGATCGCGCAGCGCTCCATGGCGTTGCGCAGCTCGCGTACGTTGCCGGGCCACGCATGGGCGGTGAGCGCACGCTCGGCGGCCGGGGAGAGCACCTGTTCGCGGCGACCCGCAGCGCGGCAGAAGAACGCGAGGAAGCGCCGCGCGAGGCGCAGCACGTCCTCGGGCCGCTCGCGCAGCGGCGGGACCCGCACTTCGACCACCGCCAGCCGGTAGAACAGGTCCTCGCGGAAGCGGCCCGCGGCGACGTCCGCCGCCAGGTCGCGATTGGTCGCGGCCACGATGCGGACGTCGGCCTTGCGCGTGCGCGTCTCGCCGAGCCGCTCGAAGAGCTTCTCCTGCAGGAAGCGCAGCAGCTTCGCCTGCAGCGACGGCGCGATCTCGGCGATCTCGTCGAGGAACAGCGTGCCGCCCTCGGCCGCCTCGACGCGGCCCGGCTGGTCGCGCACCGCGCCGGTGAAGGCGCCGCGCGCGTGGCCGAAGAGCTCGCTCGCGAGCAGCTCGGCCGACAGCGTCGGGCAGTTCACCACCACGAAGGGCCGCTCGCGGCGCGGGCTCTGCGCGTGCAGCGCGTGCGCCAGCACGCCCTTGCCGGTGCCGCTCTCGCCGCGCAGCAGCACCGGCGCGTCGGAGCGCGCGGCGCGCGCGATCGTCTCGAACACGGCGCGCAGCGCCGGAGAGTCGGTCTCGAGGTCGACCTCGGGAACGCTCTCGCGCAGCTCCTGCTCGAGCTCGACCACACGGCGGTGGGCACCGCGGGCGGCCGTCACCTTGTCGACGACGTGGCGGATCTGCTCGGGCGTGAACGGCTTCGGCAGATACTCGGCCGCGCCGCGCTTCACCGCCTCCACCGCGGTGTCGACCGTGGCGTACGCCGTCACCAACACGACGGAGAGGTTCGGCGCCTCGGCGAGCAGCCGGGGCAGCAGATCGAGGCCGCTCGTGCTGCCGAGCCGCAGGTCGAGGAAGGCGAGATCGAAGGGCCGCTCGCCGAGCGCCGCCAAGGCGGCCTCGGCGCTCGCCGCCGCGCGCACCTCGCAGCCCATGCCCTCGAGGCAGATGGCAAGCGTCACCCGGATGTTCTTGTCGTCGTCGATCACCAGGACGCGCAGGGCTCGAGGCGCGGCCGCGTCCTCCGATCCCGCGGGCTGCATCGCCAGCAAGGCTACCGAATCGAGGTGCGCCGGGGCTCCCAGCGGAGCGCTCGCCATCACCCCTGGAGCGGAGCCGCCCAGGTCGGCTAGATTGGGGTGGACCGTCCCCCCGGTCTTCCTCCGCGACAAATTCCGCCTCGAGTGTGACCGCCCCTGTCACGCGGGACGGGCACGCTTGCGGGTGCATCGAGGAGGAAGCGGCGTGGCGGTCGACCCCATCTCCCTGAATCCTGACTCCCTGGGCCCGGTCTCCCGGGGCCTGCCCGAGCTGACGCTCGAGCTTCGGGTTCGCGACCCGGAGCTGGTGGACGAGCTCTCCGCGATCCTCGACCCGCGCGAGCGCGAGACGTTCGCGCTGGCGGCGCTGCGCGTCGGCGTGCTCGCGCTGCGCTCGGCGCGCGGTCAGGTCGACGCGCAGACGGTGCGGGGCGAGGTCGAGCGGCTGCTCGCCGAGCTGCGCAAGGGCCTCGACCAGCACCGCGACCACCTGCAGCTCGAGCTCGGCGGCGCACTGCGCGACTACTTCGACCCGAAGAGCGGCCGCTTCGAGGAGCGCGTGCGCGCGCTCACCCAGGACGACGGCGAGCTCGCGCGCGTGATCCGGCGGCACGTCGAGGGCTCGGACTCGGCGCTCGCCCAGACGCTCGCCCGGCACGTGGGCTCCGACAGCCCACTGCTGCGCGCGCTCGACCCCGCCAACGCAGAGGGCGTCGTCGCGGGCCTGACGCGGCTCGTCGAGGAGGCGCTCGGCAGCCAGCGCGAGCGCATCCTCCGCGAGTTCTCGCTCGACAATCGCGAGGGCGCCTTGGCCCGCCTGGTCGGTGAGCTGACCCAGAGCCACGGCAAGCTGACCGAAGACCTGCGTGGCCGGCTCGACGAGGTCGTCGCGGAGTTCTCGCTCGACGCGGAGGACTCGGCGCTCTCGCGGCTGGTCCGCCAGGTCGAGCGCGCGCAGCAGCAGATCACCAGCGAGTTCACGCTCGACTCGGAGACCTCGGCGCTCGCGCGCATGCGGCGCGAGCTGCTCGGCATCGCCGAGCAGCAGAACAAGGCGCTCGCGGAGCTGCAGGCGCAGGTGCAGGTCGAGCTTGCGAAGCTCAGCACGGCGCGTGCGGCGAGCGCGCGCTCGACCGCGCACGGCAACGACTTCGAGGCCGCCCTGCTGGGGTGGTTCGAGCGGCGCGCCCAGGAGTCGGGCGACGCGTTCGCGGAGACCGGCCGCACGACGGGGCACATCAAGAACTGCAAGAAGGGCGATGCGGTGGTCGAGCTGGGCCCCGACCATCGCGCGGCCGGCGCGCGCATCGTGATCGAGGCGAAGGAGGAGGCCGGCTACACGCTCGCCGCGGCCCGGGTCGAGCTGGAGGAGGCGCGCAAGAACCGCGACGCCGAGGTCGGCGTCTTCGTGCTGTCGGCGAAGGTCGCTGCGGACGCGTGGCCCCGCTTCCACCCGGTCGGCGACGACGTCTTCCTGGTCTGGGACTTCGACGAGCCCGGCACCGACGTGCGACTCGAGGCGGCGCTCGGGGTGGCCCGCGCGCTCTGCACGCGACGCCGCCACACGGCGAAGAGCGAGATCGACTTCGCGGCGCTGGATCGCGCGATCCGCGAGGTCGAGAAGCAGCTCGAAGGGCTGGACGCCATCAAGTCGGCCGCCGATGGCGTCGAGAGCGGCGCCGGCCGGATCAAGGAGCGCGTGCGCATCATGCGGGCCAATCTCGCCCGCGCGGTCGAGACGCTCGACCGCTGCTCCGAGGCGGTGCGCTGCGAGCTGGGCGGCAGCGCCTGAAGGCGGGGCGCGCGGGCGCCGCTACCCTCCCGCGCTTGATGGACCGCGAGGACGATCTCGCCCGCATCCTGCTGGTCCGGGCATGCGAGGAGAGCGATCCGCAGTCGCGCTTCGTGACCCGGCGCGAGCGCGAGGCGGCGACGCGCGAAGCGCGGCTCGCCGCCGCGGACGCCGCCGGCGTGAACGGCGAGCGCCTGGTCCGCGAGCGGGCGCAGCGACTCTCCGACACGCTGGAGCGTCAGCACCCCGCGCTGCGGGCCGCGGCCTCGCTGGTGCGGCTGCGGCTGCCGAGCGGGCCGGTGCTCGTGATCACGACCGCGGTGGGCCTCGCCGTCGACGCGCTCGGCGGCCAGCGCCGCATCAATCTGCTCGCCTTCCCGCTGCTCGGGCTGCTGGCCTGGAACGCGGCGGTGTACGTCGCGTTCGCGCTGGCGCCGCTGCTTTCGCGCGTCGATGCCGGCGACCGGGTGGCCGGCGGTCTGGCGCGGCTGGTGGGAGCGCTCGCGCGCCGGTTGCCGGCCCGGCTGGCGCCCGAGGAGGCGCGCTGGCTCGGCGCTTCGCTGCATCGCTTCACGTCGCTCTTCGCTGCGCCGACCGGGCCGCTGCTCGGCGCGCGCGTCGAGCGCGCGCTGCACGTCGGAGCGCTCGGCTTCGCGCTCGGGATCGTCGCCGGCATGTACCTGCGCGGCCTCGCTTTCGAGTACCGCGCGAGCTGGGAGAGCACCTTCCTCGACGCGCCGCAGGTCTCGGCGCTGCTGTCCGCGGTGCTCGGCCCGGCGGCGCGGGTGCTCGACGCGCTGCGGCCTTCTGCACACGCCGTCGCGCTGCTCGGCGAGCCGGCCCTCGCCGGGCTGCACGCGCCCGCCGGCGACGGGCCTGCGGCGGTGTGGGTTCATCTGTGGGCGCTCACGGCGGCGGGTTGGATCGGCCTGCCGCGGGCGCTGCTCGCCGCGCGCGCCGCGCGCCGCGCACGGCGCCTCGCGGCCCGGCTCGCACCCGACCTCGGCGCGCCGTACTTCCTGCGCCTGCTCGCGCCCGAGCGCGGGGCGGGCACGCGCGTCGAGGTGATCCCCTACAGCCACCAGCTCGGCGGGAGCTCGGCCGACGCGCTGCGCGAGCTGCTCGCCGATCTGTTCGGCGAACGCGCCCAGGTGTCGAGCCGCGAGCCGCTCGCGTACGGCGCCGAGCCGCCCGAACCGCTCGGCGATCCCCAGTGTCGCGTCGTCGTCTTCAACCTCGCGCAGCCGCCCGAGCAGGAGGTGCACGGCGCCTTCCTCGAGTCGCTGCACCGCGAGTGCGCGGCCCGCCCGCACCCGCCGGCGCTGCTCGTGCTGCTCGACGAGGAGCCGTATCGCGAGCGGATGGGCGGCGGCGGGCGCGATCGGGTCGGCCAGCGGCGCAGGGCCTGGGAGCGCGTGGCGCGGCCCGCCGATCTGCGCGTCGCCACGCTGCGCCCGCTCGAGCAGGGCGGCGACGAGGTGCTCGCCGAGGCGCGCGCCGCGCTCGAGGCGCACGGGGCGGCGGCGTGAGCGACCGGCTGATGCTGTCGCTGGTCTCGCACACCAACGTCGGCAAGACCACGCTCGCGCGCACGCTGCTGCGCCGCGACGTCGGCGAGATCTTCGACCAGGCCCACGTCACCGACGAGACCGAGCGCTTCGCGCTGCTCGAGCGCGACGACGGCGCGCAGGTCCTGCTCGCCGACACGCCCGGCTTCGGCGACTCCGCGCGACTGCTGCGCCGGCTGCGCGCGACCGAGAACCCGGTCGGTTGGATCGTCGCGCAGACCTGGGATCGCTTCGCGGACCGCGCCTTCTTCTGCAGCCAGCAGGCGGTCCGCCACGTGCGCGACGAGTCGGACGTGGTGCTCTACCTCGTGAACGCGAGCGAAGACCCGGCGGCGGCCGGCTACGTCGCAGCCGAGCTCCAGCTCCTCGACTGGATCGCGCGGCCGGTGATCGTGCTGCTGAACCAGACCGGCGCGCCGGCGGACGCGGGCGCGCGCGGCCGCGACGAGGCGCGCTGGCGCGCCTTCGCGGAGCCGCATGCGTGCGTGCGCCACGTGCTCGCGCTCGACGCCTTCACGCGCTGCTGGGTGCAGGAGGTGCGGCTCCTGGAGCGCATCCGCGACGTGCTGCCCGCCGAGCGCCGCGACCTCGGCGAGGCGCTGCTGGCGCGCTGGCGCGAGGTCCACTTCGCGGCGCTGCGCGCCTCGCTCGACGCGATGGCCGGGCTCTTGGGCGCGGCGGCGGCGGATGGCGAGCCCGTCGCCGCGGGACGCCTCGGACGCGCCGAGCGGCGGCGCGCCACCGACGCGCTCGCGCACCGCCTCGAAGCCGCGATCGCCGAAGCCAACGAGCGGCTGATCGAGGCGCACGGGCTCAGCGGCGAGGCCGTCGAGGAGCTGCGCGTGGGGCTCGAGGACGTGTCGGCTCCCGGCGACCGCCCGCCGCCGTGGCGACGCGGCGTGCTCGGCGGCATCGTCGGCGGCGCGCTCGGCGGGCTGGCGGCCGACATCGCGACGGGCGGCCTCTCCTTCGGCGGCGGCACCGTCGCCGGCGCCATCCTCGGCGCCGCCGGCCTCGGCGGTCTGGCGTGGGGCTTCGAGCTGCTCGGCGCCGGCGGCGCGCCGCGCGTGGCGTGGGCGCCCGCGTTCCTGGAGCGCCTCGTCGGAGACACGCTGCTGCGCTACCTCGCGGTCGCCCATTTCGGGCGCGGCGCGGGCGCCTTTCGCTCGCGCGAGGCCCCCGCGCCGTGGCGCGACGCCGTGCGCCGCGCGCTCGTGCCGCAGCGCGCCGCGCTGCGCGACGCGTTCGAGCGCGCGCACGCGCAGGCGGGCCCCGACGCGAGTCGCGAGGCGGCCCACGACCTGGCGCCGCGGCTCGACACGGCCGTGCGCGCAGCGCTCGTCGAGCTGTATCCCGAGAGCGCGGCGCTGCTGGCTCCGCCTGCCTAGGCCTGCGCGACGATCGGGACGGCGCGCGGCTCGACCTCGATGCGGATCGGCGTGGTGCCCCAGGCGTCGCCGTCGACCTCGACCGGCACGGCCTCGTCCGCGTCGATCTCGATGCGCGTCGCCGGGCGGGCCACGACCTGCGGCAGCGACGCCAGCGTGCCGCGGAAGGCGGGCCACACGTAGCGCACCAGATCGACGCGGCGCGCGCGGCGGAACAGGCACACGTCGAGGTGTCCCGAGTCGCAGCGCGCGTCCGCCGGGACGCGCATGATGCCGCCGTAGCAGTGCAGGTTGCCGACCACCGCGAAGCCGCACTCGATCGGCGCACCGCCGTCGAGCCGCACCGCGAGGCGCGGTGGCCGATAGCGCGCCAGCGTGCGCAGGATCGGCAGCACGTAGCCGCGGAAGCCGAGGCGGCCGTGGCGTCTGCGGCGCACCGCCTCCGTCACCATCGCGTCGAAGCCGACGCCGACTACGCCGAGGAAGCGCATGCCGTCGATGCGTCCCATGTCGATGCGCCGCAGCGGATGCGCGTCGATCAGCGCGGCCAGCGCGGCGGGGGCGCGCGGGATCGCGAGCTCGCGCGCCAGCATGTTGGCGGTGCCGAGCGCCATCGGGACGAGTGGCGTGCCGCGCGGGTCGGCGAGCCCGTTCAGCACCTCGTTCAGCGTGCCGTCGCCCCCCGCGACGACGATGCAGTCGACCTCGCCCTCGCGCTCGGCCGCGCGGCGGCGCGCATCGCCCGGCTTCGCGGTGAGGAACCACTCGACCTCGTGCCCGCGCTCCTCGAGCAGGCGGACCAGGGCCTCCGCGCGGCGGCGGGCGCGGCCGGCTCCCGCCGCGGGGTTTCCGATCACGAGGATGCGCACGCGCCGACTAGGGAGCAGCGGCGGCGCGGGCGCGCCCGACCGCGTGAGCGCGCCAGGCGAGGCCGGCGACCCCGGCGACGGCCAGCGCCACGCTCAGCACCTGGTTGCTGGAGATCGCCACGCCGCCGGCGCGCAGCCACACCACCGACGGCTCGCTGTAGCGCACCAGCTCGAGGGCGAAGCGCTCGAGACCCAGGGCGGCGACGAGGGCGAAGAAGACGGCGCCGTCGAACGGCCTGCGCGCCAGCAGCGCTGAGAGGGCGGCGAAGGTCGCGAAGGCGATCAGCGACGCGTAGAGCTGCGCCGGGTGGATCGCGATGTCGGGAAAGGTCTGGCCGGCGCCGCTCGCGGCCGGGAAGTGCAGGCACCACGGGAAGCTGCACGGAAGCCCGTAGCAGCAGCCGTTCAGGAAGCAGCCGATCCGCGTGATGCCCTCGCCGAGCGCGACCGAGGGCGCCAGCACGTCGGCGCTGCGCAGCACCGGCATCCCGCGCGCGCGCAGGTAGGCGAGGCTCGATGCGGTCGCCAGCAGCACGCCGCCCAGCACCGAGAGGCCCGCCAGCCCGAAGCGACCGAAGCGGAACGGATTGAGCGCGTCGGTCCAGCTGCCGTGGGGCGGCCGGAACAGCTCGAGGTGCGTCGCGACCCAGAGCGCGCGGGCGCCGACCAGCGACGTCACCAGGATGATCATGCAGGCGTCGATCAGGGGCTCGTCGTCGAGGCCGATCGCGCGCGCGCGGCGGCGCGCGACCGCGATGCCGGCCGCGAAGGCCAGCATCAGCGCGACGCCATAGCTCGTGACCTCATAGCTGCCGATGCGGAACAGGATGGGGTGCACGCGGCGAAGATCGCATGGGCGCGGAGGCGGCGCGAGGCCTGCGTGCCCGGTAGCCTACGCCGCGCCATGGCGCAGCAGCCGCCGCCCTCGCGCGAGTCCGACCGCGACTTCGTCGCGCGCGCCGCACGCTGGGCGATCGTCGCGGGGGTGACGGTCGCCGTCGGGCTCGCGCTGCTCTGGGTGCTGAAGGCCGCACTCACGCCGCTCGCCACCGCCTTCGTGATCGCGTACCTGCTCGATCCGGTGATCGACCGCTTCGAGCGCCACCGCGTGCGGCGCAGCATCGCGATCTTCGCGCTGCTCGCGCTGCTCGGCGGCGGCCTGGCGGTCTTCGGGCTCTTCGTGGTCCCGCGGCTGCAGCGCGAGGTGGGCGCGCTGGCGGAGCGCATGCCCGGCTACCTCGAGCAGCTCACCACGATCGTGATCCCCCAGATCGAGCAGCGCTTCGGCGTGCACCTGCCCCACACCTTCGCCGACCTGATCGCGCGGGTGCGCAGCGGCGAGATCCCGCTGCCGCTCGAGGCGCTGCGCAAGCTGCTCGCGGATGCGCTCGGCTACGTGACCGGCACCGTCTCGGCGCTGATCGGCGTCCTGGTGATCCCGATCCTCGCCTACTACGGGCTCGTCGAGTTCGACCATCTGGTGGCGCGCGCCGCGGAGTGGATCCCGCCGCGACACCGACCCTATGTCACCGAGAAGGCGCGCACCGTCGACCGCCTCGTCTCGGGCTTCCTGCGCGGACAGTTGCTGGTCGCCGCCACGCTCGGCCTGCTCTACGCCGTCGGCTTCTCGCTGATCGGGATCGACCTCGCGGTGGGCGTCGGCCTGCTGGCCGGGGCGCTGGCGCTCGTCCCCTACCTCGGCAGCGCGGTGGCGCTCGGCTCCGCGTCGATCCTCAGCGTCCTCAAGTTCGGGATCGACGGGCACCTGTTCGCGGTGTTCCTGTGGTACGCGCTGTGCCAGAGCCTGGAGGGCTTCGTGCTGACGCCGCGCATCGTGGGCCAGAGCGTGGGGCTGCACCCGGCGGTCGTGATCGTGGCGCTCCTGATCGGCGGTGACCTGTTCGGCTTCCTGGGCCTGCTGATCGCCGTCCCCGGCGCCGCGGTCGTCAAGGTCTTCGTCGCCGAGGCGCTCGACGCCTACCGCCGTTCGTCGCTGTTCGCCGAGCCGGGGGAAGGCTAGACGCGCGCGAACTTCGGCGGGCGCTTCTCGAGGAACGACATCACGCCCTCGCGGAAGTCGGGGCGGTCGAAGCTCTCGATCATCAGCTGGATGGCTTCCTTCTCGGCGTGGCCGAGCGATTCGGTCAGGTGCTGCCAGACCTGGCGCTTCATGACGCGCAGCGATGCCGGCGAGCAGTTGGCCGCGACGTCCTCCGCCCACTCTCGGGTCGCCTTCATGAGATCGTCGTGCGGCACCACGCGGTTCACCAGGCCGATGCGCTCGGCCTCCGCAGCCCCGACCTTGCGCGCCGAGAACAAGAGGTCGAGGGCGTGCGCCGGGCCCACCAGGCGCGGCAGCAGCCAGGAGATGCCCCACTCGGCGACCAGGCCGCGGCGCGAGAAGGCCGTGGTGAAGACGGCCTGGTCGGAGGCGAAGCGCAGGTCGGCGCACAGCGCGATCGGCACCGCCATGCCGGCGCACGCGCCGTTGATCGCGGCCACCACCGGCTTGCGGATCGACATCAAGTAGGTGTAGGTGCCGCGGAACGACTCGCCGACCGACGGGTCGCCGGGGTCCGCGGCCAGGCCCTCCGGCACCGACGTCGAGCGATTCCCCTCGCTGATCGAGCGCAGCCGCTTCAGGTCGGCGCCCGCGCAGAAGCCGCGGCCGGCGCCGGTCAGCACGATCACGACGACGCGGCGATCGGCCTCGGCCTGCGCCATCGCGTGCTTCACCTCGGCCGCCATGTGGTCGGTCCAGGCGTTGAGCCGCTGCGGTCGATTCAGCGTGATGGTCGCGATCGGGTCGGCGACCTCGTAGAGGATCTCCTGGTACATCGCGGCCTCCATCGCCGACGCGCGGGTCGGCCTGCTAGCCCGCCAGCCCCGCCTCGCCGAGGCGCTCCTCGAGCAGCGGGATGCGGTCGTAGCCCCAGAACAGCTCGCCCCGGAACACGAAGATCGGCACGCCGAAGACGCGGTCGGCGTGGCCGTCCTCGATGTGCCCTTCGAGGTCGCGCGGCCCCTCGCCGGCGAGATAGCGCCGGTAGCCGTCGCGCGATGCGCCGAGCTCGCCGAGCAGGTCCGCGATCCGATCGGGCTCGTCGATCTCGAGCGCGCGCTCGAAGAAGCCCCGGAATACGCGCTCGGTGTAGCGCCGGAACAGCCCTGCGCGCTGGGCGTAGAGGCCGCCGATCAGCGACGGCGTCGAGTCGTAGATCTTCTGCGGCCCCATGATCTTGAAGCCGCCGCGCCGGTTCGCCCAGCGGCGCGCGTCCATGTAGGAGTACTTCGCCTTCCAATCGGAGTAGACGCTGCGCTGGCCGGGGCCCTTGATGCGCAGCACGAAGGGCTTCCACACCACGTCGACGGCGAAGCGCTGGGGCAGGGCGAAGGCCGGCTCGGCCGCGAGGTACGTGAAGGGGCTCTTGTAGTCGAAGTAGAGCTTGACGGCCTCGCGCTGCACGGGCTCCTCGATCCGGAGGTCGGCGCAGGGAGCGTAACGGCCTCCGCCCGGCGGCGCTGCGCGCGAGCCCCCGGAAAATCGCATTCGCTCGCCGTGCCGGGACCTTGCGCCCCCTTGCTGCGTCGCGCGCCCGGCTCGCCGCGATTTTTCTCGCGACGTCCGTCCCAGTTCCGTCCACTTACCGCCTGGAAGGCAGACCGTGTGATCTGCTACACGGGCCGCTTCGACTCGGATCACCGGACTCGGATCGGCGCGCTCTTCCCCCTGCGCATCAGGAGCCTCACCCGTGGGTCCCATCCAGCAATCGATCGCCGTCCTGCTCGCCTCGCTCGGCGTCGCGCTCGGCAACTGCTCCAACCAGCTGCACCTCGGCTTCGGCAACGCCCCCTTCTGGGTGGCGCCCGCTCCGAAGCAGCTCTCGCAGATCGGCGATCTCGCTGCGGTGCTGCGGCTCCCGATCGGCTTCGTGCCGGGATCGCTCGTCGCGACGCTCGACGGACAGGACGTGAGCCCCGACTTCGGCGTCGCCGGCCATCTGGCGAACGCGACGCTGCACGTCCCGGCCACGGGCGCCCACGCGCTGCACGCAAGCGTCCAGGTGGGGTTCCACGGCTTCAAGCAGGAGCGCCACGCCGACGTCGCCTTCCAGACCGTCGACTGGCCCCACGCCGATCAGTGCGAGGTGCTGAACGCCCTCGACTGCCTGCTCCCGTATCCCTCGTCGCGATTCCTGGCGCACGCCGACACGCCCACCGGCTACCGCGTCGATTTCCCCGAAGGCCTGATGCCCTCGATCCTGAACGCCGACCTCGGCGAGAAGCGCCCCCTCGACCCGGCGCCGTACCGCGCGCTCGACGGCTTCAGCCCCGCCGTGCAGGTGCTGATGCACTTCCCGGGCCTGGTGGACCCCGTGCAGTCGCACGCGTCGCGCCTGCTGCCCGAGACGCGGAGCTACGACGAGACGTCGCTCGCGCCGGACAGCCCGACGCTGCTGATCGACGCCGAGACCGGCGAGCACGTGCTGCACTTCATCGAAGTCGACTCGCGCGCGACCAACAAGGCGGGCGTCGGGCTGCCGAACCAGCTCGTCTTCCTGCGCCCGGCCGAGCACCTGCGGCACGGGCACCGCTACATCGTGGCGGTGCGGCACCTCGTGCACCCGGACGGCACGCCGGTCGAGGCCGAGCCGGCCTTCGCCGCGCTTCGCGACCACACCCCGACCACGATCCAAGGGATCGAGTCGCGCCGCCTGCAGTTCGCGCGGATCTTCTGGAGCCTGCGCCGCGCCGGCCTGTCGCGGCGCGACCTCGGCGAGCTGGTGCTCGCCTTCGACTTCGTCGTCGCGAGCCAGCAGAACACCACCGGCGAGATGCTCTCGATGCGCGACCAGGCCTTCGCGTGGCTCGCCGCGCAGAGCGGCCCGACCTTCAGCGTCGATCCGGCCAAGAGCCAGGAGTTCGACTGCAGCGCCCCCGACCAGTTCCTGTGGCGACGCGTGGGCGGCACCTACCAGGTGCCGCTGTTCCTCTCGGTCGACCCCGCCGCGCACGCGGGCGACGTCGGCTACCTGCAGCTCGACGCGAACGGAGTGCCGCAGAGCTCGGCGCTCGAGAACGTGCCCTTCACGGTCCTGATCCCGTGCGCCGCGCAGCCGATCGGCGGGGAACCGCTGCGCCCGGTGGTGATCGGCCACGGGCTCGGCGGGACCGGCGAGAGCATGCTGCGCGGCATCGCCGACCAGGGCGGCAAGCTGGTGCTCGGCTCGAGCGGGTTCCGCAACATCCTCGGCGCCACGGACTGGCACGGCCTGTCCGGGCCGGATTTCGCGGGCGTCTTCACGCTCGAGGGCTTCCTCGGCGGGATCTTCAGCGACTTCGACCGCTTCCGCGCGCTGCCCGACCGGCTGCGCCAGTCCGAGGCCAACACGCTCGTGCTCGCGCGCATGATGCGCGACGGGCTGTTCAACCAGAGCCCGTGGTTCCAGCGCAGCGACGGCTCGGGCGTGCTGCCCGGCCGCGCGGAGCCCGAGTACTACTGGGGCGTGAGCCTCGGCGGCATCATGGGGCTGTTCTTCGGCTCGCTGACGCCGGACGTCGAACGCCTCAACATCGACGTCGGCGCCTCGAACTTCTCGATGCTGCTGGCGCGGGCCGAGCCCTTCCGCCCCTTCGAGGACACGCTGCTCTCGTTCCTGCAGCCGAACAAGTCGACGCAGGCGCAGATCATCCAGCTGATCGGCGAGCTGTGGACGCGCGGCGAGCCGGCCGGCTACGTGGCGCACGTCACCGGCCTGAACCCGCACGCGCCGCCGCTGCCCGGCTCGATCCCCAAGAAGATCATGCTGACCCTGGCGCGCTTCGATCACCAGGTCTCGAACCAGGCCTCGGAGATCGCGGCGCGCACGATGCGGCTGCCGAACCTGATCGGCTCCGCGGAGTTCGGGAAGCCCGGCATTCCCGACCTCCCCGGCCCGCTCGATTCGGCCGTCATCTACTACGACCCGGGTGGGCTCGTGCCCGGCGTGGACGACGCCTTCATCCCGCCGCTCGCGGATCTCTTCGTCGGGATCAACCAGTGCGATCCGCACGCCGAGACGCTGACGATCCCGGCACAGCTGGATCAGCTCGCGGCCTTCTTCCAGCCGGACGGGCAGCTGACGAACCTGTGCGACGGGCTCTGCGACGGGCACGACTCGCACGGCAACTTCCTGCCCTACGAGATCCCGCACGGCAACGCGGCGCCGTGTCACCCGTGACGGCTACTCGTCGGTGACGCAGCCCTCGGAGGCGGAGCGCACGCTGCGCACGTAGCGGCCGAGCGCGCCGCGCGTCGCCTTGGGCGGCGGCGCGCTCCACGCGGCGCGCCGCCGCGCCAGCTCGCCGGCGTCGAGCTCGACGTCGAGGGTGCGCTGCTTGGCGTCGATCGAGATCCGGTCGCCGTCGCGCAGCAGCGCGATCGGGCCGCCTTCCTGCGCCTCGGGCACCACGTGCCCGATGATGAAGCCGTGCGAGCCGCCCGAGAAGCGGCCGTCGGTGATCAGCGCCACGTGCTGGCCGAGGCCCGCGCCCATCAGCATCGAGGTCGGCGTCAGCATCTCGGGCATGCCGGGACCGCCCTTCGGGCCCTCGTAGCGGATCACCACGACGGAGCCCTTGCGGATCGCGCCGCGCTCAGCGGCGGCGAGCATGTCCTCTTCGCGGTCGAAGACCTGCGCCGGGCCCGAGAAGCTGAGCCCTTCCTTGCCCGTGATCTTCGCGACCGCGCCGCCGGGCGCGAGGCTGCCGCGCAGGATCGCGATGTGGCCGGTCGGCTTGATCGGGTCGTCCCAGGGCCGGATCACGTCCTGCCCCGCGCGCAGGCCCGGCGCCTCGGCGAGGTTCTCGGCGAGCGTACGGCCGGTCACCGTGATGCAGCCGCCGTCGAGCGCCCCCTTCTCGAGCAGGTACTTCATCACGGCGGGGATGCCGCCGACGCGGTGCACGTCCTCCATCACGTAGCGGCCGCTCGGCTTCAGGTCGGCGAGCAGCGGCACGCGGTCGCTCACCGCCTGGAAGTCGTCGATGCCGAGCGACACGCCGGCGGCGCGCGCCATCGCGATCAGGTGCAGCACGGCGTTGGTGGAGCCCCCGAGCGCCGTCACCACCGCGATCGCGTTCTCGAAGGCGCGCCGCGTCATGATCCGGCGCGGCGTCAGCTCGAGCTCGAGGAGCCGGCGGATCGCCGCGCCCGCACGCCGGCACTCGTCGAGCTTGCCGGGGTCCTCGGCGGGCGTCGACGCGCTCCCGGGCAGCGACATGCCGAGCGCCTCGATGGCGGAGGCCATCGTGTTCGCGGTGTACATGCCGCCGCAAGCGCCGGCACCGGGACAGGCGTGGCGCACGACGTCGAAGCGCGCCTCCTCGTCGATGCGGTGCGCGACGAACTCACCGTAGGACTGGAACGCCGAGACGATGTCGAGCGGCTCGCCGCGCCGGCTGCGCCCGGGCTTGATCGTGCCGCCGTAGACCATCAGCGCGGGGCGATCGAGGCGCGCCATCGCGATCAGGCAGCCGGGCATGTTCTTGTCGCAGCCCGGGATCGCCACCAGCGCGTCGTACCACTGCGCGCCCATCACCGTCTCGATCGAATCGGCGATCAGGTCGCGCGAGGGCAGCGAATAGCTCATGCCGTCGGTGCCCATCGAGATGCCGTCCGAGACGCCGATGGTGTTGAAGCGCATGCCGACGAGGCCGGCGGCGACGACGCCTTCCTTGACGTGCGCCGCGAGATCGTTCAAGTGCATGTTGCAGGAGTTGCCCTCGTACCAGACGCTCGCGATGCCGACCTGCGCCTTCGCCATGTCCGCCTCGTCGAGCCCGGTGGCGTAGAGCATGGCCTGCGAGGCGCCCTGGGACTTGGGCTGGGTGATGCGTCGCGAGATGCGGTTCAGGGGCTCGCCCATCGTCGATGGCTCCGGCTCGATCGAGAACGGAGCCCAGTCTAGCAGGCGCGTCGGGCGCGCTTCCGGCGCCCGGCGAGCGCCGCGAGCGGGCCGAGACAGGCGATGGCGAGCGCGCCCGCGCCCGGCTCGGGTACCGGCGTGAGCTGCACGTTGGCGTCGCGGCTCACGAGCTTCGCGGTCACGGTGTGGCTCGCGTCGCAGGCCAGGTGCGCGGCCGGCAGCGGGCCCGAGGGGTGCGCGAGGCTGGTCGCGCAGTCCGTCTGCACGGTCACCACGACGTCGGCGTGATCGTCGGGACGAATTCCGAGAGGCTCGTCGTTCGGGGAACCCGAGAGCATGCAGACCTGCGCCGTCGGGGTGCTCGCGTCGACGCAGAGGAAGCCGAGATCCCCGCTCACGCCGGGGGGATCCTCGTTGCTGGATCCCAGTGAGAGCGTGACGAAATGGAAGAACGGCGCGCCCTGGACGTCGAGGGTGATCTGGAGGGAGACGTGCTGCACGATGCTCGGATCGAGGCCCTTGGAGGCCGAGAGCATCGCGTGGACGCTCGGAACCTGGAGGGTCACGGGAAGCCCTTGCGGGTAGTCGCTCATCGTGGCGCCGTTGAGGAAGTCGACGCGATAGAGGAGCGACGCGGCGCCCATCCCTTCGCTCGCGACCGTTGCGCTCGCGTTCGCCGTGACGGCCGACTGGTCCACGTGAGAAGCGGCGCCGGTCGTGTCCACCAGCTCGGGCATTTGCGGCAGGTCCGCCGACGCGCTGCCATCGCCGGTCGCGCCCTGGCCGAGGTCGCCCGAGCGGCTCGCGATGCTCGGAATGGTCGAAGCGCCGAGGAAGGCTTCGATCGGACCGGCCGCCGGCGACAGATACGCCGCCGAGCGCGGCCGCGTCGCGCGGAGCGGTGGGACGGGCTCCAGGACGACGCTCGGGGAGGAGCTCCCGAGGTACGCCGAAGTGTCGCCGGAATCGACCTCGCACGAAGCATCCGCCAGGAAGGTCGCCACCAAGGAGTACTGCCCCTTCGTGTTCGCCTCGCAGAACAGGTGGGAGCGCACCATCGCCACCCATCCGAGCAGCGTGAAGTCGGTCTGGAAGGTGTGATCGATCGCGAAGCGCGCCGTCGTACCGCTGGTCTGGTCGATGTAGAGCGTCGGGTCCCCGTTCGCGAGCGAATACCCGATGAAGTCCGACGTCACCTTGCCGAGGCTGGCTGCGTTCGCGCTGCCCACGGCGGGCGACGCGGTGGCGTTGATTCCGACCTGGGCGAAGTTCTCAGCCTGGTTCGGAGTGCTCCCGAAATCGGTCGCGGCGGTGATCGTGCCGTGCAGGTTCGCATACAAGGTGGCCGGCGACTGGGCCGTCGCCGCCGGGCCCTTGACCTGGTAGAGCAGCACGCCGTTCGCCTCGGCGTAGGAATCGAACGTCGGCCCGACGAAGTCGCCCCCCGGACAGGTGGCGTGCGCGAACGCGCGCTCGATCAGGGCGGTGGCGGACGGCATGCCCTCGCCAGCGACGCCGCCGGCGCTTCCGTAGCACGGGTCGAAGCTGACCGGCGGGGCCGGGGCGTTGAACGAATCCGAGAGCGAAACGGGCTGGGGTCCGGCTGCAACGGTGACGGACGACCCATTCCCGCCGATCGGCGTGCTCACGTCGAAGACGAGCCCGACGTCCGGCTGGTCCGATCGGGCCGGCGCAGCGATGCCGACGGCCGCAGCGACGACGGCGATCCGAACGGCGACCCGGGTAGGGTTCATGCGGGCCTCCGAGGCTGGATCTTGCTCCCCGCTACCCCTCGAGGTCAAGCGCTAGCATGCGCCCCCATGCGCACGGCCTTGCTCGTACACGGCGCCTGGCACGGTGCCTGGTGCTGGGAGAGGGTGGCGCGCGCGCTCCGTGCGCGCGGCCTGCGCTGCATCGTGCCGGAGCTACCGTTGACCTCGTTGCGCGACGACGTCGCGATCGTGTCGGATGCGATCCGCCGTCACGTCGACGGGCCGCTCCTGGTCTGCGGTCACTCCTACGGAGGCGTCGTCATCACGCAGGGCGCTGCCGAAGCCGCCGGCGCCGCGCACCTGGTCTACCTCGCCGGCTTCGTGCCTGATGAAGGCGAGAGCCTGGGCTCGCTGATCGTGCAGGGCCCGCCGACCGCGCTCGTCCCGGCGATCGTATTCGGCTCGGACCAGAGCAGCACGATCGACCCGGCCCAGGCGCCCGACGTCTTCTATCACGACTGCACGCCCGAGGTCGCGCGCGATGCCAAGCGCCGGCTGCGGGCGTACGGCGCTGCGTGCTTCCAGACCCCCGTCGACCGCGTGGCGTGGCGCGAGATCCCGTCGACCTACATCGTCTGCAGCGACGACCGCGCCATCCACCCCGACGCGCAGCGGCGCATGGGCGCCCGCGCGGGGCGCGTCATCGAGATGCCCGGCAGCCACTCGCCGTTCCTGGCGCAGCCCGAGCGCCTCTCCGCGCTGATCGCCGGCACCGGCTCGGAGCGCTAGCAGCAGCCGGCGGCGGCGCGCAGGAAGCTCTCGATCCGCGCGTTCGCGCGCGCGGCGAGCGGGATCGGGAACGCGTTGAAGCCGTGCACGCCGCCGGGGTAGACCGCGAGCTCGGCGGGGCTGCCCGCGGCGGTCCAGCGCGCGTGCATGAACAGCGAGTCGTCGAGCAGCGGGTCCAGCGTACCGACCGTGAAGAGCGCGGGCGGCAGGCCCTCCAGATCGGCGTAGAGCGGCGACACGTCGGGGTGGCGGCGCAGCTCGGGCGCCACGAAGTTCGCGGTGCACCACTCGATGATCGGCGTCGAGAGGATCACGTTGCGCTCGCCCCAGCGCCGCGCGCTCGGCGTGAGCGACAGGTCGAAGGCGCCGAACGAGAGGTTCGCGGCGGCGAAGCCGGTGAAGCCGTGCCGGTCGCGCAGGCGCAGCAGCGTCACCACGGCCAGCTGCGCACCCGCCGACTCTCCGCCGATCAGCAGCCGGTCCGTCCCGAACTCGCGTTTCGCGTGCTCGGCGAGCCAGAGCGCGGCTGCCTCGCAATCGTCGGGCCCGGCCGGATACGGGTGCTCGGGCGCGAGCCGATAGTCGACGCTCACCACCGCGAGGCCGCAGCCGCGCGCGATGCGGAGGTTCCACACGTCCATGTGGTGGGAGGCGCCGAGCGTCCAGCCGCCGCCGTGCAGGTGCAGGTAGACGCCGCGCGGCGCGTCGGGCGCGATCACGCGCACCGGCACCTCGCCGACGGGACCCGGCAGCGCGCGCACGCGCGCCTCCTCGACGGTCTCGATCGGACCCCAGATGCCTTCGCCGCGCTCGCGTTCGGCGCGGACCTCGGCCGGGCTGCGCAAGTGGATCGACTTGGTCCGCGCGAGCACCGCCTCGATCGCCGCGTTCAGCCGCGCCGTCTCGGGCTCGATTGCGGCGGGATCGAACGGGTCCGGGCGCGCAGGGTCGGTCATCGACGTCCTCCGTCCGACGCGGCGGAGAGCGTACCAGAGGAGGGCACCCGCGCGCCGTGCGGCGGATCGATCGCCGGCTTCGTACTCTACGCCGCCGATGGAAGCCCGAACGCTCGCGATCGGCGTGGCGCTGGCGCTCGCCTCCGCGGTGCGCGCCGACCCGTTCGCCGTGCAGGCGATCGCGAGCAGCGGACGCGCGGTGGCGGCCGAGATCGCCGATCTCGACGGTGACGGGCGCGCCGATCTCCTGGTGATCGCCGTCTCCGGCGTGCCGCCCGACGAGACGCGCGCGATCCGCGTCCACTTCCAGGATCCCGACGGCCGGCTCCCGGGCGCGCCGAGCTGGGAGGCGCCGCTGCCGCGCGCCGCCGCGGTCTACGACGTCGCCGACGTCGACGCGCAGCCGGGCGCCGAGCTGGTGCTGCTCGAGCGCGACGGGCTCGCGGTGCTCTCGCTCGCGTCCCGCGTACCGCGCTGGCGGGAGATCCTGTCGCCGTCGACGCCGACCGCCGCGGTGCTGCCCGACGAGCGCGGCATCGAACGCGTGCGGCTGGTGCGCCCGGCGCTCGGCGGGGTGCGCTTCCTCGTGCCGGGGCTCGGCGAGGCGGCGGTGCTCGGGCCCGACGGCGAGGTGCTCGGCCGCCTGCGCGTCGGGGGGCGCGCCAACTACTTCGCGATGCCGCGGCCCGGTCCGCTCGTGAGCGAGAGCGAGATCGATCTCTATCTCGACGTGCCGCACCTCGACGTCGCCGACGTCGACGGCGACGGACGCGCCGACGTCGTCTCCTCGACGCGCCACGCGCTGCGCGTCTTCCGCCAGCGCCCCGATGGGCGCTTCCCGAGCGAGCCGGACGGCGAGCTGCCGCTGCGGCTGATCTCGGCGGACGACCACGTGCGCAACTCGGGCTCGGTGCGGGTGGCGTTGGCCGACGTCGACGGCGACGGGCGCGCCGATCTGCTGGTCACGCGGGCGAGCGGCGGCGTGCTGCGCGCCGTCACCCAGACGCGCATCCACCGCAATCGCGACGGCGGCTGGGACCTGGCGCATCCCGACCAGATCTACGAGAACCGCGGCGGCGTGGTCGTCGACCAGCTCGTCGATCTGGACGGCGACGGGCGGCCCGAGCTGATGCGCGCCTTCACGCCGCTCGGCCTGGTCGACCTGGCGCAGTTCTTCCTGCAGCGCGCGATCCACGCCGACGCGTCGGTCTACCGCGCCGAAGCCGACGGGCGCTTCGCGACCAAGCCCGCCTACGAGCGCGACTTCCGCCTCGGCATGAACTTCGAGACGATGCGGCTGCGCGGCTTCGTCCCGACGCTCGAGGCCGACGTGAACGGCGACGGCCAGCGCGATCTGGTGGCGTCGGGCGACGGGGCCGCCATCGAGGTGTACCTGGGCGGGCCCGAGTACCGGTTCGCGCAGCGCCAGGCGCGCCAGGAGCTCGACAGCGGCGGTCGCGCCAGCTTCGGGGACCTCGACGGCGACGGGCTGTCCGACCTCGCGATCTACGACCCGCGCCGCGCCGACGTGCCGGTCCGCGTCCTGCACAACCTGGGCGAGCTGCCGGGCACGCCGCCCGGCATGCGGGCGCGCTGAACGGCTAGCGTCCCTTCCACTTGTCGCGGGTCGGGGACGTTCTTGACTTCGTTGACTTCGCGCCGGTCGGGGACGTTCTTGACCTCAGTCGCGCCGACTCTCTCGGCTGCACGCGTGGCTAGCGTCCCGGGAAGTCAAGGACGTCCCCCAACGCAGGGAAGTCAAGAACGTCCCCACCGCGGTCCGCTGAGCGGCTAGCGTCCCTTCCAGTTCGGCTTGCGCTTCTGCGCGAACGCGAGCGGGCCTTCGCGGAAGTCCTCGCTGCGCACGAGCGTACCGATGGCGTCGTAGTGCGCCGTCATCGCCTCCTCGAGCGACGCGTGCGCGAGTCCTTCGAGGGTCACCTGGCGCGTCGCGCGCACCGACACCGGCGAGCACTCGAGGATCGCATCCGCCCAGCGGCGCGCGGCCGCGGCGAGCTGGCCGGCGGGAACCACCTCGTTCACGATACCGAGCCGCAGCGCCTCCACCGCATCGACCCGGCGGCCGGTCAGCAGCATGCCGAGCGCGTGCTTGAGCCCGATCTGGCGCGGCAGGCGGTGCAGGCCGCCCGCCAGCGCCGCCAGCCCGACGCGCGGCTCGGGCAGGGCGAAGACGGCGCGCTCGGAGGCGATCGCGAGGTCGCAGGCGAGCACGATCTCGAAGCCACCGCCCATCGCCAGACCGTTCACCGCCGCGATCACCGGCTTGCGGGCGGCGAAGCGCGAGGTGAGCCCGGCGAAGCCGCTGGCGGGCCACTCGAGCTTGTTGCCCGCGGCCTGGTACTTGAGATCGTTCCCGGCGCAGAAGGCCTTCTCGCCCGCGCCGGTCACGATCGCCACCCACAGCTCCGGATCTTCCTCGAAGGCGTCGAAGACCGCGGCGAGCTCGGCGCTCGCCGGAGGGTGGATCGCGTTCATCACCTCGGGACGGGCGATCGTGACGGTCAGGACGTGGCCGTCGCGCTCCACGCGGCAGAACTCGGGATCGGCCATGGCTCTCCTCCGAACGGACACTACCGACGAAGCACGGCGTCGACCAACCACTCGACCAGCGCCGCACCGACCCAGGAGCCCAGCCCGAGCACCAGGTAGAACGCGAGGCGTAGCAGCGTCGAGGTGTCGATCGGCCACTCGCTGACCGACTCGATGCGGCCCTCGTAGGCGAGGAGGTCGGCGAGGCGGCCGCCAGCGGTCGGCTCGGGCGCGAACGCGCGCTCGCGCGCGTCGCGCAGCGCCGTTCGCACGCGCTCGAGCTCCGCGCGCTTGCGCTCGCGCATCCGGCGGTGCGCGCCGAGCAGCGGCAAGAGGAACGCCGCGACGCCGAAGCCCGCGAGGTTCACCAGGGCCAGCGGCATCAAGCGCGTCGCCCAGCCCTTGCCGAAGTACGAGAGCGACAGGAACGCCGCAAGCAGCATCCAGAACGACACGTTGCGCAACGCTCGGCGCCCGAACGGGGCGAGCGGGGCGCGGTCCAGGAGGTCCAGCGAAGCGAGGTGGTCGCCGAGCCGCGAGAAGCGGTGCCCGAGCATCAGCTCGAGCAGCATGGCGCGACCGACCACCCACCAGTTCGCGAAGTTGCGCACCCCCAGCCAGACGACCGACGCATGGTTCCAGCCCGGGAAGTGCCCGCCCGCCCACATCTCGGGTGTCAACACGGTGGCGAGTGCGGAGAACAGACCGAACACGATGCCCATGATCTGCAGCGCGACCGGCCGGTAGGTCAGAATCTCGCGGCGCAGGGCCTCGAGATCCGGAGCCGCGAGTGCCAGCGCGGGGCGAAGCGCCTCGAAGTCGCGGAGCGCCCCGCGCACGGAGGCCGCCGAGATGGCCAGCGTGAAGCCCAGGAACAGATCCTGGATCGCCTCGGCGAGGCTCCCTTGGAAGGCGAGGCCACCGAGCTGTCCCGGCGCCGCGCCGAACCGCGCGGTGTAGGCGAGGAACACCGCGAACAGCACCGCGCCGATCGCCACGCCCGCCCAGAAGGCGGGCAGCGGCAACTGCTCGAAGAGCCGCAGCTCCCACGGCGTCCTCGGATGCAGCTTGATGCGCGGGGCGCCCACGCGGCCGGAGCGTAACACGATAGACTCGCGCGCCATGTCGAGCGATCGCGTCGAGGACTGGTCGGGGCGCACCGTCGCGTGCTTCGGCGCCCACCCCGACGACGACCTGCACGCCGCCGGCACCTTCGCGCGGCTGGTGCGCGCCGGCAACGCGGTGCACCTCGTCATCTACACCAACGACGACAAGGGCTCACGCGACCGCAGCATGACCGGCGAGCGCCTGGCGCGTATCCGTCGCGCCGAGCAGGAGGCCGCCGCGGCCTGCCTGGGCATTCCGAAGCAGAACCTGCACTGGCTCGGCCACCGCGACGGCGAGCTCGAGTACGTCGATCGCCGGCTGCTGGTGCGCCAGGTGACGGCGACGATCCGCCGCCTGCGGCCCGACGCGCTGTTCTCCTTCGACCCCGGCGCGCGCTTCGAGCAGTGGCACAAGAGCGACCACCGGAGCGCCGCCTTCGTCACCGCCGACGCCGTGCGCGCGGCGCCCTGGCATCTCTACTTCCCGGAGCTGCTCGACGATGGGCTCGAGCCGTTCGAGGTGCCGGTCTGCTTCTTCTACGACTCCCACGAGCCGAACTACTTCGTCGACGTGAGCGATACGCTGCAGGCGAAGATCGACGCCTTCTGCTGTCACGTCTCCCAGTTCGGCCGCCGCCAGGCCGCCTACCAGCCCGAGCTGCATCCCGACGACCGCGCGGGCTTCGAGCGCGCGATCCGCGCCCACTGCGCGAAGCTCGGGGAGCCCCAAGGCATGGCCGCGGCCGAGGCCTTCCGCCGTTCGACGGATCACTGAGCGCAGCCGGAGAGCCAGAGATCGACGGCGCGCTCCACGCCGCGCGGGCGGAACGGCAGCGTCACGCTGCGGCCCGCGCGCGCCGAGGCGTAGGCGGCGTACAGGATCTCCAGCACCGCGAGGCCGTCGGCGCCGGACTCCTCGGGCGTCTCGCCGCAACGGAAGCAGTCGAGGAAGTGACCGAGCTCCTGCGGGTAGCCGTTCTCCCAGAGCCAGTCCGCCGGAGGCGTCGACCAGCCGGCCGCGGGGGGACCGCCCGGCAGGCCGTCCCGCGTGTAGGCGCGCAGCCCGGTGCCCTGGAGCAGGTCCGCCTCGACGAAGCCGCGCGCCCCCCACACCTCGAGGCGCGACTGCATCCCGCCCTCCAGCGCCCACGACGCCTCGACGAGCCCCGACACCCCGCCCGCGAACTCGAGGTGCAGCACGGCGTGGTCCTCGAGCTCGCCCCTCTCGGCGTGCGCGCCGCGCGCGAGGTGCGCGCTCACGCGGGTCACGGCGGGCTTGCCGAGCAGCCAGCGCAGGCACTCGACGGAGTGGCACGCCATGTCCATCAGCACGCCCCCGCCGGCCTCCTCGCGCGTGAAGAACCACGGCGAGTGGGGACCGGCGTGCGCCTCGCGCTGCGTCACGTAGTGCGGGCCACCGAGTGCGCCCGCGCGGAGCAGCTCGCGTACGCGGGCGAACTTCGGGGCGAAGGGCAGCTCCTCGGCATAGGCGAGCCCGACGCCGGCGCGCCGCGCGGCCTCCACCAACGCCTCGCCCTGCTCGAGCGAGACGGCGAGCGGCTTCTCCACGATCACGTGCTTGCCGGCGCGGGCGGCCGCGATCGCATGCTCGGCGTGCAGGAAGTTCGGCGAGTTGACGCACACGACGTCGACGGCCGCGATCAGCTCGTCGACCCGGTCGGTGGCCAGCTCCAGGCCGAACTCCTCCGCCAGGCGCCTCGCATGCGCGCGCGTGCGCGACCAGACCGCCACCACCCGGCCTTGGGGCACGCGCGCGAGCGCCGCGAGATAGGTGCGCGAGATCCAGCCGGCGCCGAGCAGGCCGACGCGGAACGCCGTCATGCGCCGCCCTTCGCGCCCGCCAGCTCCTTCGCGTGGGCCTGCACCTTGGCGAAGGCAGCGGCCAGGTCCTCGACGTCCTCGGAGGAGCCGAGGAAGAGCTCGTGGGGAAGCCAGATCGCCTCGCGGTAGGCGGCGTGGCCTGCCACCGGGAAGTCGCGTCGCAGCGCGACGCCGGCGCGCGCCAGCGGGTTGGTCTTCGGGTCCATCGCGAACAGGGGGTCGTCGGGCAGCGGCACGTAGAAGCGGCCTCGGGCGGGCACGCCCTCCGCCCGCAAGGCGCGCAGCATGGCGTCGCGCGCGACGCCGGCGAAGACGTCCGGCTCGTAGCGCAACACGTACTGATAGACGGTGCGCTGCGTCAGGCGCTCGTCGCGCGCGAGCGGGCGCAGGCCCGGGATCGCCTCGAGCCGCTTCTCGAACTCGGCGACGCGCGCCGCGCGCCGCTCGTGCTGGCCGGGCAGCCGCACGAGCTGCTCCGAGAGGATCGCCGCCTGCCACTCGCTCATGCGCGCGTTGGTGCCGAGCAGGCGCTCCGGGAACTCGTCGTAGCCGGCCTCCTTGCGCCCGCAGTTGACGAGCGAGTGCAGGCGCTGCGCGCAGGCTCGGTCGTCGGTGGTGACGGCGCCGCCTTCGCCCGCCGTGAGCAGCTTCGAGCTCTGCATCGAGAACGTGCCGAGCTGGCCGAGCGAGCCGGCGGGGCGGCCGCGCCAGCGCGCGCCGTGCGCGTGCGCGCAATCCTCGACGAGCAGCAGGCCGCGCCGCGCACAGAGCGCGGCGAGGCGGTCCATGTCGGCCATCGCGCAGGCGAGGTGCACCGCGACGACCGCCTGCGTGCGCGGGGTGAGCGCGGCTTCGACCTGCTCGGGGTCGAGGCAGTAGGTGTCGGGGCGCACGTCGACGAAGACGGGCACGCCCCCCGCCGCGACGATTCCGCTCGCGGTCCCCACGAAGGTGTAGGCCGTCGTGATCACCTCGGCGCCCGGCTCGAGGCGCGCCGCCTGCAGCGCCAGCGAGATCGCGACGGTGCCGTTGGCGCAGGGGACCGCGTGCGCGACCTCGACGTAGCGCGCGAAGCGCTCGGCGAAGCCACGCGCCTCGGTGTTGGGCGACGGGAAGCCGCCCCAACTCCGCGAGGCCAGCACGCGCTCCAGCGCGGCGCGCTCGGCGTCCCCGAACTCGGGCCACGCGGGCCAGGGCCGCGCCCGAACCGGCGGTCCGCCGAGAAGCGCGAGCCGCTCGCTCATGCGGCCTATGCTAACCGACCCGATCCCGGCGGCCGAACCGCCCGATCCAATGCCCCGCGACCGCTTCGAGGCGCTCGGCGTCGAGCCGATAGATTCGCTCGCGTCCGACCTTCTCGACACGCACGAGCCGCGCGCGCTCGAGCTGCTTGAGGTGACGCGTGGTGGTAGGCCAGCTGCACGCGAAGCGAGATGCGATCTCGCCGGCCGTCATGCTGCCGCGGTGGAACTTCAACACCAGCAGAATCTGCCGCCGCGAGGCATGGCCCAGCGCCGCGAAGACGTCCTCTAGATCTTCGAGCTCGCGCTTCGCATCACGCGTCGGCAACGAGATTCAGCCGCTGGAAATGAGGGAACTCCATGTTGGGGCGCCCGTTGCGCGGCTCGGTGAGCTTGTCCATCGGCTCCCAGATCGCCATCACGTCGGGATGCTCGTGGGCCAGGCGCGGCGCCTCGGGGGTCTTCCAACCGAAGATCTCCACGAAGATCGGCTCGCCGCTCTGCTCGAAGCCCCGAAGGTGCTGCGGCGGATCGGGCGTCGCCAGACCCAGCGAGCGCAACGTCGGCCAGTGCCGTCTCAGCAACTCGACGAATTCGTCTTCGCAGCCCCGCCGCACGCGGTACAGGCAGACGACGATCGGAGAGTTCGACATCTCCGTGCTCCTTCATTTAGCTGATTTGCTAATCATAAGCCGAAGCCCTCCCCGCCGTCAAGAAGCCTTCAGTCGCGCGTGACGAGCAGGCAGCCCGCCAGCGGCCCGCCGCCGGCGGCGGCGACCGCGACGCGCGGCGCGCCCGGCACCTGGCGCGCGCCGCCCTCGCCCCAGAGCTGGAGCGCGGCCTCGTGCAGGAAGCCGTAGCCGTGCAGCCGCCCGCCCGAGAGCTGCCCGCCGCTGGTGTTGAGCGGCAGCTCGCCGTCCAGGGCGATGCGCCGTCCGCCCTCGACGAAGGGCCCCCCTTCGCCCTGCTTGCAGAAGCGGAGCGCCTCGAGCCAGGCGAGCGCCAGGAACGAGAAGCCGTCGTAGAGCTCGGCCACGTCGACGTCCGCCGGGCGCAGATCGGTGTGCGACCACAGCATCGCGCCGGCGTCGCGCATCGCCATCGTCGTCAGGTCGTCGAACTGGTCCCACGACGGCCTGCCCCGGATCGCGCTGCCGACCGCCTCGACGAAGAGCGGCGGCTTGCGCGCGTCGCGGGCGCGTTCGGCGCGCGACACCACGATCGCGGTGGCGCCGTCGGCGGGGACGTCGCAGTCGTAGAGGCAGAACGGCGTCGAGATCATGCGCGCGGCGAGGTAGTCGTCGAGGGAGAGCGGCGCGCGGTAGACCGCCTTCGGGTTGCCGGCTGCGTTGCGGCGCGCGTTCAGCGCGATCCAGGCGAGCTGCTCGCGCGTGGTGCCATACTCGTGGAAGTGTCGCTGCGCGAACATCGCGATCCAGTTGGCGGCCGAGGCGGCGCCGAACGGCAGCGTCCACTGCAGCATCCCGCTGGCGCGGAAGCCCTTGCCCCCGCCGCCCGCCGTGGTGCCGTCCGAGCCGATGCCCGCTCGCCCGCCCTTCCCTTGCGCCGTCGCCTCCCACACGGTGCGGTAGCAGAGCACGTGGTTCGCGAGCCCGCAGGCGACCGCGGTCACCGCCTCGATCACCGAGCCGAGCTGGCCGGGCAGCTCGGGCCCGCCGGCGTACCAGGACAGCTCCAGGCGCAGCGCGTCCTGCAGCTCGGGGATGCCCGGCCCCGAGAAGCCGCGCGGCCCGAACCAGCCCCCCGGATAGCTGGCTAGCCCGTCGATGTCGGCGCGCTCGAGCCCCGCGTCGGCGATCGCCTCGAGAGCGGCGTCGAGCGTCAGGTCCATCGGATCCCGGCCCAGCCGCCGGCCCACCGCCGACTGCCCGATGCCCGTGATCGCCGCGCGCCGCGCGAGGTCCGCCATCATCCAGCCGCAGGCTCGAACAGCGGAATGAACACGTCCTCGTGTTGCTCGAAGACGACCTGCACCGGCATCCCGATGCGCGCGGCGCCCGGCGCGCAGCCGACCAGGTTGGTGGTGAGCCGCAGCCCCGCCTGCTCCTCGAGCTCGACGATCGCGATCAGGTAGGGCGGCGGGAAGCCGGGGATCCAGGGCTGGTGGTTGACGGTGAAGGTCGCGACGCGCCCGCGGCCGCCCGCGGCTTCGGCGGCGACGTCGCGACCGAGACAGCTCGGGCAGATCGGCGCGGGCGGGTGGATCCAGTGCCGGCACGCGCGGCAGCGCAGCAGGCGCAGCTCGCCGTGCGCGCCCCCGGTCCAGAAGTGCTCGTTCTGGGCCGTCAGCTGCGGTAGGACGCGAAACGGCTTGCTCATCGGCTCGGGCGCTCCGCTCGGGCTTGCGACGCATCTGACGATGCCTCAGCCTCGCGCGCGCCGCGAGGGGAGTCGGGATGGACGTTCGCCTCAGCGAAGAGCAGGAGCTGCTGCGCGCGAGCGCGCGCGAGATCCTGGCGCGCGAATGTCCGATGGCGCTGGTTCGCGAGATGATCGGCGACGCGCGTGGCCTGCCCGAAGAGCTGTGGAAGAAGATGGCCGAGCTCGGCTGGATGGGGCTGCCCTTCCCCGAAGCGTACGGCGGCGCCGGCCTCGGCCTAATCGACCTCGTGGTGCTGCTCGAGGAGGCGGGCCGCGTGCTGCTCCCCGGCCCGTTCCTGTCGTCGGTGGCGCTCGCCGGCACGGCGATCGCGCTCGCCGGCAGCGACGCCCAGAAGCGCGCGCTGCTCGCGCCGATCGCGGGCGGGAGAGCGCGCGCGGCTCTCGCGCTGCTCGAAGCGCCCGAGCGCTGGGACGCCCATGGCGTCCAGCTCGAGGCGCGGCGCGTCGAGGGCGGCTTCCGCCTGCGCGGCACCAAGCGCTTCGTGCTCGACGCGCAGCTGGCCGACTGGCTGATCGTCGCGGCGCGCTGCGAGGGCGAGCCGGCGCTGTTCAGCGTCGAGGCGCGCGCGCCCGGCCTCTCGATCGCGCCGACCGCGCTGCTCGACGGCACGCGCAGAGCCGCGCTCGTGCGCTGCGAGGACGTCGTGCTGCCCGCAGACGCCCGCCTCGGCGGCGGCGCCGCGAGCCTCGAGCGGATCCTCGACTGCGCCAAGGTCGCACTCTGCGCCGAGATGCTCGGCGGCGCGCAGCGGGTGCTCGAGCTGAGCGTCGCCTACGCGCGGACGCGCGAGCAGTTCGGCCGGCCGATCGGCAGCTTCCAGGCGATTCAGCACCGCCTCGCCGACATGCTGGTCGCCGTCGAAGGAGCGCGCTCCGCGACCTGGTACGCGGCGTGGGCGATCGACGAGGGCGAGCCGGAAGCGCACACGGCCGCGTGCATGGCGAAGGCGTACAGCTCCGACGCCTACGCGAAGATCGCTGGCGACGGCATCCAGATCCACGGAGGCCTCGGCTTCACCTGGGAGCAGGACCTGCACCTCTACTACCGGCGCGCCAAGGTGTCGGAGCGCCTGTTCGGCGACGCGAGCTGGAACCGCGAGCTCGTGGCGCGCGCGCGGATCGACGAAGCGGAGCCGAGCCAGCTCGAGAGGTGAATCGGCCGCTCGGGCCCCGAGTTGCGCGGCGCCGCGCCGCGCTCCATCCTCGGGCGCCGAACGCGGAACCCGACGACACCCCACCCCGCCTCGCGCGGAGCGGGGTGTCGTGCATTGTTCGCGCGCATGGCGGACCCAGGATCCGGGAGGCGGCGATGGTCGCTCGCGGCGTCGGCATCGACTTCGGCACGACCAACAGCGCGGTGGCGCTGGCCGAGGGGCCGGGCCCGCCGCGCCTCGCCTCGTACGCGAGCGGCGACGAACGCGGCGGCCGCACGCTCGCCTTCCGCTCGATCCTGCACTTCGAGCCCGAGGACGAGCATGGCGGCCGGCGCGCTCCGCGCGTGCGCGCCGGCCCCGCCGCCCTCGAGCGCTACCTCACCACGGCCGGCGAGGGCCGCTTGATGCAGTCGATCAAGTCGTTCCTCGCGAGCCCGCTCTTCGAGGCCACCGAGGTCTTCGGGGCCGTCTACCAGCTCGAAGACCTGGTCGGCGCACTGCTCGCGGAGCTGCGCAGCGCCGCGGAGGCGGAGCTCGGCCCGCTCGGCCCGCGCGTCGTCGTCGGCCGCCCGGTGCGCTTCGCCGGTGAAGGAGCGAGCGACGAGCGCCTCGCGCTCGCGCGGCTGCGCTCGGCCTTCGCGCGCGCCGGCTTCGACGAAGTCGTCTTCGAGTACGAGCCGGTCGCGGCCGCCTATCACTACGGGCTGCGCCTGCGCGAGCCCGAGGTGGTGATGATCGGCGACTTCGGCGGCGGCACCAGCGACTTCTCGCTGCTGCGACTCGCCCCCGCCGGCGAGAGCGCGCGCCACGAGATCCTCGCGACCGCGGGCGTCGGGGTCGCCGGCGATGCCTTCGACGCCAAGCTCGTGCGCCACAAGGTGGCGCCGCTGCTCGGCCGCGGCACCAGTTACCGGAATCCCTTCGGCCAGGTGCTGCCGGTGCCGCGCTGGCTCTACGCGCACCTCGAACGCTGGCATCACCTCTCTTTCCTGAAGTCGCCGCGCACGATGAGCCTGCTCGGCGAGCTCGAGCGCGAGGCGATCGAGCCCGAGCGCATCCGCGCCTTCCTCCACCTGGTGCGCGAGGACCTCGGCTTCCACGTCTACCGCGCCGTCGAACGCGCCAAGCACGCGCTCTCCGGAGCTCCGGCGAGCCGCGTCGCCTACCGCGACCGCACGGTGGGCATCGACGCCGAGGTGACGCGCGGGGAATTCGAGCGCTGGATCGCGCCCGAGCTCGCGAAGATCGAGGCGTGCGTCGACGAGACGCTCGCGAGCGCGGGGCTCGCCGCGGGCGGCGTCGAACGCGTCTTCCTGACGGGCGGCTCGTCGTTCGTGCCGGCGGTGCGCCGCATCTTCGAGCGCCGTTTCGGCGCGGAGCGCCTGCGCGGCGGCGACGAGCTGGGCTCGGTGGCGAGCGGACTGGCGCTGCGGGCGGCGAGCGCGGGCGAGGCGATGGGCTGATCGCGCCGCAGCGGGCGCGATCGCGCGCAGAGGTGGGGCCGCGCAGCCGGGCGAAGTTCAGCTGGCCGCCGGGCCCAGCATCTCGCGCCGTGCGATCCCGAGCCCCGGCGCCATCGGGAGCCAGAAGGTGAAGCCGCGCGCCAGCAGCGTGCCGGCCGGCTGCGCGTCGCGCAGGAGCTCGGCGAAGCGGCTCCCTTCCCCGCGTCGCGCCGACTCGGCGACGAGCGCGAGGCCGAGCCTGCGCCTACGTTGCGAAGAAGACCCGCTCGGCGTTCTCGTAGAGAAACTTCTCGTGGATGCCGGGCCGCAGGTCGAGAGCGCGCGCTTCCTTGACGGCGCGCTCCATCGAGAGCGCCGGGTGGTCGGAGGCGAAGATCACCTTGTCCTGGCCGCGCGTGTTCATGAAGTGCACCAGCTCGGACGGCAGGTAGCGGGGCGCGTAGGCGGAGGTCTTCAGGTAGAGGTTGCGGTACTTGAGCATCAGCCGGATCGCGACGCTCCACCACGGGTCGGCGCCGTGCGCCATCACCAGCACCAGATCCGGGAAGTCGAGGCAGACGCGGTCGAGGTGCAGCGGGTCCTGGCAGGCGGCCGGCGCCGGCGGGCCCGGGATGCCGGTGTTGATGGTGAGCGGGAGCCGGAGCTCGATGCACTTGGCGTAGATCGGATAGTAGACGCGGTCGCTCGGGGCGAGGTCGATCGAGAACGGCGTGATGCGCGCCAGCACTACGGGCTGGTCGGCGGCGATCGCGGCGAGCGCGCGCGTGGCCTTCATCAGGCGCCGCGGATCGAGCTGCACGCCGAGGAAGAAGCGGTCGGGGCGCGCCTTCGGAAACGCGAGCACGTGCTCGCTCGGGCGCTCGGCGTCGGTGGTCAGGATCGCCTTCTCGACGCCGAGCCGGTCCATCGTCTCGAGCGTCTCGTCGACCGAGTAGTTGCGGAAGAAGTCCTCGCCGCGCTTGAAGTAGTCGCGCGCCACCGCTGTCAGCCACGCCGGCCGCCCGAGCTCGGCCATGTTGACGTTGACCCAGCTGTCGATCACGCGCGGCGGGCCGAGCAGAGCGACCTCGAGCTGGGCGCTCACCGGCTCGACTCGGAGAAGAACTGCCGCATCCAGCGCCGGTAGGCGCCGAGATTGCCGTCGCCGTCGCAGAGCATCGGGCGCTCCCAGTAGGCCTTGTTCTCCCAGATCGCCCGATCTTGCTCGAACTGGAACTCGAGGTCGCGGATGCGCGCCGCACCGACGCCCTGGCGCTCGCCGCCCGGCGGCTGGCGCACCGCGTAGGCGAAGCTGACGTCGCTGGTCTCGTCGTCGATCGGCGTCACGGTGTTGAGCATGAAGGTGTCGACCGCGCCGGTGATGTGGACGGTCTGCAGCGCCGGGCCGTAGTCGGTCGTCGTGAGCGTGCCCTCGATCACGCCGCGCGGGGTGTTCATCTTGACCGCGTTGCGCACGCGGAAGACGTGGCCTTCGATCTCCAGCTCGGCCTCGGGGACGTAGGGCGTCCCGTGCACGAAGCGGAAGTGCGCGCGGTCGACGCTGTTCTCGTTCATGTCGAGCCAGCGGCTCTTCACGGTCCAGCGGCGCACCTCCAGCGGCGTCCAGTCGGGCGAGCCGCATTCCGGGAACTCCGGCACCTCGTACGCGGGTGGACGGCCCTCGGCGTCGTGGTGCAGGAACACGACGCCGTTGCGCTCGACCACCGGCCAGCTGCGGATGCGCGCCTTCGGCGGGATCTTCTTGGCGTAGGGGATCTCGACGCAACGGCCCTCGCCGCTCCAGAGCCAGCCGTGGAAGGGGCAGCGGATTCCGTCGCCCTCGACCTTGCCACCGACGCCGAGGTGCGCGCCGAGGTGCGGGCAGTGGGCGTCGAACACGCGCGCGGCGCCGGCGTCGCTGCGGAACGCCACCAGCTCGCGGCCGAGCAGGTGCAAGCGCTTCACCTCGCCGGGGGCGAGCTCGCCGGCGTGGCAGGCGCGGAACCAGCCGTTGGGATACGCGGGGAACGGGAAGCGCTCGCCCATCTCAGACCTCGATCCAGCTCCGACCTCGATCCAGCCGATTTCGATCCAGCCGACCTCGATCTGAGGAGCCGTCAGATCCTAGCTCCTGGCCACGAGGCGCCCAAGGGGCGCGCGTCTCCGAGGACCGGGAGCGGCGCGGCGCCGCGCACGCGATACTGGACTCCCGCAGGGCGGAAGCGTATGAAGGGGGAGGGCTCGAGGCGGCATGCGCCTGCGCTTCGACGACATCGAGCTGGATAGCGACCGCCGCGAGGTGCGTCGCGGCGGCGAAGTCGTCGCGCTCACCCGCAAGCCCTATGAGCTGCTCCTGGTCGTCCTGCAAGAGCGGCATCGGGTCGTTCCGTATCGCGAGGTGATGGCGCGCGTCTGGCCGGACGTCCACGTGAGCAGCGTGACGCTCGCCTCGACGCTGCGCGACCTGCGCCGGGCGATCGGAGACCAAGGCTACCATCCGCGCTTCATCGAGACGGTGCGCGGCGAGGGGCTGCGCTTCCTCGGCTCCGTCGAGGAAGTCGAGCCGGCGTTCGCCGCACCCGATTCGGACGGGCTCTTCGAGAGCCGCAAACGGCTCGTGGCGCAGCTGTGCGCGGCACTCGACGCGGTTCGCGCAGGTCGCGGACGTGTCGTGCTGATCGCCGGCGAAGCGGGGATGGGCAAGACGCGAATCGGCTGCGAGCTCGCGGAGCAAGCGCGTGCCCGCGGCTTCTCGGTGCAGATCGGCCACTGTGCCGACAGCGTGCTCGACCCCCCGTACGGCGTGTGGGTGCAGATCCTCACCGGCCTGATCGAATCGCGCCCGCGCCCGGAGATCGACGCGGCGCTCGAGGGTGTCTCCGCCGAGCTGGTGCGGATCGTCCCTGCCATCGGTGACCGCCAGCCCGACGCGATCGATCGATCGATCCCGAGCGGCTATCTCGACGCGGGCGTTCGCCTGCTCGACCGCGTCGGGACCTTCCTGCGCAGGCTCGCACGCAGCGCGCCGACGCTGCTGGTGATCGACGATCTCGATCGGGCCGGCCGTTCGTCGCTCCAGGTGCTCGAGTTCCTCGCCGGCCGGATCGCCGACGCGCCGCTCCTCTTGGTCGGCACCTATCGGCCCGAGGCGCTCGGCGGTCATCCCGCTCTGGCACGAACCATCGCGGAGCTGGGCCGTGTGGCTCCCTGCGACCGCTACCACCTGGAGGCTCTGACGCGCGACGAGGTCCGCGAGTTCCTGCAGCGCTGCACGGGGACCGCGCCCGCGTCGCAGACGTGCGCCGAGCTCCACGAGCGGAGCGGCGGGAACGCCCTGTTCCTGCGCGAGCTGGTGCGCCACGAGCTCGGCCCGGGCGGGGCGCGGGGAGCGGCGACGCAGCAACGCGAGCTCCCGCCCACCTTGCGAGATGCGATCGTCAGCCGCGTGCTCACCCTCTCCGAGACCGCCCAGCGCTTGCTGGCCAGCGCGGCGCTGCTCGGTCGCGAGTTCTCGGTCGGCGTGGTCGCGAGCGTGGCGGACCTGGCGGAGTCGGCGGTCTTCGAGGCGCTGGAGGAAGCTCGCCGCGCCGGCATCGCCGAGCCCGGCCCGCGCGGTCACTGGCGCTTCGTCCACGCGCTGGTCCTGGAGGCGATCGCGGGCGAGCTGGCGCCGGTGCTGCGGATGCAGCTGCACGGGCGCATCGGCGAGGTCCTGGGTGCGGAAGTCGATCAGGGAGACGGCGCGCGCGCGCTGGAGGTGGCGCACCACCTCTCGCGCGCTGCCGAGCGCCTGATGCTGCAGGCCGCCGAGGCGGCGGCGCGCGCCGCACGGCACGCCGAGCGGAGCCTCGCCTTCGCCGACGCGGCAAGCGCCTACGAGAGCGCCCTCGAGCTGCGATCGCGCGCGGGTGCGGACGACCCCGCGGAGCGCTGCGAGCTGCTGCTCGGCCTGGCGCAGGCGCGGCTCTCGGCGCGAGACGTGCAGGGAGCATGGGAGAGCGCCCGGCGCGCCGCCGAGCTCGCGCGCGAGATCGCGAGCCCCGTCCAGCTCGCGCGCGCAGCGCTCGTGCTGGGCGCGCACTTCCACATCGGATTCGAAGCGCCGCTCGCGCTACTGGAGGAGGTGTTGCCCGCCCTCCCCGCTGATGCGCCTGCGCTTCGCTCCGCGGTGTTGTCGACGATCACCGCCCAGCTCCACTACGCGCGCCAGCCGAAGCGGCGGATCGAGCTCGCAGAGCAGAGCCTCGAGGCGGCGCGCCGCGCCGGCAGCCCGGAAATCGTCGCCTTGGCGCTGATGGCGATGCGCAACGCGCTGTGCGCGCCCGAGGCGATCTCCGTGCGCCTGCAGGTGGGATCCGAGCGAGTCGAGTGGGCGGACCGGGTTCCGCACTCGGCGCAGCGCTGTCTGGCGCGGGGAGAGCGGGCGGTCGATCGCTACGCGGCGGGCGACATCGACGCCGCCGAGCAGGACGTGGTGGACATCGAGCGGATCGCGCGCGAGATCCCCGTGCGGAGCATGCAGAGCTTCCCGGCGCGCTGGCGCTGCCTGCGCGCCAACGCCGAGGGCCGCTTCGCCGACGCCGAGACCGCGGCCCGAGCGGCATTCGAGCTGACCCGGCAAGCGGACGACCCGAACGCGATCCCCAACCTGACCATGCAGCTCGGCATGGTCCGCTACGAGCAGGGCCGCTGGGAGGAGCTCGACGCGATGGTCGCCGGAGCGAGCGGCTGGCTCGCACCGTACCGCGCCGTCGCACCCGCGGTGCGCGCCTGCCTGGCGAACTTCGAGCTGCTGCGCGGCCGCTGCGACGCGGCGCTCGCCGACTACCGGCACCTGGTCGGCGATGAGTTCGCCGCGCTCGACGGCGACCCCGAACCGCTCGTGACCTCGAGCTGGCTCGCGGGGATGATGAGACGACTCGGTGATGCGGAACGCGCGGAGCGCCTCTACGAGCGGCTCAGCAGCTACGGCGATCAGTTCGTGATCTTCAACTTCGCGGTCGCTGCGCGTGGCTCCTTCGCGCGCTATCTCGGCCTGCTCGCGCACGCCGCGGGCCGCTTCGAAGACGCCGAGCGCCATCTCGAGCGCGCGATCGCCGCAAACCAGCGGATTGGCGCGACGCTCTACGTGGCGCGGGCCCGCGCCGACGAGGCCGCGCTGCTCGCCGCGCGCGGCGCGCCCGGGGACCGCGAGCGTTCGATCGAGCTCGAGCGCGCTGCGCGCTCGGCCTTCGAGCGCTTCGGCGTCCGCGAGTCGGGGCGCGCTCCGGGCGTCTGACCGGACCTCGAAGCGCCGCGTCGTGGTCCTTGCAAGCGGTCCGGCGCCGAACGGCCGACACAACTCGTCGCCTCCTGGCATGGACCTTGCTCGAGCACTCGATGCCCGGCGCCGGTGGAGCGCAGAGGGGGATTGGCGCCGCGAAGCGAGGCGAGATGCACCATCCGCGCTGCGACCGGAGCGCATCGTTGGCCGCTGCCGCCTTGGTGGGCCTGGCGCTTTGGGGGACCCGTGCCGAGGCGCTGGGCGTCGATCTGATCAGCTTGTTCAGCTTCGAGAATCGCACGGCCGGCGTGGTCGAGGGCTTCACGTTCGAGATCGAGATCGAGGGCTCCGGGCTCCAGTCCGTCACGGTGACGCCGCCCGGCAAGGCGCCGATCGGGATCCCCAACGAGGGCGCGGCGTTCTTGTTCACGTCGACCCCCTATCCGACGCTCGAAGCGCTCGGCGCGGAGTTTCCGGAGGGCACGTACGGATTCGCGATCAGCGGCGACAGCGCGTCGATCTCCGGAACGCTCGACTACGCGCGCCACCCCGCCCAGGGCTTCGTGGCGATCGACTCGCCGCAGCACCACGCCAACGTCGAGGCGTTCCCGACCTTCACCGTCACGAATGGCTGCGCGAACTGCGTGTTCTTCATCGCGGAGCTCGAGGACCTGGCGTCGCTCGGAGGGGAGGTGTCGCGCGAGACGCCGTTCAGCTTTCCGCTCCCGCCGCTCTCCATCCCCACCGAGCTCACGCTCACCGAGCTGAGCGACGGGACGCCGCTGCCGAGCGGTCTGCCGCGCGGATCGTACGCGTTCCGCGCCAACGCGGTCAGCGGATCGCTGCTGACGGACCAGGCGCTTGCGGGCGACCCGAGCGGCGTGCGTTTCTCCTACGCATCCGGCAGCGAGGCATCGAACCACATCGAGTTCAGCGTGCCGGAGCCGGCGTCGGCGGCGCTCGAGCTCACCGCGGTGCTCGCGCTGGCCGCAAGCCGTCGCCGGATCCGGCGCGCGCGCCCGGCCTACGCTCCCATCGCCTTGTCGAGCACCTGGCCGGCGAGGGCGATGGCCTCCAGCTCGTGGCCGTTGGCCGGCAGGTTCACGACGAGGCCGTCGAGGCCCGCCTCCACGACCTTGCGCTGCACGAACTCGCCGACGGTGTCCGGATCCCCGAGCACCAGCAGCTTCGAGATGTTCGCCCGCAGCGCGTCGGGGAGCGTGTTCCAGTCGAGGCCGCGCCGCGCCAGCAGCGCGTTGCGCGCCGCCTCCGCCTCGGCGGTCGTCGGCGCGACGACGAGCGAGAACAGCACCGACACGCCGATCGTCGCGCGGTCCCGTCCCACGGCGTCGCAGTGGCGCGCCAGCGCCTCGAGCTTGCGCGGCACCTCGTCGACGGGGCACGGCAGATTGCTCTCCTGCGCGTGCTCGGCGGCGAGCCGCAGCGTTCGCTTCTCGCCGGCACCGCCGATCATGATCGGGAGCCCGCCCGCGCGGATCGGCGCCGGCCGGTTGATCGTCTCGCGGGCCGTGTAGTACTTGCCCGCGAAGCTCGGGCGCTCGTCGCGCAGCATCGGCTTCAGGATGGCGAGCGCCTCCTCGAGCCGCTCGAAGCGCTCCTTCAGCGTGCCGAAGCGGAAGCCGAGCGCGGTGTGCTCTTCCTCGAACCAGCCGGTGCCGATCCCGAGCATGGCGCGGCCGCTCGAGATCACGTCGAGCGTCGTCACGATCTTCCCGAGCAGCGCCGGGTTGCGATAGGTGTTGCCGGTGACGAGCGTCGCGAGGCGCGCGCGCCGGGTGCGCGCCGCCAGCGCGCCGAGCAGCGTGTAGGCCTCGAGCATGTTCCAGTCCGGCGGGCCGAGCATCGGCAGCTGGTAGAAATGGTCCATCACGAACACGGTGTCGAAGCCCGACTCTTCGGCCTTCTCGGCCATGCTCGCCACGCGCTCGAAGAGCGCAGCGTCGGGGACGCCGGGGAACGTGAAGTTCGGGATCTGGAAGCCGAGCCGGGTGACGGAGCGGGCCATCGGGGACTCCTGCGTGGGCGCGCGAGACGTCCCCTATGGAAGCACATCCGGGCGGGAGCGGCGGCGTGTCGCCGCCGCTCAGTGCAGCAGCGACGAGAGCTGCTTGGCGAAGGCCACCGGGTCGACTCCCGTGTTGTTGAGCACGCTGGCGATCTGCGGCCCGAAGGCCGCCGCACTGCCGGTCTGCAGCACCGTGTTGACCTGTCCCTGCGTGACCTGCCCGATCACACCTTGCGTTCCCGAGATGACGAGCTGGTTGGGCCCACCCTGGGTCACGAGCTGCACCGTCAGCGGCCCCAGACCCGGGGTGGCGCCGCCGGTCGCGGGCGCCGTGCCGTTCAGGATCGCGCCGACGACCTGCGACTGGATCGGGCGCGAGGCCGGCGAGTCGGCGCTGACGACGCGGTCGACCGGCGTGCGATCCGCGCCGGCGGAGAGGCCGTCCCGGTCGATGTCCGCCGGCACGTTCGCCCCCGCCAGGGACGCGTCCCGCCGCTGCCCGCTCAGCTCGATCTCGCGCGCAGCGGCGTTCCTTGCCGCAGCGCGCGCATCCTCGATCGCCTGCGAAGCGGCCGAGCGCGCGCCGGCCGGCAGCGGCGGCGCCGGCGCCCCATCGTGCCAGCCGCTCCACGCATCGCCGGGCGGCACGAGCGAGAGCTCGAACGGGCGTCCGCTCGCGCCGGTCGCGGCGAAACCGGGATACACCATCACCTCGCGCTCGTTGCTGACCGACAGTCCGTGCACGCCGACGAGGCCGGAGAACACGCTCACCGAGACGCCGCCCTGTGCGCCGAGCGCGACGCCGAAGCTCGTGCCCTTGACGCTCGCCACCACCTCCGGCGTGCGCACCTCGAAGGGATCGTGCGGCAAGCGCGGCGCGACCTGGAAGAGCGAGCTCCCGCCGTCGAGCCCGACGGCAGCGGGGCCATCGGGTCGCGCCGCGTCGACGGGGAGCCGCAGCAGCGAGTTCTCGTAGAGCCTCACCACGGCGGTCCCGAGGTCCACCTCCGCGCGGCCGTCGCTTCCGGTGCGAACCGCCTCGCCGGAGCCGATCTCGGCGCCCTCCCGAGCGGCCGCGAAGACCATGGGCTCGCCGCGCCCGATCTGCACGTCGCCCGCGACGAGGGTGAGGTGGGGCGCGGCCTGGGCGGCGCCGGCGATCAGGAGCGCGAGGGCCGGCGCGAGCCACGCGGCCCGGCACCCGCGGAAGCCGACTGCGAGCGGATCTCGTGAGGCCATCTGCCTTCCTCCAGAGCCCGCGCGGGCTCAATCGGTGTGCACGGTGAAGTACAAGCCGACCAGGTGGCGGTCGTAGTTGTAGAGGTCGACGTTCGAGTCGCGGCGCGTGAAGTGCCAGCCGATCTCGGCGTCGACGTGGCGGTACACGGGCCGGATCAGCGTCACGCCGACGTCGGCGACCCAGTCGCGCCGCGGCGTGGGCGTCGGGTCGCCGTGCCCGTTGTCGGTCAGGAAGTCGAGGACGTTGGCGTGGTCGTAGTGCTCGTAGGCGAGGCTCAGGCCGAGGATGCCCTGGACGTTCCAGACGAGTGGCGCGCGCAGCAGCACGTTGCCCTCCCAGCGCGTGTTGTCGTAGGCGCCCATGAAGCCGAGCACGTCCTTGGTCGCCTCGCTCTGGAAGCGCGACCCGCGCGCGCCGAGGGTGAGGAGCGCGGGCCGCCAGCCGGGGACGGCGAAGGTCTGCTCGATCCCGGCTCCATACAGGTTGCCGTCGCGATCGAGCGAGGTGAGCGCCGGCTTCTGGAAGTAGGACTGATGGGAGACGTCGGCGTAGAAGTGCGTGACGCCGAGACGCTCGCCGAACGAGAGGAACAGGTTCGGGCGCGCGAGCATCGCTTCGCCGTAGTCGTGCTCGCCGAACCAGGAGCGGTTGTAGACGCCGTCGAAGCGCCACGCGAGGCGATTCGACTGGCGCAGCAGCAGCGAGACGTAGGCCAGGTGGTTCTGGAGGTCGTAGTCGTTGAGGTCCATGTGCAGCGAGCCGTCGAAGCGGTATCCGAGCGAGAGGTCGACGCGCTCGCTGCGGATCGGCGACACCACGAGGCCCGCGCCGAACACCGAGCTGGCGTCGGCGTGGCCGCCGCCCGTGCCCGCGATCGGCAGGCCGCTGTCGAGGGTCACGTTCGAGTCGTACTCGACGCCGCTGCGGGCCATCAGCGAGACCCAGCGCGTGGTCGAGCCCATCAGCGGCTGGGGCAGCAGCATCTGCGCGCGCCGCGCCGTATCGCCGGCAGGATCGAGCTCGATCGCCGTGTGCAGCAAGCGCGCGGCGCTCTGCGAGTCGCCGCTCTTCATGCGGCTGATCCCGAGCAACAGCAGGGTCTCGGGGGCGAGCTCGGGCGACAGCATGGCGACGCGCTGGAGGCCGGCCTCCGCCTCGTCGCTGCGGCCGAGGCGGCGCAGGGCCAGCGCACGGTAGAGCTCGGCGAGCGAGGAGCGCGGATCGACCGCGAGCGCGCGATCGAACGCCGCGAGCGCCTCGCCGTCGCGGCCGGAATCGGCGAGCGCCTTGCCGATCTCGAGATCTTCGTCGGGGCGCAGGCCGGGCCAGCGCGTCTGGAAGTCCGTGAGGCGTTCGACGCCCGAGGGGTCGCCCGCGCGCACGTGCGCGATCGCAGAGGTCCAGGCGAGGTCTGGGTCGTCGCCGTGCTCGGCGGCGGCCGCGTCGATCCGCGCGAGGTCGGCCGCGGACGGCGCCGCAGGTGCGGGCGCTGCGGCGCCGCGCGTCGCGAGCAGCACGATCAGCGCTGGAGCGAGAAGACGGGGGGAGTTCACGACTCGCCGATCCTCAGTCGTGCTCGTCCCCGTCCTCTCCGAGCACTCGGTAGAAGAGATCGACCAGCCCCGGGTCGAACTGAACCCCCTTCCCCTTCTCGAGGGCAGCGCGGACCATTCCCGCGGGGAGCGCTCGCTTGTAGGGCCGGTCGGTCGAGAGCGCGTCCCAGACGTCGACCACGGCCACGATGCGGGCGCCCAGCGGGATGGCCGCGCCGGCCAGCCGCGCCGGGTAGCCGCTGCCGTTCCACCACTCGTGGTGATGGCGCACGCAATCGAGGGTGGCCGGGTGGAAGCCCTCGATCCGCTCGATGATGCGATGACCGATCTCGGGGTGTCTCTGCATCTCCCGGCGCTCCGCCTCGGTGAAGCGCGCGGGCTTGAGCAGCACGTCGTCGCGGATGCCGATCTTGCCGACGTCGTGGAGCAGCGCGCCGAGGCGGACGGCCTCGATCTCGTCCTGCGCGAGGCCGAGGCGGGCGGCCATCAGCGCCGAGTAGGTCGCGAGCCGGCGGCAGTGCGCCTCGGTGTAGCCATCGCGCGCCTCGATGGCCGTCGCGATCGCGGCGACCGAGGCGTCGAAGGTGGCGCGGAGGCCCTCGAGCAGGCGCAGGTTCTCGGCCGAGAGGGCGATCTGCGTCCCGACCGTGGCGATCGTGCGCAGCTGCACTTCGTCGAGGTCGCGCGGATCGTCGCGCTCGACCACCAGCACGCCGACCGCGATCCGGTTGGCGTACAGCGGCACGTAGACGGCCAGCCCGCCGCGCTTCGAAGACCCCGGTACGCGTCCCTGGAAGATGCGGATGCGCCCACCCTGCAGCGCGCTGCGCGCCGTCTCCTCGTCACCGACCGGCTCGGCGCAGCCGTCGCCGCTCGCGCCGGCGGCCGCGGCGGAGGCGCGCCGCCACTCGATGCGGCGCCCGTCGAGCGCCACGGCGCGGCCCTCGCCAGCGGAAGCGCTCGGCGCGCTCGCGCGCAGCAGCGCCAGCGCACGCGCCTCGATCACGTCGCCGAGCAGCGCCAGCGCCACCTCGAGGGCACCGGTGGCCGGCGGTCCGACGGCGACCTCGCTGACACGAAACAGCGTCGCGAGCGAGAGCTCGCGCTCGGCGAGGCGGCGCCCGAAGCGGCTGCGCAGGCCCTCGAGGCCGAGCACGTAGTGCGTCGCCAGCACGAGGTTGGGCACCACCGGGTCGACGAGCAGAGCGGCCCTGGCGATCAGCAGCGCGGAGCCGGCAGAGAGGAGTCCCGCCGAGGCCCCCAGGCAGAGCAGCCGCGTGCGATGGGAGCCGAGGCCGAACAGCGCCGCGGCCAGCGAGACCAGCGCGGCGAGCGCCGCCTGGGCGGCCACTCCGGAGGTCGACAGCGCGGCGGCGCCCGAACGGGCCGCGGCCAGCGTTCGCACCGCCACGGCCTGCACGAACACGCCCGGGCGTGCGGGCCCGAGCGGCGTCGACCAGAGGTCCTGGAACTCCGCCGCGGTAGCGCCGACCAGCACGATGCGGCCCGCCACCTCGCGCGGATCGAAGCGTCCCTCGATCACGTCGGCGATCGAGACGACCGGGAACGCGGGCGCCGCGCGCCGGTAGTCGAGCTCGATCAGGCCCGGCTCGACGGGGGCCGCGGGCTCTCGGGCCGCGACGCTCAGCGCCGCCAGCGCGAGCGAGGGCGTGGTCCGCCCGCCGAGCGAGCTCGCGGTCGGCGCGCGCCGCACGATGCCGTCGGCGTCGACCGGGACCAGCACGCTGCCGATCCCCGCGGCGGCGCCGCGGAGCGGGTCGCACGGCACGCTCGTCACCTCGAGCTCCGCGCCGCCCGGAACCTGGACGAGCTGGCGATAGGCGGCGAGCACGCCGCGCCCCGAACGGCCGAGCGCGTCCGCGAAGAGCTGATCTCCCTCGCGATCGCGCGGCGTGGAGAAGTCGATGTCGAAGGCGACGACCCGGGCGCCGGCTGCGTCGAGGCGCGCGAGCGCTTCGGCGTAGAGGCGCCGGGGCCAGGGCCACGCCTCGAAGCGGCGCAGGCTCTGCGGGTCGATCGCCACCACTGCCACGTCCGGGAGCCCGACCGGGAGCGGAGGCGGACGCCCGGCCGCCAGGCGCATCAGCGCATCGGCGGCGTGGCGCTGCAGCGGCGCGACGGCGTGGGTTCCGATCGCGAGCGCGGCTGCCGCGGCCACCGCGGCGCCGATCGCGAGCTCGCGCAGTCGTTCGCGCATCTCGGCCCTCGTGCCCCCGCGATCCCTGCTGGATCGGCAGATCGCGAGGCCCGACTGAGAGCCGGAATCGCCGACCCGGTCAGCGCGGCAGCCCGAGCACCCGACTCGCCAGGATGTTGCGCTGCACCTCCGAGGTGCCGGCGTAGATCGTGACGGCGCGCGACCAGAGCAGCTCGTGGCACCAGGATCCGCCGTCGACCGCAGACGGGTCGCCCTCGGGCACCAGCCCGGCGAGGCCCAGGATCTCGACCGCCGTCTCCTGGATGCGCTGCTCGAGCTCGCTCCAGGCGAGCTTGAGCGTCGAGCCCTCGGGCCCGGGGACACCCGTGCGCTCGAGCGCGCTCGCGTTGCGGTAGGCCGACACGCGCAAAATCGCGACCTCGGTCAGGTGCTGCGCGAGCCGCTGCCGGATGCGCGCGTCCTCGGCCGCGGGGCGGCCCCCGCCGTTCGGATGCGGCGTGCGGCGCGCCAGCTCGATCAGCCGATCGAGCTTCGCGCCGGTTCGCGCGTGCGCGGCGCTCGAGCCGCGCTCGTGCGCGAGCGTCGTCAGCACGACGTCCCAGCCGCGGCCGATCTCTCCGACCACGTTCGCGACCGGCACGCGCACGCGGTCCAAGAACACCTCGTTGAACCACGCCTCGCCCGTCATCTCGCGCAGCGGGCGGATCGAGATGCCGGGACTCGCCATGTCGACCAGCAGGAAGGTAAGGCCGTGGTGCTTGGGGGCCGCCGGATCGGTGCGCACGATGGCGATGCACCAGCCCGCGTAGATCGCGAAGCTCGTCCAGATCTTCTGCCCGGTGACGACGATCGCGTCGCCGTCGAGCTCGCCGCGCGTGCGCAGCGAGGCGAGGTCCGAGCCCGCGTTCGGCTCCGAGAAGCCCTGGCACCAGATCTCGTCGCCGCGCAGGATCGGCGCGAGGAAGCGCTGCTTCTGCCACTCCGCGCCGCAGGCGATCAGCGTCGGGCCCACCAGCGAGGTGCCGACCGAGAGCTGGATCAGGTCGGGCGCTCCGGCGCGCGCGTACTCCTCCTGGAAGATCACGCTCTCGATCGGCGTCGCGCCGCGCCCCCCGTACTCGCGGGGCCAGTCGAGGCCCGCCCAGCCGCCGTCGAAGAGCCTGCGCTGCCAGGCGCGCGCGAAGGCGACGCGCTCCGCGTCGCCGCTCGGCAGCGGGGCCGGCGGCTGGGCCGCGAGCCAGGCGCGCACCTCGGCGCGGAAGCGCGCCTGCACCGGCGAGTCGCGCAGCTCCATCGTCAGGCCGCGACGCCGCGCGCCACGAGGTCGCGGATCGTTTCGGGCGCGAGGCCGAGGATGCCGCCCAGCACCTGGTCGGTGTGCTCGCCGAGCCGCGGCGCGGCGCGCTCGAAGCCGCCCGGATGCTCGGCGAGCCGGAAGCCGGAGCGCTCGTGGCTGAGCGAACCCAGCACCGGGTGCTGGAGCGTCACGAAGTGGTGTCGGTGGGCGAGCTGCGGGTCGCGCAGCAGCTCGTGCACGTTCTGCACGACGCCCGCCGGCACGCCGGCCTGCTGCAGCCCGGCCATCAGATGCCAGGCGCCGAACTCCCGGGTCCAGTCGGCGAGCTTCGCGTCGATCTCGCCGTGGTGTGCGCGGCGTCCATCGCCGGTCACGAAGCGCGCCTCCGCCGCCCAGTCGGGATCGCCCATCGCGGCGACGAGCGCCTCCCACTGCGCGTCGTCGAACACCGAGATCGCGATCCAGCAGTCCTCGCCGAGGCACGGGTAGATGCCGTGCGGCGCGGCGCGCTCGTCGCGGTTGCCGCGCCGCAGCACCACGTCGCCGCTCGCCGAGCAGCGCACCACCATCTCGGAGAGGCTGTAGACGCCCGCCTCGATCTGGGAGAGGTCGACGTGCTGGCCGCGGCCGGTGCGGCCGCGCGCGAGCAGCGCGGCTGCGATCAGCACCGCCACGTAGCGCGGCGAGAGCGAGTCGGTGATCGTGCCCCACGGCCCGATCGCCTCGCGATCGGGCCAGCCGGTCGTCGCGTTGAAGCCGGCGATCGCGGAGCCCTGCCCGCCGAAGCCCGGGTAGCCGCGCTGCGGGCCGGTCTGCCCGAACAGGCACGAGCTCACCACGATCAGCTCGGGCTTCGCGGCCAGCAGGCGCCCGGCGCCGAGGCCGAAGCGTTCCATCACGCCCGGCGAGAAGTTCTCGAGCACCACGTCGGCCCAGCGCGCCAGCTCGAGCGCGAGCGCCTGCGCCTCGGGCTCCTGCAGGTTCAGCGCGACGCTGCGCTTTCCGGGGTTGAGCAGCGCAAACATCGGCGAGCCTTCGAGGCCGCGCGGGTCGTCGGGCGCGATCCGCAGCAGCCGCAGGAAGTCGGGTCGCTTCGCCGACTCGAGGCGCACCACGGTCGCGCCCTGCTCGGCGAAGTAGCGCGTCGCCACGGGGCCCGCGGCGCCAGCGCCGAGCTCGAGGATGCGCAGATCCGCGTAGATGCCGGGCACGCCTAGGTCACTCCCTCGGCGGCGAGCTTCTCGAGCTCGGCAGCGGCGAGCCCGAGCTCGGCGAAGATCTCGCCGTTGTGCTCGCCGATGCGCGGCGCGCGGCGGCGGATCGCCGTCGCGTGCGCGCTCGAGCGGGCGAAGAAGGCCGGATGCTCGATCGCCGCGCCGAGCTCCGGATAGTCGAGCGCGACGAACAGCCCACGCTCGCGGAGCTGGCGCTGCTCGATCACCTCGCGCGCGTCGTTGCAGGGCGCCAGCAGCACGCGCCGGGCGAGCGCCCCCTCGTAGAGCTCGCGCATCGCGTGCACGGCGAAGAACGCGCCGAAGACGTCCTCGAGGCGCGCGAGCTCGGCGCCATCGAGCGCCTCGGGGCGGAAGCGCTCCCAGTCGTAGTCGCGGAGCCAGCCGGGCGCGAGTCCCTCCTCGTCCATCCATGCGACCAGCGCGCGCAGGCCGGGCACGCGCGCGGCTCCGCCGCGCAGCCCGAACGAGACGTGGCCGTCGCGCACCGGCCAGATCTCGCGGGTCCGCCCGGTGCGCGGACCGCTGCGCTTCGGCGGGTTCTTGGCGGTCGCGTGCATGCCGGGCGCCCCCAGCAAGCTGGCGAGCTGGCACTCGTGCAGCGAGACGTCGACGAAATCGCCGCGCCCGCTCGACTCTCTCGCTTGGAGCGCCATCAGGATGCCGAGCACGGCCTCGGGCGCCGCGTGGTAGTAGGCGGTCGGCATGCTGCAGCGCAGCGGCGGGCGGTCGGGATCGCCGGTCAGCAACGCGTTGCCGCCCATCGCCACCACGACCAGGTCGCGGGCCCGGAAGCCGGCGTGCGGACCCGTCTGCCCGAAGGGCGTCATGGCGCAGTGGACCAGGCGTGGGTGCGCGCGGCGCAGCGCCGCGAAGCCGATCCCCCAGGCGTCGAGCGTGCCGGGCGCAAACGACTCGAGCAACGCGTCGGCCGTCGCCACGAGCCGCGCGAAGACGCTGCGTCCGGCCGGCGCCGCGAGGTCGAGCGTGATGCCACGCTTGCTGGTGTTGAGCGCGAGCCAGGCGAGGCTGTGCTCGGGATCGGCGATGCCGTGCAGGAACGGCGGCCGGCGCCCCTCGCGATCGCCGCCGGCCGGCTCGATCTTGATCACGTCGGCGCCGAGGTCGCCCAGGATCTTGCCCGCGAGCCAGCCGGACTCGTCGGTCAGATCGAGCACGCGCAGCCCGGACAGCATGGCCTCCCATGCTACGCGATCCGGGGCGGGCTTCGCGATCCCGCGCCGCGCCCCTACCATGTGCCGCCGTGCGGACCGACCAGCTCTTCGATTTGAGCGGCCGGAGCGCGCTCGTGACGGGCGGCGGGCGCGGCATCGGCCGCCATCTCGCGATCGGGCTCGCCGAGGCGGGGGCCCGGGTCTTTCTCGCCTCGCGCAAGCTCGCCGCGTGCGAAGCCGTCGCCGCCGAGATCGAGCGGAGCGGCGGGCGCGCGAGCGCGCTCGAAGCCGACCTCTCGCGGCCCGCCGAGTGCCAGCGCCTGATCGCGAGCGTGGTCGCGTCGACCGACCGCCTGCACGTGCTGGTCAACAACGCCGCGCGCGTGTGGGCCGCGCCCACGCTCGAGTACCCGCTCGAGGGCTGGGACCGCGTGTTCGACCTGAACGTGCGCGGGCTGTTCCTGCTCTCCCAGCTCGCCGCGCGCCACATGCGCGAGCGCGGCGGCGGCAGCATCGTGAACGTCGGCTCGATCTCGGCCTGGCGCGGAGCGCCCGACGCCGAGCAGGCGGTCGTCGCCTACAACGCCAGCAAGGGCGCGGTCGCGGCGCTCACGATCGACATGGCAGTGAAGCTCGCGCCCTTCGGCATCCGCGTGAACTGCCTCGCCCCGGGTCCTTTCGACACCGACATGATGAACCACCTCCGCCACGACCCCGAGCGCATGCGCGCCTACCTGGAGCACGTCCCGCTCGCCCGCCTCGGCGGCGAGGACGACGTCAAGGGCGTGGCGGTCTTCCTCGCGAGCGACGCCTCGCGCTTCGTGACGGGCCAGACGCTGGTCGTGGACGGCGGCGTTTCGGCGGTCTACCCCAGCCGGGGGTAGCGACCGGCGCGGGTCGACGAACTGCTCAGCGCTCCGCCCGCTCGAACGCCTCGTTGATCTGCTCCCACGAGGCGGCCGAGTGCATGCGGTCGCCGTCCTGGAAGTCGCGGTGGCGGAACTCGTCGGACCAGAGCAGGTTGGAGGCGTCGCGCCGGAACAGCGTCGCGCCCCACTTCGTCGAGAGCTCTTCCTCGCGTGGAATCATCATGCCGGGATACGAGCCGCGCACGAAGCGCGGATTCGCGTGCTCCATGCACGCCTCCCGTTCGCGCCCGCGCCCGGCACCGGAGGCGCCGTCGACCGCGGGCGCGTCCGGCCCGTGCAGGAAGACGACCACGAAGTAGTCGCTGCCGGCGTGGTCGGCCGCCTGATCGTGGTCGCTGAAGAAGCTCAGCACGCCACCTTCGCCCTTGATCTTCTCGACCACCTTGACGCTGTAGTTGTAGCCGCAGGTCTGCGTGCGACCCTCCGACTCGAAGGTCACGGGCGTCTTGTCGAGGATCCTCACCCACGCGATCGCGTCGGCCGCGCGCAGCGTGTCGCCGAGCGTCTGGTCGGCGAGGTCCTGGCTCGTCGCACCCAAAGAGAAAGCGGCGGCCAGCAGCAGCAGAGCAGCGAGCCGAGTCCGCATGCCTACCCCACCCGTCGCTCGCGTCCTTGCCAGAACGGCTCGCGCAGCACCTTCTTCAGGATCTTGCCCGACGCGTTGCGCGGGATCTCGTCGATGAACGACACCGAGCGCGGGAGCTTGTAGCCGGCGAGGTAATCGCGCGCCCAGGCGATCAGCCGCTCCTCGGTGAGCGCCTCGCTCTCGCGGACGACGACCGCGTGGACGCTCTCGCCCCACTGCTCGCTCGGCACGCCGATCACGGCGACGTCCATGACCTGCGGGTGCCGGTCGATCGCCGCCTCGATCTCGGCGGGGTAGATGTTCATGCCGCCCGAGATGATCATGTCGTTCTTGCGGTCGCAGATGAAGTAGAAGCCTTCCTCGTCGCGGTAGGCGACGTCGCCGACGGTGAGCCAGTCGCCGCGCCGCCCCTTCTCGAACTTCTCCTGGGCCTTGTGGTAGCTCTGGAAGGCGCTGCGGCTGCGCACGAACAGCTCGCCGGGCGTGTGCGGCGCTTCGATCACGCGCCCCTCGTCGTCGAAGAGCGCCAGCTCGACGCCCGGCGCCGGCCGCCCGCACGAGCCGGGCTTGCGGCGCTGGTCCTCCGGGCGCAGGATCGAGTCGACGCCGAGCTCCGTCGAGCCGTAGACCTCCCAGAGCGAGTCCTCCGGGAAGTCGCGCAGGTACATCTCCTTCAGCGCGTACGACCAGGGCGCGGCGTTCGCGACCATGCGCCGCATCGAGGAGCGGTCGTAGCGCGCCTTCACGGCCTCGGGCAGCTGGCACACGAGCCGGATCGGCGTCGGCGCCGAGAAGGTCGTCGAGACGCGGTGGCGCTCGACCAGCCGCAGCCAGTCCTCCGGGTCGAACTTGCGCTGCAGCACGACGCTGTTGCCGAGCGCGTGGGCGATCGCCATGAAGCCGCCCGGGCCGGAGTGGTACAGCGGTCCGGTGGTGAGATAGACGTCGTCGGGCAGGTAGCCGACGAAGGCGACGAGCTGGCGCAGCAGCTCCGGGTCGCCGAGCGCGGCTCGCACCGCCCCCTTCGGGCGCCCGGTGGTGCCCGAGGTGTAGATCATGGTGTTCTCGCTGGCGCGGGCGAGGTCGATCTCCGGCGGCGCGTCGCTCGCTGCTGCGATCAGCGCCTCGGCGCCCTGCATGCCGCGCCCGGGGTCGCCGTCGAACACCAGCACGTGGCGCACCTTCGGGATCTGGCCGCGGATCTTCGCGAAGGTCCCGGCGAACTCTGCGTCGGTATACACCGCTGCGGCGTCACTGTCGTCGACGATGTAGGCCGCCTCCTCGGGCGTGAGCCGGTAGTTGAGCGGCACCGAGGTGAGGCCGGCGCGCCGCGCCCCGTGCATGATGCGCACCACGCCCGGCGAATTCATCCCGCACCACAGCACCGTCTCGCCCGGCTGCACGCCGAGTCCGAGCAGCGCGTTGGCGACGCGGTTGGCCTGGCGGTCCAGCTCGCCGAAGCTCCAGGTCGCGGGGCGGCGGCCGGGGCGATCGTCGATCAGTGCGGGCTTGTCGGGCGTGCGGGCGGCGTGGAGGGCGAGCGGGTCGGGGCGCGGCGGAGTCATCGGCTCTCCTTCGGATCGGCGGACGCAACGATGCACGCTCGCGACCCAAATGCAACACCTTCCGATATGCTGGCCGGCGAAGGAGGTGCCGGATGTCGCTCGCGGGACGCGTGGCGCTGGTGACGGGAGGCGGCCGGGGCATCGGGCGGGCGATCGCGCTCGGGCTGGCCGAGGACGGCGCCGACGTGGCGGTCAACTACCGGCGCGACGAGGCGGCGGCGAAGGAGACCGTCGTCGAGATCGAGAAGCTCGGGCGCCGCGCACGCGCCTACGCGGCGGCAGTCGAGTCGCCGGACGAGGCGCGCCGCATGGTCGAGGCGGTGCTGGCCGACTTCGGCGGCGTCGACATCCTGGTGAACAACGCCGGCATCGCGAGCCGCGGGCAGACCGTCGCGAAGACCGATCCCGCCGAGCTGGAGCGCGTGGTGCGCATCCACGCCTTCGCGCCGCACCTGCTCTGCCAGCTCCTGCTGCCCTCGATGCGCGGCCGCCCGCGCGGCGACATCGTGATGATCTCGAGCGTCGCTACGCTGCATTACGCCGCCGGCGGCGCGCCCTACAACATGGGCAAGGCGGCGATGGAGGCGCTCGCCTTCACGCTGGCGAAGGAAGTGAAGAAGCACGGCATCCGCGTCAACGTGGTCGCGCCCGGCCTGGTCGAGACCGAGATGGGCCGCCGCCTGATGAAGGCGACCGCGGGCGTCGACGACCTGCGCCAGATCGACGCCTCGATGCCCTTCGGCCGCGTCTGCCAGCCCGAGGACGTGGCGAACGTCGTGCGCTGGCTGGTCTCCGACCGCGCGAGCTACATCACCGGCGAGAAGATCAACGTCTACGGCGGGGCACAGTAGCGGTGAGCGTGAGCGGGGACGTTCTTGACTTTGTTGCCTTTGGGGACGCTGTTGACTTCAGTACCGCCAAGAACGTCCCCAAGTCAACCAAGTCAAGAACGTCCCCGGCCTACCCGTAGCGGTGGCCGGCGATCTCGGCGCGCTCGAGCGCCAGGCGCTGCAGCGCGGCGTCGCGGAGCGGTGTCAGCTGCACCTTCTGGCTCCCGGTGTAGGCGATCTCGGCCTCGGAGAAGACCAGCACGCGGCGCGGCACCTTGTAGGGGGCGAGGCGCTCGCGCACGAAGGCCTGGATCGCGGCCTCGTCCGGACCGCACGCGCCCTCCATCGGCACCACGCACAGCACCAGCGCCTCCCCGAGCGTCGGGTGCGGAACGCCGACGGGCTGGACCACCTTGAGCCCCGGGTAGGACGCGAGCGCGCGCTCGAGCTCGAGCGGCGAGACGTTGGCGCCGCCGGTCTTGATCAGGCCCGAGAGTCGCCCGGTCCAGTGCAGGTGGCCTTCGGCGTCGAGCCAGCCGCCGTCCTGGGTGCGGAAGAAGCCGGCCGCGTCGAGCGCGTGCTCGGGCTCGACCTTGTAGTAGCCGCGCATCAGCGTCGCGCCGCGCACCGCGATCTCGCCCGGCTCGCCGGGCGCGCGCGGCGCGCCGCTCTCGGGGTCGACGATCGCGATCTCCATGCCCGGAAGCGCGCGCCCGCTCGAGCCGCGCCGCACCTCGGCGGGCGTGTCGGAGGGCAGCATGGTGGCGATCGTGAAGGTCTCGGAGAGCCCGAACGACGCGTCGACGCCCCACTCGTCCTTCTCGATGCCGGCGAGCCGCGCCAGCGGCGAGTGGAAGCGCGTCTTGCGGATGCTCGAGAGATCGCGCGCCGCGACGCCGGGATGCTCGGCCAACGCCTTCTCCTGGTGCGGGAAGGCGTGCAGCACCGTCACGCGCTCGCGCTCGATCAGCTCCAGGGCCGGGCCGGGCTCGAAGGTCTCCTGCAGCACCAGACAGGCGCCGGCCGCCAGTGTGGCGCCGAGCGACATCGCGATGCCGGCGGTCCAGAAGAACGGCTGCGCCGTCCACACCCGGTCGTCGGGCTCGAGCCGCATCACCTCGGCGAAGCGCCAGCTCTGGATCACCGGGGCGCGCTGCATGTGCAGCACGCCCTTCGGATGCGCGGTGGTGCCCGAGGTGTAGATCAGCATGCCGTCGTCGGCCGGCGCGATCTCGGCGGCGGCGGCGGCGAGCAGCTCCTCGGACACGTCCTGGCCGAGCGCGGCGAGCTCCTGCCAGCTGTGGCTGCCGCCGCGCGAGCGATCGCGTCCGGCGACGACCAGGCGGCGCAGCTGGGGTAGCGCCGGGCAGCGCACCCGGCCGGGCGCGCCCTCCGCGATCTCGGGGTGCGCGACCAGCAGCTCCTCCAGGTAGTCGCGGCTGCGCAGCGAGCGCTGCAGCAGCAGCGTCGACACGTCGGCGTGTCGGAGCACCCAGTCGCGCTCCTCGCGCGTCGCCAGCGTGCTGAGCGGCACCACCACGGCGCCCACCAGCCCGGCGGCGAAGCACCCCACCACCCACTCGGGGCGGTTCGTCATCAGCAGCCCGACGTGCGCCCCCTTCGAGACGCCCGCGCCGATCAGGCCGCGGGCGATCGCGCGCGCCTCGCGCTCCAGGTCGCCGTAGCGCCAGTCGCGCCCCTCGAAGCGCAGCGCGACGCGCTCGCGATGGCGCGCCGCGACGTCCTCGAGGAAGCGGGCCAGCGTCCAGCGGCCCGGGTCGGGCTGGAGCGAGAGACCGAGCGAGGAGCCCACGGGCCTTCTCCAGCCGCGCGCGGCGGTCAGCGATCGGGGAGCCGGACCTCGGCGCTGCCCGCCGCCATCGTCTCGCCGCGCTGGTTCGTCATCGCGACCGACACCACCGCCACGCCCTTGCCGTCGACCAGGTCGATGACCTCGCCGTTCAGGTAGGTCATGTCGCCGGTCAGCGCCGGCGAGCGGTACTTCACGTCGCTGTGGATCACGAAGCCCCACTCGCCGACCCAGTTCGCCAGCCAGTCGAGCACCCACGCGCCCATCGACGCGCCGTAGCCGTAGCCGCGCGGCATGCCGATCAGCTGGGCGTACTCGGCCTGCACGTGTCCGCGCGAGGGGCCGTAGTAGAGCCCGTCGGCGAGCGTCGGGTCGAGCTTGGCGCCCTCGAGGTCGCGCGACATCTCGGGCAGCCAGCCCGCCTGGTGGAGCGACGAGCGCCCGCCGTCCTCGCGGAAGGTGCCCCACACCGACATCAGGAAGGCTCGCCACTCGCAGGTGAAGGTCGCGATCGTGTGCGGGCCGATCGGGCGCGTCGGGAGGCGCGTGCCCAGCTCGACGCCGCTGCGCTTGCCGTGCGCGAGCTCGAGGAAGCTGCGGTAGTACTGCTGCTTCTCCTTCTCGACGGCCGCGAGCTCCTCGACGGTCCAGCGCGGCTCGGCCGCCTCGGCGAATTGCCCGCGCTTGCGCGCCTCCTCGGCGCGGTAGCGGATCGAGGTCGAGCGCTGCTTCGCGACCACCTGCCCGTTCGGCTTCAGATAGGTGGTGTCCCCGCGCGAGAACATCGTGGGTCCCGCGAACTTCGTCTCGGTCACCTTGTAGTCGTAGAGCGCGCGCTCGAGCGTGATGCGGTCGCCGGGCTCGATGCGCGGCCCCTCGAACCACCACTCGTCGCCGCCGAACAGCATGTGCGTGCCCGGGATGGTGCCCTGGATCGCGGGCCCCGCCCCGTGGCTGTCGCTGGTGCACACCGCGAAGGACTGCGGCGCCACGAGCTTGCCGAAGCGGCTGGCCGCGGCGTAGTCGTCGCTCCAGTGCAGCGGCTGCGGGTTCTGCATGCCCTGCACCCAGCGGCGGATGTCGGTGACCGTCACCGGCTCCTTCATCTGGCCGCCGCCACTCGGAACCCCGATCCAACGGTCGACGTCGCTCGTGTCGAAGTCCGGCCAGCGCTTGCGCACCTCGGCGGCGTTCACGCGGGAACCTCCAGGGACTGCGGGAGCTGATAGATGTCCACCATGTTGCCGGCCAGGATCGCATGGCGCTCGGGCGCCGGCACCCCGTCGAACATCTCGCCGATCACCTTGCGGCTGTAGGGCCAGTCGTTGCCGTGATGCGGGTAGTCCGTCGACCAGGCCATGTTCTGGACGCCCACGTCGTAGCGGTTGCGGATGCCGATGCGATCGTGGATGAAGGTGCAACACCAGTGCTCGTGGAAGTACTCGCTGGGAAGCCGCTTGATGTCCACGCCGGTGTGCGCGCGGTTGCGCCAGTAGAAGTTGTCGAGCTGCTCGAGGGCCGCCGGCACCCAGCCGACGTCGGTTTCGACGCCCAGGAAGTGAAGCTTCGGGAAGCGATCGTGCACGCCGCTCATCATGATTTCGCACATCACCTCGGGGAACAACGACATGCCGGCGAGCGCCATGTTCGCGATCGCGGCCGGCCCCTCGAGCGCGCCCGTCGACTTGCGGCTCGGGCGCACGATGCGGATGTGGATGCTGATCGGCATCTGCATCGCCTCGGCCGCCGCGAAGAAGGCGTCGTCCTCGGGGCCGAGCGCGTCGCCGCCGTTCGGCCACGCGGTCAGGATCACGCCGCGGAAGCCCTTGTCGCGGCAGCGCTGCATCTCCGCGATCGCCTCCTCGACGCCGAGGTTCGGCATCTGCGCGAGGCCGAACAGCCGCTGCGGATCGGGGGCGCAGAACTCGCCGCCGAGCCAGTCGTTGTAGGCGCGCACGCCGGCGCGGTGGAAGTCGCGGTCCGGGTTGCCCATGAAGTGGTACATGGTGCGCTGGCTCGGGTACAGGAACTCGGCGTCGACGCCGTCCTGGTCCATGTCCTCGAGGCGCGCCTTGCCGTCCCAGCAGCCCTTGCGGATGGCGTCGTAGCTGTAGCCCTTCCAGCGGATGTCCTCGTAGCGCATGCCGGGCGTCGCCACGAGACCGATGTACATGAGCGGCTTACCCGGGCCGAAGCTCCAGGCGTCGCCGCCCTCCTCGTCCTTGACCAGCTGCGGCGCGCGGTCGTGGAACTGCTTGGGGAGCCATTCGCGCCAGATGTGCGGCGGCTCGAGGGTGTGGCAGTCGGCGTCGATCAGCCGGTACGCGCGCATGCAAGGGCCTCCTCGCGGGAAATCTGACGGACCGTTAGATACTATCCAGGCGGCGGATCCGGAGCAACATCGAGCTGCAGGCGCGAGGCTTTGCGGCGAGGAGGCGGCGTGTCCTACGAGACCAACCGGCGGCTCACGGCGCGGCGCCCGCCGCTGCCGACCCGCGCGCGTATCGACCCGGTGAGCGCCGGCATCATCCGCGGCGCGTTCGAGACCATCTGCTTCGAGGTCGCCACCCACCTCGGGCGCTGCGCGTCGTCCGCGATCATCAACCAGTCGAACGAGCGCAACGCCAGCGTGCTGGACGGCGGCGGCCGCCTGGCCGGGATCTCGGTCGGGATCCCGCAGCTGCTGTTCATCTCGCCGCTCTCGGTGCGCTACGGGCTCGAGCACCGCGGGGCCGACGACTGGGGGCCCGGCGACGTCTTCGTCGGCAACGATCCCGAGCACGGCGGCGGGCACCTGCCGGACTACAACGTCTACGCCCCCGTCTACGACGCCGCCGGCGAGATCGTGCTGATCCAGGCGCTGCAGGCGCACCAGGGCGACACGGGCGGCAAGGACCCGGGCGGCTTCTCCGTCGACGCGCGCGACCTGTTCGCGGAGGGACTCGTGGTCCCGTGCGTGAAGCTCGCGCACCGCGGCCGGCGCCGGCGCGACATCCTCGAGCTGCTGGTTCGCAACAACCGGCTGCCCTCCTTCGCGGGCGACCTGGCCGCGATGATCTCCGCCGTCGAGCTGGGCGTGCGGCGCCTCGGCGAGCTGCTCGCCAAGTGGGGCGCGGATCCGGTGCGCGCCGCGGTGAACTGGAACGTCGCCGAGACCGAGCGCCGCTTCCGCGAGGAGGTCGCCCGCTGGCCCGACGGCCGCTACGAGGCCGACGTCTGGATCGACCACGACACGGCCGGCAACCGCGACGTGCGCGTCCACGTCGCCTGCGTGGTGGAGGGCGACCAGCTCACGCTCGACTTCACGGGCAGCGACGATCGCCCCGAGCTGGTCTGCGTGTGGAACACGTTCTCGAACACGCGCGGCTACGCGATGGCCCAGCTCGCCTCGATGGTCGACCCGACGATCCCGAAGAACGAGGGGCTCTTCGACGCCGTGGAGATGATCGTGCCCGAGGGCTCGGTGCTGCAGCCGCCGCCCGGCAAGCCCGCGGCGCTCGGCGCCTTCCATCCCGCCGTGGAGGTGGGCGAGGCGATCTGCGTCGCGCTGTCGAAGATCCTGCCCGAGCGCGCCTCACCGCAGGTCTACAAGCTCGGGATGCCGAACGCGGTGGTCGGCTTCGACGCGCAGGGCCAGATGTGGATGGACCAGGGCGTCGACGTGCGCGCCTCGGATGCCTCGGCCACGCAGGGTCTCGATGGCTGGGGCTCGATGTGCAGCGGCCTCGGCAACCTGATCCTGGCGGCCGCCGAGGAGGCCGAGAGCCGCTTCCCGGTGCTCAACTGGAGCCGCGAGCTCGTGACCGACACGGGCGGCGCCGGGCGCTGGCGCGGGCAGTGCGGAACGCTCAACGTCAAGCAGGTGCTCGAACCGGTGACGGCGATGGCGTGGATGGTGTCGCGCCGCCATCCGCTGCGCGGGCTGCGCGGCGGCGAGGACGCAGCGCCCTACCGCAACCGCTTCCGCGTCGGCGCGGCGGACGAGGTCGAGATCGAGAGCACCGCCGTCGCGCAGCTCCCGGCGGACGCCGTCACGGCGTACCAGTACGGCGGCGGCGGCGGCTTCGAGAGCCCGCTGCTGCGCGACCCGGAAGCCGTGCGCGAGGACGTCATCGACGAGTACGTGAGCCTCGCCGCCGCGCGCGAGCGCTACGGCGTCGTGCTGCGTGGCAGCGCCGAGGCAGGCGACCTCGCCGTCGACGCCGAGCAGACCGCGCGCCTGCGCGAGCGGCTCGCCGTCGAGCGTGGGGCCGCGACGCGATGAGCTGGCGGGTCGGCGTCGACATCGGCGGGACCTTCACGGACCTCGCGCTGCTGCGCGACGGCGAGGTCGTCGTCGAGAAGGCGCTCTCGACCCAGGACGATCCGTCGCGCGCCGTGATGCTCGGGCTCGAGAAGCTCGCCGCCCGCGTCGGCCTCGACCTGCCGGGGTTCCTGGGCCGGGTGGAAGCCCTGGTGCACGCGACGACGATCGCCGACAACACGCTGATCGAGATGAAGGGCGCCTGCACGGGCCTGCTCACGACGCAGGGGTTCCGCGACGAGCTCGAGCTGCGCCGCGGCTTCAAGGAGGACATCTGGGACGTGCGGCTGCCGCCGCCGCCGGCGATCGTCCCGCGGCGCCGGCGGCTCACCGTGCCCGAGCGGGTGCGCGCCGACGGCTCGATCGCGAAGCCGCTCGACGAGCAGGCCGCGCGGCGCGCGATCCAGCGGCTCGCCCGCCAGGGCGTCGAGTCGGTGGCCGTGTCGCTGCTGTTCTCGTTCGTGAATCCCGCGCACGAGCGGCGCCTGGCCGCGTGGCTGGCCGAAGAGCTGCCGGGCGTGCCGATCTCGCTCTCCCACGAGGTGATGCCGAAGGCGCCCGAGTTCGAGCGCACCAGCACGACCGTGGTCAACGCCTACGTCGGCCCGCGCGTCGGGGCGTACCTCGACCGCCTGAGCGAACGGCTGCGCGAGGCCGGCTACGCGCGCGAGCTGCTGGTGATGCAGTCGAGCGGCGGCCTGATGACGCGCGAGTACCTGCGGGGAGCGCCGGTGCGCGTGCTCGCCTCGGGTCCCGCGGGCGGGGTGATCGGCGCGGCGCGCTTCGGCGCGTCGAAGGGCCTCGCGGAGCTGCTGTGCGTCGACATGGGCGGCACCAGCTACGACGTCTCGGTGGTGCGGCGCGGCGAGGCGCCCGCGCAGCCGGGCTGGAACTGGCACCACCGCTACGTGATCGGACTGCCGATGGTGAGCGTCGAGACGCTCGGTGCCGGCGGCGGCTCGCTCTGCGATGCGCGCGGCGGCGTGCTGCGCGTGGGTCCCGAGAGCGCCGGCGCCGACCCGGGACCGGTCTGCTACGGGCGCGGCGGAACGCGCCCCACGGTGACCGACGCGAGCCTGGTGCTCGGCCTGCTCTCGGAGGACGCGGAGTTCGCGGGCGGCAGCTTCCGCCTGACACGAAAAGGCGTCGACGAGGCGTTCCGCACCCACGTCGCCGGGCCGATGGGCTGCGGCGTCGAGGAGGCGGCCTTCGACTGCTGGCGCGTGGTGAACGCCAGCATGACGCAGGCGGTGCAGCGCTGGACCGCGCAGCGCGGCATCGACCCCCGCGAGCTGGTGATGGTGGCGTACGGGGGCAACGGACCGCTGTTCGCAGCGATCCAGGCCCAGGAGCTGGGCATCGCGCGCGTGCTGGTGCCGCGCGCGTCCCCGGCGTTCTCGGCGCTCGGCGCGCTGGCGGCCGCGCCCTCGCTCGACGAGGAGCGCTCGCTGCTGGCCCCCGCCCACCGCGCGGACCCGGCGCGGCTGCGCGCGCTGTGGGGCGAGCTCGAAGAGCGGGCCCGGCGCTTCCTGGGGTCGGCCGGCTTCCCGATCGCGGCGATCGCACACCGCTACCAGCTCAACCTGCGCTACCCCGGCCAGAACTGGGCGCTCGCCGTGGACGTCGCCGAGCGCCGGGGCGACGGCGCGGCGCTGCAGCCCGACGCGGCGCTGCGCGACCGCGCCGTGGCGGCGTTCCATCGCCGACACGAGGAGGAGTATGGTCACGCGCGGCTCGGCGAAGAGCCCGAGATCACCGGCCTCCGGCTGCTCTCCAGCGTCGAGACCCCGAAGCCCGCGTTCGGCGCCGCCGGCGCGGCGGCGGCGCGGCCCGCCCGGGCGGGCCGCACGCGGCGCGCGAACCTCGGGCGCGGCTTCGCCGAGACGCCCGTCTACCGCGGCGAGGAGCTCGGGCCCGGCTCGCGCGTCCCGGGCCCCGGCATCGTCGAGGAGACGTACACCACGATCGTGGTGTACCCGGGCTGGGACGCGCGCGTCGACGCGGCCGGCGACTACGCACTGTCGCGGCTGGGCTGAAACCGGCGCCAGCGCGGCACATCTCGCTTGACCCGGAGGCCGCCGCGGGCATAGCGTGGCCGGAGATGGGCATCCGCCGCTTCTCGCACCTGGGCATCTGCGTCTCGGACCTCGAGCGCTCGCTCGCCTTCTACCGCGACGGCCTCGGCTTCCGCGAGCGAAAGCGGCTCGACGTCTCCGGCGAGGCGAGCGAGACGCTGCTCGCCGTCCCCGACCTCGACCTGCGGGCGCTCTTCCTCGAGCGCGACGGCGTGTGCGTCGAGCTGCTGCACTACGCGTCGCCCGGGCATCGCGGCGGCGGCGAGCCGCGCCCGATGAACGCGCTCGGGCTCACCCACCTGTCGCTCGCGGTCGACGACCTCGACGCCGCGACCGAAGCCCTCGAGCGAGCCGGCGCTCGCGTGCTGCGCGCGACGCGCGTGTACAACCCGGAGCTCGGCGCGCGCGCCGTCTTCGTCACCGACCCCGACGGGACGCGCATCGAGCTGGTGCAGGCGCGCGGCGACCTCGCGCGGGGCGGAGCCTGATCAGCGCAGCTGGAACTCGACCTTCTCGATGCTGCCCTCGAAGGGGAACGGAGCGCGCAGGTAGTAGTACTTGTCGGGCGACACCGGGAGCCCGTTGTCGCGCCCGATGTCCATCCCGGCGTAGCCCGAGAAGCGCAGCGGCACGGTGTGCTCGAGCCTCCCCTCGGCGACCTGCGCCCCGTTCACGAAGAGCCGTCCAGTCCCACCCGTCGCGAGCTTCCCGGGTGCATCCGCCGTGAACTCGTAGCGGACCTCCACCTTGCCCGTCGGGAGGCGCTCTTCGGCCTCGATCGTGTCGAGCTTCAGTCCGAGGAAGCTGTAGGTGTAGTGCAGCTTGCCGGCTTCGACGTAGAGCGAGAAGCCGCCGAGGAAGCTGGCGTTGGCGACGATCACGCCCTCGGCGCCGTAGCAGAGCCAGAGCAGGCACCAGTTGCGCGCGACGTCGAGGTCGGCCCTGATCGAGTAGGAGCGGTTGTAGATCGGCGGGATCATGCCCGCAGCGACGTTCTCGACGCCCGGGTAGTACGTGACGGTCCGCGAGGCCGCGTCGCCGGGCGGGCGCATGCCCCAGACGAAGGCGAGGCCTCCGAACAGAGGGAGCACCTGATACCTCTCCGCCTCGCTCCAGAACAGCGCCTCGAGCTCGCGCATCTTGTCCGGGCGCGCCGCAGCGAGGTTCCGGCTCTGCGAGAAGTCGTGCGTGAGGTCGTAGAGCTCGCACGGATCCTTCTCCGGATCCCAGCTTCCCGGCGCGAAGCGCGCGATCGTCTCCGGATCGAACTTCCACGGGATGCGAGGCACGCGACAGCTCCACATCCAGCCGTCCTCGTACATCGCGCGATTGCCGAGGATCTCGAAGTACTGGCGCGTGTGCCGCTCGGGCGCGTTCGCGTCGTCGAAGCTGTAGGCGAAGCTCACGCCGTGCATCGGCATCTGCGACACGCCGTTCACCGCGCTCGGCGCCGCGATGCCCGCGACCTCCAGGATCGTCGGCGCGACGTCGATCGCGTGGGTGAACTGGCTGCGCAGGCCGCCGCGCTCGCGGATCCGCTTCGGCCACGCCACCACCATCGGGTCGCGGGTGCCGCCGAGGTGCGACGCCACCTGCTTGCCCCATTGGAACGGCGTGTTGCCCGCCCACGCCCACGCCGCCGCGTAGTGCGGGTCGGTGCGCGGCCCGCCCCAGACGTCGAGGCCGCCGTAGGTCCGGATCGCCTGGAGCTGCTGCTCGGTCGTGAGCGGGACGCCGTTCAGCGCGGTCAGCTCGTTGAACGACCCGGTCTCGGTTCCTTCCATGCTCGCCCCGTTGTCGCCGAAGATGTAGAAGACGAGCGTGTCGTCGCCCAGGCCGAGCTCCTCGATCGCCTGCACGACGCGGCCGACTTCGTGGTCGGTGCACTCCTGGAAGCCCGCGTACACCTCCATCTGGCGGGCGTAGAGCTTGCGGACGTCCGGCGGGACGGAGTCCCAGGCGGGAAACGCCGGGTCGCGCGGCGTCAGCACCGCGTCGGCGGGAACGACACCGAGCTGCTTCTGGCGCGCGAAGGTCTCCTCGCGCAGCCGGTCCCAGCCCGCATCGAAGCGGCCCTTGTAGCGGTCGCTCCACTCCTTCGCGACGTGGTGCGGCGCGTGGCTGGCGCCGGTCGCGAAGTAGACGAAGAACGGCTTGTCGCGAGTCTGCGCCTTCTGCGCGCGGATCCAGGCGATGGCGCGGTCGGCCATCGCCGTCGTCAGGTAGAAGCCCTTCTGCTTCGGCACGCCGATGATCGAGTCGTTCTCCGCGAGCAGCGGGTCCCAGTGGCTGTCCTCGCCGCCGAGGAAGCCCCAGAAGTAGTCGAAGCCCATGGCGTTGGGCCAGCGGTCGAAGGGGCCGGCGGGGCCCTGCTGGTCGTCGGGCGTCAGGTGCCACTTGCCGAAGGCCGCCGTGCTGTAGCCGTTGTCGCGCAGGATCTCGGCGAGCGAGGCGGCGCTGCGCGGCCAGAGCGCGTCGTAGCCCGGGAAGCCGCTGTGCGTCTCGGCGATCGAGCCGAAGCCCACGCTGTGGTGGTTGCGGCCGGAGAGCAGCGCGGCCCGCGTCGGTGAACACAGTGCGGTGACGTGGAAGCGGTTGTAGCGCAGCCCCTGCGCGGCGAGCCGATCCAGCGTGGGTGTGTGGACGGGGCCCCCGAAGGTCGAGGGATTGCCGAAGCCGGCGTCGTCGATCAGCACGATCAGGACATTCGGCGCGCCGGGCGGGGCGTGCAGGGGCTTCGGCCAGTCCGGCTTCGAGCCCGCCAGCGTGCGGTTGGCGACGCCCTGGAAGGGCGGCTCGGGATGCGGCAGCACGCCCTGTGCGCGAGCCGTCGGCGCGAGCCACGTCGCGAGCAGCAGCAACGCCGCGCGCCACAGCATCTCGAGATCCCCCTTCGAGACCACGCTAGCCCGAATCGTGCAACGCGGTCGATGCCCGCGGCTTCCGACCCCTCGCGATTCGTGGTAAAAGGATCCGTGCGGGGGTGAGACGCAAGGGAGCGTCGATGCGACCGGCCATCCGCCCTGCTAGGTGGTTCCCCGCAGTCGGCCTCTCCTTCCTGCTCCTCGCGAGCGCCGCGGCGGCGGCGCCGACCTTCACCGTGAACAGCACCTTCGACGCGCCGGGTGCCGACACGATGGGCGCGACCCTCACCGACGGCGTGTGCGAGACGCAGCACGGCAACGGCATCTGCACGCTGCGCGCGGCCATCATGGAGGCGAACCACGTCCCGGGCGGCGGGGCGGCGATCCGGCTCCCGCCCGGAACCTACGCGATCGGAATGGGGCCGGTCGGTGCGGGAAGTGAGCGCGACGGCAGCTTCGACCTGCTGGCCCCGATGACCATCATCGGCGAAGGGCCGAGCGTCAGCATCGTCGATGGCAACAATCTGGACCAGGTCTTCGACGTCTCCGGCGATCCAGTCGTCCTGCAGGGGATCGGCGTTCGCAGGGGCCTCCTCGCGGGCTTCACCACGGGATCTGGGATCGTCAACACCGGAAACCTGACGCTCGAGAACGTCGCTCTCGTCGACAACGGTGACGCCGGCGACTCCAGCCGCGGCATCAGGAATCTGGGGACCGTATCGATCCGACAGAGCGTCATCCAGGGCAATTTCTCCTTCTTCGCCAACGGAGGGGGCTCGAGAACCTCGGAACCGCAGAGGTTGCGGACTCGCTCATCACGGACAGTGTCTCTAGTCAGGGCGGAGGCGTCTACAACGCGGGAGACCTGACCATCGAACGAACCTCCATCATCGGGAACCGCTCGGGAGTGTTCTCCATGTCTGGCGGAGGCGGGATCTTCTTCAATGGGGGCAGCTTGGTCCTGGTCAACGACACGTTGGCGATGAACTCGGGCTCCTCCGGCAAGGGTGGTGCGATCCACGTGCAGGACGGCGCGCTGCGGATGATCAACGTGACCATCGCATCCAACACCGTGTCCGGCCAGGGAAGCGAGGGAGGAGGGATCAGCAAGGACTTGAACGCGGGCTCGATCGTCCTGCAGAACTCGATCGTCTCCGGCAACCTCGCGAGCGGCGTCCCGAGCGATTGCAGCGCGTTCTACTCCGTCGTCTCGGGCGACTACAACCTGATCGGAGCGCGCTCGACGTGCACTCTCACCGGGGTCGACCACGTCAACGCCACGGACGAGCATCCCGGGCTGGATCCGCTGGCTCTGAACGGCGGCTTCGCCCGATCAGCGCTCCACCACCTTCGGCCCCGCCGTCGAGGTGATCCCGCCCGCGAGCTGCACCGATCAGTTCGGGGCGCCGCTCGCGGTGGACGGGCGTGGCTACCGGCGCGCGGGAAGCTGCGACCTCGGCGCCGACCAGCTCCTCGGCGCCTACGCGCCCTCTCCGCTGCTCGGCGTCGAGCTGATCCGCAACGGCGGCGCAGCCGGCAACGAGCTCGGCCTGGCCGCCGCCGACGACGTCTCGTCGGCCGACCCGCCCTACTGGGCCCAGCCCATCGGCGGCATGACGCAAGTCGTCTACGGCTCGCTGGGCTTCCCGTCGCGGGGGGACGCGCCGGCGGGGAGCGGCAGCTACTTCTTCGCGGGCGGCGCCAACGCCCCCACCTTCACCAGCAGCAGCCAGCGGATCGACGTCTCGTCGGTGGCCGCGCAGATCGATGCCGGCCAGATCGGCTTCCGCGCCTCGGGGGCCTTCGGCGGCTTTTCGATCGACGACGACAACGCTTCGCTCTCGGTGACCTTCGAGCAAGACGCCCTGACGCCGATCCAGACGGTGACGCTCGGCGGGTTCACGGCGGCGGATCGGGGGAATGTCACGAAGCTGATGCGCGACTCGAGGACCGGCGCAGTTCCGGCCGGGACGCGCCTCATCGAGGTGGCGCTCGCGGCGACGCGGCAGAACAGCGCGGGTCCCTACAACGACGGCTACGCCGACGACCTCTCGCTCGTGCTGCCAGAGCCAGTGGCGCCGTCCGAGGGGGCGCTCGTGCTCTCCACCCTCGCACTCCTGGCCCGTTGGAAGACCGCAGCACGCCGGCCCGCCTGACCGCGGAACGACGCGGCGCCTGGTATGCTCGGCCCGCGAGGAGCCTGCGCCATGTCCATGCCCCGCGACATCGGAATCATCGACCTGATGATGGGGATCCCGAGCCCGGACCCGAAGCGCAGCTACGACTTCATGCGGCCGCTGTTCCGCGACAAGGAGAGCCGCGAGTCCTTCGAGTTCCCGGTCGAGTACATGTTCAAGGACGTGCCGAAGACCGGCCGGCACGAGGACTACATCCGCTACACGCTCGAGCAGATGGACAAGCACGGGATCGAGCGCGCGCTGATCGGCGTCTCGCTGCAGGACGAGACCGGCAAGCGCGCGCTGCGCCAGCACCCGGATCGCTTCGTCCCGTCGTGCGGCACCGATCCCAACCGCGGCATGGAGGACGTGCGCGACATCGTGCGGCTGCACGAGGAGTTCGGCATCAAGGCGGTCGGCGCCTTCCCGTGCGGCCTCTTCCCGCAGGTGCCGATCAACGACAAGCGCTTCTATCCGGTGTACGCCAAGTGCGTCGAGCTCGACGTGCCGATCTGCTGCTGCGTCGGCGTGCCGGGTCCGCGCATCCCGATGGCGCCGCAGGAGGTCGCGCTGATCGACGAGGTGTGCTGGTTCTTCCCGGAGCTCAAGTTCGTGATGCGCCACGGCGCCGAGCCGTGGACCGAGCTCGCCGTCAAGCTGATGCTGAAGTGGCCGAACCTCTACTACTCGACCAGCGCCTTCGCCCCCAAGTACTACCCGAAGGCGATCCTCGACTACGCCAACACGCGCGGCGCCGGCAAGGTGATGTACGCCGGCTACTTCCCGATGGGCCTCTCGCTCGATCGCATCATGAGCGAGATGCCGAACGTTCCGCTCAAGGACGAGGTGTGGCCGAAGTTCCTGCGCGAGAATGCAATCCGGGTCTTTGGCCTTCCGAAATGAAGGGTGCGGCGCGCGTCCGCGTCGGGGACGTGGAGATCGAGTACGACGAGGCCGGGCGCGGCGCGCGCCCCCTCGTGCTGGTCCACGGCTTCACCGGATCGCGCGACGACTTCCGCGACGTCCTCGACGACCTCGCGCGCGAGGGGCGCACCATCGCGCCCGATCAGCGCGGCCACGGCGGCTCCACCAACACCGGAGACGCGGCGAGCTACACGCTGTCGCGCCTGGCCGCGGATCTGGCCGGCTTCCTCGACGCGCTCGGGATCGAGCGCTGCGACCTGCTCGGCCACTCGATGGGCGGCATGGTGGCGCTGCGGCTCGCGCTGGCGCAGCCGGAGCGCCTCGCGTCGCTGGTGCTGATGGACACCGCCCCCGGTCCGATCGACGGCGTCCCGAAGGCCGTCCGCGAGGCGGGTGCGAAGATCGCGCGCGAGCAGGGCATGGCGGTGCTCGCGCGCCTGCTGCGCGCGAACGCCGAGGGCGATCCGAAGCTGCCCACGTCGATGCGACGGGCGATCGCGAGCGCCGGGCCCGATCGCTTCTTCGAGCGCATCGAGCGCAAGCTGCTCGCGATGGACCCCGAGGCCTTCGCCGCGCTGGCGAGCGAGCTGTTCGAGCAGGAGAGCATCGAGCCCCGGCTGGGCGAGCTCCGCTGCGCAACGACGGTGCTGGTGGGAAGCGAAGACGTCTCTCTGGTCGCGCCCTCGGAGCGCATGGCGGCGGCGATCCCGGGCGCGCGGCTCGCGGTGATCCCGGACGCGGCGCACAGCCCGCAGACCGAGCACCGCGAGGCGTGGCTGGCGGCGATCCTCGGCCACCTCGCCTGGACGCGCGGGCGCTGAGGCGCCTCAGCCTGCCGTCAGGCCGCCGTCGACGACGAGCGTCTGTCCGGTGACGTAGCTCGACTCGTCGGAGAGCAGGAACAGGACTGCGTAGGCTACCTCCCATCCCGTCCCCTGGCGGCCGAGCGGGATCGGCGTCCGCGCGCGCGACGGGCGGCCCGCCGAGGCCAGCCGCCCGAGCGGCGTGTCGATCAGGCCCGGGACCACGACGTTGGCGCGCACGCCGCGCCGCGCGCCCTCGCGTGCGACGTGGCGGTTGAGGCCGAGCAGGCCCGCCTTCGACGCGTCGTACGCAGGCATGCGGCTCCCCGGTTGGAGCGCGGCGACCGAGCTGATGAAGACGATCGACGCGAGACCGGGCCGCGCCAGCGCGCTCTTCGCCACCAGGAAATGGCCGCGAAGGTTCACCGCGAAGGTGCGGTCCCAGTCGTCCGCGGTCGTGCCGGCGAGCGTGAAGCCCGCGCCGATGCCGACGTTGAGCACGAGGCCATCGATGGCGCCGAGCGCTCGGGCGGAGTCCTCGACGAGCCGCTCGCACTGGGCGGGGTCCGCGACGTCGGCCGCGATCGCGACCGCCCGCCCGCCGCCGGCGGCGATCATGCGCACCGTCTCGCCGGCCGCCGCCTGGTCCACGTCGACGCACGCGATCGACGCGCCCTCGCGCGCTGCGAGGACGCTGATCGCCCGCCCGTTGCCGATCGGGTGATCGGGGTCGTCGTTGGGACGCGACCCCGCCCCGACGACCACGACGCGCCTTCCCGCGAGCCGCCCGCGGCCGGGCGCGGTGCCGCGCGCCTCGTCCGGAAGTCGAGGCGCCTCGCGTCGAGGCTCGTCGGACATGCGGACGAGCCTAGGCGAAACGCCCGCGCCCTGCTGCCACGGCGAATTTGCTTGCACCGGGTCCGCGCGCTCTGCTAGGCCCTGCGTTCACTCGTCTCACTTCGAAGGAGGTGTCCCCGTGCGACGACTCGTCCTGCGCCTCGTCGGCCTCGGGCTCGCGCTCGGGCTCGCGTCGGTCCCGTTCGCCGAAAGCGCGCTCGCCCAGAGCGGATCGCCGCTGCTGAGCCGGATCGTCAAGTCGGGCGAGCTGCGCGTGGGCATGTCGGGGGATCAGCCCCCGCTCAACTTCAAGAGCAAGAGCGGCGAGATGGTCGGGCTCGAGGTGGACCTCGCCAAGGCGATCGCAGGCGCCATGGGCGTCCAGCTGAAGATCGTCCAGCGGCCGTTCGGCGAGCTGCTCGCCGCGCTCGAGAAGGGCGACGTCGACCTCGTGATGTCGGGGATGACGATCACGCCCGAGCGCAACATGCAGTTCGCCTTCGTCGGTCCCTACTACGTGTCGGGCAAGTCGATCCTGACCAAGTCGTCCACGCTCTCCAAGGCCAAGCAGGCGAGCGACCTCGACAAGCCCGGCGTGGCCTTCGCGGCGCTGGCGGGATCGACGAGCCAGCACTTCGTCGAGGTGGTCCTGCCGAAGGCGAAGCTGGTCCCGACCAAGGATTACGACGAGGCGGTGCAGCTCCTGCTCAAGGACAAGGTGCAGGCGCTGGTGGCCGACCAGGAGATCTGTGTCGTGACGGGCATGCGCCATCCCAAGGCCGGGCTGGCGGCGCTGGCGCGGCCGCTCACCATCGAGCCGATCGGCATCGCGGTGGCTCCCGGCGACCCGCTCTTCGTCAACTTCCTCGAGAACACCCTCGCCGCGCTGCGAGCGGCAGAGGCCCTGGACGCGCTGCACGCGCGCTGGATCGAGAACTCGGAGTGGCTGAGCCAGCTGCCGTAGTCCCGTGACTCTCCGAAGAGAGTAGAATGGGCCGGCGTTCAGGAGCCCCCATGGACCCCCGCTTCGACCTCGTCATCGCGAACGGAATCCTCGTCGACGGAACGGGCGCACCCGCGCGCCCGGGCGAGCTCGGCGTCCGCGGCGGCCAGATCGCCGCGCTCGGCGGCCCCGGCGAGCTCGCGCCCGGCGGTGCCCGCGTCTTCGACGCGCGCGGCGGCGCGGTCGCGCCCGGCTTCATCGACATCCACACGCACTACGACGCGCAGCTGTTCTGGGACCGCCTGCTCACGCCCTCGTCGTGGCACGGCGTCACCAGCGTCGTCGTCGGGAACTGCGGTTTCGGCGTCGCGCCGACGCGGCCGGCGCACCGCGACCTGATCCTGCGCACGCTCGAGAACGTCGAGGGCATGTCGCTCGACGCGCTGCGCGCGGGACTCGGGAGCGAGTGGCCCTTCGAGAGCTTCGGCGAGTTCCTCGACGCGATCGAGTCGCGCGGCACCGCGATCCACGTCGGCGCGCTGGTCGGGCACACGCCGATCCGCACCTTCGTGATGGGCGAACAGGCGACCGAGCGCGAGGCGGACGCGGGTGAGATCGCGGCGATGCGCGCGATCGTCGCGGGTGCGCTGCGCGACGGCGCGCTCGGCTTTGCGACCTCGAAGTCGCCGACGCACGTCGGCTACCAGGGGCGCCCCGTGCCGAGCCGCGCAGCCTCGCGCGCGGAGATCGACGCGCTCGCCGGCGCGCTCGGCGACGCAGGCCACGGCGTCATGCAGTGCACGATCGGAGCCGGGCTCTTCCTCGACGAGCTCGAGCAGATCCAGCGCGCCATCCGCCGGCCGATCAGCTGGACCGCGCTGCTCGGCGGCATGCTCGGGCCCAACGGCCACCGCGGCGTGCTCGACCGCGCAGCGAAGCGCCAGGCCGAGGGCGTGCGCGTGGTGCCGCAGGTATCGTGCCGCCCGCTGCTCTTCGAGTTCCAGTTCAAGGCACCCTTCCCGTACGAGGCGCTGCCCTGCTTCAAGCCGGTGTCGCAGGCGGACCTGGCGGGCAAGAAGCGCCTGTACGCCGATGCGGCGTTCCGCAGGGCCTTCGGCGAGCAGGCGCGGCGCTGGCGCGAGACGGTGATCTCGTGGTGCCCCACCGAGCCCGTGCTCGAGGAGCGCAGCGTTGCCGAGGTGGCGGCCGAGCGCTCCGTCGATCCCGTGGACCTCGTCCTCGACCTGGCGCTCGCGTCGGATCTCGAGGCGCGCTTCCGCATCGGCATCTTCAACATCGACGACGACGTGGTGGCGGAGCTGCTCTCGAGCCCAGCCGCGATGCTCGGGCTCTCCGACGCCGGCGCGCACGCGAGCCAGCTCTGCGACGCGGGCGCGCCGACCACGCTGCTCGGCAAGTGGGTGCGTGAGAAGCGCGTGCTGACCCTCGAGGAGGCGGTGCGGCGCCTCACCAGCGAGCCGGCCGACGTGTTCGGGATCCGCGACCGCGGGCGCCTGGCGGTGGGGCTCGCCGCCGACCTCGCGATCTTCGATCCGGCCAGCGTCGGCTGCGCGCCGGTGCGGCGCGTCCACGACTTCCCGGCCGGCGCCGACCGCCTGGTGGCCGACGCGCACGGCATCCGCGGCGTGTTCGTCGAGGGAACGCTGATCCGCGAGGAGGGGCGCGACGCGCTCGATGCGAAGAGCCCGCTTCCCGGCCGCGTGCTGCGAGGAGGATGAGCCATGGCCTTCCCGGTGATCTCGGCCGACTCCCACGTGACCGAGCCGCCCGACACGTACTCGAGTCACATCGATCCCGCTTGGCGCGATCGCGCGCCGCGCCTCGAGCACGTCGCGGGCGTCGGCGACGTCTTCGTGATCGAGGGCATGAAGCGCCCGATCCCGATGGGGCTGGTCGCCGCGGCGGGCAAGCCGGCCCACGAGATCCGCGTGCAGGGCGCGCGCTTCGAGGAGATGCACCGGGGCGGCTGGGACCCCGAGGCGCGTATCGCCGACCAGGAGCGCGACGGCGTCGCCGCCGAGGTGATCTATCCGACCGTCGGCATGGCGATCTGCAACCACCACGACTTCGACTTCAAGAAGGCCTGCTTCGACGCCTACAACCGCTGGATCGCGGCGTACTGCGCGGCGCATCCCGAGCGGCTGATCGGCTGCGGGCAGACCGCGATGCGCTCGCCCGAGGAGGGCATCGCGGACCTCGAGTCGATCCGCGCGCTCGGCCTGCGCGGCGTGATGCTGCCCGGCAACCCCGCCGTCGAGGATTACCACTCGACGCTGTACGACCCGTTCTGGGAGGCCGCGATCGAGCTCGGCATGCCGCTCTCGTTCCACATCCTGACCTCGCGCACGGACTCGGCTTGGGCGCGCGGCCCGGCGATGAACGGCTTCCTCGCCATCATCCGCGGCTGCCAGGACATCATCGGGACGCTGATCCTCGGCGGCGTCTTCGAGCGCCACCCGAAGCTCAAGGTTGTGTGCGTCGAGGCGGACGCCGGCTGGGTCCCGCACTACATGTACCGGATGGACCACGCCTACAAGCGCCACCGCTACTGGCTGCCCGCCGGCCAGAAGCTCTCGAAGCTGCCGTCCGAGTACTTTCGCGAGAACGTCTACACCACCTTCCAGGACGACTGGGTCGCCTTCCAGTGCGCCGACCTGATGAACTGGCACCGCCTGATGTGGGCCAACGACTTCCCGCACAGCGACTCGACCTGGCCCGACTCGCAGGCCGTCCTCGCCGAGCACGCGGCGCGCCTCACCCCGGAGCAGCGCCGCGCCATCTTGTGCGACAACGTGGCGGAGCTGTACGGGATCGACGTCGCGAGACTCACCCGCGGCTGAGCGTCAGCGGGCCGCGCGCCGCTGCGGCAACGCCTCGCGGCACTCGTTCGACAGCTGGCTCTCGTGCTGGCGCATGCAGCGGAGGATGGCGCCATGCCCCGGCTGCACGTCGGCGCAGAGGCGCTGCGCCTCGCCGCTGCACGCCTGGCGCACCTGGGCCATGCGCTGCCGGATCCGGCTGACGCGCTCGTGGCATGCCGGCGAGAGATCGTTCTGATGCTGGCGCAGGCACTGCCGCCTGGCGCCGCCGCCCGGCTGCACGTCGCCGCACAGCCGCTCGACGTCCGCGCGACAGGCGCCGCGCACGTTTTCGGACCCCGGCGGACCGGCGGGATTCGGCCCACGCGTCCCAGGGATCTGTGGCTCGCCAGCCGCGAGCGCGAGCAGCGGCAGGCCCGCGAGCGCCAGCCCGAGCAGGGCGAGCCAGCCGCGGTGTTTCGTGCAGTGCATCGAGAAGCGCATCGTGCTTCCTCCGAGCCGTCGGTCCGCTCTGGGAAAACCGATCGAGCGGGGCCTGGTTGCGGCGGCTCGGTCCAGCCTGCCGCATTCTATACGCAGGGGGAGAAGACAATCATACGCAGGGCGTCGATCTTCCTGCTCGCGGGCTTGCTCTGCCTCGGCGCCGCGATTCCGCCGGCCTGGGCGGCGGCCGTCGATCCGACCGGGGTCGAGCAGCTCTTCGTCTACGAGCTGAATCGCGCGCGCCACGATCCCCCCGCCTGGGCGCACGAGATGGGCATCGACACGCAGCTCGGCGGCGATGGGAGCTACGCGACGCTCGTGGGCGTGGCGCCGCGCATGCCGCTCGCTCTGAACGGCTTCCTGGTCAGCTCCGCGCGCGGCCATGCGCAGGAGATGGCGACCTACGACTACTTCGACCACCGGAGCGCCGTCGACGGCCGCTGGCCCAACCAGATGGCGCGCGATGCGGGCTATCCGCTGCCCTATGAGCTGCCAGCCGTAGGCGGCGGATTCTGGCTGCTTCCCGATGGAGACGCCCAGACCAACGGCAACCAGATCGAGTCGATCGCCGCCGGCTTCGGCGGGGGCATCTTCGACTATGCCAATCCGATCAACGCGCTGGCCGGACTGATCGTCGACGACGGCACCCCGAGCCTCGGCCATCGCGTCCATCTCCTGGCGATGGACGACTTCAACGTGCTGTTCCGCGAGATCGGCACCGGCTTCGGATCCAACGTCTCGGCGATGTACGAAAACTACTGGTCGGCGCAGACCGGCGTGATCGACGAGAGCGACACCTTCCTGACCGGCGTGGTGTACGCGGACGCGAACGCCAACCACCTCTACGACGTCGGCGAGGGCCTCGGGCGCGAACCGCGAGATCGACTGCATCTCGGGCTTCGCGGGCGCCTGGGTCGACTTCGTGCAGGTGCCGGAGGCCCCGGAGACTGCGGCGGCGCTCGCCGCGCTCGGCGCGCTCGCGGCGCTCAGCGCAGCCCGAGCCCCTGGCGCGCTACGACGCCGCGCATGATCTCCGAGGTGCCGCCGCCGATCGTCTCCCAGAGGCTCTGACGCCACAGGAACTCGACGCGGCCGCCGACCACCAGCGCCTCGGGGCCGCCGAGGTCGAGCGCGGCGCGCGCGATCTCCTGGGCGGTCTCGCTGTGCACCACCTTGTTGGCGGCCGCCTCGACGGTGCCCGAGCGGCGGTGCAGCACCGCGTCGAGCACGCGCAGCGCGTGCATCTCGCATTCGAGCACGCGCACCGAGAGCTCGGCGAGCGTGCGGCGCGCGACGGCGTCGCGGGCCAGGCCCTGCTCGCGCACGAACGCGAACAGATCGTCGAGATCGCGGCGCAGGCGGCCCGGCGGAAACTGCACGTGGCGCTCGTCGGCCAGCGCCTCGCCCATGATCTTCCAGGCGCCGTGCTCGGGCCCGACGCGCCGGGCGACCGGCACCTGCACGCCGTCGAGGCGGATCGCGTTGAGCTGCTCGCCATCCAGCGTCGGCAGCGGCTCGACGGCGACCCCTGGCGCGTGCAGGTCCAGGATCAGCAGCGAGAGGCCCTCGGCGCGGCTCTCGGGCGGGCCGGTGCGCACCAGGGTCCAGAGCCAGTCGGTGTGCTCGGCGTACGAGGTCCAGCACTTCTCCCCCGACACCAGGTAGACGTCGCCGCGCCGCTCGGCGCGCGTGCGCAGCGCGGCGAGATCGGAGCCCGCCTCGGGCTCCGAGTAGCCCAGCGAGAACGGGCACTCGCCGCGCTGGATCGGCGGCAGCCAGCGCGCCTTCTGCGCCTCGTCGCCGTAGCGGATGATGCTCTTCGCGACGATGCCGGCATCGAGCGGCGCGCGCGCGGCGCGCGCGTAGGCCGCCTCGTCCCAGAGCAGATACTCGTAGGCCGGCGAGAGGCCGAGGCCGCCGACCGCCCGGGGCCAGCCGAGCGAGAGCCAGCCGCGCGCGCCGAAGGCGCGCCACAGCGCCATCACGCGCTCCCAACGCGTGCCCATGCGGAAGTAGCCGTCGAGGTCGCGCCAGTCGGCCAGGAAGTCGGCCACCTCGCGGCGGAACGCCTCCTCCTCGGGTGCGAAGCGCGCTCTCACGACTCGCCCTCGCCCTCGCTGCGCGCGTTCGGATCCGGGTTCCAGCGCGGCTCGCGCTTCTCGGCGAAGGCGCGCGGGCCTTCGCGGAAGTCGGGATGGCTCCAGTGCAGGCGCAGCAGCGCCCAGGCGTGTTCGAGTGCGTCGCGATAGCCGCGCTCGAGTCCGCCCCAGATCGCCTGCTTCGAGAGCGCCATCGCCTGCGGCGAGTTCTTCACCATCAGCTGCGCCATCGCCTCGGCCGCCGGGCGCAGCGCGGCCGGCGCCGCCACCAGCTCGTCGACCAGGCCGAGCTCGTAGGCGCGCCGCGCCGGCATCCGGTAGTGGCGCCCCATCAGCGTCATGCGCAGCGCGGCGCCGAGCGGCAGGCGCCGGGCGAGGCCGACGTTCTCGATGGCGCCGACCATGCCGACGTTCACGTGCGCGTCCATGAAGCTGGCGTTCTCGGAGGCGATCACGATGTCGGCGTCGACCACGAAGTGCAGCCCGCCGCCGACGCAGAGCCCGTTCACCGCGCAGATCACCGGCTTCCAGACGCGGTTCTGCTGCGGCGACCAGTGGACGGCGTCGGCGAGCGGCCGGTTGGCGAAGACGGTCTCGTCGCCACCCGCGTCGCTGCCGACGTCGAAGCCGGTGCAGAAGTGGCGCTCACCCGTGCCGCCGACGACCGCGACGCGGATCGCGGGGTCGTCGCGTACCTCGGACCAGATCGCGCGCACGACCGGCTGCATCGCAGGAGTGAGCGCGTTGCCGCGCTCGGGCCGGTCGAGCGTGATCCACGCGACGCCGTCGCGCTTCTCGTAGCGCAGCCCGGAGAGCGGTCTCGAGAGGTCGATCGCCATGCGCGCTCCTAGAGCTCGAGCGACGCCAGCAGGGTCGCGCGCGCCGGCTCGGGACCGGGCGGCGCGACGACCAGCTGCCGGATGCGCCGCGAGACGTGGAAGGCGGGCCCGTCGAGCGTCACACCGAGGGCGCCGAATACCTGGTGCGCCGTGTGCGCGGCGCGCAGCGCCGCGCGCGTGGCCGAGAGCCGCGCGGCGCCGGCGAGACGGCGCGCAGCGCCGCTCGCCTCGTCCCAGTGCCAGGACGCGACGCGCGCGAGTGTCGCGGCGGCGTCGAGCTGGATCGCGGCGTCGGCGAGCGGGTGCGAGACGGCCTGGAACTCGGCGATCGGCCGCCCGAACTGGCGCCGCGCGCGCGCGTGCGCCGACGCGTCCTCGACCAGACGGCGGCCGGCCGCCGCCAGATACGCGGCGAGCGCGAGCTCGCCGAGCGCCACGGCGCGGCCGGGGTCCCCGAGCGACGTGTGGCGCGCCAGCTCGACGCGCCCCCACGGATCGCCGCCGAGCGTGGCGACGGCGACAACCGGCGCGCGCGGCTCGCACAGCCAGGCCTCGGCGCCGGCGAGCTCGACCCAGACCGTCGCGGCGGGAGCCCAGGGCAGGAGCGGCGGCGTCCCCACCGCCACCAACGCTTCACCCGCGGCCACGGCCTGGCGCTCGGCGTCCGGGAGCAGCTGTGCGGCGAGGAAGCTCTCGGCGAGCGGCCCGGGATGCGCCGCGCGTCCCAGCGACTCCATCGCGGCGGCGACCTCGAGCGCGCCTCCGTCTCCCTCCGGTGTCGCGATCGACAGGACGCCGAGCTCGGCGAGCCCGCTCCAGAGCGCCTGCGGCAGGCGACCGGAAGACGCGCGCAGCACCGCGTCGCTGCAGCGGTCGCGGCAGAACTGCGCCACCGAATCGGCGATCGCCTGCTGCGCGTCGTCGAACCCGAGATCGAGCCCCGCCGAGGCCTTCACGCCGAGGCGACCCAGCGGCGCTCGGCGAGCGCGCGGCCGTGCGCACCCGCCCCGCCCAGCTCGAGGCGCAGCGCCGGAAGCCGCATGCTGAAGACGTGCAGGTCGTGGTCGTGCGTATAGCCCATCGCGCCCGAGAGCTGATGCGTGTCCGCGAAGACGCGCTGCGCGGCCGCAGCGGCGCAGGCGGCCGCGCCGGCGGCGGCCTCGGGCGGCGCGCCGCGCCAGGCGGCCTCGAGCGCCAGCCAACGCGCCCCCTCGACCAGCACCTTGCACTCGGCGAGCCGGTGCTGCACCGCCTGGAAGGAGCCGATCGCGCGGCCGAACTGACGACGCTTCTTTGCGTAGTCGACCGTGACCGCGAGCGCCGCGCCCATCGCGCCCGCCAGCTCGACCGCGAGCGCCACCCGCCACCAGCTGCGCAGCCGCTCGCCGGAGCCGGGCTCGAGCGCCTCCCCGCCGACCAGCGCGCCCGGAGCGAAGCGCCCCATCGGATAGCCGAAGCTCGAAGGCACCGGCGCGACCGAGCCGGGCACGAGCGGGACGACGCGCGCCAGCTCGCCGTCGAGCACCAGCGCGGTCTCGGCGTGCGCCGCAAAGCGCACCGGCCCGGCGCGGCCCGACTCGACCAGGGCGATCGGGCTCGGAAGCACGCGCCCCGCGACGGCAGGCGCCACCAGCGCCTGCGCCCCGATCGCCGCCACGCCGCCGGCACGCGCCACCGCCTCGACCACGAGCGCGGCGTCCAGCGGCCCCGTCTCCGGGCCGAGCGCCAGCTCCGCGAAGCCCGCCTCGGCGAGCGCGCGCTCGAGCGCGAAGTCGTAGTCGTGCTTGCGGGCCAGCTCGATCGCGCGCGCCGGCCCGGCGCGCTGCGCGAGCAGCGCCTCGACCGCTTCGAGAATCGCGCGCTGGTCTTCGCCGAGCTCGAAGTCCACGGCGGCCGCTCACTCCCGCGGCAGCTCGAGCACGCGGCTCGCCACCAGGTTGAGGTTGATCTCGGTCGTGCCCACCGCTACGCCCGCCGTCATCGCCATGCGGAACTGCGCGTCGGCGAAGGAGCCGTACTCGAGGGCCTCCGGCCCGAACAGCTCGAGCGCGAGGTCCGACACCACGCGCTCGGCCCAGGTTCCGGCGACGCGCGCGACGTTGGTGTCGGCGCTCGGCGGCAGCCCGTGCGCGCGCTGGTCGATCACGCGGTACGAGAGCAGGCGCGCCGCCTCGCACGCAGCACGCGCCGCGCCGAGCTTCTCCAGCACGGTCGCGTCGTCGAGCAGGCCGCGCGCGCGGGCGCGCGCCGCCAGCTCGTCGAGCGTGAGGGCGGCGCGCGCGTAGCGCGCGGCGCCGACCCGCTCGTACTGGAGCGCGTAGCCGACCACCTCCCAGCCCTCGCCCTCGGGTCCGAGCCGGCACTCGACCGGCACGCGCACGTCGGTGAAGAACACCTCGTGGAAGTAGCGCTCGCCGACCACGGACGGCACCTCGCGCACCTCGATGCCCGGCAGCTCCATCGGCACCAGCAGCACGCTGATGCCGCGGTGGCGCTTCGAGTCGGGGTCGGTGCGCACCAGCAGGAAGCAGAAGTCGGCATGGTTGGCGTAGGAGGTCCAGATCTTCGAGCCGTCGACGGCGTAGTGGTCGCCGTCGCGCCGCGCCAGCGTGCGCAGCGCCACCAGGTCGGAGCCCGCCTCGGGCTCGGAGAAGCCCTGACACCAGAACACGTCGCCGCGCGAGATGCGCGGCAGATGCTGGCGCTTCTGCGCCTCGCTGCCGTAGCGCATGATCGCCGGCCCGATCCAGTTGACGTTCATGTACTGCGGCCCGCGCGGCTCGCCGCGCGCCCAGAGCTCTTCGCCGAGGATCGCGTGGCGCCAGGGCGCGGCGTCGCGCCCGCCGTACTCGCGCGGCCAATGCTGGGTGAGCCAGCCGCGCTCGGCCAGCGCCGGGCAGAAGCGCCGCGCGAAGGCGACCTGCGCGTCGCCGCCGGGGCCGGCCTTCGAGATCTCGGGCCAGTCGGGCGGGAGCTGCTCGTCGAGGAAAGCGCGCAGCTCGGCGCGAAACGCGAGATCCTCGTCCGACCAGCCGAACTCCACGCTCTTCCTCCGGCGCGCGACATCGCGCCAAAGGCTGACGGTATGTCAGGCGCGGAGCTCTACGCCACAACGCGCCCGAGGTGCCCCCACGCACCGGGGCCTGCCTCGCCCGGCCGACGCGCGGGAGTTGACACGACACCCCTAGCCGGTCGTAGAATGCGAGATGTCCTGGTGTCGCGAGCACGTCGAGGGCGCGCGATCGCTCGGGTCGATCGCGGCGATCGCCGCCGCGCTCGCGGCGGCGCAGCCGGCGCGCGCGGATCTGCCTCCGTCGTGCGGCTGGATCCAGAGCATCCAGCACTGGGACGCCAGCTTCGGCTGGAGCTGGTCGCACGAGGACCACTGGACCACCTTCTCCTCGACCCTCGCGGCGACGACCCAGGACGCCGGCAGCGGCACGGCCTCGCTCGACAGCTTCCTCAGCGGCGACATCGATGGGCAGCTCACGTTCGACGACTACCTGGAGGACGACGGCCTCTCCGACGTGACGTTCACGCACACGGTGCTCTCGGGCCCGATCGTCGGGGGAGTCCCCGGAGTGCCGTCGCACATGTTCCTGCAGCTCGACGGCACTGACTGCACCTACACCTGGAGCACGGACGGTCCGTGGGCGGCCGGGACCCAGACGACCGAAGTGGGCTCCGAAGCGATCGTGACCCAGCCGAACGCGATCCTGCCCGGCACGCATCCGATCCCGCCGCTGCCCGGGCCGCTCAGCTTCTCGGGTCCGGCGCCCGTCGTGATCAATGCGACGCTCAACGCGGTCGATCCCCAGTTCGTCACGTACGGCGACGCGTCCACCGCGAGCGGGGGCCGCACCAACGCTCCACCGCTCGGCAACGCCGCGGTGTCGTGGAGCTTCGACCCCGGGAACGGCTCGGCGCCGCTGAACGACAGCTGCGTCGCGGGAAGCTTCCTGCTTGGGAGCGCCACGCAGGACACGAGCTTCGCGACCTCCGACGCCTCCGATCCCGCATCGAGCTGCGGCGGAGGCGATCGCTCGGTGTGGTTCTTCTTCTTCGCCCCCGTGAGCGGAATCGCGGAGATCTCGACGGCCGGCTCGGGCTACTCGACGATCGTGTCGGTGTGGCCGGTCGCGCAGGTCTGCGGTGCACTCACGACCCAGGTCGCGTGCGCCGCGAACGGCGCGAGCGCTCCGGTCCAGAGGAATACGGCGTACCGGGTGGAGGTCCAGCGCAGCGCGCCGGCGGGCACCGGCGCGCTCCACGTGACGGTCTCGGTACCCGAGCCGGCGGCCACGAGCGGCGTGCTCGCTGCGATCGCGGGCCTCGCGATCTCGGCGCAGACGCGGCGCGCAGCGAAGGGGCAGTAGCGATCACGGGCGCAGCGCTGTCCGACCTGCCGATCTCGGTGACGGTTGCGCTCGCGCTGGCCGCGCTCTCGCTGCTGGTGCGGGTGCTGACACCGAACCGCGTGGTGCGGCGGAAGCTCCGGGTCTCGATCGCTCTCGCGCTGCTCTTCCCCGTCGTCGCGGCGGGACTGCAGCTCTCGAGCCTCGAGCCGACTGCGCTGGGCCTGGCTCGCAGCGTCGCGAACCTCGGGCTGGCGCTCGCCCTGATCACGTTCGCGGTGGTCGTGCTCGCCAATCCGTTGCGCGAGGATCGCGTGCCCACCGCGGTGCCCAACATCGTGCAGGACGCCGTGATCGTCGGTTTGTTCGCGGTGGTGGCCACGCTGCTCTTGCGGGAGAAGTTCCTCACGACCTCCGCGGTGGGCGCGGTCGTGGTGGGATTCGCGCTCCAGGACACGCTCGGCAACGCGTTCTCGGGGCTCGCGATCCAGATCGAGAAGCCCTTCCACGTCGGCCAGTGGATCCGCGTCGGCGAGCACGAGGGGCGCGTCGAGGAGATCACCTGGCGCGCGACGAAGCTGCGCACCAAGGCGACCAACTTCGTCGTCGTCCCCAACAGCTCGATCGCCAAGGAAGCCATCATCAACTACTCGGAGCCGGTCGTCCCCACGCGGCTCGAGATCGACGTGGGGGCCAGCTACGGAGCGGCGCCCGATCTGGTCAAGTCCGTGCTGCTCGAGGCCCTCGGCAATGCCCCGCTGGTGCTCGACACGCCGGCGCCGAGCGTCCTGCTCCAGGACTTCGGCGCCTCCGCGATCAGCTACCGCGTGCGCTTCTGGATCGCGGATTTCGCCGGCGACCAGGAGGCCTGCGACCAGGTGCGCACCAACCTCTACTACAGCTTCAAGCGCCACCGCATCGAGATTCCCTACCCGATCCAGGTCGAGTACCGCCGCGAGTGGGCGCCCGAGCGCGCGCCGGAGACGACCGCCGAGTTCGCGTCGCTGCTGGAGCGCAGCGCGCTGTTCGCGACCCTCGACGAGAGCGAGCGCCTCGCGTGCGCCGCGCTGGGCGAGGAACGGCTGTACACGACCGGCGAAGCCGTCATTCGCGAGGGAGCCCCGGGCGGATCGATGTTCGTCATCGTGTCGGGGCGCGCGAACGTGTCCATCGACGGTGTCGAGGTCCGAACCCTCGGGCGGGGCGACTTCTTCGGAGAGATGTCGCTGCTGACCGGAGAGCCGCGGGCGGCGACGGTCGTGGCGTCGCAGCCGTGCCGTCTGATGGAGATGACGAGCGAGGCGTTCCGGCGCTTCGTGATGGAGCAGCCCGGCGTGTTCGACGCGATGGAGCCGGCCGTGCTGGCGCGGCGTGCGGAGCTCCTGGCGGTGCGCGAGAAGGTCGCCGCGGAACGAACGCCCCAGGAGCCCGAACACAGCTTCCTCGCCAGGGTGCGGCGATTCCTTCGCCTGCCCGCCTAGGCCCTGGCTACTTGGTGGCCGCGACGTGGACGCCGTCCCAGTCGGCGGGCGGCGGGGCGACGCGGAAGGCGGCGATGCGCGCCTCGTGGAGGCGGTACAGGTCGCCGAGCGGAAGCTCGGCGGCGCGGCGCCGGCACTCGCCCACGCCCGCCGCCGCCTCGTCCCAGCGCTGCGCGCGATAGGCGGCGAGCATCGCGTCGTGCGCCCGCACGAGATCGCGGAACGCGGGGCTCGACGCCAGCTCCTCGCCGCCGAGCAGCGCGTGGATGCGGACGGGCTGCTGCCGGCCCTTGACCCGGATCCGGTCGAGCTCCAGGTACGCGAGCGAGGGCGCGCGCGCGCGCGTCGGCTCGGCGACCACGATCGACAGCCCGTAGTGGCGCGACTGCCCCTCCAGGCGCGACGCGAGATTCACCTCGTCGCCGATCGCCGAGTAGTCGAAGCGCTGCTCGGATCCCATGTTGCCGACGCAGCACGGGCCCGTGTTGATGCCGATGCCCATCGCCAGCGGCGGAAGCGAGCGCCCGAAGCGCCCGTCGCTCCGGGCGAGGTCCTGGTTCAGCTCGCGGAGCGCATCGGTCATCGCGAGCGCCGCCTCGCACGCGTGGCGCGGATGCTCGGGGTCGTCGAGCGGGGCATTCCAGAACGCCATCACGCAGTCGCCCATGTACTTGTCGATGCAGCCGCGGCGCGACAGGATCACCTCGGTCATCGGGGTCAGGAAGCGGTTGATGAGATGCGTGAGCGCCTCGGCGTCGAGCTGCTCGGCGATCGAGGTGAAGCCGCGCAGATCGCAGAACAGCAGCGTCATCTCGCGCATCTCGCCGCCGAGGTGGAGCTTCTCGGGGTGGGCGGCCAGCTCGTCCACGAGACTCGGCGCGAGATAGCGGCTGAACGCGCCGCGCACGCGTCGCCGCTGCGCCTCGCTCCGCAGGTAGTTCTGGAGCGACCCGACCAGATAGACGCCGAGCGCGGCGAGGCACGGGTAGGTCGGGTCGAGCAGCCAGTGCCACGCGCGGTAGGCGTGCCAGGAGAGCGCGATCGCGACGGCGATGCCGGAGACGCCGAGCGCGGCCGTGCCGATCGCGCCGAGGCGCGGGATCAGGAGCGCCAGGAGCAGGCCGAGCGCGGCCATGTAGGCGAGCTCCGCCCCGGTCGCCCAGTCGGGGCGCTCGAGATACTGGCCGAGCAGGATCTGCTCGATCGCCGCCGCGTGCACGCTCACCCCCGACGCCCCGGGGTCGAGCGGCGTCGCGGCGACGTCGCGCAGGCCCGAGGCGCTCGCGCCCACGAGCGCGATGGCGCCCGCGATCTCGGGCAGATCGACGCCTTCCTCCAGCACCCGCCACGCCGGAACGGATCGGGCCGGCGCGGGCTCCGTGTACCAGATCCAGAGCTCGCCGCGCGAGCTGGTGGGAACCGTGTACTGCTTGCCGATCCGCAGCTGCGTGATGCCGGTGTTCTCTCCGAAGCTCAGCTCGCCGCTGGCACCCGCCGTCTTGACCGAGTAGGCGTGCGCGCCCGTCGCGACGCGGATCGCCTCGGCCGCGAGCGACGGGTAGAGCGCTCCCCCGTGGCTGAACAGCAGCGGCACGCGGCGGTGGACGCCGTCCGTGTCCGGATCGACGCTGAGGGCGCCGTTGCCGCTGGCGGCCGCCTCGAGCTCGGGAAGGTTCAGGACCGTGCCGGCGCGCGGCGCGAGGTGGGCGAACGGATCGCCGGCGTAGTTGAAGCCGGCCGCCGCCCGCGGCGGCCGGCCGCCCTTCGCGTCCGTGAACGCGAAGCCGGTCACGACGGGGCCGCGGGCGAAGGCTTGCGCCAGCAACGCGTCGTGGTCGGGCAGCGCCGCGATCTGGCCGCGCAGCCGCGCGTCGATCGGCAGGCCGAGGACGGCGTCGAGCAGGCGCGCGGGCGAGGTGCGATCCGGCTCGGCGAACACGGCGTCGAAGGCGACGACGGCGGCGCCGCGCTCGAAGAGCCGGTCCACCAGCGCCGCGACCTCGCTGCGCGGCCACGGCCACTGCCCGATCCGCGCGAGGCTCGCATCGTCGATGTCCACGATGCGCACCGGCACGTCGGTGTAGGGACGCGGCGCGAGACGCTGGAAGCGGTCGAAGGCCTGGAGCTGCAGCTCCTGGACGGGGCCGGGCTCGGCCGCCCTCAGGAGCAGCCCCAACCCGAGCGCCAGAAGCGGTGCGAGCCAGGGCGGAGCGAGCCGGCGCATCCCCGCTCGGCTACGGACGCGGGATCGGCTGGGTATTGGCCGAGACGGTGCCGATCACCGGCCCGCTCGGCGTCGCGGGCGCCGTGATCGCCAGGACCTGCACGGCCGAATCGGCGATGCGGCCGTTGCCGTTGACGAGCTCGGCGGCTCCGGTGGCGGCGCAGCCCGCCGAGCACGGACCGGTCGGCGCGCTCACCGTCGCCGTCGCCGCGAAGGCGGTGGGGACGTTGAGGCCGACCGGATAGTCCGCGTAGCTGGTGGACTGGCTGAGCGCCGCGGCCGAGAGGCCCAGGATGCTCGAGCTGATGTTGGAGAAGGCGAGGTTCGCGCTGCGCTGGCCGAGGAAGATCTGGAGCGAGAAGTCGTAGCTGCCGTCCGGCTTGCCGTTGGTGTCGATCAGCGGGAGGCCCGTCTGCTGGTAGGCCGCCTGCTGCAGACCGCTCGCCGCGAGCGTGCTCAGCTGGTCGAAGGTCGTGATGTCCGCCGAGACCGTGGGGGGCGTGTACGCGCCCGCGCCCAGGCACGTGTTGATGTCGCTGCAGCTGGTGGGCAGCTGCACCGCCTGTCCGTTCACGCTGACCGTCGGCGTCGCGAACTGCGCTGCGGTGTCGGTGGCCTGGTCGAGCCGGTCGAGCGTGCGCAGGCGGGCCAGCACGAGCTCGCTGGTTCGGCCGGAGCCGCCGCTGCGGATTCCCGAGACGTCGGTCGGCGAGCGCGCGTCGCCACCCGCCTCCCCGCTCGTGCCGGGCGGTCCAGCGCCTACCGGCGGCGTCGTTCCGCCCTTCTGCGCCGTCTCGAGCCAGCCTTCGGGGTCCGACACGGCGCCCGTCAGCGCGTCGATCTCGGCGCGCGGGAAGCGGAAGGGCTGCACCGGAGGAGCGTCCGGACCCTCGATCACCGTCCCGTAGCCGGGCCGGCTGACGCGCACGCAGAGCCCGGCGTTGCAGGCATCGAACGCCCCGGCGGGCGCGTCGAGGTCGTTGTCACCGCCTTCACCGAGCAGCACGAGGCGCGAGCTCTTCTTCACGTCGTCCACGCGGCCCGCGACCATCGTGCCGCGCACGCCGAGCGTGCCGGCCGGCAGCTTCACGCTCATGTCTTCCGGCTTCTCGTGGGCGATCTTGCCCGAGACGAAGCGGAACACACCCTTCGTGATCTCCGCGCCGAGCTTGCCGGCATTCGTCTGCGGGTCGTAGACGAACTCGTCGACCACGAGCTCGCTCTCCGGCCCGATCGTGAAGACGGTCTGGTCCAGCAGCAGGATCTGCATGCCCGAGCGGGTCCCGCTGCGGATCGCGTCCTGGAGCAGGATCGGCTCACCACTCACGACCTGGTGGCCGACGACCGACGTCCGGCTGAGCGCCACCTCCCCGCGTACCGCGGCGGAGACGCCGGCCTGCTCGGCGGCGAGCGCCGCACGTGCCGGGGCGAGGAGCAGGGGGAGCAGGAGCATCGGGGTCAGGAGCCGCATCGAGCACCTCGGGTCCGCGAGCTGCGGGCCACTCTAACACGCCGGCGGGGCCCGCTCAGAACTGGAACCTCTTGGTCCACAGGATCGTGAAGCGCCAGTCGTCGTAGCGGTAGTTCTCGATCGTGGACCGTTCGTTCAGGTAGGTGGCATTGGCCGTGAAAAGGGTGTCGCGGAGGGCTCCCGAGGCGGCGGCGAAGGGCAGGATCGAGGCCAGCGGCAGGCCGTAGGTGAGCCCGGCCAGGTAGACGTCGTCGCGCCGGGTCGTCCTCGAGATGACCGTCTCGGCCCCTTCGTAGCCGTCGTGCTCGTACGTGAAGGTCGAGAGCAGGAACTGGCCCCGCCCGAGCAGCCAGGTGCCGGCGAGCAGGGCGAGCGGACCCGTGTAGGTGTAGAAGTCCTCGCGCGCCTGCTTGTGCACCATGCCGACGCCGGCGTCGAAGCGCAGCATCGGCCAGGGCGACCAGCTCACGCCGAAGCCGGCCTGCACGCGGCCTCCGGTGCGCTGATTGGTGGTGGGGCTCTCCTCGAGCTTGTCGAAGAACTCGTAATCGAAGCGCGCGCGCGCGAACCCCTCGAGCGTGGGCGTGAAGCGGCGCTCGGCGCGGATCCCTTCGCCGACCGTGGTGATGTAGCTCTCGCCGCCGAGGTTCAGATAGGACGCGTAGAGGCTGGGCTGCACGTCGGCCCAGCGGCCGCGGTAGAGGCCGCCGGCTTCCCCGGAGATCGCCATCAGGTCGAGATCGGTCACGTCCACCTGCTTCTGGCCGTAGATCTGGACACCGCCGAGCAGCAGATGGCCCGCGTCGTAGCCGAGGTCGTGGGTGGCGTTCAGGCCGGCGAGCATCACGCCGCTCCAGTCGCTCTTCTTCCGGCCCGTGACGAGGGGGAACGATTGATCGAGGAAGAGCACGTGGCCGCCGTCGGGCCCCGCGTTGCGGTTGCTGTCCCATTGGATGCCGCCCGTGAACGACGCGGCGTAGCGCGTCGTCTTGCGCCGCAGCGCGATCTGCTCGAGGTAGAAGCGCACCTCCTCGCGCAGCCGATCGTCCATCGGCAGCAGGCTGACCGCGCGGAACTCGCGCTCGGCCTCGTCCAGGTTGTCGAGGCGGTAGAGCACGACGGCGTAGAGCAGCCGGACGCGGGCGAGGTCGGGCGCGAGCAGCAGGATGCGCTCCAGGGTGGACGCCGCGCCGCGCAGCTCGCCCGCCGCGACCTCGGACTGTGCGTAGAGGTAGTTGAGCTCGATGTCGTCGGGGTTCTTGAGGACCTCTTCGTAGGTCACCGTCCGCCCCGGCTCGAGGGGCTGCAGCTCCTGCGCGGCGTTGAAGGCGCTCGTCGCGCGCTCCGTCTCGCGGACCCCCTGCGCCGGGCGCTGCTGCTCCTGCACACTCGGCTGCTCGGCGCGGGCCGCGGCGGCGCCGAGCGCGAGCCCGATCCATATGCCGATCGCGATCTTCGCTTGCAAGAAACGGCCCCCCACGCGGCTGCGCGCGCATCCTACTGGGGAAGCGGGTCGTCCGCCGGCCCCTGCTTCGTAGCGCCCGCGAGGTCGCTCTATCCTCGCGGCATGTCCGCGCGGCAGACGTGCCTGGTGCTGCTCCTGTTCCTGACCGCCACGTTCGCGATCTACGCGCCGTGTCTGCACGGCGGGCTGATCTCCGACGACTGGTTCCTGCTGCGGACGCCAGAGATCCAACAGTTCTCGGCTGCCAATCTGCGCGACATCCTCGATCCGGCCGGCTCGGTGGCGAAGACCTACGTCAACTACTCGCCCGTCCACGCCGTGCTGCATGCCCTCGAGCGCCGCGCGTTCGGCGACCGGATCCCCGCCTACCACGCCGTGAACCTGCTCGTGCACGTCTCGGTCTCGCTCCTGCTGATCGCCTTGTTCGTCGACACCGGCATTCCGCGCGGCGCCGCGCTCGCCGGCGGCGCGCTGTTCCTGCTCCATCCGGCCAACGTCGAGGCGGTCGCCTGGATCTCGCAGCTGAAGACGACGGGAGCGGCCGCGCTCGCGACCGCCGCCCTGGTCTGGCGACGCCGGCGCCTGCTCGCCAGCGTGCTCTTCGGCCTGGCGCTCCTTACCAAGGCGCAGGCCGCGTTCGCCCTCCCGGTCCTGGCCCTGCTCGAGGGGTCGGAGCGCGCCGAGCGCGGCGATCGGCGGCGCTGGCTCTGGGTCGGCGTCTGGGCGCTGCTGTTCGCGGGCTACGCGCTGCTCGAGGGGCGCGTCTACGCCGACGTCGGCGCCCACTCGAACCCGGCGCTCGAGGCCGACCCCTTCCTGCACCTGCGTGCGATCGTGGCGATCGCCGCGCGCTATCTCGCCATGGCCGCTACGAGCCACGGCCTCTCCACGCTCCACGAGCCCCCACTCCCGATCTCGCTGGCCGACCCCTGGTGGTGCGCGGGGCTGGCAGCCGGCGCGCTGCTCGGCTGGCGCTTCGTCCACGCGCTGCGCCGCCGCAGCGCCGAGGCGGCCTACTGGATCTGGGCGGCGGCCGGCTTCGCGCCGGTGTCGCAGGTTTTCCCCTTCGTGAACCCGATGGGAGATCGCTATCTCTACTTCATGCTGCCCGGTCTCCTGGGCGCTGCGCTGCTCGCGGGCTGCGAGGCGGCGCGCGCGCTGCCCGCGCGCTGGCGCGACAGCGAGTCGCTGCGCACGGGGGCGGCCGCTGCGGCGCTCGCCGTGCTCGCGCTCTTCGCGCTGCGCAGCCTGGAGCGTGCGCGCGTCTTCCGCGACGACGACTCGTACCTGATCGACTCGGCGCTTCACTACCCCGACGGCATCAGCGCCCACGTCCTGCGCGCCCGAGGCTACGCGCGGCGCGGCGAGGTCGATCAGGCGATGGACGAGCTGCGCGCCGCGCGCAGCCGCGGCTGGGCGTGGGTCGGCATCCTGTTCACCGACCGCGACTTCCGCCCGCTCGCCCGCGATCCGCGCTTTCGCGACTTCGTACGCGAGCTCGGCGTAAAGATCGCCGGCGAGACGGGCGACGGCGGCGCGTCCGTGCGGGAGCCCCAGCGTTGATCGCGACGGGCCGCCGCGATGCCGGCTGCGCGACCTCAGCCGGCGCCCGCGCCGCCTCGCACGCCGAGCCAGCGCCAGCGCGCGGAGGCGATCGGGGGGCGGTCGATCGCCGTCCGGGCCTCGGCCCAGCGCGCCAGCCGCACGAAGGGCAGCCCCATCAGGAAGTAGATCGCGGCGGTCATCAGGCCGACGCCGACGTAGTCGTAATAGGTCGACGCGAGCTGGCCGTAGACCTTGGTGAGCTCGACCATCGTGATCACCGAGACGATCGACGAGTCCTTGAAGAGCGCGATGAAGTCGTTCGTCACCGGCGGGATCACCAGGCGCAGCGCCTGCGGCACCACCACGTGGCGCAGCGCCTGCGCGCGCGTCATGCCGAGAGAGAGCGCCGCCTCGAGCTGCCCGCGCGGGATCGCCTGGATGCCGGCGCGGTAGTTCTCGGCCTCGTAGGCGGCGTAGTTGAGGCCGAGCCCGATCACCGCCGCGAGCAGCGGCGAGAGCCGGACACCGAGAGACGGCAGGCCGTAGAAGATCAGGTAGAGCTGGATCAGCAGCGGCGTGCCGCGCACCAGCTCGACCCAGGCGCGCGCCGCCCACGCCACCGGCGCCGGGCCGTACAAGTTCGCGAGCGCGAGCAGCAGGCCGACCGTCACCGCGACCGCCATGCCGAGCAGCGACACCACCAGCGTCATCGGCGCGCCGCGGCCGAGCAGCAGCGCCAGGTAGCCCGCGTACTGGTGTGCGCGCTCGCCGAGGCTGAGCTTGCGCGTCACCGCCTCGGTGTAGCCGCGCAGCGCCTCGCCGGGCGGCGCGGCGCTGACGCGCGCGAAGAGCGCCTCGGTCTCGGGATTCCAGAGCCCCCACTTCTCGTAGATGCGCCGCAGCTCGCCCGAGCGCATCGCGCCGAGCAGCGCCTCGTCGACCTGCCGCAACAGCTCGACCTCGCCCCTGCGCACGCCGATCCCGTACTCGACGTGATCGATCGGCGGTCCGGTGAAGGCGAGCTTCGGGTTGGGCTTGCTGTAGTAGAGCGCGATCGGCCAGTCCATCAGCACGGCGTCGAGGCGTCCGTTCGCCAGGTCCTCGTAGGGATTGATCTGGCCGTCGTAGCTGCGCACCTCGATTCCGCCGGCGCGCTCGAGCAGGCGCTGCGCGAACGAGAACTTGAGCGTCCCGACCGAGCGGCCGCGCAACGCCTCGAGCGACTCGATCGGCGGGCTGCCGGCACGCACCGAGAGCTGCTCGGCCGTCGCATAGTACGGCACGCTGAAGTCGATCTGGCGCCGGCGGTCGTCGCTGATCTCGAAGCCGTTCAGGATGA